>Ga0209415_10017020_pt1 | contig 11612 bp, 8 predicted proteins | sample PeaSoiSIISIP2007_FD_187696 | JGI IMG/M metagenome (GOLD analysis project Ga0209415, IMG submission 187696) | Peat soil microbial communities from Weissenstadt, Germany - SII-SIP-2007 (SPAdes) (version 2) | ecosystem: Environmental > Terrestrial > Soil > Wetlands > Peat | place: Germany... | reverse complement strand
GGTCGCGAGCCATAAAAACCCTGCCACTTCTGGACCGATCGATAATATTGACATTGCGCCCTCGTAGCGGCCAAAGTTTCGACCTTGACGCACCCGAAGCCCCGCCGAAAGAGCGGAGTAATGTAATCGGCCCAAGTCAATCGTCAAGCGTACCAAAGCCCAGGGAGCTTGCTCCCTGGGTAAGCCAAGGGCCTCCAGCAATCCCTTTGCATTTTCCCGGATTTAGTCGGCATCGTTGCTGTCAAGGAACAAAAAACAATACGCAAAACATGGGAAAACAGAGTGTAACTGCATTCCCCAGAATTTTTTACGTATCTTCCAGCAACCGAGTTTTCGCTTAACTCGCTGGCAAACGCGGGCCGATAAGACTAAAAATCGGTATTAGCCTTCGGATGGGCATAAACCGGTCATGCTAGCTAGGTTAAATCGAACGCCCTTGCGGGGCTGAAAACCCCGATTCCCGCAGGGTCGGCTGCCGGGGGGACCCCTCGTGGCGGACTCAGCCACACAACTTCTGCCGGCCAAATGTCGTATTAATGATGAAGGATGCTCATGAGACGGATTCTCATCATCGCCGCGATTGTCATGCTCGTAGGGGCCATGGGTTACCCCTATCTCAGCCACGGCGATACCGCACCGCTCCCCGCCACTCGGCCGGCGCTCCTCGCTGAACTCTCCTCCACAAGCCCATTCGTACAACTCCATGGCCATCCTGGGTTCTGGCGCCTGGCCGAAGATCAGGCCGGTGTCTGGTGGTTCCTCTCGCCCCAAGGAAAGCTCGAATTCCTCAATACCGTCACAACGGTCCAACCCGAGCAGGATGGACGCGACAAGGATTCCATCCATTTCATTTCGACGAATTGGGATGACCGTTACCAGCCCGCGGACCTCGAACTTTGGGCCAAGGCGACGCTGGCGCGAGTGCAGGACTACGGCTTCAAGGGCTTGGGCGCCTGGTGCAACCCCGCGTTCCACGCCCTCGATGTCCCCATGAGCCAGGACCTTAACCTTTGGGCTTGGGTCACGGATGCTTCCAAGCGGCTCTATTCCCCCGATTGGGCACAGATGGCCCAGCAAGCCGTCCGGGCACAGGTGCCGTCGCTCCGCGATAACCGCAATCTCCTCGGTTATTTCCTCGACAACGAACTGGACTGGGGAGACGGATTCGCCGGCCCCGGCGCCTATTTCGACAATCTGCCCAACAACGATCCCAACCGGCAGCAGGTCATCGAAACCGTTCACTACGTCTGGCCGCAGCTTCGCGATTTCAATCTCGCCTGGAATGCCAAACTGAAAGACTGGTCCGGTCTCGAATCCTGGCAGGTTCTCCCCCGCGAGCCAACCCGGGCCTATGACCGTCTCAGCACCGCCTGGCTTTCCCACCTGGCCCAGGACTATTTCCGCCTCACGACCGATCTGGTGCGGCGGTACGATCCGAATCACCTGATCCTCGGCGTTCGCTTCAAGGGCTTCGCCCCCGAGCAGGTCGTTGCCGCTTCACGCGGTTACACCGACGCCCAATCCCTCAATTATTATGTCGCCGATGCACGCCTCGACGCCGAGATGTTCCACACGATGTACCAGCGCTCCGGCCAGCCGATCATCATCAGCGAATACTCCTTCCATTCCATGGACGGCCGTAGTGGCGACCTCGACACCGTTGGCTTCAGCGCCCAAGTTCCCGACCAGCAGGCCCGCGCCGAGGGATACCGCCTGATGACCACTCGCCTGGCGCGCGTCCCCTACATCGTCGGCGCCGACTGGTTCCAATGGTGCGACGAGCCTCCCGCCGGCCGCAGCAGCGACGGCGAGGACGTCAACTTCGGCGTGGTGGACGTCCATGACAAGCCCTACGATCTCCTGGTCGATTCCATCCGCCAAACCGCTCCCCTGCTCGACACCATTCATGGCCACAGCCCCAGCGATTCCCAGTCCGGCGTTTGGCGCGAAAGCTACGCCGTCATGCCCGCCATGCACGTTCCGTTCCTCGTCCATCCGCCCCTGCTTGACGGAGACCTCAGCCATTGGACGGGCTGCGCTCCGCTCGACAACGTCCGCCGTGAGCAGACCGTCGGTCTCGATCGCCGCCAGGTTCGCACCCCGGATGTCTTCCTGGGCTGGACCCAGCAGGGACTTTACCTCGCAATCCAGGTATTCGACCGGCATATCGAAACCACGCCGGCCAATGCCTGGTGGTGGACGCGCGACAACTTGGAACTTTTCGTTTCCACGCATCCCGTCGCCGCCGACCAGATCAGCTACGACGTCAATTGTCATCAATTCTTCGTCGTCCCCAAGGACTCCACGGCAGCCGATGCCGCCGTCGTCGGCCAATGGCACCGCGACGGCGACGCCCTGAAAGACAATCTCATCCCCGACCCCGACATTCACAAGGTCGTGAAAATCCTCCCCGACCGTTACCTCGTGGAGCTTTTCATTCCCGCCGCCGCCCTCCACGGCTACGACCCTTCCCGCGAGCCGGTGCTGGCTTTCAACCTGCACGTCCGCGACTTCACCAACGCCGCCGATTTCTTCTGGTCCGCCCCCAAATCCTCCCGCACCGAGCTCCGCCCCAACACCTGGGGCACCCTCTATCTCGACCCGCCCGCCAACAATCCAGTCGCCCATTCCGCCCAGGCGCGGGCGAATTGACCCGGAGAATCGACTGCGGATTGCGCTGACTTTTGCCGCGATTTCGCCTTGGCGTCATGGCGTCATGGCGGTTCAATTTATACCCTCGCGGAAGACGCCAATATGGATGACCCCGCTCTCGACGACCGCATCCGCAAAATCGGCCGCGAAATCTTCTCGCGAGTGACCGAATCGTCTCGCTTCTCCTCGCCGCTGGCCAGATTAGACGATGCGATGATGGCCTGGTCCATGCGAAACGAGCGGCGGAAATCGCGGCTCTTCCGCTTCGTCGATTGTCTGCCGTCACTGCGATCCTCGCAGGCAATCGCCCGGCATCTGCGGGAATATCTGCACATTTCCCTTCCGGGCTTTTCGCCTGTCGTGGCAGCGGCGGCCACGCTCGGCGTCAGCCGGATGGCCCGTAAATTCATCGCGGCCGACGATCTTGACCATGCCGTGAAGACGATCGCCGAACTCCGCCGCAAGCGGCTGGCATTCACCGTCGATCTGCTCGGCGAAGCCGTCGTCTCCGAATCGGAGGCCGACCAATTCCAGCGTCGATACCTCGAACTTGTGGAATTGCTTCCCGCTCGGCTGGCAGGTTTCGCCGAAGACTCGCTCATTGACCGCGATGCCGCCGGCGCCATTCCGCGAGCCAACGTTTCCGTGAAGCTTTCGTCGCTGTTCAGCCAGTTCGACCCGATCAATCCGGCCGGGACTTCGCAGGCCGTGCTTGCCCGGCTACGCCCGATCATTCGCATGGCCCGTAAAAACGGCGCGATGATCAATCTCGACATGGAGCAGTTCGCGTTCAAGGATTTGACCCTGGAAATCTTCAAATCCGTCTTCACGGAGGACGAATTCCACGATTGGCCCGATGCCGGCATCGCCATCCAGGCTTATCTACGTTGCACGCTGGACGACCTGAAGGGTCTTGCCGAATGGTCCCAGCGGCGCGGAACGCCGGTTTGGGTTCGCCTGGTCAAGGGCGCATATTGGGATTTTGAAACCGTCGTCGCCGCCCAGAACGGCTGGCCCGTTGCGGTTTTCATTGATAAGGCGCAGACGGATGCCAATTTCGAATCGGCTGCCGCGTTTCTGATCGAGAATCGGCATCTGCTTCGTCCGGCCATCGCCAGCCACAACGTCCGCAGCATCGCCGCTACGCTGGCCCACGCCCAGCGCTGCGGCGCAAAACCCGCGGAAATCGAATTCCAAATGCTTTTCGGCATGGCCGACGCCGTCAAGACCGCCCTGGTACAGATGAATCATCGCGTTCGCGTTTACGCCCCGGTCGGCCGGCTGTTGCCGGGCATGGCCTATCTCGTCCGCCGTCTTCTGGAAAATACCTCCAACGAATCCTTCTTACGGGCCGGGTTCATCGACCGCGTGCCCGAGGAGCAATTGCTCATGAGCCCGATTTTGCGAAAACGTCGCCCCGCCGCGCGGCCAATTCCGGCATTCACCAACGAGCCGCCGGTTGATTTCTCGCTTCAATCCTCGCGAGATGACATGGCGCGCGCCATCGCCGCGTTCTCCGCGCAGGGTCGCGCCGAAGTTCCGCTTTTGATCGCCGGGCAGCGCATTTTCACGGATCAATGGATCGAATCAATAAACCCCTCGCACAAATCTCGCGTGGTCGCCCGCTGCGCCGGCGCATCGGCCGAACATGCCAACCAGGCCGTCGCCGCCGCCAAGACCGCCTTCGCCGCCTGGCGCGACGTGCCCGCGGAGGATCGCGCCCGCCTGCTCGATCGCGTCGCGGACATCCTGCTCCGCGACCGGTTTGAACTGGCGGCCGTCGAGATCGCCGAATGCGCCAAGCCCTGGCGCGAAGCCCATGCCGACATCGCCGAGGCGATCGACTTTTGCCGCTATTATGCCTGGCAGATGCGGCAGCTTGCCTCGCCCGCCGGCGCCGACGTGCCCGGCGAACGAAACCGATGGCTCTACGAATCCCGCGGCCCGGCAGCCGTCATCGCGCCTTGGAATTTCCCGCTGGCGATCCTCTGCGGCATGGCCGCGGCCGCCGTCGTCGCCGGAAATCCCGTAGTCCTCAAGCCCGCGGAGCAATCCCCGCTGGTCGCCTTCCATCTCGCCCGCGCCTATGAAGAAGCCGGCGCGCCCCCGGGCGTCGTGAACTATCTCCCCGGCGTCGGCGAGGAAGTCGGCCCCGTCCTGGTCGAACATCCCGACGTTGCCATTATCGCTTTCACCGGCTCGCGAGCCGTCGGACTTTCCATCAATCATCTCGCCTCCGAACCGCGAGACAATCAGGACCACGTCAAGCGCGTCATCGTCGAGATGGGCGGCAAAAACGCGATCATCATCGACGAGGACGCCGATCTCGACGAAACGGTTGCGGGGGTCGTCACCAGCGCTTTCGGATATTCGGGGCAGAAATGCTCGGCCTGTTCGCGGGCCGTGGTCCTGACAGGAGTGTATGACGCCTTTCTTGCTCGGCTGATCGAGGCCGTCGCCAGTTTGAAGATCGCGCCGGCCGAAGACCCGGGTTGCCGAATAGGTCCGGTGATCGATGCCGAGGCGCATCGCCGCATCCTCGCCGCCGTCGAACGTGGAAAACGCGATGCCCGCCTCGCCTTCGCAGGCGACACGGGCCCGCTGGCCGACGAGGGCTATTACATCGCCCCGCACGTATTTGCCGACGTTCCGCCCAGCAGCCCCCTGGCCACCGAGGAAATCTTCGGGCCCGTCCTTTCGGTTATCAGCGCGCGGAGTCTCGACGATGCCCTGTCGATTGCCGATGGCGTCCAATACGCCCTCACCGGCGGAATATTCTCGCGCAGCCCCGCCAACATCGCCCGCGCCCGCCGCGAATTCCGCGTCGGAAACCTTTACATCAACCGCCAGATCACCGGCGCTCTGGTTGGACGCCAGCCCTTTGGAGGTTTCAAGCTCTCCGGCGGCGGCACGCAGGCGGGCGGCCCGGATTATCTCCGCCATTTCCTGATGCCCCGCTGCGTTACCGAGAACACTCTCCGCCACGGCTTCGCCGCGGACGCCGAGTGAATGAAACGTCACCAACAAAAAGCCCACGGCGATACCGTGGGCTGCACAGAGTAGCTACAACGCCTCACCGTCCATGTCCGCCAAATCCGCCGCCGTGGCCCCCAAAACCGACGCCGCCACGAAATCCGCCGCCGCCCAAGCCACCATGGAAGCCGCCATAGCGGCCAAAGCCGCGGCCGTATCCGTATCCGCCCCATCCATATCCGCCGTAAACGAACACGGGGAACGTGGGATAATCGTAATAGTAGGGATACGAGTACACCGGGTATTGGTAGGCATAGGTCGGCGGCGAATAAACGTAAGTCGGGGCCGGGCTGGTGACCACCGGTTCATTCGCAGTATAATAGGGCACCGGGGTCGACGATTGGTCCGGTCCATACGTAACCACGGGCACGTCGGCCGGCGGTTGCGGGAGGGCGGAGCCTAACTGGCTGGACAACGTATCTTCAATCTTGAACAGATCACTGATCGCCCCGGTCGCTTTCAGCGTGCCCAGCGCGCGTCCGTAATTCACGTCCATAATCTGCCCGTTGACCCGAATCTGGCTGTCGGAAATCTCGTAGGTTCCAAATACCACGAGCGTCGCCCCCGCGTTCTTTGCCGCGGCGACGGCTTCGGGGCCTCCGCCGTTCAGCGGTTCGCTCATGGCCATCGTCTGGACCGCCGTATCGCCGGCCGCTTGCGTTATGAGATTTTCCTGAATCGCGGTGCCCACCCATTCGTGACCGGTGGTGTTGCCGATCTGCCGGAAGGGTACGATCAACACCTTCAATGGCTGCTGCACGGCCGGCATGGTCGTGGCCTGTGCCAACGCTAGAGAACTGCTCCCTAAAACCACCACGAGCAGAGCTAATAGCCTTTTCATAGCGGCTCCTTGTATATCCGTCTGGATTATACGCGAGCTTTGGGCGCAAACCCCGCAACGATTGCAAATTATGCAGGTGTTTCCATCGAACTCCCCTATTTTACCAGTCTCTGCCACAATGGCGGCCCCAAAATCAGCAATCCCACTGTCACCGCCACAATCGCCGCCACCAGCACCATGCCGGCCGCCAGGTCTTTGCAGGCCTTCGCCAGCGGATGCTGCCGGGGCATCGCCAGATCGACCGCCGCCTCGATGGCCGTGTTCAAACCTTCGAGAATCAACACCAGCGCCATCGTGGTGGCGAGCACCGCCCATTCCACGCGGCTGACCCGCAGCCACGCCCCCAGCGCACCCGCTCCCAACCCGATCGCGATTTCAATCCGCGCGTTCCGTTGCGTTCGCAGCAAATGCCACAAGCCCGAAAACGCAAAGGCAAACGTGCGCAGAATCCCGTGTCTGAGCGGGCGCTGCGAAGTCTCTTCGTCGTTCAATTTTCCAATTGCCATGTCTCGCCCACTTCGCGGATAACGATTCGATCCCGTTCCTTCCCCGCCGCGTTCATGATCCGCTGAAGCGGCTCACTCATCGGCTCGTGGCTGAGTCGAAACGTGCTGTGGTGCACCGGCATCACGAAATCCGCACGCATCTGGTCCACCATCGTCCAAACCTGCTCCGGCGATGCATGGGCGTGAATGTACGGATCGTACGCGCCGATCCCCATGATCGCCAAATTCACCGGGCCGGCATCCTTGAACCACTCCTGGTAGGCCGTATCACCCCCGTACAAAACGCGCCGGCCGCTCGATTCCAGCAAATACCCGTTGTATCCCCGATGCCTGTCCAAAAATGTCCGCGCTCCCCAATGCGCCACCTGCCGCGCCGTGATTGCCAGCCCGTTGAATCTCGCCGTTTCTCCCCAGCGCAATTCCGTCACGTTGCGAAAGCCCAGGTCCCAAACCAGATCCCGCGTCTTGTCGGCCATTACGACCGGCGTCTTCCTGTCCAGCATCGCCAGGCTCGGCCGATCGAGATGATCGAAATGCGCATGAGAACTCAGGATCACATCGACCTTGGGCAATTGTCTCGGCGTCAGGGCGGCCGCGATGTATCGCCGCGGACCCAGCGTCGCAAGCCCCAGTCCAAGCCCCACGCGATTTGAAAACACCGGATCGGTCAGCACCGTCATCCGGCCAATCCGCAGCAGCACCGTCGCATGTCCGATCCAGACCGCCGACAATTCCCGATCCTCCCAGCGCGACAGGTCCGGCCGCACCGTGGCGGCCGGCGGTGGATTGACCTGATCCAGCCATCGCATCTGCCCGCGCCCGCGGCCCAGCTTCGCCGCCAAATGCAGCGCGATCTGCTTGCGCTTCAAGAAATCCGTGTACGTGCGCCAACTCGCCACAAACATCCTTCCAAAGCCACGGATGTACATCCGGGGCTTCTCAATCAATCTCCACCATCACTGGAAAATGATCGCTGGCATCTTTCGCCAGCCGACCCTGCTCCACCCGCGATTCCTTCAGTGTTGCGCCTTCAATCCCATAGGCAAAAATATAATCCACGCGCTGACCGGGATGCTTGGTCGTAAAACTTCCCGTTGTTTCCGCCTCCGATCCGACGACCGCGTGCAACGTATCCACGTATCCGGCCGACAAGAGCTTCGCGACCGCCGTGCGCGGCAATACGCCGCCATTGGCCTCGATATCCTCCCGCGTCCGCGGCTTGCACTTTTCCGGGTCCACGCGCTGGATCGGAGAATTGGCATTGAAATCCCCCGCCAAAAGATGCGCCCGATTCTCGGCGCGGCGAGGTGCGAAAATCTCCAGAATCGCGTCGATCTCCCGCTCGCGCCTGGCCTCATCCTCGAGCCGAGCCCGCGGATGCAGATGCACCGCCGCCACCACCCATTCCGCCCCGCCGGTCGCCACGGTGGCCTCCACCACGCAATCGGCAAATTCCTTCCGCAACAGCGAATGGTTCACCGATTCCACGATCCGCCCGCGCGCCAGAATCGCCGCCCCATGTTTTCGCCCCTCGGCAAGCAGGAAATCCATCTTCAATCGCCCCGCGATCCGCTCGACGACGGCCGGCAGATCGGCCTCCACCAGGATCACTACATCAGGCCGCTGCGATTCAATAACCTCGGTCAGCGCCTCGGCCCGCCCTTCCCCGCCGTCCAGAATGTTATAGCTGACGAGGCGCATCCAGAAGCATGGTAGACCGCTGGCGAGGAAGTGTCACTGGGCATTTGCCATTAGTCATTTGTCATTGGTCATTTGCCCCTACCGCTGCAAAAATCGCCTTCGGACGGATCGAGCGTATCTTTTCCGCCAGGACCGCCTGCTGGAAGAACAGTTCCCGATTCACGCTTGCCAGCGCGCGATCGTCCGCCCGGAAAATGTCGCCCGTCAATGCCCGCGCGATCGCCGATTCCACGTACTGCATCTGCGTCGATTCCTGCCAGAGCGCCTTCACAACGACGTTCACCCCGGTTTCGCCATAACTGAGCAAACCCCATCGCGGGGCCAAATCCTTTTTCTGCACCACGCCGGCCGGGGCCAGCACGTAATGCAAATTGGCCATCGGCTGCATAAGACAGGAATCGAATTTCCCCAGCCCCAGGTTCTGCCTGAGCCGTCGCCGCTTTCGCCGGCGGTTCCCCGTGCGCTCCATGACGCAGAATTCCAGTTGCCCGTCATTGGAACAGTCGCGCAAGAAATCGCTCCGTGTCGCCTTGCATTCCACAAAACAGACCTGCGGCACCTCGCGGGGAATCGCCAGATAATTCTGATACGCCCGAAAAGTTCCGGTCCCCACCGCATCGACAATCCCCAGCGGCGGTACGCGAACCTCGGCCGCAATGCACCGATACCCCATCCGCATGAGCCATCGGCACGCTTCCTTCTTCAACCTTTTGTGAAGCTCCGTCTCTCCAGGCATAGGCACTCCTTTGCCAATCAAACCCATCTCCCCGCCCGGCCGCAAGCTTTGTTGACGGCGCGAGCAAAATGTCTCACTCTGCCCCAGAATGTCCCACTTCACCCGGGGGGGGTGGGACATACATCCCAAGGCGGACGATTCGAAGCGGCTTCGCCGACGTATCGAATCGTCCTTCAAATCGGGCCAAACGGCGCAAGTTTGCGCACTCTGAGCGACAAGGCGATGCGATGCCGCCCAGAACCTCTAACTAATACCTAACTTTGGCCGATTTGCAAGAGAGAAATTTTCGATGGAAATCTACGCCACTTGCTTTCGCCGACGGCGCATCATCATTCCCGCGCTGGCGACCAGCAACAGTGACCCCGTTACTGGCTCGGGAACCACGCCGGTGAAGGTCGCTTGGAAAACGGTGTCGTCATCGATGAGGGCATAAGTGAATCCCGGCTCCTCCGGCATCCCGGCGAAGTCTGGATTGAGCGTGATGCCGTCGCTGGCGACTATGAGGTCGAAGGTCTCGCCAATCGTGGGATAGAAGCCGTTGAAATAGTCCGTTTCAATTACGCCGGAGAGATCGACCGTGCCATAATATACGGTGAGTTGGCCGTAACCGACGTTCGGATCGGGACCGCCGAGTTCGAAGAGGGTTTCACCGGTGTCAGTCTGGGTGTAATCTCCATTGAGAATCGGGTCGCCGATAGATATATCTGTCAGGCCTTGGTTTTGAAACGGTTGCGCTCCCGTGAGAGTGATGGCAACGGGGCTGCCCGCTCCTCCCGCGTAAAAGGCGCCGCCGCTGTTAACAACAATCGCCCCGGCCGCCAGCGTCCCCCCTTGCATGTTGTAAGTCCCGCTTGAGCCGGCATCGGCCGCCACCGTCAGCGTCCCCGTCACCGTGTTGGTTCCGCCGGTCTGCGTGAAGGTTCCCGTGCCGGCTTCGCCCACTTCTTCGCTCCCGCTGAGGTTGAGAGCGCCGGTGCCGCCGAGGTTGTAGGAGCCCGTCGCACCGCTACGGCCGCCGAGGTAGAGGCCCGTAGCCGTGTTAGTGCCGCCGCTTTGGATGAAATTTCCGTTGGAGCCACTGTAGTCGCCCAAAAGCTCGTAGCTGGTATCCGTGAGAGAACCGGTGCCGCTGAGCGTGTATGTGCCAGTCGAGCCGCCGAGTGTGCCGATGCGGAAGTTACCAGTCGTGTTTGTGCCCGCGGTCTGGACGAAGAATCCCGCGCCGGAATAGCCAATGTCCTCGTAAGTGGTAGCAGATAGCACTCCCCCGGAGAGCGAATAGTTGCCGCTACTGCCGCTCGCGTAGCCAAGCACAAGGTTGCCGGGGGTAGTGTTTGTGCCGCCCGTTTGGTTGAACGTTCCCATTCCGCCCTCCCCCACGTACTCCCAATATCCGGCGACCGAGAGTAAGCCGGTGGCGCCGAGGGAGTATGTGCCGGTCGAACCGCTATTTTTGCCGACGTAGAGGATGCCGCCGGAGGTAATGGTGTTTGTACCGCCGGTTTGAGCAAATATGCCGTTGCCGGCAGAGCCAATGGCTTCCACTGAGCTAACGGTGAGGCTGCCACCGCTAAGACTGTAGCTGCCATTTGTTGGAAAAGGGCTTCCGGAATTAAATGAGGACGTCGATGCGATATTTAAACCGCGTGTGGAATTGACCCCGCCGGTCTGGACGATCGCGCCACCGGCATAGGGATCGGCACCGTATCCGGGGTTGCTATAATAGTAGCTCTCGGCACCGCCGGCAGTTTCGTAGTTGGCCACCTGAAGGCTGCTGCCGCCCAAAATTGTCAAAGATGTCCCGTAGTCAATGGGCATGCTAGCGATGACTGCCGCACCGCCGCTAATCTGTGGATCCCCGCCATTGAAGAGATTCACGTCATCGGCTGGACCTGGGACTTGAGTAGTTTGAACTTGGTTTTCATCGTACCAGTTCGAAACATCGAACCAATTACCGCCCGAACCAAACCAATAGTATATATCCGCAAGCGCTGGCCGCACATGCAGCACAGTTCCCGCAAATAGTCCACACGGTATAAGCCATCCAAGCGAAGACCGACGTTGCCACTTAGCAGCCCGTGGTTTTAGCCCATTTTCTGCGGTGGGCGCGTGAACGTCAAAGCAGCCAGCCGATTCGATGGCT
>Ga0209415_10017018_pt1 | contig 11614 bp, 9 predicted proteins | sample PeaSoiSIISIP2007_FD_187696 | JGI IMG/M metagenome (GOLD analysis project Ga0209415, IMG submission 187696) | Peat soil microbial communities from Weissenstadt, Germany - SII-SIP-2007 (SPAdes) (version 2) | ecosystem: Environmental > Terrestrial > Soil > Wetlands > Peat | place: Germany... | reverse complement strand
CTTCAGGACGTAGTATCGGCGTATCGGTTGTTGGTCGACAGATTCTCAGACGAGAGAATCGTGTCGGCCCTATAATAGCAACATGGGGTTCCGCCCGTTCGGAGAGGAAGAACAAACGGACCTGCGTCTCGTGGCTCAACATAACGGCGAGCCTACCCTCCAAGGGCTGCGGAGAATCGAGGGGACCTCCATTGATCGTTGACGTCTTCAACCACCTCTACCCGCAGGAGTATCTGGACGCACTGCCGAAGCCCGTGCCAAACGAGGTGACCTGGGTCTCCTCGACTACGCGGGGGGTCACCGACCTGCAATATCGCATCAGCCAGATGGATAAGTATGGGGTCGACTTGCAAATCCTCTCGCTGCCCCTCCCGACGCTTGACGATCTCGATGCTCCCGTCCAGTCGTTCAAGAAGATAAGCCGGGCCGCGAACGACGGCATCTCCAGGCTAGCCGAGACGTCGCACGGCCGTTTCAAGGGGATAGCCACCGTCTCGCTCCTGGATGTCGGTGAGGCGACGGACGAGCTGGAAAGGTCGGTGAAGGATCTCGGCCTGCTGGGAGTGCAGATTCTTTCAAACGTCAGAGGCAGGCCTCTAGACTCCCCGGAGTTCGAGCCGTTCTACGCCAAGGCGAGCCAACTGGGCTGCGGCATCTGGATCCATCCCGCGTACATGAGAAAGATCTACGACTGGATGAACGACGACTACAACCTCAACATGATGATGGGCTGGGGGATAGACACTTCGCTCGCGATGTTCCGGATATTCAGGGGAGGAGTGCTGGAGAGGCATCCTGATCTGGTGATCATATCCCATCACATGGGCACGCTGATACCGCTGATGGCGGGGCGCATAAACGGCTTCGTGATGGGTCAGGGGAAGGGCGGCGCGCCTCCCGCTCCGTTGAAGAAGCTGCCGATGGAGTACATGAAGATGTTCTACGTCGACACGGCCGAGGGGATGTGGAAGCCAGCGATGGTCCTCTCTCAGGGTTTCTTCGGGTCCGGCCACATGTTGTTCGGCACCGACTTCCCGTGGGGGGATACGCGCAAGATCATTGAGAACATCAGGAGCTTGAGCATCCCGGAGGAAGAGAAGACGATGATCCTGGGCGAAAACGCCATTAGGCTGCTCAAAACAGAGTGACCTTGCCTTGATCCCAAAGAGGTTTGATTACTATGCCCCTGCCTCTCTTGACGATGCGATACGGCTCCTTGGCGAGGACGAGGAGGCCAAGGTGCTGGCCGGGGGTCAGAGCCTGCTGCCCATGATGAAGCTCAGGCTGGCCGCACCGACAGCGCTCGTCGACATCACCAAGATGGCCGGCCTTTCCTACGTGCGAGACGATGGAGACAACCTTGCGATAGGGGCCCTCACCACGCACGACGCCGTCGAGCACGACAGGACAATCAAGGAGAGGTTCGCGGCCATCAACGACGCAGTGGTCAGAATCGGAGACCAGCAGGTCAGGAATCGCGGCACGATAGGTGGGAGCGCGTGTCACGCCGACCCGGCTGCGGACCTTCCCACGGCCCTGCTCGCCTCGGACGCGCAGTTTGTCATCCAAGGGAAGGAAGGCCAGAGGGTCGTGCCTGCACGAGACTTCTTCGTGGACGTCTTCGCGACTGCTGTAGCGCATGACGAGATACTTACGGAGATTCGCCTAGCCTATCCTCCGCCGAGGTCGGCTTCCGCCTACGTGAAGCACAGCCTCAGAGAATCCGACTTCGCCATGGCGATGGTCGGAGCCGCGGTGACGCTGGGTGATGGAAATGCGTGCAGAGACGTGAGGATAGGCCTCGGGTCTGCTGGGCCGACTCCATTGAGGGCGACTTCAGCGGAGCAGTATCTCATGGGCAAGGTTCCAGAAGACGATGCGATCATGAAGGCGGCCGAGATGGCGGCCGAGGGCGCAGACCCTCCGTCGGACGTCCACGGGAGCAGGGAGTACAGGCTGGAGATGATCAAGGTGCTTACGAGGAGGTCGCTCAAGCTCGCCTTGAGCAGGGTCAAGTGAGGCGCGGAGAGATGCAACGAACGAAATCCGAGGCGGCGAAGGTCGCGATGAAGGTGAACGGCAAGCAGGTCAGCGGGAACGTCGAGCCGAGGACTCTGCTCGTCAATTTCATCAGAGACGGGCTGAACCTGACGGGAACTCACGTGGGCTGCGATACCGGGCACTGCGGCGCCTGCACGGTGATGGTGGACGGCAAGACGGTAAAGTCGTGCATGGTCCTCGCAGTCCAGGCCCAGGGCGCAGAGATACTCACGGTCGAAGGCCTGGCGGAGGGCGACAAGCTCCATCCGATTCAGGAGGCCTTCTGGAGGAACCACGGGCTGCAGTGCGGCTTCTGCACGCCTGGCCTCCTGATGTCGGGCCTCTACCTCCTGCAGAAGAATCCCGACCCGTCGGACGAAGAGATTCGGAGGGGGATCGAGGGGAACTTGTGTAGGTGCACCGGATACGTGAACGTGGTGAAGTCGGTGCGCGCGGCCGCGAAGAGCATGCGGGAAGGCGAAGTGGGGGGCGCCTGAGCTTGACGCTGACCACGACGAATTCGAAACCCCGCGAGGACACCCCCGAGGGGCGGCTGGAGGACAGGAGGCTTCTGACAGGGAAGGGAAGATTCGTCGACGACCTCAAGCTTGAGGGCCAGGCCTACATGGGGATGGTCCGAAGCCCATACGCTCACGCGAAGATCAATAGCATCGACTTCTCGAAGGCACGCTCGTCGCCCGATTTCATCGCTTCGCTAACCGGGGAAGACCTGCTCAAAGAGGGAGTGTCCCCTCTGTCGCAAAACCCATGGCCCTTTCAGAAGCGCGCGAAGCGCTACCACCTGGCCGTCGGCAAGGTGAGGTTCGCGGGCGAACCTGTGGCGGCCATACTCGTCAAGAGCAAGAACTCGGTTGAAGACTTGATCGAGCTGGTCGAAGTGGACTACGAGTCGCTGCCGGTCGTCACAACGATAGAGGAGTCGAAGCAGGGCAAGGCGATAATCTATGAAGAGTGGGGAGATAACGCCTCGCTGACCAACGAGGTAAAGAAGGGCGACGCTGAGAAAGCTATCGCATCCGCGGCCTACGTCATCCATGCGAGGGAGGGCATAGCCAGACAGGCGGCTGCACCCATCGAGCCCCATGCGGTGCTGGCCTCGTACGACAGCAAAGAGGATGCCTACGACGTCTGGGCGACGGTCCAGTCTGTGCACGGGACCCGGGACAAGCTCGCCTCGGAACTCAAGAAGCCCAAGGAGAAGTTCCACGTCAGAGTCATGGACATGGGAGGAGGATTCGGGAGCAAGGGGGCCCAGTCCTATCCGGAGGCACCGCTCGCGTGCATATTCGCAAGAAGGACGGGACTTCCCGTGAAGTGGACGGCGACGAGAAGCGAAGAATTCTTGGAGGCCGCGGCCGGCAGGGACGAGTACTGCGACATCACTCTCGCGTGCGACAAGAGTGGCAGGATTGTGGCCCTCAAGGCGAGAGTGGAATGCGACTCTGGAGTGACCGGTTCGCAGGCGCACATGCCGACGATGACGATTGAGACGATGCCTGGCCCATACAGGATTCCGAACCAAGACATCACAGTGGCCGCTTACGTCACGAACAAGATGCCCTTGGGACCGGTCAGGGGAGCGGGTGGACCAGAAGGCTGCTACTTCATCGAGCGCGCGGTCGACCTGTTGGCCAAAAAGATTGGCCTGGATCCAATAGAGTTCAGGCGCAGAAACGTCTCGCGACAAGACGGGCCCGCAGAAGGCGAGGTGGACTTCGAGCTCCTCCTGGACACCCTCGTCAAGTCATCACATTACGAAGAGCTCATACAATGGAGGAGCGACATGTACTCAAGATTCATGCAACAGGGACCTTCTCACTCGAGCCTCATAGGCGGACTGGGAGTGTCGATTACAGGATCTGACGAATCCGACGAGGAGGAAGAAGAAGAGGATTGGAGCGGCGGATCCTCAGGTGGCGAAGGAGGAGCAGGCGCCGGGTCAAAGCCGTGGCAGAGCGGAGGCGGGTCAGGCGGCACCGCGGGAGAAAAGTGGACGGCCCACCCGCCCGGCGAGACCGGGTCAGCGTGGCAGAGCGGCGGATCTGAAGGGTCAGGGTCGTGGCAGAACTCAGGTGAGTCTTCCGAGAGGAGGGAATGGCCGGGGGCAGGCGAGGAGACCCTCGGGTTCATGAGCGAGTCGGCTCGAATCACGCTGGACAAAAACGGCAAGGTGACGGTCTACACCGGCTCGTCGCCGCACGGGCAAGGGGAGGAGACGACTTTTGCGCAGCTCGCATCAGAGGAGTTGGGAGTGCCCCTCGACTGGGTGACCGTCGTCTGGGGCGACACCACTTTGATCCCAAAGGGGGTCGGGACATACGGCAGCAGGTCCGCCGCGACTGGAGGAAGCGCGGTCGTGGACGCGTCCCGCAAGCTAAAGGCGCAGCTCCTTACGAGGGCTTCGCAAACTCTTGGCGTAGACGCAAAATCGCTGGAGATACGAGGCGGATGTCTTGTGAACGCCTCGCGGCCGGATGCCGTGCTGGCGACCCTGAATGCTGTCTTGGAGAAGCAACACGCAGACGAGGTCTCAGCAAGTTCGGTGTTCACGCTGGGCGGGATGAGCTACTCGAGCGGTGTGCACCTCTGCGCCCTAACCCTGGATGCAGAACTGGGCAAGGTCAAGATTGCGAAGTATGTGGTGGTCGAGGACTGCGGGAGGATGATAAACAAGACGATAGTCGAGGGGCAGCTGCACGGGGGCGTGCTGCACGCGGTCGGAGGCGCGCTCTTCGAGAGACTCGCATATGACGAAGAGGGGAACCTTCTCAGCTCGACGTTCATGGACTACAACATCCCCACGGCGCTCGACAGCCCGGACGTCGAAGTCTTTCACGAAACGACCCCATCTACGGTCACCCTGAACGGCGCTAAGGGAGTGGGAGAGAGCGGCACAAACGGCTCGTATGGCGCGGTCATCAACGCTCTGAACGACGCCCTCTCTCAGGTCGGAACTGGGATTGAGTTCAGCATGGCGCCTGCCACGCCCGACGCCATATTCCGCGCTCTGAATGCGAGCGGCGCCAAGCCTCAGCCGTCCGCCTAGTCAGTCGTCCGCTTAGGAATCCGAGTCCATTCCTTGAAGGCCACACCCCGGATTCCCGAGTCACGGGGCGGCTCAGGAACCTTAAGTATCGCGCTGTGACCCGTCACAGAACATGGGCGCATCGGGTGTGAGGGACAAGGCCAAACGAAAGAAGGGTGGCGGCTCAGCGGAAGCACGCCGCAACGCCTTGAAAGACGCTATGCCAGACAGCCAACCCCCCGGCATGATAAAGAAGATACGCGAAGATGACGAAGGACCCGCTGCGGAAAACGACGAAGAAGACGACTGACCGATTGGCTCACGGCTAATCAAAGTCCTTGTCCGCGGGCCAGGCTAGAGGGCCTGGATCTAGCTCCAACTCACCGAATCCGGTCAACAGCGAGAAGGAGGCCATAGAGCAGGGCCTCAGGTCTCGGCGGGCATCCCGGCACGTAGACGTCCACAGGCACTATGTTGCCGACTCCTCCGGAAGTAGCGTAGGTGTCGCCGAAAACCCCTCCCGTGATTGCACAAGCTCCTACAGCAACGACCACCTTCGGGTCGGGCGTCGCGTCATAAGTCCTCCTCAGGGCGGATTCCATGTTCCTAGAGCCAACTCCCGTTACCAGGAGCACGTCTGCGTGGCGAGGGGAAGCCACAAAGTGAACCCCGAACCGCTCGATGTCGTAGATTGCGTTGTTGAGAGCGGCGACCTCCACCTCGCACCCGTTGCAGGAACCTGCATCGACCTCTCTAATCGCAAGCGAACGCCCGAGAAACTTCGTAATCTTCTCGGATAGCCGCCTTCCAAGCTTCTCATGAGAGTGGTCGGGCCCATCGGGTGCTTTGCCTGACGCCTGTGCCACAATCAAGTCTGATCTCCTCTTCACAGGTTGCGCAAACCTGCTGTTGACTTCGAACAGCGCCGGAGCCACCTCCTCGCAGAGGCCACACATGATGCACCTCCCCTTGTCAAGGGCAAGCTGGAGCCTTCCGCCGACTTCCCTTGACGTTATTGCCTTCGGTGCGCACACCTCCTCGACTTGTCTGCACAGCTCTGAGTCAAGGGGCTGGGCGTCAGGCTTGGCAAAGACCACGTCCCCCCGGAAGGTCGGCGCTGACCTTGCGCCGTCCAACACCCGCTTGTCGGTCTCGACGTGGTCGCCGAGGATGTCGTGGTGAGATTCTGCCTTCTTCATCTCTATCACAAGTCGTTCCCCGCATACGAAAGGTCGAGGCTCTTGTTGACGAGCGGGAAGTCCGCGACGATGTCATTGAGCACTGCCGTCTCTATTGCAGGCCAGTTCGCGAACGACGCCGTCCTGACCTTGTATCGGAAGAGCGTGTCTGGTTCATCGCCCACCATGATCCAGTGGACGGTCTGACCCCTGTGCGACTCGGCGTAGCCGAGGGCGTGGCTGAAAGGCTTCAGATTCTCCATTTGAACAGGGACCAGTAGCTCGGTGTCGTTGTCCAGGTTCCACAATACTTCGCCTATCATGTTGACTGAGTTGACGACCTCTTCCACCCTCGTCTCGAACCGCGACCTGACGTCGCCCCTTCTGTTCGCCATCTCCACTTCGTGCTCAGTGACTTGCCGCGGCGTGTCGTAGTGAGGGGCGATCGTTATTGAGCGATACGCCCCGTAGGGGTGGTCCCTCCTCGTGTCGATGTCCAGGCCGGAGCCCCGGGCCGCGACGCCCACGAGCCCCATCTCAGCGGCATCATTCGGTCCTATTGCCCCTGTCCCCCTCAGCCGGTCCATCACCGACGAGTCGTTACGCAGGAGCCTTACTATTCGGTTGAAGTCGGCCAGGACAGTGTCGGCGGTGTCCTTCACGAGCCGAGACTTTTCCGAGGGCAGGTCGATGCCCACTCCCCCTAGCCTGTTGACGCCGAAGAGCAGCCTGCTCCCCGCGACCTCTTCGTTGAGCCGCATCATCATTTCCTTTAGGAAGTTCAGTCTCGCTGCACCATAAGCGAAGCCGACGTCGGTGGACAAGCCCGCAAGCGTCCCCAGATGGTTGTAGACGCGCTCTAACTCGGCGCACACAGTCCTGATCTTGAGAGCCCTCGGCGGGGGCACCACTCCGGCGACCTTCTCCACCGCCTGGCAATACGCCGAGGAGTTCGCAACCGCTTCGTCTCCTGAGATCCTCTCGCTCAGAAGAAGGACTTGGTCGAGCCTCAGGTCCTCGGCCAACTTCTCGACGCCCCTGTGTGTGTAGAAGAGGCGGGTCTCAAGGTTGACGATGCTCTCGCCAAGGATGCTGAACCTGAAGTGCCCCGGCTCGATGATTCCCGCGTGGACAGGACCGACCGGAATCTCGGAGACGCCCTCCCCTTCGACCTTGAGGAACCTGTAATCGCGATTCTGCACATTCGCGACCTTCGTGCGGAGCTCGAATTCCTTCCTCAATGGAAAGACGTCCTCGGGCCAGTGCTCGTGGAGCGTGAGCGGCCTGGCGTCGGGATTCCCCTCTGGGATAAGGCCGAACATGTCCTTGATCTCGCGCTCATACAAGGCGGCCGCGGGCAGAAGGAGCGCAATGCTGGGGAAGGCGGGCGGCGAATGGGCATCTCCCTGCTGGACGCGCGCCGTGACGATGACGAAGATGTCCTCTCCGTGGCCTATGTCGAACGCATATCTCAGGACGAAGCCGCCGCTCACTCGTCGCTCGTCGGAGCAGATTATGGTCGCCAGCTTCCCTTTGAGCTCGTCGCGGACATAAAGGCAAAGCTCGGGGACGTCCTCTTTGTTGCGTGCGTCGACATGGACCTCGTTCCAGTTCATGGTGCGGACCGAGACCAGCCTCTTGCCGAACCTCTCGAGGAGCATCGATTCGCGACTGGCGGCCCCCGAGTGCACGCTCGCGACTTCGCGAATCGTCATTGTGGGGGCGCTCCTTGTCCAAAGACGTGCACAGCGTCACGGATGAGGGTCTGAAGAGGCTGGGGGATGTAGAAGCCGAGGACGACGACCAGCGCTACGAGAATCACCATCGGGAGAATCGCCAGCATCCCTGCGCCATGCTCTCCCGGCCAGGCGTCTGACGGGACGGCACTGCCTGGCCCCTTCGGGCTTCCGAAAACCATCGGCACGAGGTGCCGCAAGAACCCCGCGAATATCACCACGAGGAGCAGGATCATGAGGGAGGCTGCGAGGAACTGCCCGCTCCCGAATCCCGAGGTCATGACGAGGAACTCGCTCAGGAAGATGTTGAATGGGGGCATCCCTGCGATGGCGAGCCCCCCGACCAGCAGCAGGGCGCCCGTGACAGGCATGGTCTTGATGACGCCCTTGATCTCCGTCATGACCTTGGTCTCGTACCTCTGACTCACGGTCCCGCTGGCGAAGAACATGAGAGGTTTTGCGATGGCGTGGTTCACTATGTGGAGCAAAGCCGCGAACAATCCGATGAATCCCCCGAAACCGACAGAGAGCGAGACTATCCCCATGTGCTCGACGCTCGAGTAGGCGAGCATCCGCTTCATGTCCTTCTGGAAGTAGATCGAGGCCGCGGCTACGCCCATCGACAACAAGCCCAGGAGTATCAGCAGCTCGCTTGGGAGCGCGGCTCCAAGGGTGCCCGAGGCTATGATGTTGAACCTCAGGACGCCGTAGATGGCGCAGTTCAGGAGGACGCCCGAGAGCAGCGCGCTGACCGGTGTGGGGGCCTCGCCGTGGGCGTCGGGCAACCACGTGTGCATCGGGGCCAGGCCTGCCTTGGTTCCGAGGCCCACGAGGACGAACACGTATGCGATCTTGACAATCCCCGGGTCGAGGAGCTTGGCGTCCGCGGCCATGCTCGTCCAGTCCATTCCGGAGCCGGACGCAGCAGCGGAGGGCGAGGCGTTGGTGTTGGCATAGGAGAAGAGGACTATTCCGAGCAGGGCGAGTGACAGGCCCACCGTGGCCACTATCAGGTACTTCCACGCGGCTTCCATCGCTCCCTGATTCGTGTAGAGCATTATCATGAAGACCGAGACGAGGGTCGTCGCCTCGATCGCGACCCACATCAGCCCCATGTTGTTTGCCAGAGGGACGAGGAGCATGGTCAGCACGAAGGCGTTGAAGCCCTGGTAGTACCTCACGATGTGCCTGTCATCCACCACTCCGCGCTCGTACTGCCTTCCTATGTAGCTGATCGAGTAGAGCGCGGCCACGAAGCCTACGCCCGCTATAGGGATCAGGATCAGAGCCCCGAACGCGTCAAGGTAGAGGAAGCCGCTCAACGCGGAGAACTGCCCCTCCGAGATGACGCCGGCGACCAGGCCTAAGGTCTGAATCACCACGAGCAGGACTGAGGCGACTGTGATTATCTCGGCTGACCTCCTCCTGTGGGTCAGAGTGACCAACGCCAGGGCCAGAGCAGGGGTAAGGAGGACGGTGAGGACCAGAGTGCTCCAGCCCGAGGGGACGGCGCCCGCACTCAGGTCAGCTAGGAAGGTCGACAACAAGGCCACTCAATCATCCTTGAGGTTCTCAAGACTGGCAATGTCGAACGAGTCGAATGTCTGGCTCATCCTCACCAGGAGCAGGGCGGAGACCATCACACCGACCAGGATGTCAGCTAGGATTCCGACCTCGATGATCAGTGACACGCCTTGCGTGAGGGCTGTCGTGAAGAGGAAGAGTCCGTTCTCGATTATCAGGAGCCCGACCACCTGGTTCAGGGCCATCCTCCTGCTGACCATGACGAAGAGGCCTATGAAGAAGAGAGAGAGCGAGACGGGCAGATAGGTGACGGCGAAGACGTCGAGGTTCGCCGAGATGAGAGTCTCACGGAGTAGACCGTAGGAGAGGGCGACGAGGAGCGCCGAGACCAGGAGCGAGAGCCTTATGCTGACGAACGGGTTAGCCTCGATCTTGAACTCGTCCTTCACCGACTCTGTCACCCGGACGAGGAGCCTCGGGATGATTATCGCTTTGACGGCCAGTGTGAGGACCGCGGCCGCGTATATCTCCCAGAAACCGGTTTCGTACGCGATCACTGCCGTGGACCCGGCGAGGACGACGGACTGGTAGCGGTAGGCGCTGAGCCATCCCGCAAAGCTCCTCCTCACGACCACGCCAAACGTGGATATCAGGAGGGCCACCGCAGAAAGCGTCAGGATTTCGGATAGTGGGACTTGCATTCGCATCTCTCCGATTACAGATAGAAGAAGATCATCCCGACCATCGCGCTAGCGATGGCCACCGTGAGCAGGTCCGGGACTCTGAAGAGCCGCCATTTCGCAACTCTCGTCTCCACGTAGGCGACGGCCACCGAGAGCAGGGCGACCTTGGCCAGGGCCGCGAGGGCGCCCAGCCCCAGGGGGAGCAGTCCTGCGTCGATGGAGGTCGGCATCCCAAGCGGCAAGAACAGGTTGGCAAGGAGGGCGAGCAGGATCAGCTGCTTCGTGGACTGCGACCACTCGATCAACGCCAGGCTCCTGCCGGAGTACTCGAGCACCATAGCCTCGTGCACCATCGTCAGCTCGAGGTGAGTTTCAGGGTTGTCGAACGGGAGCCTTCCGGTCTCGGCCAGGATGACGATGAAGAAGGAGATCAGGCCGAAGAGCATGCTAGGCGCTATGACGACGCCTGACTGGGCGGCGGAGCCGACGAGGCTCGTCAGGTCAGTCCCGCCGAGCGTGAGAGAGACGACGAAGATGGTGAGGAACAGCCCAGGCTCTACCAGCGACGACATCATCATCTCCCTGCTCGTGCCGATGCCCCCGAAGGCGCTCGCAGTGTCGATTCCGGCAAGCATTGTGAAGAAGCGCGCTAGGGCCAACAACCCGAGCACCAGCAAGACGTCTCCCGCGGCGCTGAAGGGGCTGAATGGCACGAAGACGGGGATGAAGAGGGCGGCGGTGATGGTCGCGACGGCGACCACCCACGGGGTCGAGCGGAAGACCCAGGAGCTGTAATCCGAGACGACCTCATCCTTGCTCCATAGCTTCGACAGCTCGTAGTAAGGCTGGAAAACGCTCGCACCAATCCTCTTTTGGGTCCTTGCCTTCACCTTCCTCATGATGCCCGTAAGGAGTGGTCCGAGCGCGAATACCACGACCAACTGCAGGGCGCCTACGGCCACGACTTTCAGAGCCTCTGCGTCGGTTGTGAAGGGCGTCAAGGCTGGAAGACCACCAGCAACAACAGCGTGATTGTCGCGATCATAATGTAGAGGAGATACGAGTTGATCTTCCCAGTCTGTATCCTGCGAACCCGGTCGAGGACAGACACGACTGCACGGACGGCTGGCGAGTAGAGATGGTCCTCGAATACCTCCCTCGTCTCCGAGGTGACGCTCACCGACCGCTTGACGATGTGATTCGAGTCGGAGTAGTACTCCCGTTTGACGCTCGTGCGCGGCCTGAAGAACGACTTGAACACGGTGCGAATCGGCTGCGAGAGCGAGGTGGCGGAGTGCTCAGTCCGCTCGTCGAGGGCGCCGAATCCGCCCTCCCATGTGGTGTAGCGCCTCGTGGTGGTCTTCCTCCCGGAGCCGGCCACCGTTACGAAGCCCAACAGGGCCGCCC
>Ga0209415_10017017_pt1 | contig 11614 bp, 9 predicted proteins | sample PeaSoiSIISIP2007_FD_187696 | JGI IMG/M metagenome (GOLD analysis project Ga0209415, IMG submission 187696) | Peat soil microbial communities from Weissenstadt, Germany - SII-SIP-2007 (SPAdes) (version 2) | ecosystem: Environmental > Terrestrial > Soil > Wetlands > Peat | place: Germany... | reverse complement strand
CTGCCCCTTCGGCCAGAGCAGCTTGCATACGCGCGCCATCCAGGTGCTGCGATCCGCGTCGGCGTCGTCGAGCTGCCCTACGACGGCACTTCCCGGCCCAATGTCTGCTCGTCGTACTTCAGCGAAAAGATGAAGGCACGAAGCACCACTGGGCAGGGGCACCCTAGCTAAACGGGTCGACCGCTTCCTCCACCCCGCTCGGCCCATCCAGCCACTCGCGGATGGCCTCCAGGTTCCGAATCTTCTGCATGCCCTTCGGCATCGCCCGCAGGAACTGCTTGCCGTAGCCCTTCGTGATGAGCCGCGAATCGCAGCAGACGACGACCCCACGGTCGGTGCTGCTGCGGATCAATCGCCCGAACCCCTGCTTCAGCTCGACGATCGCTCGCGGGACCGCGTAGCCGGCCCACGCCCGCTTGTCGGACTCCATCAGCTTGTCGAGCACCGGGTCGTCCGGCGTCGGGAACGGGAGCTTGTCGATCAGCACGCACGAGAGCGACTGCCCGGGGACGTCGACGCCGGCCCAGAAGCTCGCGACGCCCATCAGGACCGAGTGCACGTCCCGCTTGAACTCCTCGATGAGCCAGGTCCGCTGCCCGTCGTCCTGCTTCAGGATCCGGAATGGCGATTTGCCGGCGATAAAGTCGTAGACGTCGTTCATGCGCTTGCGGGACGTAAAGAGGGCCAGTGTCCGGCCGCGCGCCAATTCGATCGTGCGGAGCAGCACGGCAGCCACCTCGCCCGTGAACGCGGGGCTGCTCGGGTCGCAGACCGTGGGGATTACGAAGAGAGCCTGCCGCTCGAAGTCGAACGGGCTGTCCACGATCAGCTCCATGCACGCGGGCGCCCCGAGTTCCTTCGCGACGAAGTCGAACTTGCTGTCGGTCGCGAGCGTCGCGGACGTGCAGACGACGGAGACCGGCAACTTCTCGGCCGGCGCCCCTTCCACGGTCCGAGTGATGGTCTTGCCGAAGAGGGCCCCTCGCAGCACCTGCGCGGGCTGCACGAGCCGGCAGGCCACGGTCGCGGACTTGTGAAACGCGTCCTCCTCGACGAACAGCACCTCGTTGGCGCTCCCTCCGTTGAGAACGCTCGTGATCGAGCCGATCAACCGTTCGGCGCCGCGCAGGATGGACTCCGCCCGGCCACCCTGATCGGAATCCTCGCCGCACGCCGCGATCTCCCTCACGAGTGCCTCCCGCATGACGCCCATCTTGTCGAGCAGTTCCGTCCCAGCCGCGCGGTCGTCCGAGTTGAGCCGTTCCGGCAGGATTCGCGCCCTGTAGCGGTCGTGGTCGCGCTTGAGGTGCATCATCTGCCCGAAGAACCACCCGGACGCCCGCAGGGTCTGGTCGGCCAATTCCGGATGCGTGCGGCGGACGTGCCGGGTGACTCGCCGGACGGACCCCTCCGTCATCTGCCAGCCGAAGAAGTCTCGAGCGACGGCGGCGGCGGCGTGGGCCTCGTCGAAGATGATCGCGTCGAAAGGGGGCAGGATGACGTCGATGCCGCGGTCCAGGTAGAAGAGCAGGTGCGTGAAGAGCATGTGGTAGTTCGTGACGACGATCTGACTCTCGCGCGCGTGCCGTTGCGCGGCGAGCGCTCCGCAGACGTGCGCGAACTCGCACTTGCTGCCGTGGCAGTCGTCCGGACCGACCGACAGGTCCCGCCAGAGCTTGTCGGACGGATTCCAGCCCAGGATCGTGGACCGGTCCCCGCACTCGCGCGCCTCGATCTGCTGCTGCGCCCACCGGGCTAGCCGCGCCCGATCGCGGTCCTCGGAGCTGCCGCCGTTGTCGTTGTCCGCCCCCTCGAACATCGACTGCTGCCGACCGAACCCAGACTCCTCGTACTTGGCCCGGCAGAGGTAGTTGTTGCGGCCCTTCATCAGCGAGAACCGGAAGGACCAGGGGAGGATCTCCCGCAGGAAGGGGAGGTCTTTCTTCACGAGCTGCTCCTGCAGCGAGATGTTCGCGGTGACGATGACGACGGTCTTGCCGGCCGTGGCCGCGTGGTAGGTCGCCGGCACCGAGTACGCAATCGATTTGCCGACCCCCGTCGGCGCTTCCGACAGGAGGTGCACTCGATTGCACAACGCCGAGTCCACCGCGCGGGCGAGCTGGATCTGCCCTTCGCGCGGTTGGTAGCGCGCCCCCCAGCACTGGGCGAGGTACCCGTCCGGTCCGAACGTCGCGTCGATGTACGAGTCCGCGTCCGGCAGGACCGCGTCCCAGTTGTCATCCGTCACGTTGGTCGACCTCTTCTCTCCCACACGCCCCACGCGTCGAGTAGCGACTCGACGAGGACGCGCGATTCCGTGGACGTAGCCGCGCGCCCCGGCCGGGCTGAAGCTCGGCCGGGGCGCGCGGATAATTCGCCCATCGCGCAGCCCGGCGGACGCAACGATCTGTCCGTCCGGCTGCGCGTGGGTCGTCCTTCAGGCGAAGGGGTCCTCTTGCGCCGGCTTGCCGCCGCCCGCCAGCTCCGTCGCGAATGCCAGAGCAGCCAATTCGTCGGACGCCCGGACCTCGCTCACCTTCTTGGCATACGGGAACTTCGCGAGGAACGGTCCGATGCCCTTTTCCCGGTCGAGGGGCTTCAGATTCTCGATGATCCCGGAAGCCGCCGCCTTCGAGATCAGCTCCGTGCCCCCGCCAGCGTGCGCGGACGCCGCCGGTGCCGGCGCGGCTGCAGCCGCGGTGCCGTTGGTGCTGGCCTTCTTCTTGTCGGCGCCACCCTTGCCTTTGACGTCGTCGGTCACTGCGGTCGACTCGTCGTCGACCCCCTTCCCGTGCTCTTCGAGATCGAGCAGTTTCATGCTGCCCTCGATCCACCCGTCGGGGTCCTTCGGATCGGGCGTCCCGAAGATGGCCCGCTGCTCGGCAGTGAGGTCGTCCTTCTCGGGCAGGATCGCGTACTGCGTTTTGGTGTCCCCTTTGGCGCCGTGCCGCTTGATCTCGAACGCGCACTTGCTGAGGCCGTACTTGTCCTTCAGCGCGATGACCGCCGTCATCGTGTTGAAGTTCATATCGATGATCTTGATCTCGTTGACCGGCTTGCCGAGCGCGGAGAACGCGTAGACGTTCATCAGGTACTTGGTCTGCTTTTTCCGACCTGCAGCCTTCTGGGTGTCGTCCCACGGCTCGTAGTTCTTGGTCTTTTCGTTGAAGCAGATTTCGCGCGGCATCGGCGCCCCACAAAACGCGACGACGGCCGAGTCGCCGTCGTTCTCGAGTCGCAGGAATGTGCCGCCGCCCGAGTTCTCGAGCGCTTCCTGGGTCTTGCCCCAGGAACCCTTATTTCCACCCATGATTCGATCTCCTTTTGCGCACCGAGCCGATCGGCGAGACCGTCCTCGCCCCTGGCTAACTCGCGCGTCGTCGACCATAGGAGCGCGACGATCGATCGTCAATCGTTTTTCGTTGACTAGTTGGTCAACACGCAGCAAAAGTGTTTCCCCCCGGACGCAGAATGCTCGCGAGGTGGGATGGAGGTGGCTGCATGTGTCTTCTGTGGGTACGTCAGAACGCCTGCAGGCCGGTAAAGCGGGCGAGCACATCGCCTGCGCCAACATGCTTTCGCTGTGGCGAAATCTATTCGGCCACTACTGCCTTCTTCACGAAGAACAAGAAGTGCACCAACGGGATCAATGGGGTCTGCCGCGTTTGCGCCAGAAAGTACGACAACGCAGCCAAGAAGAGAAGTCGAGGGAAGAAATGACGGTTCTCGCGCGCGTCCTATTGGTCGACGCACCCTGGAAATTTGGCGACAAGCTCCCCGGCAAGAAGCGCGGAGCGGAGAAACACTACGCGTGCATGAGCGTGAGCGAGATCATGCGCATGCCGCTCCCGCCCATCCACGAGCAGGCCGTGCTCTTCTTCTGGCGCGTCAGCTCGATGGTCGAGGAAGCGTACCAAGTCGTCCGAGCGTGGGGGTTCGTGCCGAAGAGCGAGATCGTCTGGAACAAGACCGTCCAGTCGGACGAGACCGGCGAGAAGGATGCCCTCGGCATGGGCCGCATCGTGCGCGGCAGCCACGAGACGTGCATCGTCGCTGCGCGCGGCAAACTGCTCGAACCGTCGAGCAAGCGCGAGCGCACGTCGTTCCGCGCCCCGCGTACCAAGCACTCGGAGAAGCCGGAGGAGTTCTACCGCATCATCGAGCGACTGTACCCGCTGGAGCTTTGGCCCGAGGCGCACGTGGAGCTGTTCGCGAGACGGCACCGCAAGGGCTGGCTCTGCTTCGGTGACGAGTTGCCGGCGCCCGCAACGAACGGAGTCTCCGTACCAGGCAGCGCCATGCTCGTCCGATGCTTTCCCATCGAGGCCACCCGACACACCGAGACGGGGTGGGGCTGCTGCCACTGCGCGACGTTCAACGCGGAATTGCGCGAACGCTGTCGACACTGCGGACACGCCCGCTGCCAGGCGGAGGAAGTGGAGCCGCGCCCGCCGACGCTGCCGGGGTTCACGGACGAGGAGTGGAACCGGGCGTACGCGAAGACGCTCGCGATCGGTGAGAAGCGGCCGTGAAGGCGGTCGTCCGCGCCGTCGTCTCATCCGAAATCATCCTCCGCGACCTCCCCATCCGCAGCATCGAGCGACTCCGGTTCGCGCTCTCGTACGTGCACCCGGAGTACGTGAAGGCCGTCCGGCTGCGCATCAAGCCCGTCGGCATCCCGATGCGGTTCGAGTGCCTGACCGAGTGGCCGGATGGCTCGATCTCGGTGCCGCGCGGGGCCGTCGACGTCGTGCGCGAGGCGCTCGCGGCGGACGACCTCGCGATCGAGTTCGAGGACCGGCGGTCGACGGGGTCACCTATCGGCCCGTTGCCGACTCCGAACGCGCGGTCGTACCAGACGACCGGCATCCTGCGGCTCGAGAACAAGACGCAGGGGATGGTGGTGCTTCCTTGCGGAGGAGGAAAGTCCCGCCTCGGCGTCTGCGCCATCGCGCGCATCGGCCGAACCGCGGTGGTGCTCGTGCACACGGGGGACCTCATCGACCAGTGGGTGCGGGAAGTGCAGGACTGCTTCGGCATCACCGCGGGCGTCATTGACGCCGACCGCAAAGAGATCGACGCCCCCGTCGTCGTCGCCAGCGTGTTCACGCTCGCGGCGCTCCTCGAAGAGGACCCCGACCTCGGTCGCCGCTGGGGGTTCGCGCTGGCCGACGAGTGTCACCATTTTCCGGCGACCACGTTCCAACGTGTCCTGCGCCTTTTGCCCGCTCGCCACCGGCTCGGCCTGACCGCGACCCCCGACCGCGAGGACGGGCACGGTAAGCTCGTCGACTGGTCGTTCGGTCCGCGGCTGCTCGTCAAGACGGTCCAGGAGCTGGTCGCCGGCGGCATGTTGCTCATGCCGCGCCTCGTCGCGGTGCCGACCGAGTTCGAGTGCGCGATGGACCCGGACGATCGCCGGCGGATCACGAAACTGCACCGCGCGGTCACGGCGGACAAGGGGCGCAACCAGATCATCGCGCAGCTCGCCTGGTCGGAGGTGCAAGCCGGCGAGACGGTGCTGCTGCTCAGCAACCGCAAGGACCACTGCCGCAAGCTCGGCAAGCTCCTGACCGCGATGGGTGTCGACGCCCGCGTCATCGTCGGCACCACCAACAAGGATCAGCGCCGGGCCGACCTCGACGCGATGCGCGCGGGGACCGCGTCGATCATCATCGCGACCTCGCTCGCCGACGAGGGCCTGAACGTCGAGCGGCTCTCCCGCATCATCCTCGCCTTCCCCGAGCGCGGGCGCGGCAAGACCGTGCAGCGGGTCGGTCGACTCACCCGCCAGTGGGCCGGCAAGGACCCCGTCCTCTACGACATCGTGGATCCGAAGGTGGAGACGCTGGTGCGCCGAGCGGGTGAGCGGCGACGCGCCTACCGGTCGATCGGGATGGACGCATGACCGCGCAGGGGGAGTCGCTCTTCGGCCGGTACAAGGACGAGGTCCGGTCGCGGCTCTCGCTCCGGGAGCTAGTCGAGGCGTGCAACCCCAAGCACCTGCGGGCGACCGGCAAGTCGAGCATCCTCTGCTGCTCGCCGCTGCGCAAAGACAACCACCCGAGCTTCTCGGTCTTCGAGGGCGGCGGCGAGTACATCGCGTTCGACCACGCGACCAAGGAGAGCTTCGACCTCTACGCGTTCGTGCAGCGCCGCGAGAACCTCGACTTCGTCGACGCGGTCAAGTGGTGCGGGGACCGGGTGGGCCTGCCGTGGGAGGACTACAAGAAGCAGCACGGCGGCGGCGGGGGTCGGTCGCCGGCCCCGCCCGGCTTCACCGAGGAGGAGTGGTCGCGCGCGCAGGAGAAGGTGCTCGCGCTCGACGAGCGGGAGATGGTCGCCGGCGCGCAGCAGGCGATGGTGGACTTCTGCCACTCACTTTTCATCCGGTCCGAGAAGCTCGTCGCGATGGTCGCGGACCGGTGGGGGATCGACGAGGACACGCAGCGCCGGTTCATGCTCGGCTACGTGCCGCACGGGTTCGCGGAGGTGCTCGAGGACCTGCGCGAGCAGGGCGCGTTCGCGTACTCGAAGAAGCAGCTCCTGAAGACCGGGTGGTTTCTCCCGCGACCGCGCGTCGCCGGCGACCCGGACCCGGACCTGCGGTGCCTCTTCGACGGGCGCCTCCTCTACCCGTACATGCTGCGCGGCAAATGCCGGTACGCGTGCGCGCGCATCATCTTCGAGCAGGCGATCGATCCGGCGTACTTCGAGCGGTTCCCGTGGGAGCATGCGAAGTTCAAGAAGGCGCTCGTCGGCGGGCCGTCCCACCCTAGCGTCAGCCCGTTCGTCCAGAACGATCTGCTCTACAACGCGGACAACGCCACCAAAAGCCGCACCGGCTTCGCGCGCATCGTCATCGTCGAAGGACCGAGCGACTGCATGGTGATGGTGGAGGCCGGCTACGACTGCGTCGCGCCGGTCACGACCAGCGTCCGCAGCGAGGACATTCCGATGCTGCTCGAGGCGGTCTCCCGGTACAAGGAGGTCGTCCTCGCGACCGACACCGACGTCAAGCCGGACGGTCGCCGACCGGGGCTCGAGGGAGCGCTCCGGATGGCGCCGGAACTGATGAAGGCCGGCAAGCGCGTACGCCTGCTCGTCTTCCCGCTCCCGCCCGGCGAGACGAAGGTCGACCCCGCGAGCTGGGCTCGCGCGTGGAAGCTCGCCGGCAAGGCGGGGGACCCGTTCGCGGAGCTGATGGAGAAGGCGCCGACCGTCGACGCCGCGCTCGTGCAGTTCCTCCGGCCCGACCTCACCGCCGCCGAGCTGCCAGAAGCGCTCGACCCGATCGTCCGACTCGCGCGCGCGGGGGCGGCTAGCAAGGCCCAGATCGAGGAAATCGCGCGGCTCGTCCGCGGTCAGCTCGGGGACCGGTTCACCCGGTCCGCCATCAAGCAGGCGATGGGCGAGTCCGACGAGCGGCTGGAGGCGCAGGAGCGCGCGGAGGCCGCGAAGCTCGCCGTCGAGGACGGCAAACTGCTCCCCATCGAGGGGCGTGTCGTCGAGCACGGCGGCTTCGACCAGCCCGGTATGACCCGCCACTACCAGAGCTACGCCCGCGACGGCTCGCCGACGAACATCTCGACGTTCATCCTGCAGCCGTCGCGGATCATCATCTCGGGGAGCGGTGAGCGGCAACTCGAAGTCTCCGTGCACATCGAGACCGACACGCAGCTCGTCGAGCGCTGGGTCGTGCCGAAGCGGGCGTGGGGCAGCCGCAAGGACTTCATCTCGACGTTCCCGCACGAACGGATGCAGTTCACCGGCACCGACCACAACGTCCAGGCCATCTACCAGATCGTCAGCGAGCGGGCGGCCCGACTCGGCGTCCCCACCGTGCGCGGGGTGCCGATCGTGGGCATGCACCGGACCCCCACGGGCCTGCGCCTCGTCCTGCCGACCGAGACCTGGACCGCGACCGGAGTCATGGACAGCCCGGACATCGTCTACGCGACCGAGACCGGCTCGATGCCGTTCTGCACGATGCTGCAGGTCGACGGCAAGCAGGACCCCGCCGAGATCGACGCGCTGGCCGCCCGCATCCTGTCGCTCATATTCGAGCTAAACGACCCGGTCAAGCTCACGACCCTCTGCTCGTGGATCGTCGGCTGCTACTTCCTGCCGGAGATCCGGGAGCTGAACGGCGCGAAGGCGTCCATCCTGAACGTCTACGGGTCCCCGTCGTCCTCGAAGACGACGACGCTCCACCAGATCCTCAACAAGACCCTGCAACCGTTCGGGCCGACCTTCGAGCCTGCGTCGCCCGGGGAGACGAAGTTCGCGACCGTCCGGAACCTCTCCTGGTCGAACTGTTTCGTCGCCGCGTTCGACGAGTACCGGACCATCGAGGCCAGCAGCGACTTCATCCGCCTACTCCGGATCGGGTACTCCGGCGCCACCGAGATGCGCGGCAGCCGCGACCAGTCGGTCAAGGGCTACTCGCTGATGGGCGCCGTCGAGCTGTCCGGCGAGCAGCGCGCGGACGTCGACGCCGCAATGAGCGACCGGCTGGTCATGGTGGGCCTCGACAAGAGCGCGATCGAGACCCGGGATGCCGCCTGGGCCGTGCAGGAGATCCTCGCGACCGACGAGCGATGGCGGGTCGCGACCGACATCCTGCAATGGCGGATGCGCCTCGACCCGCCGACCATCCGGCGGTGGTGGTCGGACGGCAAGACCATCGCCAGCGAGTCGCTAGCCCGAATGAAGCTCAAGGTCTCCCCGCGAACCCGCGACCTCTGCTCGGAAGTCTCGTTCCGCCTGCGGAGCTGGAACGAGTGGCTAGACTACCGCCCCCTCCGGCAGGTCACGGTCCCGCGCCCCGGGATCGACGCGGTCCTGCGCGCGGTGCTCGAGGGGGCGAGCGGCGTCCCCCTCCCGGAGGGTGGGGGGAACGTCATCACGGTCGCCAGCAAAAGCCTAGTCGTCCGCGCGCTCGAGGACGTCACCCCGTACGCGGTGAGCGGCGAGTTCGAGGAGCACCGGAGCTACCGGATTACCATCCGGAGCGGTCGGAAAATGCTCGTCGTGCACCCTGGCAGCCTCGCTGCCGCGCTTGCGAAGGAGTCCAGGTCTCGTGGGCGCACCGACTCCACGAACGGCGAGGCGGCCCTCAAGCGCGCCGCCAAGGAGGAGCACGAGAAGGAGGGGGACGTCGGGTGGCTCATCGACCACAGCTTCCCGTACCGGATGGGGTCGACCGACGACATCGGCGACGAGCAGGGGAAGACCTCCAGGCTCCGCTGCTGGCTCATCGACATCGAGAAAGCGTACGAGCGCGTGGGACTCGAACTCGACTGGCCCGGCACGCCGGCGACGTGGGGCGGGGACCGAAAAAACGCAGAGATCCCGGCGTGGAGGAGGAGATCGTCTGGCGGGGAGGGGACGTGATGATCCAAGGGATCCAAGGGACCCATAAGGGATCACGTCAACGATCCCTTGAAAAAATGAGCGATTCTCGTGTGCTGACGCAAGCGCCCCTCTCAAGTGATCAAAGGATCACTCTAAACTAGGAGTATACATGAGGGAGGATTTTTTTCAGAACAGGCTCATCATTAGTGGAGGCCGATCCGGATCCGGATCCGTAGATCATGATCCTTATATAGTAATACTCACGAAAAATTGATCCCTTGTGGATCTTGATCCGATGACACCTAACATTTTGGATTCATTCGTAAATGTTGCCGATCCCATGATCGATCCCATGCCCAGAAATCCGATCCCTAGACCAGACGCGAGGCCGATCCGATGACCATCGTCCGCCCAGCCAGTATCCTGTGCTCGAAGTGGGAGCCGACCACGCTCGGTAGTAAGCGCTGCCGATACTACATCGACCCCGGTACGATCCAGGACGAGGGGATGTGCAAGCTCCCCGACGAGTTCCTCTGCGTGGAGTGGGTGCGGCGGAACGGGACGGACGAGCAGAAGCGAGCACTCTCGCTCACCCCCCCTACCGGCCCAGGGGGCATCCAATCGCCGCCCGACCCGGACGCGCCCGCGCCGCTGGTGCTCGCCGCCCAGGACCGCCCACCACCGCGCCCGCCCGCGCGCCTGCGAACGACGAATGGCGAGGTCCAGATGGCCCCGCCTCGGCCGTTCGAGCCGGCCAAGGAGATCGACCCGTCGAGCCTCGAAGCCCTCGAGCAGGCCGGCGTGGAGGTCGAGCTGTCGGCCCCGCACCTCGATGGGGGGATCACGCTGGTGCCGAAGAGGACTGGGAGGATGGATCGGAGCGAGGTCACGTTCAGGGAGGCGGCAACGATTCGGTTGATAGTTGACGCGTTCCCGGGAGCGCACGTGGTGGCCTACCGCGCCGGCCCGCGGACAGCCGCCGAGCAGGCGGGGGTCACCGAGGAGGCGTACGCCGCCGAGATGGCAGTGGGGACGGGGGGACCGGACGACCCGACAGCGCAGGTGGAGGAGGATCCGTTCTCGTGAAGAGGAAGCGTGAGCAGGTTGCCGAGTCGGTCTACTCCGTCGTCGTCGACGGACGCGCGGTCGTCCGGTTCCGGCAGCCGGCCATCAAGCTCAAGGTCGGGGAGGGCGAGAACGCGCTCGCCGATCACGAGCGGCGGGTCGCCAGCCACTGCATCGCCGTGCTCGGCGCCGGCGAGCCGTTCGCGTGGCGCGACCCGAGCGCGGCGGCGTTCATCGCCGACTGCATCGGGGGTGAGGTTCGACCCCCACTCGACGAACCGCAGGTCAACGAGTTGCAGGTGACGACGGAAGAACCCCAACCCGAGGACCCATTCACATGAGCATCAAATTTTTTGAGATGCTGCTTGTTAGGGTCACGATGGGGCTCGGTGCGACAACGGAAGATGCGGTCGCGGAGCTGGCGCGCAAGATCGAGCGCGTGTGCAACACCGACGACATTGGGGACTGCGAGTGAGCTTCCGGAAAGCCCTCGCCCGGCGGATCGCCTCCGGCGCGCAGGCGGCTTTTAGGAGTCGCATCGAGGTGCTGCCGAGGCGGCTGCAGACCGCCCTCACCCTGTCGTGCGCTCCCGAGCGCGGTCGGTACTTCTACGTCGACCGCGCGAATGGGTCGGACGAGACCGGCGACGGGTCGATGGAGCGGCCGTTCCGGTCGGACGAGCGAGTGGTGGCCGTCTGCGCGGAGCGGGGCTACCGCATCGCCGAGAGGGGATGGGGACCGTAGTGATTATCCACACCAGCATTCAACATGGAGGCACTCATGCGTTTGTTATGGCTTGATTGTGAAACGACCGGCCTTTCCCCAGATCGTGACGCTCTGCTCGAACTGGCCGTCGCCGAGGCCGACCTCGAGCGACCGTTCGACATCGGACCCATCTACAACGCGGTGTTCCGGTTCACGGACGTGGACGCGCTCACGCCGTTCATCGTCACCATGCACTCGAAGAACGGCTTGCTCGCTGAGTGCGCCAAGTCGCTGACAACCGTCCTCGATGCCGAGGACCACCTGCTGAATTTCGTCCCCGAAGTTTCTGGCGACGACAAGCCGACCCTCGCTGGGTCGACCGTGCACTTCGATCACGGCTTCCTTCGCGCGCACATGCCCCGGCTCGCCGCGCGGTTCTCCCACCGGCACTACGACGTCTCGGCGGTGAAGCTCTTCTGCCGGTCGC
>Ga0209415_10017014_pt1 | contig 11616 bp, 13 predicted proteins | sample PeaSoiSIISIP2007_FD_187696 | JGI IMG/M metagenome (GOLD analysis project Ga0209415, IMG submission 187696) | Peat soil microbial communities from Weissenstadt, Germany - SII-SIP-2007 (SPAdes) (version 2) | ecosystem: Environmental > Terrestrial > Soil > Wetlands > Peat | place: Germany... | reverse complement strand
CGACAGGCCGTCGATCTTACGGCTCGCCGTCGCCGCCTGGGTCACCGCCTCTTGAATGGTTCCCGCCGCCGCATGAACCTGATGCAAAATGGCGTCGATGGACGATGACAGCTGATTGCTGGCCGCCGACACCAGTTGGGCATTGGAAGACGCCGAGTCGATCACCTCGGCCACCGTCGAGCTTTGGCGCTCGGTGTCCTCGGCGTTGCCGATCATGCGCGAGGCGGATTGATGCAATTGGCCGATAGAGACGGACAGGGAGTGCACGACCCCTTGAACGTCTTCTTCCAACTGCTCGGCCAGACTGGTGGTGGCTTCATGGCGGCGGTTGCGGCGGCTGACCTCGGCCTCGTTGTCGCGCAAGGTGACGATCAGCACCGGCTCGCCCCGCAGCATCGCCGCCGTCAGCGTCACCCAGACATTGAAATCCCCGCCATCGCTGAGGCGGCGGTGGATCCATTCGAATTGGGAACGCCCCGAAACAATGGCCTCGTGAATCAGCTTGTCGCCCAGCTCCTTGGACGAAATGCCACCCGCCTGCACCGGCGGCGACAGATCCGCCGGGTGACGCCCGACGATTTGATTCTTGGAAGAAGCGCCAAAATAGCTCTGGATAGCCGGATTGCAGTGCACGACCATCTTTTCATTGACGATCATGATGCCGACGGAACAAGCCTCGAAAGCGAACAGGCTCAGCTCGTCGCCGTTATCTCTATTGTTTTTATTGAAGAAACTGACCATGACGGCCCCCGCCGGACAGAGCGCGCCCCACAGCGGCCCCTCGGGCAGGAGGCGCGGCAGAAAAATGCGGGCCGGCGAACCGGCCCGCTTTGCTTGCCGATTAGAACGGAACCACGATGCGGGTCCAGAAGCTGTCGCCGTTAACCGTGTTCTTGGTATCGCCCAAGGCATGGTTGTAGGTGGCGGAGACGGCGAAGGGACCGAAATTGTAGCCGACGATGGGACCAGCCGCATATTTGGCCTGACGGAAGCCGCCATTGGCGTCGATGCCGGCCTGTACGGCGGCGACGGTGGACTTGTCGTCTTCGATCTGGTTGACCGAGTAGCCGCCCAAACCGACGGTCCAATCGCCGAAGGTCTTGGTGGCGGTATAATCCACCACGATGACGTCGCCCGAGGTATAGCCGGTCTGAGTGTTCTTGAAATTGTAGTCGTAATTGACTTCAGCGCCGATATTCCAGCCGTCATGCAGCCAGCTCAGACCGAAGCTGGGCTCCAGCGACCAATAATTGATGCTGTTGGCCACACCGGAATAGGTGCCGTTGGCCGAGGTGTTCCGCTGCTTCTGCGCGGTACCGTCGGGGATATAGACGGCCAGGCCGGTCTTCACATGGAAGTCGTTGGGCAACGACCAGGACAACATGCCGGGAACGGCGATGGTGGAGAACAGACCCCACTGGTTGGCCTGGGAAACACCGCCGGCATAGGTGTCGACATAGGTGAAAGGCTGCGCCAGGGCGGCCGAGTAATCAGCCCCCAGAACCTTCACACCGGGATTCCACAGAACGATCGGCACATCCACAAAGATGCTGGCGCGGGTTCCCTGCTTGTCGCCGTTGTTATTGCCATAGCGATAATCGGCATTCAGCGTGTCATTGATGAAATAAGTGCCCTCCGGCGGCAAAGCGCCGGCTGCCAGCCCCTGATCAACGCCGGGAAGGTGCGGCGACCAGTTTTCTTCGGCCATCGCCGCCTGAGCGAAAGCCAAAGTCCCCAGGGCCGAAACGGCCCACAACAGCTTCTTCATTGACGTAAACCCCTGTAGTTTCTGCGTTATGCTCGGGTGACTTGGCGTCAGCCCTTCGGTACGCCGCCCACGGCGAAATGCTCGGGCGGAATTTCACGGATGATGACCCGCACGGCCTCGATAGGCGCGCCGATGGAGGAGACGACGGCATCCGTCACCTCCTTGACCAGAGCGCGCTTCTTTTCCTTGCTGCGGCCTTCGACCAGCGTGATTTCGACGATCGGCATGGCTTGTTACTCCCCAACCGAGAAGGACACCGAGCCCAACCCCTGGAACTCGGTGCGGATCTGCATTCCAACCGCCAGCGGATGAGCTGCGGTAGCGCCGCCAGCCAGCACGATATCGCCCGGCTTCAAAGTCTCGCCCCAACGGGCAAGCATCCGAGCCGCCGCCACCAGCGACCGGACCGGATGGCCCAGAATGGCGGCGGTGGACCCAGTTTGCACAGGACGCCCATCAACGTCCATAATCAATCCCAGGTTGGAAAAATCCATGGTGGGATCGCACCAGCTGCCCACCACGAAGCCGGAAGACGACGAATTGTCGGCCACCACGTCGGGCAGGGTAAATTTGAAGTTCTGGTAGCGACTGTCGATGATTTCCATCGCCGGGGCGATGGCCGCAACCGCCGCCATCGCCTCGACGTTGGAAACCTCACCGGCCAGCGGGGCTTTCATCAGAAAAGCCAGCTCCGGCTCGACCCGCGGGTGGGCATAGCGGGACAGGGAGACGCGCCCGCCCTCCTCGACCCGCATGGCGTCGGTGAGGCGACCCCAGACAACTTCATCAACCCCGACCTGCAGCATTTTGGCGCGGCTGGTCAGGCCCATTTTCACGCCCACGCGCTTTTCACCGCGGGCATAGCGCCGGGCCATGGACATGGCCTGGATGGCATAGCCTTCCTCGACGGTAAAGGCGCGGTCGTTCGAGATCTGCGGAACCTCGCGGCCTTCCGCCGCGGCGGCGTCCAGCAGAGCGGCGTATTCGTTCAGGCTCTTCATTGGGCGGCACTCCCTTGGGCGATTTCCTTGGCCTTGATCAGATCGAGGGCGACATCGACGATCATGTCTTCCTGACCGCCAACCATCTTGCGATGCCCCAGCTCCACCAGGATTTCGCGGGTATCCAGGCCATAGACCTGAGCGGCACGCTCGGCGTGACGCAGGAAGCTGGAATAAACCCCGGCATAGCCCAGCGACAGGCTTTCGCGGTCGACGCGGACCGGGCGATCCTGCAGGGGGCGCACCAGATCGTCGGCGGCATCCATCAGCTTGAACAGATCGCAGCCATGGTCGTAGCCCATGCGGTCGAGCACGGCGATCAGGGCTTCCAAGGGGGCGTTGCCGGCACCGGCGCCCATGCCCGCCAGCGAAGCATCGACGCGCACCGCACCGTGCTGCACGGCAGCCACGGCATTGGCGACGCCCAGGGTCAGGTTATGGTGCGTATGCACGCCGATCTGGGTTTCCGGCTTCAGCTCGGCGCGGAACAGCTTGACCCGCTCCACCACCTGTTCCGGCAGCAAAGCACCGGCAGAATCCACCACATAGACGGTTTCCGCCCCATAGCTTTCCATCAGCTTGGCCTGCTTGAGCAGTTCGGCCGGGCTGATCATGTGGCACATCATCAGGAAACCGATGGTGTCCATACCCAACTCGCGGGCATAGGCGATATGCTGGGCCGAGACGTCGGCCTCGGTGCAGTGGGTGGCTACGCGCACTGAACGGGCGCCGCAGTTATAGGCTTCCTTCAGCTCATGCTTGGTGCCGATGCCCGGCAGTTGCAGCACGGTGGTCTTGGCGTGCTTCAGCACGTCCGAGACGGCGCTGATCCACTCATAGTCGGTGTGCATCCCGAAGCCGTAATTGAAGCTTCCGCCGTTGATGCCGTCGCCATGGGTGATCTCGATGGCGTCGACTCGGGCCTCGTCCAAGGCCTTGGCGATGGCCACCACGGTGTCCAGGGAATATTGGTGCCGCAGAGCGTGCATACCGTCGCGCAGGGTGACGTCCTGGATATAAAGTTTCTTCGCGGTCATAGCCTTCACCCGTTGTTCTTGCGGCCGGCCCAACGGTCGGCGGTGGCCATGGCGGCCGAGGTCATGATGTCCAGATTGCCCGCATAGGCCGGCAGGTAATGGGCAGCGCCTTCGACTTCGAGGAAGATGGAAACCTTCATGCCGCTGAAGGTGCCGTATCCGGGAATCTTCAGGGGCGCGTTGTCGCCGATATGCTCGAACTGCACCTTCTGCTTCAGGCGATAGCCGGGCACATAGGACTGGACGTCCTTGGCCATCTGCTCGACCGACTTTTCGATCTCGGCCTGCTCGGCTCCCTGGGCCAGCACATAGACGGTGTCGCGCATGATCATCGGCGGCTCGGCCGGGTTCAGGATGATGATGGCCTTGCCCTTGGCGGCCCCGCCCACGGTCTCGATGGCCCGAGCGGTGGTTTCGGTGAACTCGTCGATATTGGCGCGAGTGCCCGGCCCCGCCGACTTGCTGGACACCGAGGCGACGATCTCGGCGTAAGGCACCGCCTTCGAGACGCGCTTGACCGCATAGACCATGGGAATGGTCGCCTGACCGCCGCAGGTCACCATGTTGACGTTGGGCTCGTCCAGGTTCTTTTCCAGATTGACCACCGGGATGGTGTGCGGACCAATGGCCGCCGGGGTCAGGTCGATCAGCTTCTTGCCGGCGGCGACGCAGATCTCGTGATGACGCTTGTGGGCATAGGCCGAAGTGGCGTCGAACACCACCTGGATATCGGCCCATTCGGGCATCTTGATCAGGCCGTCGATGCCTTCATGGGTGGTAGCCACGCCCAAACGCTGGGCGCGGGCCAAACCGTCCGACGCCGCATCGACGCCGACCATCACGCCCATTTCCAGATGCTTGGAATTGCGCATGATCTTGATCATCAGATCGGTGCCGATATTGCCCGATCCCAGAATGGCGACTTTCGCCTTGCTCATACTCGTTACTCCTTGGAGAAGGCGGCGCGGACAGAGCCCAGTCCGGCGATGCGCGCTTCCATGACTTCGCCCCACTGCACCTGGACCATCGGCCCCAAAGCGCCCGACAGCACGGTGTCGCCCGCCTTCAGGGGACGGCCGGCGCGGGCCATGGTGCGGGCCAGCCACCACATGGCGCTCAGCGGATTGCCGAGGCAGGCAGCGCCGACGCCGGTGGACAAAGGTTCGCCCCGGCATTCCAGGACCATGCCGCACAGGCGCAGATCGATGTCCTTCAACAGCTTGGGCTGGCTGCCCAGCACATAGAGGCCCGACGAGGCGTTGTCGGCGATGGTGTCGATGATGCCGATCTTCCAATCGGCCACGCGGCTATCGACGATCTCGATGGCCGGCAGGGCGAATTCGACGGCGCGGATCACCTCGGCCAAGGTCATCTGCGGATCGGTCAGATCGCGCCCGACGACGAAAGCCACTTCGGCCTCTACCTTCGGCTGGATTAGCGACTTGCGGGACACTTCCCAGCCGTCCGGCACTTCCATGTCGTCGAACAACATGCCGTAGTCGGGCTGATCGACGCCCAGCTGCTTCTGCACAGCCTTCGATGTCAGACCGATCTTGCGGCCCACCAGGCGACGGCCTTCGGCCTCCCAGCGGGTGGTGTTGACGTTCTGCACCGCATAGGCGCCTTCGGTGTCGCCCTCGGCGAAGTGATCGCGGATCGGGGTGATCGGCAGCTGGGTCCGCCAGGCATCGTTGATGCGCTGAGCCAGATTGGCGACGAGATCGGAATTGAGTTCAGAGCCCATGATATCCCTCAGAGCTTGATGCAGACGTTGCGGAGTTCGGTGTAGAACTCCAGCGAATGGACGCCGCCTTCGCGGCCGATACCCGACTGCTTGGCGCCGCCGAACGGAGTGCGCAGATCGCGCAGGAACCACGAATTTACCCAGACCAGCCCCACATCCAAAGCGGCGGCGGCGCGGTGAGCCCGGCCCAGATCGCGGGTATAGATGGCCCCCCCCAAACCATAAGGGGTGTCGTTGGCCCGCTGAAGCACCTCTTCCTCGCTATCGAAGGGCGAGATGTGGCAGCAGGGGCCAAAGATTTCTTCGCGCATCACCGAGGCGGTGTCGGGCAGCCCGGTCCAGATGGTGGGCTGCACCCAAGAACCGTTAGCCATCTCGCCCGGCATGTCGGGAACGCCGCCGCCGGTCACCACGGTGGCGCCTTCATCCACCGCCTTCTTGTAGTAAGACAGCACCTTCGAGCGATGTTCCTGGCTGATCAGCGGCCCCAGATTGGTGGCGGGATCGCTGGACGGACCGATCTTCAGCGCCTCGGCGGCGGCCTTCAGGCGGCGGGTGAATTCCTCGAACACCGGACGCTCGACAAAGACGCGCTCGGTGCCCAGGCAGACCTGGCCGCAATTGGCGAAGACCGAGCGGGTGGTGTTCTCGATGGCCACATCCAGATCGGCGTCGGCGAAGATGATGGCGGGGTTCTTGCCGCCCAGCTCCAGCGAGATGTTGCGGGTGCCGATGGCCGCCGCCTTCATGATAGCTTCGCCGGTGCGGGTTTCGCCGGTAAAGGTGATGGCGTTGACCTGGGGATGGGTGGTCAGGAATTCGCCCGCCGAATTGGGGCCGAAGCCATGCACCACGTTATAGACGCCGGCGGGAATGCCCACCTTGTTCATCACCTCGCCCAGCAAAGTGGCGGTGGACGGGGTTTCCTCGGACGGCTTGACGATGACGGCGTTGCCGCAGGCCAGAGCCGGGCCGACCTTCCAGGTCATCAGCAGCAGAGGCAAATTCCAGGGACAGACCACGGCCACCACGCCCTTGGGAACGCGCAGGGCGTAGTTCAAAGCGCCCGCGCCATCCGGCGTGTCGAACTGGAAGAACTCAGAAGGAACATTCTTCACCACATCGGCGAAGATCTTGAAATTGGCCGCCCCGCGCGGAATGTCGAGATGAGAGGCCAGCGAACGGGGCTTGCCCGTATCGGCGATTTCGGCCGCCAGGAAGTCGTCGAAGCGGCGGTTGATCTCGTCGGCAACAGCGTGCAGCAGTTCGCACCGCTTGGCCACCGGCATCTTGCCCCAGGGGCCGTCGACGGCGGCGCGGGCGGCCTTGACGGCGGCATCCACATCTTCGCGCGACGCCTCGTGGACGACACTGACCAGCCGGCCGTTTTCGGGCGAACGGTTCTCGAAGCTTTTGCCCGAGGTGCCGCGAACGAACTGCCCGTTGATGAACTGGACGGTTTCTCCGGCCCCGGCGTTGCCGACGGCCTTCAGCTGGGAAGTGGCGCCACTCATGGTTACTCTCCTTGTTGTTCGTAGGCTTGGATTGCCGCCAGCCCGGCCTGGGCACAGGCGCAATCTTGTTCTTCCGACGCTCCCGACACCCCGATCCCACCGATCAGATTGCCATCGAGTACAATGGGAAAACCGCCGGCGAAGGCCACCAGCCGCTCCCTTTGGGCCATGCCGTCGCGCAGGGCCGGATTGTCTTGAATCAGTTCGTATAAACGGCCCGACGGCATCCCGAAGCTGACCGCCGTATAGGCCTTGTCCTGGGCGATATCGACGGAATGCAGAAACGCCCCGTTCGCCCGTAAAAAGGCAACCAGATGGCCGCCGCCGTCGACGACGGCGGCATTGACCTTGCAGCCCAAAGCGGCCCCGGCCTTGACCGCTGCGTGAACAGCGGCCAAGGCGGCCTCGGTGGAGATGCAGTCCTGACGGATGCAGGCCGTCATGGGATTAGGTCAAAACCGTCAGGAAACGGTCGTTCAGGGCGCGTTCGTAATAGAAAATGCCCTTGCCCAGTTCCTTGTCGTCCCACACGCGGACGGGATTGTCCGGGTAGAAGGTGGTGCCGCCGCAATAGGTTTCGCAGCGATTGCCCGAGGGATCGAAGAAATAGATGGTCTGACCCCGGGTGATGCCGTGACGGGTCGGCCCGATGTCGATGGAGATGTTGTAACGGGTGATGATGTCGGCGGCGCGGCCGATATCGTTCCAGTTCTCCAGCTCGAAGGCGACATGGTGGAACTTGCCGGGCTCGGGATGATTCACGAAGGCGATGTCGTGAGCCTTGTGGCTGCAGGTCAGCCAGATGGCCAGGGTGCCGGTTTCCGGCAGGTCGACACGCTCGGTCACGCGGAAGTCCAACACGTCGCAGAAGAACTTTTCGACTTCGGCGATGTTAGGTCCATAGAGCAGGCCGTGATCGAAACGGCGGGCTTCCATGCCGTGGGGCTTGACCTCCCAGACATCGGGATTCAGGGTCGAGGGACCATCGCTGGCCAGATCGGCATGAGCGTACAGCTCAATACGGTGACCCGAGGGGATCTGGAAGCCGATGCGGCGGCCCACACCCGGCTGCTCGCCGGCGGGGACATGATCGACGGCGACGCCGGCGGCAATGACGCGCTTTTCATATGCGGCCAGACAGTCGTCGCTTTCCACCTTGAAGGCGAAAACGTCCAGACCGGCCTGATCGGCCTTGCGCAGCACCACGGAATGGTGATCGAACTCGTCACGCGCCTTCAGATAAACCCGGCCGTCCGATCCTTCGCACACTTTGTACAGACCGATCCGCTCGACATAATGTTCGAGCGACGAAGCCATATCGAGAACGCGCAACTGGATGAAACCAGGGCGCAGCACGCCAGTCATTGCCATTTGTAATCCTCCCGGATGTCTTTTATTGGAACGTTCAGTTGTTTTTGAGGCTTCTTGGAGACACAGGCACTGACGCCACCGTCAGGTCGGTCTCGGGATAAACGCAGCAGGCCAAAACAAGGCCGTCCGCCTGATCTTCTTCGGACACATGCGCCCGGCTCATCGGCGTGGCGCGGTAGCTGCCATCAAGCACCCGAACCTTGCAGATGCCGCAGCCGCCCCGGCGACAGCCCACCCGGACCACAGCGGCATCGCCGCTGACCAGGGGCTGACGGGATCGCTCGAAGGCTTCGAGAACACTGTTTCCAGCATGGCACTTCACCGACTGGCCGGACCCGGCAACGGCAATCCCATGGCTTTCGCCCGAGGACGCTTCGTAGCGGGTAGGCTGCGGGTCAGCGGCAACGGATTGCCCCGTCTCTAAATTCGTCATGAACCGTCTCCCAGTCAGCCTGCTGTTTGTTGCCGTTATGGGGTCCGTCGTTGCGGTCCACGGCTTGTCGCATGGCTGTCATGCAAATGTGCACATTTGGCCCATGAGGCGTCAATAAAAAAATATCGACATTTTTAGAATCATCGTATGATGCGGCGCACAATCGTTTTTTCAGCAAAAACCCTGACCAACACCAGGGCATCTGATAAACTTGCCTCGTCCTAACCCGCTTTTGGAGACGCGAAGCATGGACGGAACATCAGACCTGACCGGCGAGGCCAGCACAGCCCCGCCAAGAAAAGGGGCTAAGACCCTGATCGAATTTGCTTATAAGAGCCTGCGCAAGGACATCATCTCGGGTGAGTTGCCGCCCGGCAGCAAGCTGCGCATCGAGCATCTGCGGGCCAAATACGAGATCGGCGCCAGCACCCTGCGCGAGGCGCTGACCTTGCTGGTGGCCGACGCCCTGGTGATTTCCGAGGGCCAGCGCGGTTTCAAGGTGGCCCCTATTTCCTTCGAGGATCTGAAGGACGTCACCCGGATGCGCAAAATGATGGAAACCATGGCCCTGATGGAGGCCATCGAGCATGGCGACGATCATTGGGAAGGCGCCATCGTCTCGGCCTTTCACCGACTGAGCCGTATCGAGGAACGCCTGCACGACGACTTCAAGCATCTGGCCGAAGACTGGGAAGATCGGAACAACGAATTTCACAAGGCTCTGATCGCCGCCTGTCCGTCGCGTTGGACCCTGCATTTCCGCGAGATTCTCTATCACCAGTCGGAGCGCTATCGCCGTTTCTCGCTCACCTCGGGGTCATTCAGCCGCGACGTTCACGCCGAGCATAAGGCCCTGATGGACGCCACCCTGGCCCGCAACGCTCCCCTGGCCGGCAAGCTGCTGGAAGACCATATGGACCGCACCCTGACCCACCTGACCACCCTGCTGGCAGACACTTTGCCCGAAAGAACCTGACGGTGCTCCCCAGCCTTCAGATCCTTGTTTCCGTCGCCCCCACCGTCACGCCGGTTCTGCTGACGACGGCCGCCGGATATGCCTGGAAAAGGTTGGGGCAAGACTTCGATCACCTGTTCGTCACCCGTCTGATCACTCATTTGGGCGCGCCCTGTCTGGTATTTTCCACCCTCAGCCAATCTGGGCTGAGCATCGGCGCGTTGAGCAGCATCACCCTGGCCACCCTGGCCTGCGTCGCCTGGTTCGCCGGATGGGGACTTTTGGGGCTGAAACTGCTGGGCCAACCCTGGCGGGTCTATCTGCCGGCCATGATCTTTCCCAATATCGGCAATATCGGCCTGCCGGTCTGCCTCTATGCCTTCGGGCAAGAGGGATTGTCGCTGGCCATGGTCTATTTCACCGTCTGCAGCATGTTGCAGTTCACCATCGGCGAGGCCATCGCCGCCGGAAGCCTGCGCCTGTCGGCCCTGCTGAAGGTGCCCTTCGTCTATGCGGCCCTGTTCGCCATAGCCTTCAGCCTGACCGACACTCCGCCGCCGGCCTGGGTCGCCAATGTCGCCAGCCTGATCGGCGGCCTGACCGTGCCCCTGATGCTGTTGGCCCTGGGCGTCGCCTTGGCCGAACTGCGGGTGTCTCACCTGCGCCGCGCCCTGATGGCCGCCTTTGGCCGCATGGGGCTGGGCTTGACCGGAGCCCTGGCCGTCATATCTCTGTTTGGACTGCATGGAACGTCGGCGGGGGTTGTGCTGGTGCAAAGCATGATGCCGGTGGCGGTGTTCAACTATCTGTTCGCCAAGATTTACGGCAACGCCCCGGAAGAGGTGGCAGGCACCGTCATCGTCTCGACGGTGGTGACCTATCTGGCTCTGCCGCTGCTGGTGTCTTTCGCAATGAATTGGGTTTGATCAAGGAGTTCGCCACATGAAAATCGATCTGACGGGCAAAACGGCGCTGATTACCGGCTCGACCTCGGGCATCGGCTTCGCCATCGCCAAGGGACTGGCCGAAGCCGGAGCCCAGGTGGTGCTGAACGGCCGTTCCGAGGCCTCGACAAGCGCCGCCATGGGCCGCCTGCTCACAGCCCTCCCCCAGGCCCAGGTCATCGCCGTCGCCGCCGACGTCTCAACGGCGGAAGGCTGCGCCCGTCTGGCTGCGGCCATGCCTTCGGTGGATATTCTGGTGAACAATGCGGGCATCTTCGAGCCCAAGGACTTCTTTGACATTCCCGATGCGGACTGGAGCCGTTTCTTCGAAACCAACGTCATGTCGGGCGTCCGCCTGGCGCGTCATTACATGAAGGACATGCTGGCGCAAAACTGGGGCCGGGTGGTGTTCATCTCGTCGGAATCGGCTTTGAACATTCCCAAGGAAATGATCCATTACGGCTTCAGCAAGACCGCGCAGCTGGCAGTGTCGCGGGGCTTGGCCGAGCTGACCGCCGGCACCGCCGTCACCGTCAATTCTGTGCTGCCCGGCCCCACCCGTTCCGACGGCGTCGAGACCTTCTTGAAGGAAATGGCCGCGCAGGGCGGGGTTTCCGCCGACGAGATGGCCGCCGGCTTCGTCAAAGAACACCGCCCCTCCTCTCTGCTGCAACGCTTCGCCTCGGTGGAAGAGATCGCCAATATGGTGGTCTATGTCTGCTCGCCCCAGGCCTCGGCCACCAACGGCGCCGCCCTGCGGGCCGAGGGCGGCATCATCCGCACCATCGCCTGAGGCTTGCCATGACCACCGGAAACCTCTTCAAGAACGCCCTGGCCCGCAAGGAATTG
>Ga0209415_10017013_pt1 | contig 11616 bp, 6 predicted proteins | sample PeaSoiSIISIP2007_FD_187696 | JGI IMG/M metagenome (GOLD analysis project Ga0209415, IMG submission 187696) | Peat soil microbial communities from Weissenstadt, Germany - SII-SIP-2007 (SPAdes) (version 2) | ecosystem: Environmental > Terrestrial > Soil > Wetlands > Peat | place: Germany... | reverse complement strand
TCGCGCGCGAGCTCGCCGAGGAGGCCGGGGTGGACGGGTGCGAGATCGGCCGCCTCGTGGGAGTGTTCTCCCGCCCCGACCGGGACCCGCGCTTCCACGGCGTCACGGTGGTCGTCGAGTGCAGGGTCGACGCGCCCGTGCGACCCCCCGCCAATCCGCTCGAGATCACCGAGGTCGGCCTCTTCGCGACCGATGCCCTTCCGCGGCCGCTCGCGATGGGTATGCAAGACATGGTCGACGCCGCTTTGCTGTCCGGAGACGCCGTCCTCGAGTGAAAGAGATCCTCGGGCGCTCTCGTTCGTACGACGCGAGGGAGCCCCATGGAGCGTATCGGCGAGTACGTCGTTCGGCGGATGGTCGGGGAAGGTGGGATGGGCAAGGTCTACGAGGCCGAGGAGCGGCTCTCCAAACGCCGCGTGGCCCTGAAGGTGCTGCGCCCGGAGCTGACACGGAGCGACGAGGGTCGGCGCCTGTTCCTGAACGAGATGCAGATCCTCGCGCAGCTGGAGCACCCGAACGTCGTACGCAGCCTGGCGACGTGCGAGGTGGACGGGCAGCTCGTCATGGCGCTCGAATTCCTCGAGGGCCGAACGCTCAGGGCGGCGCTGGTCGAAGAGGGACCGTTGCCGTGGCCGGAGGCGGTGAGGATCGCCGTCGCCGTCGCGGAGGGCCTGGCGGCGGCGCACGCGCAGGCCCCGCCGATCGTTCACCGCGACCTCAAGCCGGAGAACGTGATGCTGGCGGTTGGCGGCGCCGTGAAGGTCATGGATTTCGGCGTCGCCAAGGTCCTCGCCGGAGCGCCGCACGTGACGAACACCCAGAGCGTCGGGACGCTGCAGTACATGAGCCCGGAACAGATCGATGCGCGCTCGATCGACGCGCGGAGCGACCTCTACGGGCTGGGTCTTCTGCTCTACGAGTGCCTCGCGGGCGCGCCGCCATTCCGTTCCGCCTCGCCGCGCGAACTTCTCAATCTTCAATGCACCGCGGCGGCACCGGAGCTACCCGACGCCACGAGGGCGACGCTCCCCGCCGGCATCGAATCGGTGCTCTTCCAGTTGCTCGAGAAGTCGCTGGATGCGCGGCCGTCGAGCGCTCGAGAGGTCGTCGCCAAACTGTCCCCGTTCGTGGCGGCGTCCCCGAAGGCGAGCGCGGATACGCTCGTGTCGACCCCGTCCCCGGCGCCGGCCAGGCGGACCGACACGGTCGATGTCGTAAGGCGTGCGATGGAGCCTCGGCAAGTGCCCACTGGGGTCGCGATCGCTCTCATCGCGCTCTTGTCGATCGTCGCGGGCCTGACGACGTATGCGCTGCGATTGCACGTCGGCGCTTCGGCCGAGCCGTCCAGCGAGCTGCCTCGAGCTCAAACGACCGGCGCTTCGCGCAAGTGACCCATGCTCAGGCGAGTGCTGCTCGCGACAGCGCCGTCCGCGGTTGGGGCGGCCGTGGCCCTCGCGCTGTGGGTGGCGACTCCGCCGGCTCCCGCGCGTGACGCTCGGGTTCGGATCGGTCCAGCGCGCTCGGCAGGCACGACCTCGGAGGACTGTGCGCCTTGCCACACGCGCGAGGTGGCTCAGTGGCGCGCCTCGGCAATGGCGTTCGCGGCGCGCAGCCCGCTCGTCGGCGCTCTCGAGAGCCTCGTAGAGGAGCAGGTGGGACGTGACGAGACGTGCCCGAACGGAGCGGGAGTGCTGCGGGCGAAGGGCGTGGATGCATGCGTCGATGGACGCTCGGGCATCGCGTCCACGGGCGCAGGGGGCGAGAACTGGTGCGTCAATTGCCACGTGCCCGGCGAGAACCTTCGCCGGGCCATGCCGGGCTGGAGCGCTCACGGCAGCTCGCGCGGCCGCGCACCGCTTCGTGATCTATTGCCCGCGCCGTCGCTCGAGGGCGTCTCGTGCGCGGCCTGCCATTCGACCGTGGGCCCGGTGGCGCGACACGCTTCGAGGTCGCGCGCGTACGAGGGCAACGCGACCTGGACGTCCAGCGCCACCGGCGCGTCCTTCCTCACTCGTCCCGAGGACGCCTCCGGCCGGCCGGGCATCGGCAACTCGGGATATCGGCTCGATGTGCGGTTGCTGGTGGGCGACGATCGCGCGCCATACGCTCCCGTAGCAGGCGGGTCCGGTACCCCAGACCGTGGGATGGGCCATCCGGCCCCCGGCGAACAGACGACGCAGTACCTGGAGTCGAGCGAGTTCTGCGGGGCGTGCCACGACGTTCGCCTCTTCGGAACCGACGTCCGCGGTGTGCAGCAGAGGGGCGAGCACTTCAAACGGCTTCGCAACGCGTACTCGGAGTGGCGGGCGTGGGCGGACGGCGAGGCCCGCGCCGGGCGCAGGCCGGCGACCTGCCAGGACTGCCACATGAGCCTCTACCCCGGGACGTGCGCGGCGGGTGGCGAAGGCGACGGCGGCTGCCCGCCCGGCACGCACTTCGTGTCGCGCGATCGCGGAGCCTTTCCGACCGGGCGCGTCGCGTCTTCGTCGCGCGACCCGGTTCGTGTGATGTCGCACTGGTTCACGGGAGTGGAGCTGCCCCTCGCGGAGGGACTGCCCGAGTCTCTCATCGACGATACGACACTCGACGCGGACGGCGTCCCGGTTGGCCTCGAGGCTCGACGCCAGATCCTCCTCCGGCACACCTTCCGTTTCGACATCGGTGACGCCCAGCGGCGCGCCGGGGGTCTCCAAGTCCCCATCGAGATCGAGAACGTCGGAGCCGGACATCGCGTCCCCGCCGGGTTCAGCCAAGAGCGCGAGACGTGGGTCGAACTGCGGGTCCTCGATGGCGTCGGGAGAGTCGTGTACGAGGCCGGGCGCGTCGCGCGGCCGGATGAGGACCTGCCCGACAAGCGCCTCGATCGGGTGACGACCACCGACGTCCAGGTGGATGCAAGCGGACGTCCGCGAGGACTGTTTGGCTCGGACGTCGTCGACGGTCCGGACGCTCCGCACTGGACGCCGGATCCGAGACTCGGAGGAACCCGCTTCGTGGGCAGAGGCCTGGTGAACCTGCAGAACGGGTTCCAGCGGTGCGTGCGGTGCATCGGAGCCATCGATGCGACCGGCCAGTGCATCGCGGGCGACCGCCAGGGCGTGACCCGGGCGGATCGATTCGCGGACGGCGCATACGACGCCGATACGGGCGAATGCCTCTCGAACCTGTCGGGTGAAGCGGCCCTGTTCGAGACGTACTTCCCCGTGGGCGCCCTGGACGCGGACCGCGGCGTCGTCAAGGCGCCCGACGCAATCCTCGACACTCGGTCGGCTCCGCCTGGCGTCGCGCTCCGTTACACGTACTTGCTCGAGACGGGCACCCATCCGCCGCCCTTCGAGATTCTCGCCCGGCTGCTCTTCCGTCCGTTTCCGCCGTATCTGGTCCGCGCGTTCGCATCCTACGAGCGGGCGAGGGCGCGCGAGGGTCTGCGTCCCAGCGGGCCACAAGTAACGGAGGCGATGCTGCGGCGAGACGCGCCCATCGAGCTCGCCCGGGCGATTGCGAGGGTGCCGTGACCGCGTGGCCGCGCACCGTGTGGGACTCCGCGTGGCTTCGCGGCCTCGACCCGCCGGGGCGCGAGCAAATCGAGGCCGCCGGCTCGTTGCGAGCGTTGGATGCAGGCGCCACGCTCTATCGAGCGGGCGACGCGGCCGATGCCTTCTTCGTGGTGGCCGACGGCCTCGTCGACGTGAGCGCCGTGCGGCGCGGCGACGGCGACGCGAGCGTCATTCGCCGGGCCACGGTCGGGGAGGCGGTAGGCGAGGACGCCATCGTGCGCGTGGGGGCAACGCGGTCCGCCGCGGCGACTTGCGCGAGTCGGGCGACCGTGGCCGGGGTCCCCGTGTCGGTCTTTCGGCGGGCCACGGAGCGAGTCGGTTCGGATCACGCCCACAGATTGGACCGAGCTTTGCGCGCGGCCGCCGCGAGAGACGTGTTCCGTGCTTCGAGCCTGCAACGCGCGATGTCCGCGCGGGCGCTGGACGCGTTGGTCGAGGCGATCGACCACCGGATCCTGGGGCGCGGAGACGTCCTCTTCGCGCAGGGCGATCCGGCGACTCATGCCTACGTCATCGCCGACGGGATGGTTCAAGTGCTCACCGAGGACGACGGTCGCGCCCGCATCTGCGCGTACCTGTCGCGCGGCGATCTCGTCGTGGATGGGTCGCTCGAAGGGAGTGGCCCCCACGAGGTCACGGTCAGCGCCTGCGGGCCCGCGTGGATTGTCGCCATCCCTCGCGCTCGCCTTCTCGACATCGCGAGCGGCTCGCGCGCGTTGTTGCTCATGGGCCGCCTGTCGGCGTCGCCTCCACTCCCCGAGGCGACGCGCCACGTGTTGGGTGACCTCTGGCGGTTCGCCGCCGCCGGCTCGATGCTCGTCATCGACGACGAGGCTTGCGCTCGTTGCGGCCACTGCGCTTGGAGCTGTTCTCGAGCGCACGACGACGGCGTGTCGCGACTGCTGCTGCGCGGCGACAAGGTCCGTGTGCGAGACGCCGCCTCCGGGGAGAGCCGTGCCTTCGTGCTGCCGGGCAGCTGTCAGCACTGCAAGCACCCGGCCTGCATGGTCGATTGTCCGACAGGGGCCATCGGTCGCGATCCCCGCGGCGAAGTGTTCATCCGCGAGACACTATGTATCGGTTGCGAGCAGTGCGTGAAGGCGTGCCCTTGGGGCAGCGTGCAGATGGCGCCTCGCGTAGCAGGAAGGACGGTCGCGCTCCCGCTCGCATCGTCCCGGCGTGTAGCCGTGAAATGCGACGCATGTCGCGACGTGGAGGGAGGCCCCGCCTGCGTCAGCGCGTGTCCGGTCGACGCGATCGCTCGCGTAGAGCCCCTCGCAGCCATGGCCGAGGTGCGAGACGCGGTGGTCGCGCCCGGCCCGAGTCGGAGGTTGCCGCAACGGCGAGCCGCTTGGCCGTGGTTGGTGGGATCCGTCCCGGTGACGGCGGCTATGGCGGCGGCGCACTGGACACCCATGGTGAGCGGCGTGCTGTCGGGGCTCTTGTGCTCGCTGCTCGCGGGGTATGCGATCGTCAAGAGGGTACGGCCGCGAAGGTCGGGTGGAAGCGGGCGCTCGCGAGTTCGACCGCATGCGATCGCTCACCTCGCGTTGGGTGTCCTGGCCGTCGGTGCCGTAGTCGCCCACGCCGGCGCGAGCGTCCCGCCGAATGCGGCCGGTGCCTTGCTCGTCGCCTTCGCGATCGCGAGCATGACCGGGATCGCTATGGCGCTTGCTTATCGCATGGTCCCCGGTGCCCTCGCGCGGATCGAGCGCTTCGCGCGCCTACCCGAGGACCTTCCGAACCGGGCCCGCGAGCTCGAAGAGCGGGCGTTCGGTGTGCTCACCGGAAGAAGCGACGAGGCGAAGTCGGTCTACCAGCACATGCTGGCGCCGTACGCCCGGCGGCCCCTCGGGCCGATTTTCCTGTTGGCGCGCGGCTCCGCCGTTCGCACCGAAGAGGAGCGGGTGCGGGCGTGGATCGAGCGCGCGGTCGGCGCCGGCGTCGCGCGCCTCGATGGCATCGACGACCTGGTGCGCCTGGTCGTGGAGCGTCGCGCGATCGGAGCGCAGCGCGTGCTTCAAGCATTGCTGCGTGCCTGGCTCCCCGCGCACGTCGTCGCGGTCGCCGTAGCCCTTGCGTTGCTGGTCGTTCACGTCGTCTGTGTCGCGAGGGGCCGGTGAAGCGGCCAGGCAACGTGACTGGCGACATCACGCGAGTGCGCTCCATCGGCGTCGCGGCAGCGAGTGCGGCCGTCATCGTGGCCGTCGTGGCGATCGCGACGCCTCGTTCGCAGCTGGCTTCACCCGGCCCCCTGGCGCGGCCGCACGTGGTTGCCTCGGTCAGTTGCGAAGCGTGCCACGGCGCTCGGGCTGACGTTCGTCCGACCTCACAGCCGTGCATCGGTTGTCACGGGCCCCACCCTTCCACGAGGGACGGGCACCGCGCCCTCGCGCGGGGCGGCGCGCTCGACTGCGCGACCTGCCACCCCGCCCACGGAGAGGCGGCCGGGGTGACGTTTGCGCCCGACGGAAGGGCGCTTCGCTGGAGCGGCGATGTGGCGACGGCCGCCTCGGAGACCGGGCCACCGGGCATCACCGTTCCATTGGTCGCGCTGTCCGCGTGCACTCGTTGCCACGATCTCGCGCGGCTCGGCGACCCCATTCGAGCGTGCGCGGTGCTCCCGCAAGCATCTCCCGTGAATGTTTGCTTCGACGAGCATCAGTCGGTTTCCGCACCTCTGGGCGCGCGTGGGGTGTGCGTTCGTCAGCACGGAGAGGCGCGCTTCGTCGCATGGGACGCGGCGCGCTCCGTGGCGGCGGACCTCGGGATGCCGACGGTCGCTCGATCGCTCGCCCCGTGGACGTGGGTCGCCTCCGCGATGGCCGCCGGGGGGCTCGCGTTCGCCGGAATGACCGCCTCGCGCCGCGTCGCGGGCAGGGGCTCACCGAAACCGGGCCACCCAACACCGGCCGCACCGGTCCGGGTGCGCCTCCCGCAGATCGATGCGGGTCGCTGCCTCGGATGCCACGCGTGCGTCGACGCCTGCCCGTTCGACGTGCTCGCCGTCGAGCGCCATGTCGCGGTCGTCGCTCGCCCGGAGGAGTGCTGTGGCGTCGCAACCTGCGAGAAGGCGTGCCCGAATGGATCCCTGCGCTTGGCGGACGAGGGACAGCCCGTGGCCGATCAGCCCCGCGTCGACGCGCATCTCGAGAGCATGGACGCTCCAGGCATCTTCCTCGCGGGAGACCTGACCGGAGTCCCGCTGATACGCAACGCCATCCTCCAAGGAGCCGGCGTCGCGGATTGCGTGGCCGACGGGCTCTTGAGCGAGAATCGCGCGCCGACTGGAGGCGCAGGTGGGGGAGCGGAGTTGCTCGTCGTCGGCGCGGGGCCGGCCGGGCTAAGCGCGGCGCTGCGCGCGAAAGAGCGGGGACTGTCGTGCGTCGTCTTGGAGCAGTCCACCATGGCCGCGAGCATCCGGGCGTTCCCGCGCGGCAAGGTCGTGCACGATCCGCCGATCGATCTGCCGCTCGAGGGGGCCCTGTGGCTGCGCGAGAGCACGAAGGAGGAGCTCCTGGCACAGTGGAGGCGCGTCGTCCGGACCCACGGGCTCGACGTGCGGGAGGGGCATCGCGTCACGCGAGTCACGCGGGACACCTGCGGGTTCGCGGTGTCGGCGCAGACCGCATCGGACGTGGTCACCCTTCGCGCCTCTCGGGTCTTGCTCGCCATCGGTCGGCGCGGCACGCCCCGCCGGCTGGACGCCGACGTCGCGCCGAGCGCGGCATCGCACGTTCTGTATGCCTTGTCGGACGCTCGGGCTCTCGCAGGGCGGCAGGTTCTCGTGGTCGGCCTGGGAGACTCGGCGATGGAGGCGATCGTGGCTCTGGCCCGGCAGCCGGGTACCGCGATCACGGTGTCGTACCGCGGCGCCGCTTTCGTGCGGGGACGCGCACGGAACGTCGAGGAGGTGCAGCGTCTGGCGGCGCGCGGTCGCATTCGGGTCCACTTCCACAGCACCGTCGTGCGAGTGGACGACCGATGGGTCCTCGTGCGCGACCCGGGGGGGCTCCAGCGGCTCCGAGTGGACGTCGTCCTCGCCTTGCTCGGCGGCGTTTCGTCGCGTCGGCTTCTCGACGCGGCAGGCGTGCGTTGGGCGAGCGGGTAGATCCCCGCGGTCGCTGGCCCGTAGGAACCAGGCATGCGAATACGCACGTTCGTCCTCTGGACTGCCCTGGGCGTCGCACTGTCGGCGTCCGTTTCCCTCCTGGTGCCCGCCCGCGCCGCCAAAGGGTCCGGGCGATCCGAGCGCAACGAAAGGGTCACCGACGGCGGTTCGGCAACCTCGCACTTCGTCGACGGGGGGACTCTCGTGCTCGATGGCCGCCTCGGACACGCGTCCCTGCCTCGGGGCGCGGGCGGAGGCACCGCCAGCACGTTCCTCCTCGCGACGATCACCGGCGTCGACGTACCGTCGGCGACCCGCGCCGAGGGGACCGCCGTGCACTTGGCGATTGCCGTCGACCGATCCGGGTCCATGGCCGGGTCCAAGATGACCAACGCCATCTCCGCGGCCGTCGGCGCGATCGAGCGGATGCACGACGGCGACAGTGTGACCGTCGTGGCCTTCGATACTACGGCGCGCGTCGTCGTCTCGCCGACAGCCGTCGACTCCTCTTCGCGTCCGGCCATCGAAGCCGCGATTCGCGGGCTACGGGCGGGGGGCGACACCTGCATCTCTTGTGCGCTCGACACCGCCACATCGGCTCTCGACCTTTCGCCCGGCACGCGCGACGAGCCGGGTCGCATCTTGCTCATTTCCGACGGCGAGGCGACCACCGGGCTCCGCGATGTCGAGGGCCTGCGCCGGTTGGCTGCCCGGGCGCGCGACAAGGGCTTCTCGGTGTCCACGATCGGCGTGGATCTCGCGTTCGACGAGCGCGTGATGGCGGCCATCGCCCAGGAGTCCAACGGAAGGCACTGGTTCGTCCCCGATGCGACTGCTTTGGCCGGCGTCTTCGAGCAAGAGTTCACGTCGCTGGAGGGGGCGGTCGCGAACGAAGCGGAGCTCTCGATCGAGCCAGAGCCGGGTGTGACGATCGACGACGTGCTCGATCGATCCTTCCGTCGCGAAGGCGGGCGGTTGGTCGTTCCGCTCGGCGCCTTCGACGCGGCGCAGGAGAAGACGGTTCTCGTGCGAGTGCGCATGCCGGCGGACGCAGACGGGGCGCAGCGGGTCGCGAAGCTGTCACTGACCTACCGCGACGTCTCGAACCACGGCGAAGTCCACGCCGAGGGCGCGTTGGCGCTCGAGGTGCGCAGCGACGGCGAAGCGCAGCGGGAGATGGACCCCTTCGTTGCGGCTCGCGTGGAGCGGAACCGCACGTCGCGAACTCTCACTGAAGCGAACGACCTGTTCGAGCGGGGGAAGGTCGAAGAAGCGCGGTCGGCACTCGCCCGAAGGCAGCACGAGCTCACGAGAGCCGAACCCACGACCGTCGCGGCCGCCACCGCACTTCCCGCGCCCGCTCGCGGCGTGGCACGTCCGATCGCTTCGGACTTCGGCGAACAGCAATCGGCGCTCGCCCAGGCGCAGTCCGGCTTCTCGGCCGCCGGAGCGGGCGGCGCAGCGGGCGCCCCCCCGGCTGCCCCCGCGGCAAAAGCAGCCGTGCGCCAGAACCAAGCGAACGCCTCGGACCTCTCGTTTTGAAGGTAATCTCTGCCGGTGCGCCGCCTGGCAGCCGTGTCGTGGGCGCTGTGTGCCGCAGCGTGTGCGCGTGATGCGACGGCGCCGAGCGCGGGATCGCATGCCTACACGTATTCGATAACACCGCCGCCGGCGGGTTCCTGGGTCCTGCGCGTCGAGGCTCGGTTCCATCACGCCGCGAGCTCGAGACTCGTCGCTCCGAGCGCGGAAGCGGTGCGCGAGATCGAGCTCCTCGAGGGCGACCGCCGGCGGGCGCTCGACAGGGAAGGCGATGCCTGGATCGCGCCCGCATGCTCCGCCGATTGCACGGTCCGGTACACGGTGGATCTCGACGTCCTCGCGTCCACATGTCACCGCTTCGATTGCTCCCGCCGCGTCGGTGGGGCGGTCATCGGGCCCGCGTCCACGTGGATGCTCGTTCCCGAGCCGAGCGGGGACGCCGTCGTGCGCGTGAACGTGAACGGCCCCGACGTGGCGCGCATGGCCACCGGGTTGCGACGCGCGGCGGACGGGGGCTTCGTTTTCGACGCCCGAGAGCTGAGCGAGGCGAGCTACACGGCGTTCGGCGAGTTCCGGGGGCGACGAATCGACGTCGCCGGCGCGAGGCTCGACGTGGCGTTGCTCGGCGCCCCGCTCGCGATGGGGGACGACGCCGTCCTCGATTGGGTGCACGGCGGCGCATCCTGCGTCGCGAGCCTCTTCGGTCGGTTTCCAGTGGACGCCACGATCTTCGTCGTCCCCATGCAAGGAGCGGACGAAGTCGTCTTCGGCCGCGTACTGTCGCTCGCGGGGGCGTCGGTTGCGCTGCTGTTCGGGTCGGAAGCGCGCCCGGAGACCGCGCACGGTGACTGGGTCGTCGTCCACGAGCTCTTTCACCTCGGCTGTCCGTCGTTCGTCGGCGAAGGGCACTGGCTCGAGGAAGGCCTGGCGACGTACTACGAGCCCCTCTTGAGGGAGCGTGCAGGCTGGATGACGCAGGCGGATCTCTGGCGACACTTCACCAGGGAGATGCGGCGCGGCGTGCGTCGCCGCGGCGAGCCCCCGAGCCTCGAAGAGCGCGACGACATCAACTCCACCTATTGGGGCGGCGCCCTCTTCGCTCTTATGGTCGATGTTCGAATCCGCGAGGCGACGGGCGGTCGACGCGCCCTCGACGACGTCATGCGCTCGGTGCTGGGGCGCCTGGGGGACGCGACGCATGTGGCCCGGGTGGCGGACTTCATTCGTGCGGGCGACGAGGAGACGGGCACGAACGTCCTCGCGGACGAGTACGCGCGGTTTGCACTGGCGGGTGAAGCGGTCGACCTAGGATCCCTTTGGGCCTCGCTCGGGGTCCAGACCCAAGGCGACGACGCCGTCTCCCTCCGCGACGACGCGCCGCTCGCCGCGGTGCGCCGCTCGATCGCTTCTGGTGACCGCCACTGAACCGATGTACCGTCGATGGTAACCGCGGTGTCCTTCCAAAGCAGGCTCTCCAGGCTCGCCGCGCCGGCTCCGACGCCGAAAGGCTCGGACGCGGCATCGAACCGGGAAACCGTGCTCAATGACCTGCGGGCTCGGATCCAAGCAACTCTGGAGCGGACGGCTGCGCGCCCCGTGCGGCCTCTTCCGCCCGTCGATACCGTCGAGCTCCCCTTTTCGACCAGCGACACGCCGCTCGGGCCCCTGCATGTGCGAACGCTGAGGTTTTCGCCCGCCCACCGAATGGGGCGCGCGTCCGTCGCCTGCGCATGCGACGCGAGCCCGGAACTCCTCGCGTTGCTCGCGCTCGACCCGGGGCTCGCCCGATGCGATCCCCAGCGCGCGCTCTTTCTGGACACCGAGACGACGGGCTTGGCCGGTGGGGCCGGGACGGTCGCGTTCCTGGTGGGACTCGCCTGGTGGGAGGGGGGGACCCTCATGCTCGAACAGCTCCTCGTTCGGGCCCTCGGCGAGGAGGCTCCCATGTTGCAACGCGTGTGCGAGCGTCTCGCCGGCGCGTCGATGGTCGTGACGTTCAACGGCAAGAGCTTCGACATGCCTCTGCTTCGAACTCGCTTCGTCATGACCCGGACTGCGGCTCCGCGCGAGCCTCCGCATCTGGACCTCCTGCACGTCGCGCGACGGGTGCACCGGGGGCGGGTCGACCGAGGCTGCCGCCTGGTGGCCCTCGAGCGCGACGTGCTCGGCTTCGTTCGGCAAGACGACGTCGAGTCCTCGGATGTCAGCGCTTGCTATCTGCACTTCCTCCGCACGGGCGACGCTCGGGCCATCCTCGGCGTCATCGAACACAACGCGTGGGACGTCGTGGCGATGACCGCGCTCCTCGGACTGTACGGCGAGCCCACGCACGAAAGCCTCTCGGCCGCCGACCTCGCCGGCGTCGCGCGAACGATGAAACGGGCGGGGGATCTGGATCGGGCGCGGCTC
>Ga0209415_10017012_pt1 | contig 11616 bp, 11 predicted proteins | sample PeaSoiSIISIP2007_FD_187696 | JGI IMG/M metagenome (GOLD analysis project Ga0209415, IMG submission 187696) | Peat soil microbial communities from Weissenstadt, Germany - SII-SIP-2007 (SPAdes) (version 2) | ecosystem: Environmental > Terrestrial > Soil > Wetlands > Peat | place: Germany... | reverse complement strand
CGCCGGCCACGGCCGCCGCCGCGCGGCTGCCGCGCTCCACGGCGGCCATCAATGCCGCGGCCAACCCGGCGCAGCTGCCTGGCGGGGCGCTGGGCGAGGCGCTGCGGGCTGTCGCCGGCGCCGGGCCGGTGCCGGCCGGACGGGGCGGGTGAGCGAGCCAGTCATGCAGATAGCCCTGACCGAGGAAGGCACGTACCCGCATCACTTCGGAGGTGTCAGCGTGTGGTGTGACCAGCTGATCCGCGGCATGCCGGACTACGACTTCCGGCTCGTCGCGCTGGTCGCCACGGGCAGCGAGCCGGTGCGCTGGAAGCTGCCTGGCAACGTCACGTCCCTGGTCACGGTGCCGTTGTGGGGCCCGCCGCCGCCAGGTTCCGGGCCGCGGGCCAGGCTGGGCCGCGGCCGGGGCGCCGTGCCCGTCGGCGACCTGATCGATGTCCTGCTGGAGCCGCCCGACCAGCAGCAGGACCGTTTCGCCAGCGTGCTGCGCGAGATGTTCGGCTGCGGCCAGGCCGGGACCCTCTCGGGCGCGCTCGCCAGCGAGAGCGCCGTGCAGGTGCTCAGCGACGCGTGGCGGGACCGGCCCGAGAGCGCGCACTCGGTGCCGACCCTGCATGACGCGGTCACCGTCATGCAGATGATCGAGCACGCGCTCCGGCCGCTGTCGCATCCGCCGGTCCGGGCGGACGTGGTGCACGCGGTCACCAACGGGCTCGGCGCGCTGCCGGCGCTGACCGCGAAATGGCAGTACGGCACGCCCATGCTCGTCACCGAGCACGGCATCTACATGCGGGAGCAGTTCCTGCACAGCCGCTCGGCGCCGTACCGGTGGCCGGTGCGCCGGCTGTTCCTGCGGTTCCTGCGCCGCCTGTGCGCGCTCGGCTATCACGAAGCGCAGATGATCACGCCGGGCAACGTCTACAACAAGCGCTGGGAGGAGCAGCTCGGCGCCGACCTGTCCAAGGTCCGCACCGTCTACAACGGGGTCGATCCCGCCGACTTCCCCGCGCTGGCCGGCGAGCCGGACGTGCCGACCATCTCCTGGGCCGGACGGGTCGACCCGGTCAAGGACCTGGACACGCTGCTGCGCGCGTTCGCGCTGGTCCGCGAGCAGATCCCGGCGGCGCGGCTGCGCATCTTCGGCTCGCCCCCGGCCGGCGGCGAGGCCTACCTGGAGCACCTGCAGCTGCTGGCCGACGAGCTGGGCATCAGCGCCAGCACCAGCTTCGAGGGCCGGGTGGACAAGATCCGCGACGCGTATGCGGCCGGGCAGGTCGTCGTGCTGTGCAGCATCACCGAGGGATTCCCCTACACCCTGATCGAGGCCATGACGTGCGGGCGGCCGTGCGTCGGAACCGACGTGGGCGGCGTCACCGAGGCCATCGGCGACACCGGCCTCGCGGTGCCGCCGCGCAGCCCGGCCGGGCTGGCCGAGGCCTGCCTCACCCTGCTCGGGGACGCCGGGCTGCGGCAGAAGCTGGGCGCGGCAGCCCGGCTGCGCGCCCTGGAGTACTTCACGGTCGACCGGGCGATCAGCGCGTTCGATGAGATTTACACCTTCCTCGGCTCTGGCCGCCCGCTGCTCACCGCTGACCCCGGCCAGACGCCGGCCATCGCGCCCGGAGCCGGCTGGCGGCACCGTTTCGGCGGAGCGCAGCTGATGGCGCTGGGGGCAGCCGGATGAGCGCCGAGAGCCTGCGGGATCCCCGGCTGCTCGCGCAGCAGGCGGCCGGCGGCGCGGGGCCGCTGCTGACCGAGGGCCGCTCGGAGCCTGCCGATAGCGTGGCCGCGCTCTGCGCCGATTTCAGCGAGGTCTGCGCGTCGGCGGTGGACCCGCTGGAGATCGCCAGCGCGCTGGAGTTCGACGGCCTGAGCGACCAGGCGGTGGCGGACCGCTACGGCCTGCCGGACGTCTTCGCCCTGGCCCAGGAGATGTTCCAGCGGGTTCCCCGGCAGCCTGCCGAGCCCGAGCCGCTGTCGGATCCCTGGCACACCAGCAGGCTGCGGCCCGCCCTGCACGGCCTGCTGTACGGGCTGCCCGCCATCTGCTTCCCGGCCGCGGCCGGGCTGCTAGGCGGCCCGGGCGTGCTGCCCACGCTGGTCGCGGCGCTGCTGGTGGCCTGGGGACTCAGCCAGGGGCTGGCTTACCTCGGCTACCGGCGGCTCGGCATGGCCGACACGGGCCAGACCCGGCGGGTGCTGCGGGCCGGGCTGGTGGCCGGGCTGGCGGTGGTCGCGGCGGCCATGGCGGCCGCCGCGATGCTGCTGCACGCACGGGCCGACGTGGTGATCTTCGGCGCCGGCGAGGGCGCGTACATGCTCGGCGCCTGCGTGCTGATGGTCCTGGGCGCCGACCGCTGGCTGCTGGTCGCGCTCGCGCCCGGCGTCCTCGGCAGCGCGGCGGGCCGCATCCAGGACGAAATCCGTGCGGTTCTTGCCGGCGAGTTCCGCGGCCCGATCGATCAAGTCACGCACCTGCGGTTTGATCCGGATGTTGAGGGCTTCGCGCCTCGCGGCCTCCCGTTGTGGAACACGCATAAGATCGCCTGACATCAGCATACCACGAATTGTAAAGACATTGTCTTTACGGCGGCCGGCGACCCAGGACGCTTTACTCGAACACCACTTCCGCCTTGCCCACTGCGCCGAAATCGGCCATGATGCGGTCCCCACGTTCGCCCATGTAGACCTCGGTAGTGATGCCCGTGGTAACGTACTGCCCCGCGCGCAAACTCGAGCCACGAGAGTTGAGGCTGTTGGCCAGCCATTGCAACGCATTGAGCGGATGCCCCAGCACGGCGCTGCCGCTGCCCTCGCGAACCAACTTGCCGTTGACCGTGAGTCGCACCGCTTGCGCGGCCAGATCGATGCCGCGCCAGTCTTTCAACAGCGCGCCTTTGACCCAGGCCGCGTTACAGGCGTTGTCCGCGATCAGCGATACGGCCCCGATGGTGGTCCAGTCATTGAACCGGCTGTCCACAATTTCGATAGCGGGGATGACGCCCTCAACGGCTGCGGCCACCTCTTCCCGCTCGCGAGGACGGGACAGCGGCGGCAAATCATGCGCCATGCGAAAACCGAATTCGGCCTCGACCACGCGCATGAAGAATTGCTCGGCATCGACCAGCGCCGGGCTGTCGAAACAAAATGCCGACATCAGATAGCCGGAGAATGGTCCATCTACGTTTAGTTGCCGCTGCGCGATCGTGTTGGTGCAGGCGATCTTGTGGCCGATCACGTTGCCGCCATAGTGTTCGACCAGTTGCCGCACCATGTAGGATTGACACTCATAGGCCTCATCGCTGGTTTTGGGACGCACGGGCGCCGGCAGTTCTGCCAGGCGGACGTGTCTGATTCGAGCTTGGGATAAGAGCCGCGCGCCGGATTCGATCACCGAATCATGGTATCGCATCCTCGAATTCCCACGGTCGAAAAACGTGCTGGTGCTCGGCCATATCGACGCGCTTTCCGCGGAAGCGCACGCCTTCCATTTCCAGGCGCATGCGCTGTTCCTGCCCGGAACCGTAGCGTAGCTTGATTTCGCCTCCGGCTCCCACCACGCGCTGCCACGGCAAGGCGTTCCCGGCCTTGTGCAAAACCTGCACCACCTGCCGATGGTACAGCGGATATCCGGCCGCGGCGGCGACCTGTCCGTACGTTGCCACCTTGCCGCGCGGAATCTGGCGCACGGCCCGGCGGATCGCCCGATCGCGCGGTTGGCTCTTGGGCGCGCGCAGAAGTTTCCGCGCCACCTCGCGCGCCGTGGCTTTCTTCTTTTTCATAGGCCGTAGAGGCGACGGGCATTCTCGCGTAGCACCAGCCGGGCTAACTCCAGCGCCCGCTCGCGGGAGATCTCGCCCGCGCGCATCATGGCCGTCAGCGCCCTGGCCAGCGCCTGCCGTCCGGTGCGCGCCGCGATCCAGCCGGACTCCTCCCAGCCCAGTTGGTCCGAGTACGGATAAGCGTCCGAGCCGAACAGGACCTTCTCTGGCACCCACTCCAGCCACTCACGTATGCTCACGGCCAGGGTGGCCGGTGGCAGCAACAGATCCTGCGAGGAGTAATCCAGGTAGGCGTTGGGCCGCTCTAGAAGGGCCGTGATCTCGCGTGTGAACGGCCAGCCGCCATGCAGCATCACGAAGCGGGTCTTGCGCAGCGCGGGATCTTCCAAGACCGATTCGAGCAGCAGCGGATTGGCGCCCGCAATCTCGAAATAGCTCCCTGAGCCCGCCATGGTGTGGACGTGCACCGCCATCCCCAGCCGCCCGCACTCGGCCGCGACGTACCGGAAGAGGAAATCCTGCAGCGCTTTGTATTCCGCTTCGGGCGGTGCGCTCTTTCCGGCGAAGCGGGTGTACACGCGATCCGCTGCCGCGCGACCCACGGCATCGAACTGCAGCGATCGCAGGTACGCCGCCTCAAACTTCTCTGCGACTGCGCCGCCCTGTTTGTGCCTTTCGAGCGTCGGGGTCACGACTCGCGAGAGGTATTCCGCAAGCGTGGCCGGCGTCGCTTCCAAGCCCGCTTCTTTTAGATAGCGCTGTCGCAACGAGTCTTCCAGCCCGAAGAACGCCTTGCGATCGGGGTTGCGCGCGGCCAAAGCGGAATTGTCGAGCGGGAAAATCAGCGCGTCGGCATAGGGCACCCAGCGAAAACGAGGCGGCTGAATCCCCGGCCCCATCGCCACCCGATTGGCGAGCATGACATCCACGCCCATCTGATCGAGAACCCAGGCCGGATAGCTATCCTGCTTCTGGCGCTGGAGCGCGGGCTTGCGGCCGGCAGAGCCGTAGAGTTGCCTCACCGCTTCGAGTGCAACGGGCACATTCAGCCGCAAGTTGACCGGATCGGATGAGGGCTCCATATTGTCCACGGGCAGCGCATCGAATTCGCGATCGGGCGGGCCGTTCAGGACCACGCGCACGGGATGCGCATGATTGTCGATGGCGCGGATCCGTTGAACCTCGGCGGCGATCGCCGGATCCATCTCGGCATCGCGATCGCGGTTGCAACCGGTAAGCAGCAGAAACACAGGCATCGCGATCAGCGCGGGTCTCATGCGAACAAGCATTGTAAGCGATAATCATTCCGGATGAATCCCCAGCAGCTTGCGGGCTACGTTTGCTCTCTGCCGGAGCGGCTGGTCCGGTCGCTGTCGGCGCTGGCTGGCGGCGCGGTGCACGAAGTCGGTGAAGTGGTTCTGCCGGCGCGCGTGCGGCGCTCGCGGCTCTATCAGTCGCTGGTCGGAGTGACGGTACGTTTCTTTATCGAGCAATTGGGCCAAGTGGAAGGAGCCCAACCAAAGGACGACGCGCTCCCGGACGCCTTTGTGCTGCGGATCGTCGCCGGCAACGTCGTTGGAATCGCCGGATTAGCAGCCTTCCGGTTCTCGCCGATCTGGGTGCTGGCCGCGCTCGCCGACATAGCCGGCGCGGGGCGCGATCTCATCAACGAGATCGCCTTGGCGCTCGAAAAAGACGGCCTGCTGGAGCCCGGCCGCCGGTTCGAGAGCGTCGATCAACTGCTGGACGGCTTGGAACGCACCACGGGCGCGATGGCGGAAACCGTGAACACGCCGCCTCTGGACGTTGCCAGCCTGCGCCAGGAATGGGCCAAGCTGCGCAGCGGCGCGTCTCACCTGCCGAAGGTCAGCCTGCCGACTGGGGAGCGGTTGTGGAACCAGTGGCGCGAAATGCAGCGCGAAGCGGCGGCGCAACACCGTTCGGTTCTGGAGCTGTCGTCGGTGATGGCCCTGGCCACTTTGAGAAAGCTGCCGAGTAACGCGCTCTGGCTTTCCAACGCCGCAGTGACCAGCGTCCGCCGCACCGGCGCCGTGTTGGGACTGGGCCTGCTGGACCATTACGGCACCATCCTGAAGGAGATTCACCACACTGGCTACCTCCGCTACTGGCTGCGGGAGTTCAGCCCATACGTCCGCGGCGCCGCGCGACAGTTTTTGCCAGCACGCCGATCCGCGACGGAACGGCTGTTCAGCCGCCGCAGTCGTAAAGTAGTACCCCGTTCGGAACATCCCGAGCGTCAATAGCGTAGGAGTTTTTGTGCGGTGGCTATGGCGCCTGTTAAGGGCGGGAGTAATCGGCCTGGCAATTGGCGCGGTTTTGTCCGTGGGAATCGTTACCGATAACGCCCTGCACAGCCCCACGCGGATTCAGCCGAAGCCCGCGGCAGCCGATGCCATCTCCCGCGAGACGGGCGCCACGTGGGACCAGGTGCAAGTCACCGCACACGACGGAGCGCATCTGGACGCGTGGTTCTTCAGACCGCGCGAGCCCAACGGGTCCGTTGTGATACTGCTGCATGGAGTGGCCGACACGCGACTAGGAGTTCTCGGTCATGCCGCATTCCTGCTGCGCAGCGGCTTTTCCGTTCTGACTCCGGATTCGCGCGGTCACGGAGCAAGCGGACGCGATCTCATCACTTATGGTATTCGGGAAGCTTCCGATGTACATGACTGGGCGGACTGGCTGTTCCAGCACCAGGAGATCAAGCGTCTCTACGGGCTAGGCGAGTCGCTGGGCGCCGCCATTCTGTTGCAGTCGCTGCTCAAAGAGTCGCGTTTCCGAGCGATCGTTGCCGAAAGCCCATTCGCGACTTTCGAGGAGGTCGCCTACGACCGGATGTTGCAGGTTTCGCGACTGCCTAAACCCGTTTTCTGGCCCGTCATCCGCCTCGGCTTTCTCTACGTGCGCGTGCGGTATGGTCTGGACATGTCGCAGGCATCTCCGGCGGCCGCGATCCGCTCGACTGCGGTTCCGGTTCTGCTGATTCACGGGACCGCCGATACGAATATTCCGATTCGTCACTCGCAGGAACTCCACGCCCTGAATCCCACGGCGACACGGCTCTGGGAGATCCAAGGCGCCGAGCATGTCGCCGGTCTTTCGCAGGATCCGGAGTTTTACGCCAAGACCGTGGTCGGTTGGTTTGCTTCTCACGGCCGTCGGTAATTTATGGGCAGGGCCTTACATTTTCCAGGGCTTTCTCCATGCTCAGCAGACGGCAGCCGGGCGCTTCCAGTTTTTCCAGTGCAACTCCGTTCCAGTTCAGAACCGCAGGAACCCACTGCGCCGGAATCGTCACCTGCATCTCGGTCACGGTGCGGCTGACGATCTGAATCTGTTTCTCCTCGGGCTCGTACTTTGCCTGGACACGGGCCGTGACCACGGGCGCGCGCCTGGGCAGCACCACACTCGTCTCCAGGCGCACACGCTGTTTCCCGCGCTGCACCATCACGGCCGCCTGGCGATCCTCTTTCACTTGTGCCATCAGGTCGCGATACTGGCGGGCATCCGCTAGCTCTCGCCCATCCAGCGCTATGATGCGGTCACCCATCTTGAGCGGGCCAGCGTATTTCTCTGGCAGGAATGTTACCAGGATGCCCGGCCCGGGATCGTCGGGTCGATAGCCAAAGCCGCCCAGATCGAGTGCGGCGACCGAGGCCGGCTCCATCCGGCTGGAGGGGAGCACATCGTTGCGCTCGCCCGCATCGAACTTGGTCATGCGGATCCAGTAGCAACTGGCGAATGTGGGTGAGTTGGTTTCGCAATCGATGGCGGGCGGGTACTGGTCGCGCGAGCGTTTTGCCAGCCATTCGAACACCGCCGACATCTGGACCTGCTCGCGCAAACGCCATTCCAGCGGGATGCCGGCGGCTTCGAGCTTCCCGGCCAGCGGCTGATCTCCGGCCGTGGGGCCGATCCACAACACCGGCACGTTAGTGAAATTTGCCGCGAAGAAGAGGTCGGAGTCGATAGCTGGTTGGGGCGATCCGCCTAAAGCGACTGCCGCAGCCCACAAATCGGGCACGCGAGAGATGGCGAAGAAAACGCCCGCGGCCGCCTCACCGCGGCCCGCCAGATAGATGCGCGCGGGATCCACGGAACCGTTCTTGACCGCATCGCGAATCAAGGCGGCGAGGGCCTGTACGCGCGCATCCGCCTTGGTATTGGAGGCCGCGGGAGGCGCGAGGGCTTGCCATCCAACCTCCTTACACCACGTTTGCCACTGCGGCAAATCAGCCGCATCCACCAGCGCTATGGCTGGCGAGGGGGAGGCTGCGGCGCGCGCAGGCGTTTTCCATGCCAACAGGCTAATCGTGCCGCAGGCGAGAACGGATTTTCTTAACCAGTTTTTCAATGTCTTCGGTCTTCTTCACGGTGCTTAAAGAGAGGACGTATCGGTCTTCCTTCTCCAGCGTCTGTTTCAAATCGTCGGCCATTTCGACCAGCTTGGCCGCATCCTTGATATTCTGCTCATGCTCGGCCTTGAGAATCTCATCGCGCTGCGATTTGCCGTTGGGCAGTCGCACGTCGGCTCGATCGCCAGTGGAGCGCGCCTGGGGCGGCACCTCGGGTTCCTGGGCGAGGGCGAGCCCGAAGGCGGCGCCCAGCAAAAGTGTCAGCGCACCGCGTCGAAAAATGCGTTTCATGGAAAGACCTACCCGTATGATATCGCCGCGCGTGAACCTTCGATAACAAGGGGCTCAGCCGCGCCTTGTTATCATGGAGCAAATATATGGAGGAAGTAAGCGTCGGGCTGGTAGGCCTGGGCAACGTGGGCTCGGGAACACTGGCCATTCTGGCGGAAAACGCGGACCAGATCGCGCTCAAACTGGGTTTTCGCTTGAAGGTGGCAGCCGTGTGCAGCCGGTCGGTGCACGCCAAAACAATTCCGTCATCGCTGGGCAAGATCATCCAGACCACCGATTGGCGCGAAGTGGTGAATCATCCCGGCATCCAGGTGGTGGCCGAGTTGGTGGGCGGGACGGGCGTGGCGGCCGAGATCATCGATGCCTCCATCTCCAGCGGAAAATCCGTGGTCACCGCCAATAAGGAGCTGATGGCGTCGTGCGGTCCGGAAATCTGGGACCGCGCTATTCGCGCCGGCATCAACCTGGCGATGGAGGCTAGCGTCTGCGGCGGGATTCCCATTCATGCGGTATTACGCGAGGGCATCTCGGGCGATCGCGTTACGGCGCTTTATGGAATTCTCAACGGCACCAGCAATTTCATACTCACGGAAATGGAAAAGCGCGGCGAGTCTCTAGCCTCCGTGCTGGCCGAAGCGCAGGCACTGGGGTACGCCGAGGCCGACCCGAGCGCGGATATCGACGGCCTGGACGCACGCTCAAAACTAGCGCTGCTGGCGGCCCTGGCTTTCGGCGAGAAGATTACGCCGTCCGACATTTTCGTCGAGGGGATCCGGCGCATCTCGCCCATGGATTTCCAATATGCGCACCAGTTGCAGCACACCATTCGGTTGGTGTGCGCCGCGCGCCAGACGCACGACGGCCTGATCCTCTCGGTGCGCCCGGCGCTGATTCCGCGATCCACCATCCTGGCGAGCGTGCAAGGCGCCTATAACGCCGTGTGGGTGAAAGGCCTCTACGGCGAAGACACGTTTTACTACGGACGAGGCGCGGGGCCGCGTCCCACGGGTGTGGCAGTGGTGAGCGACCTGATGCGAGTGGCGCGCGAGATTCGCAGCGGGAGCCCCGAGCGCGTTTCTCCCTTCGCCCACGAGCGTTTGGGCGAATACCAGCCGGTATCGGTCACGCTGCAGAAGCGCGCGTACTACCTGCGTTTCCGGGTGGACGACCAGCCCGGGATCATCGCCCGGCTGGCGGGCATCCTGGCCAGCAAACATATCAGCCTGGAAGCGGTTTTGCAGGAACCGTGCGACACCAAGCACGACCTGCCGTTCGTCATCACGGCCGAGCCCACCAGCGAACAATCCATCCGCGATGCGGTGGAAGAGATGTCGCACCTGGACTTTCTGCGGGAGGCCCCGCTGGCGCTTCCGATGGAGACTGCACTGTGAAGAAACAACTACTGAAATGGGCGGCACTGCCGTTGGCGTTCCTGCTTCCGCTCGCCGCCGCCGACAAAGGCATAACCCACGAGCAGGCGGACGAGATTCTCAAGGAGTTGCGCCAGATTCGGGAGTTGCTGGAAAAACAAGGCGCGTCTGCGCCGCAGCCCGGGCCTGGGCAGCAGCAGATCACCAAAGCCAACGTCAGCATCGAAGGTGCCTATGCGATCGGTTCCAAAGATGCGCCGGTGACCATGGTGGAGTTCACCGATTTCCAGTGCCCGTTCTGCCAGCAGTTCCACGTGCAGACGTTTGCCCAATTGAAGAAGAATTACATCGACACCGGAAAGCTGCGTTTCGTGAGCCGGGATCTGCCGCTCGATTTTCACCCCAATGCGCTGCAGGCGGCGCAAGCGGGGCGATGCGCGGGCGAGCAAGGCCAGTTCTGGGCTATGCGCGACCGCATGAACTCCAATCCCGATAAACTCGACATGGCGAGCCTGGCTGAGTTCGCGCAGGATCTGAAGCTCAACGGCGCCAATTTTCGCAGTTGCATCGAGAGCGGGAAGTACAAGAGTGTCATCCGCAGCGATTCGCAAACCGCGGAGAGGATCGGCGCCAATGGAACGCCGTCGTTCGTGCTCGGCAAGAGCACTCCCGAGGGCGTGGATGGAGAGCTGATCATCGGCGCTATGCCTTACGAAGTGTTCGACCAGAAAATCAAGGCGTTGGCGCGGTAAGGTTTGTGGGGCAGCGCCATGCGCTGCCCAGTTGTGTGCTTTGTCTCTGGGCAGCGCATGGCGCCGCCCCACAGTCTCAACGCAAATCGTCGGCAGCGGTAAGCCGAAGGTCCGTCGCCGCTGCGTCACCCTCCGCGACGGTTACGCTCTTCCCGAGTCTCTTGATGATCGTTGGCGGAAGCCAGCCGGTCGCCGTGTCCATAGCGATCAGAAAGTACTCCCCGGAAGGCAAACCCGTGAATGAGAACCGCCCGTTCTCGTCGGTCTGCGCGAAGCGGTCCGGCCCTTGATTTCTGCGGGCTGCGATCACCGTGACCGCCGGTCCTACGGGCCCTTCCAAATCGCTAACCACACCGGTAATGGACGAAGTCCCGTAGGCGATGACAATCTCTAAGGATGCCTTCGGCGCGGAAGCCAGATCGATTTCGCCCGTCAGGTCGAGTCCATTGAAGCGGACTGACTTTAAGTACATCGGCGGAAGAATCGAGCCGACGTTCACGCGATAGTGCGCTGGTTCCAGACCCGTGAGTGCAAAACTGCCGTCAGCACTCACCGCTGGGGAGTCGAGATAGTTAAGCCCGTCGGTGGGAGTAACTGTGATTTGAGGCCAGGATTTTGGCGGTGTGCCCTCGACCAGCATCCTTCCACTCAGCGCAAGAGCAGGCTTCATCTCCACCACCACGCGATCCAGATCTCCATTGCCAACCGAGATCATTTGGTGCCCGACCAGTGGAGGATGATCCTCGGTTCCGGCGATCGGTTTCGTTTCCAGAGTGTAGGTGCCCGGCGAAACTCTGTCAAAAAAGAATTCGCCCAAAAAGAATTCGCCCGTTCTTACGCCAGTAGCTTGAGACGATAAACCAGGCACTCCGGTCCCTTGGCGGATGAGGTTCAGCACGTCAGGGAGCGCACCCTCCCCCTTGGCCACGCTGATGACCTGCCCCCTCACGTTGAAGACCGGAACTCTTCGAAGCCGGAGCTCCAGCCCGCGGACCTGTGCGCCAGCGCCGAGTTCCACTGGGTCTTCTGCAAGATCGGTCGCATC
>Ga0209415_10017011_pt1 | contig 11616 bp, 15 predicted proteins | sample PeaSoiSIISIP2007_FD_187696 | JGI IMG/M metagenome (GOLD analysis project Ga0209415, IMG submission 187696) | Peat soil microbial communities from Weissenstadt, Germany - SII-SIP-2007 (SPAdes) (version 2) | ecosystem: Environmental > Terrestrial > Soil > Wetlands > Peat | place: Germany... | reverse complement strand
GGTCCCACGAACACCGCCTTTTCGAAAATCGGGTCGAGGTCGATTTCCAGGCGGCCGTAGTCCTTCTCGATAATCGGGCGCAGCTCGAGCTCGAGCTGGTTGGTATCGAACTGCGGCGTGCGATGCCATTCGAGCTCGACGTACCAGCCGAGATTAAGCGGCAGCTCGTCCTGCTCGAACAGGCTGCCGCGCAGCCGAAACTTCGCGCCCGCATACTGGAACGAGCCGCCGTTGGGATGGGCGAGGTTCAGGTAGGCCGCCGCTTCGAGCTTCTCGGTCAGTCCGTAGGAGAGCTCGATCGCCGTGCGATACATATGATTGCTCGCAAAGCTGCCGCTCGAGGTGCCATCCTCGCCCGTGCTGTGACCCTTGGGGATGAAGCTGTTGAGCGACTCGACTTCGATCATCCCCATCCCGAGCGTCTGGTAGGGATAGACCTCGAACTCGAACGGATCGACCTGGGCATGCGCCGCGCCCCCGGCGATGACCAGGATAAGCGCGCTCGCCGCAGCCAGCGGAAACCTGCCCAGACCAATCATCTGGAACGATGCGCAGGGCGCTCAGAGCCCGCGGTCGCCTGCGCGATCCAGGCGGCGACCGCGGCCCGCTCGTTCTCGTCGAGGCGCGCCTCGCGATGGAGCATCCGGTAGTACCATGGCGCCATCGTGCCGTCCGCGAGCGACGATCTGATCTGGTCGAGCTTGTGAGCGAGCGTGCCCGGATCGGAGGCGTAGTCGGACCAGTCGGAGAAATTAAGATGCTCGCGCGCCGCGGCCACGTGACGCGCGACGATCCAGGAGACCGGCGCCACCCGGCCGTACCATCGCTGGCGCGTATGGTTGGAATGGCAATCATAGCAGGCGGCCGCGAGGATTCGCTTCACGCCGGGCGGCGCAATCAAATCGCCGTCGTCCGGCGCGGGAGGGTGTTCGAAGGGGACCATCTGGGCCGCGGCGAAGAGCACGACGAGCGCGATAGCCGCCGTCGCCATGCGCCTCATCAGGCGCTTACTTGGCGACGATCGCGCCCTGCGGCGTGGCGTGATTGAAATCGTCGAAAAAGCGATAAGTGCCGGCGCGCAGCGGCGGCATGTAGACCGTGATGGTCTCGCCGGGCTGCACCACACGCTCGCGATGCAGCTCGAAGCTTTCGAACTCGATCGCGGCTGGGCCGTGGTTGGTGACCCGGACCTGGAACGGATTATCGGCCGCAACCACGAGCTCGCCGGGTTGGAAGCGGCCGTGCTCCAGCCGGATTTCCGGGATCGGCTCCGGGGCGGCGACGGATACAACGATTGGCGCCAAGGCCATCAAAAGGGCCGCGCAGGCGGCGAAAACGGTCGATCGGGCACTAAACATTGGGGGCAGCCTCCAATTGAGAATGATTTTCAATATCATCTCCGCCGCCGACTCGTCAAGCCCCGCTGATTCAGGCAACTCGCTTCGCTCGAGATGACGGAAAAGGCCAAGGACATGGACGGCCTCCTGCGTCGTGACGGTAAGAAACAGGGATTTGCGCCTGAACGACCTTCTCGGTCGTTAGCCGGAGCGACGCGAGGGCGTCGTCGAGCGCCGCGCAGCGATTTGTCCGACCGCTGTCCGGTTCCCGATCTAGTGCGCCGAGCCGGCCGGCACGATCCGATAAATCATCAGTTGCTGCTGATTTGCGAGCCGCGTGATTTGGAACTGATGTGGATCGGGCAGTTCTGATGCCGCCTCGTTGTCCTTCCAGCTCACTAGCCATCCGCCGTCCGCCGCCCGCACCCGCGCCGTGATCTCGGCGCGCGCCGCGGCCGGGTCGTAGCCGGGAATCGTCACGCGCGGGTTCGGTCCGTGGAAATAGTAGTTGAACGGAATCGAGTAGTAGCCGAACGGATAACCGCCGTTGGCGATTCTGCCGGTCGCGCCGTGCGCGATGAAGCCGGTCTCGAAGAAGACCGGCTGCGCGGGTTTGCCGGCGGCCTCGATCGCGCTCGTCAGCCGCGGCCACGGTTCGTCGCCGACGTGCGTGTAGGGCATCATCATGATGAATGCGACCGCGAATCCGCCGGCTGCCAGGTTGCGCAGCTTGATGCTCCAGAGCGCTAGGCTGCCCGCCGCAAAGATCGCGAGCCCGGCAAGCGACGGCATCACGTAGCGCGGCGTGAACATCGGACGTACCGCGATCGAACCGGCGAGCAGCGCGACGAGCGGGAGCATCGACCACGCGGCGAGCCATCGCAGCGCCTCGTCGCGCCGGCTTACCAGCTCCGGCCCGAAGACGATCAGAATTCCCACCGCACCGGCGGCGCCCGCGGCGGCGATTTTCGCGGCCGTCGAATAATGCGGCGTGCCGATCCAATCGAGCCAGTGCCCGGAGACCAACTGATGGCTCTGCATCATCGCGATCGGCAGATACGGAGCGAACAGCAGCGCCGTTACTGCCATCGCAATCCAGGGCTGCGGCGCGCGCCGGCCGCGGATGAAATCGCGCCCGAGCATCGCGCACTCCGCGCCCAGCAGCAGCATCCCGCTCATGTGCGCAAACAGCAGCGCCGCGCCGAGTATTCCGCACCCCACCGCACGCCCGGCGCTCGGGCGCTCGCGCAGGCGCCATAGCGCCAGCAACTGCGCGAGACCCAGGAAGAGCAGCATCGCGTAGCCGGTCGCGCGGTAGGCGAAGATCATCGCGAGCGGATTGAAGGCCCAGATCGCAACCGCCGACACGCCCGCTTCGGCATCGAAGAGCTCGACTCCGAGCGCGTAGATCAGCCCCAGGGCGCCGACCCCGAACAGCAGCGAGAGCGAACGCAGCGCCGCCTCGCTGGAGCCGAAAATCTGCGTGAAGTAATGCAGAACGATGTAGTAGAGGAGCTGCTTGCCGGGATCGTACAGCACCGGGATTGCGATAATCGCGCGAATCCCCGGCTTGGCCGCCGCCCACGCGGCGAACGCCTCGTTGGTGCCTAGCGGATTGTGGCCGAAGCGCGAGAGGTAGGCGGCGAGGCTCCCGGCGATCAGCACCGCCAGCGCGATACGGGTGCGGGAGAACGCGGATGCAATCGCACCTCGCTGGTACGCCGTCGACTCCATCCCCGCTCCTGCGCTTTTTATATCGGACCGCCGTGCGTGAAGCCACGCAGCCGGCGCCAGGGCGGGCTCAGGCGGGCGGAAAGACGACGGTCGCGGTGCCGATCACCGGGCGCTCAGCCTCTTCGTTCTCGATCCAGACATCGATCTCGACCGAGCGCGCCTGGGCCTCGATGTGAGTAACGAAACCATGCAGTATGAGCCGGCGATCGGGAGAGACAATCGCGCGGTAGGTCGTGCCGATACGCGTGAGGCGGCCGGTTCCCGCGCCGAGCCAGTCGGTGACGAGCTTGCTCAGCAGGCCAAGGCTTAAGTTGCCCGGGATTATCATCCCCGGCAATCCTTCGGCGCGCGCCGCCTCGTCGTCGTGGAAGCGTCCGGAGTCCATCCCGCAGGCCGCGGCGTAGGCGCGAGCGCGGGCCTTGTCGATCACGATCTCGTGCGGGCCGAGCGCTTCGCCCGCCGCGATCGTTTCGAAGCGCTTGCCCGCCGCCGCGCTCATCCGGGCTCGCCGGGGTTGCGATGGACGAAGCGATGGTCGACGTGGGCGACCGTTTCGCGGCGCTGGTTGATGAGCGTGGAGCGCAGCACGACGAAGGTCATCGTGCCGCTGCGCCCGGTCTTCTCGTACATCTTGCGAATCACGGAGGTCAGCGAGATCGAATCGCCGGCGCGAATCGGCGCGAGGAACTCGACCTCCTTGCCGGCGTCGAAGCCGCGGCCGAAGCGCGGCGTATAGTGGAAAAACGCCTCGGTGTTGCGGAAGGTGACGGCGAACGCGGGCGGCGCGACGATCGCGCCGTCGGGTCCGGGGCGGCTTTGGCCGCGCTCCTCGCCGAGCGCGGCGCAGAAGGCGGCGATCGCCTCGGCAGTCACCGTCACCGGCTCGGTGGCCTCGAATTGCTGCCCGATAAGCGACTGATCGATCGCCATCGTCATTCACTCCCGGCCGCTTCAGGAGCGGCGCGGCGCGGCTGCGGGCGACGGGGCCGGAAATCGGCCGGCGCGTAGCGGCCCGACCTGAGCTCGCGCACCAGCTCGTCGATCGAGCGCACCTCGGCCTCGAAGCGCGTCGCGCAGAGCCCAATCAGGCTCACCATATGGCTGTCCGATCCGCCGATCGCATGGTAGCCGAAGCGCTCGACCAGCGCCGCGGTGCGCTCGTTCTCGCCCTTGCGCGAGCCGCCGTTGAGCAGCTCCACCGCCGCCACGTTTTCGAGCGGCGGCTTGGTCTCGTAATGCTCGCAGAGGCCGACCGTCGGACGGCCCGGATGACACGGCACGACCACGCCGCCCAGCCGGGCGACGCCGTCGATCACCTCCTGCGCGGGCAGGCGCACGTTGGCGAAATCGAAGCGGCGCAGGATGTCGTCATTAACGCCGAAGACCAGCATATGGCCGTAATCGGTCTCAACTTCCGAGGCGCGCAAGACCAGCACGCCGAAGCGATCCTCGAGCGCGCGATAGTCGGCGGCGCGGTTGAACTGGCGATGCTCGGTGAGCACGATGCCGTCGAGCGGGCGTTCGGCGCGGCGCAGCTTGATCCAGTTGAGGTAGGCCTCGACCGGCGCGCGCGAATCGTCGGAGGCTTCGCTATGGCTGTGCAGGTCGAGAATCGTCGCCATCGGGGGATGCTGCCTTTACGGTACCGGGCGGAATTTCGCGAGCGTCACTTCGGGCGTGACGTCGTCGAACACCACCGTCACCGGCATCCCTATTCTAACCTGTTCCGGCGCGCAGTCGATAATGTTGGTCAGCAGCTTCAGGCCCTCATCGAGCTCGACGTAAGCGAGCACATAAGGGAGCGATTCGCGAAAACCGGGCGTCGCGTTCTGATACGTGATCGTGAAGGTGTAGACCGTGCCGGTGCCGCGCGCGCGGAGCCATTCGGTGCGCGACGAGAGGCATTCGGGGCATAGCGCGCGCGGATAGTAACGCAGCGCGCCGCAATCGCGGCAGCGCTGGAGATACAATTCGTGGCGCTTGAGGGCTTCCCACCAGGGACGATTCTCTTCATCCAGATGGGGCAGCGGCTTGGTGTAGGCTTTCGATTCCGCGGCCATCGCGATTCACCCAGCTTGGTTCGACAGGATCAGCGTGGCGCCGGAATGGCGCGTGCCGAGGTTGCCGCCGGTGCCATGCACGAGCGCGATGCGGCAATCGCGCACCTGACGCGCACCGGCCTCGCCGCGCAACTGGCGCGATGCCTCGATCAGCAGGAACATCCCGCGCATCCCGGGATGGTTCGACGAGAGTCCGCCGCCGTCGGTGTTGAGGGGGAACTCGCCACCGAAGCGCAGCCGTCCGCCGCTCACGAACGCACCGCCCTCGCCGCGCTTGCAGAAGCCGAGATTTTCAAGCGTGACGACCACCGTGATCGTGAACGAATCGTAGACCATCGCAAGGTCGATCTCGCGATGGCTCACGCCGGCGCGCTCGAAGGCGAGCCGTCCCGATTGCGCCGCCGCGACCTCCAGGAAATCGCGCACGCCGCGCGCCGCGTGGCGCACCGCCTCGCCCGCGCCCAGCAGATAGACCGGCGGCCGCTTCAAATCGAGCGCGCGCTCGGCCGAGGTGACGATCACCGCGCCGCCGCCATCGCTGATCATGCAGCAATCCAGCAGATGGAGCGGCGATGAGACGACGCGCGAGGCGAGCACGTCGGCGACCGTGATCGGCTCGCGATACTTGGCCTCCGGATTGAGAGCCGCATGCTGACGCGCGACCACCGCCACCTCGGCGAGCTGCTCGGGCGTGGTGCCGTAGTCGTGCATATGGCGCTGCGCGATCATCGCGTAGGAGCCGACCGTGGTCGGTCCGAACGGCAGCTCGTACTGATCGCAGGGCTCACCGCCTCCGGCCACGCCACCGGTGCCGATCGCGAAGCGCTGCGAGGCGGCCGTGGAGCCGTAGACGATCAGCACCGTGTTGCAGAGTCCCGCGGCGATCGCGGCTGCGGCATGCGCGGTATGCGCGACGAACGACGAGCCGCCAATCGCGGTCGAGTCGACGTAGCTCGGCGTCAGGTTCAGGTAGTCGCTGAAACCGAGCAGCCCCATCCAGCCCATCCCGACCCCGGTCGTGCAGAGCCCGTCGACGTCCTTGATCGTGAGCCCGGCGTCGGCAAGCGCGCCGCGCGCGCTCTCGGCCATGATCTGGAACATGGTCCTGTTGGGCGCGAAGCGCGTGGGATGCTCCCATGCGCCAACGATCGCGGCTTTGCCCCGGAGACTCATCGGCCGAGTTCTGCGAGAAATTTTTCGATCGCCGCGTTCACTTCGGCCGGACGCTCGATAGGCGCGTTATGCGCCGCGTCGGCGATGGTTGCGACGCGCGCACCGCGGATTCGGCTCGCGATAAATTCTGCGTCGGCGGGCGTCGTCACGTTGTCGTCCGCGCCGGCGATCAGCAGCGTCGGCTTGTCGATCGCGCCGATCGCGTCGCGCAGGTCGGCGGCGTTGCACGCCATCAGGTCCGTGTAACGGACGCGCGGGTCGGTCTTCACTTGCTCCATCCACGATTCGCGCACGACGGCGAAGTTATTTTCGACCGTCGGCTTCGAAAAGCCGTCTTTGGTGAAGGCCTGCGCAGCGCGTCCGGCGGCGACCGCTTTCAGAGCTTCGAGGCGTTCGGGAGCAAGGTTCAATTTCGCGCTCGCCGCGATCAGAATCAGCGCTTCGACGCGCGCCGGATGACGGACCGCGAAGTCCATCGCTATGATCGAGCCCATCGCGCGCCCGACGATCACCGCCGCGCGCATCCCGAGCGACTCTATCAGCGTGGCGGTGAAATCCGCGTACTCGCGAATCGAGCTGAAGCCATCGAGGCCGGTCGAGCGGCCATGGCCGGGAAAATCGAAGCTCAGCGGGCTGTGCGCGCCGCCGAAGTGATCGATCTGATGATGCCAGTTATGGCCGTTGGAGCCGGCGGCGTGAAGGAAGAGCATCCGGCGGCCGCGGCTCAAAGCGGGCGCGACCTCGGGCAGCGTGGTTGCGCCCGCATGATGAAGATAGATCGCGTGGCCGGAGACGTCCCAGTACTTGGTCGGCATGCCCGAGATTCGCTACTCTCGATCGGGTTAGCTATGCGGTTTGAAGCGCGCTTGTCAAACGGACCCGCGCTTCCAATCGGCGCGCCGCGCGCGCTACATCGATAAGCTACGGGAGGACGCCATGGAGACCATCCGCTTCGACGACCTCGAAAAGCTGCGCTCGAAAATCAGCGATCAGTTCGGCCCCTGGAGCAAGCCGATCGCGGTGACGCAGGAGAAGATCAACCAGTTCGCCGACGTCACCGGCGACCATCAATGGATTCACGTCGACGTCGAGCGCGCCAAGCGCGAAAGCCCGTTCAAAGGTCCGGTGGCGCACGGCTTCCTGACGCTCAGCCTGATTCCGGCGCTGACGACCTTCGATGAGTCGGCGGCGGCGTGGAAGGTCGCCGGCTATCGCAACGTCGTCAACTACGGGGCCAACAAGCTGCGCTTTGCGCAGCCGGTGCCGGCGGGCGCGAGCGTGCAGGCGCGGACGCGGCTGACGGCGGTCGAGTCGCGTCCGCAGGGGACGCAGGTGACCACCGAGGTGCACATCCACGTCGTCGGCCAGGACAAGCCCGCGGTGATCTACGAAGCGCTGATGCTGTACGTGAAGTAGCGGAACGCTTCGCGAATGGAGAACCGGTACCGGCGGCCTTACTCGATCTGGTAGGTCACCGCGACCTCGGCATTGTAACCGACCTCGCGCGGCACCAGCCTTTCGGGGGCGTTGCCTAACGCCATAGAAAGTTCCCCTCGTCCTCCGCGCATCCCATAAACTTCCTGCGGCGAGGCCTGCGCGTTAGTCGAGATTCTTAGCGCCGGGCCCAGCTTGACGCCCATCGAGCTCGCGAGCGCAACGGCCTTGGCTTGCGCATCCTTGGATGCCAGCCCGATCGCTTCGGTTCGCGCGGCAGCGTCGTCGCTCAAAGTGAACGTCAGCGAGTTCAAGCTCGCGCCGTTCTTGCTTGCGGCGTCGATCAGGGGGCCGAGCAGCGCGAGGTCCGCGGACTTGACGGTGACGGTCTCGTGCGCGTCGAAGACCGTGCCGGCCTGCTGTGATGCACTTTCATGAAACGACCTCCGCGGCCCGAGGGGAGTGACGCGGAAGGCGCTCAGCGATACGCCGCCGTTGCCGTGCAGCTCGTCCCGGACCGCGCGCTCGATTCGTTGGTCGAGCGCGAATGCCGTGCGCGTGCATTGATCGGCACTCACGGCCTGGACCTCGAATTGGAGTGAAACGTTCACGGTTCGCACGCGCGTCGAGCTGAAGAGGCCGCTTCTCACCCGTTTCGATCCCAGTTGGGTGGTCGAGAGCTCAGCGCCGGCCTTCATCGCGGCGTCGACCAGCTTTCCGACGCTTGCGATATCGGGGGTCTCGGCCGAGATCATTCCGGAGCAGTTCCAGGCGGCGGCCGATTCGGATTCCGGGCCCGGTGCGCCGTAGTTCTGAATCGAAAAGTCGGAAGTGGTGATGCTGCCCTTGTCGCCGACCTGCGGCTTGAGCGTTTCGGTAAGCGCTTTAGCGCGCTGCGTGAGCAGGTTCGTGCTCTCATCGGCGCTAACGCCTTTGGCATCGACGGCGAACGAAAGCAGCATCGTATCGGGTTTTGCCTTGGCCTCGCCGTGTCCGTTCACTTCGATCGTGCGGCCGTCGGCGGCGGCGAATGCGGCTACGGCGGCGAGCATGAGAACGACCAGCGTGCCTAACCCGGCGTGAAGTGAGCGTCGCATCTTCCCGACCCTCCTCGCTTTAGCGGTGCGGTTCAGCTCTTCATCTCGCGCAAGGTTTCCGCCGCGATGCGATGGGCTTCGAGCGCGGGCGGGATCTCCTCGCGCTTGCGGCGGCCGAAGCCGCACGGCGCGCCCAGTCCGAACTCGGGCAGGTAGCGCCGCGCCACCTCGATTCGTCGGCGCAGCGGCTCGGCGTCCTGCTCGTGATCGTGAATCATGCCGAGGTAGATGCGCGCGCCGGGGACCTTGAGTTCGCCGAGCGGCCGATAGAAGTCGTCGTCGAAGCGATTCGCCGGTCCGGGCATATGAACGAAGTCGAAGCGCCGTCCGGCAGCGGCGGCCGCGGCGTTGGCGACCCGCACGCAGAGCCCGAAGTCCTTCGGCATCACCATCGGCCATCCGCCGAGCGTGCCGTAGCAGAGATGGAGCCCGAGCCAGACTTCGTCGGGCGTATCGCGCATCTGAAGCCGCTCGATCTCGCCGACGATGCGCTCGAGCTTGCCCGCGGCCGGCGTCCACGGGATGAAATTCTCGAGGTCGACCATCTCGCTCGCGCAATCCCATTGGATCGCGAGGTCGCGCGCGGGAATCTGCCGCACGATAGTCGCGATCTCTTCGCGCATCGCCGCTTCGTAGCCCGGGCTGACGCGCCCCCAATCCGCGGGGTCCTGAAACTGTAGGTAGAGCACGCTCAGGGGAAGCGGGATGCAGACCTGGAAGCGCGCGGCGGCGGGAATCACGCCCTGCGCGCGCAGCGTCTTGAAGACGAAGTATGAATTGACCGCGTCGTGCGCGCAGCCGAGCCGCCATCCGGGGTCGCCGAATCGCACCCGCTCGATTCCGGGGCGGACGCGAAAGCTCCAGTAGTCGTGGATGTCGCGCGGGCGCCAGTTCTCGACGCCCTTGGTCGGCGCCGGGCGCGAGAGCGTCTCAAGCTCCGGATGGCCGTGCATCACGCGGTAGGCCTGGAAGGTGATCCAGCGATGGCGCTCGCCGACTTCGCCATCGGGAAAGCAATCGAGCGAGTCGCCGAGCGGGCCTGCGAGCGCGCGGATCACTTCCTCCGCGGTATCGAGCGGCACGCTCCCGACCATGATTAGCTCCCGCGACGGACCAGCCATGGTTCACCTTATTGTTGCGTCGCGCTGGCCAGACTCCCCTCTCCTTATCCTATTGACGATTGCATAATATAGCTACAGAGGAAAGAGGTCCGCTTGCTGCCAGAAAGCCATCACCAGCATGGGCCGGCGGCGCATCCGTCGGAGCGTGTGTCGAGCGTGATAGCTGAGCTGGCTGAAGTCGTGCGGGCAGAAGTTAGGCAGCTCGTGATGTTTCCAATAGCCCCAGATGTACTCCACCGGATTGAGTTCCGGAGCATAGGCCGGCAGGTAGTCCAGCGCCAGGCGGCCCCGCTGACCGGCGACAAACTTCCCGACCAGGTGGCTGCGATGAGTCTTGGAGCGATCCCAGATTACCAGCAGTCGGCCCGGCAGATGACGCAGCAGATGGGCAAGGAAGTCCACCACCTGCGGGGCGCGGATGGTTCTTTGGTAGAGCCGGAAATAGAAGTTCCACCCAGTGATGCCAGCGATGGCCGAGAGCACCTTCCAGTTGAAATGATATTGCAGCACTGGGGTCTGTCCGCGCGGGGCCCAAGTGCGCACTCGATTGGGGCGCTCGCTCAGCCCGCTTTCATCGATGAAGACCATGGTGCGCCGCTCGCAGAGCGCTTTTTTTTAAGCCGAGGCCAGCGCACTCGTTTCCAGTACCGGATCGCCTCCTCGTCGCGCTCCAACGCCCGCCCCGTGGGTCGCTGGCAGCTCCACCCGAGCTGGCGCAAGATGCGCCAAACGTGAGCTTCGTGATAGCGCACCCCGCACTGGTGCTCGATCAACTCGCGCACCCGGCCCGCGCTCCACAGTCCGCTGGCGTAGCCGAGCGCCTCGGGTCCGCGTCTGAGCGCCTGCTCAATCTTCCGCAGTTGGCTCGCGCTCAGTTTGGGCTTACGTCCGGCCCGTCCGGCTTGCTTCAACCCCGCCCGACCGGACTGCGCGAGCTGCCGCGCCCAGCGAATCACCGATTGCCGATGGACGCCCAGGCGCCGCGCCACTTCACTCTGGCTCACACCCTGCTTGAGCAACTCCGCGGCGGTCATCCGCCGCCGCTCCAGTCCCTCAAAGTCCCGCCGCACACCCGCTGCATTACCCATAGCAGCAGGCTATCATATGTATCTATATTATGCAAGAGTCAATAAGTGCGCGCTCCTTCATGATCGCGAAGGCCACCGGCACCAGTATCAGGACGTGGATCGTCGAGGTGATCATGCCGCCGACGATCGGCGCTGCGATGGGCTTCATCACATCTGAGCCGATCCCCGATTCCCACAGAATCGGAGCGAGACTCAGCATCACGACCGCCACGGTCATAAGCTTGGGCCTAAGGCGTCGCACCGCGCCTTCGATTACCGCGGCCTCGATATCCTCATGCCGAGCGGGACCCAAAGCCAGCCGCCGTTCCAGGGCATCGTGCAGATAAATCACCATCACGATGCCAGTCTCGACCGCAAAACAGTTTTGGAAGTTTACCTCAAATGCCACTTGCGACAACGGCGAATGGAGCAGCGGTTTACTCGCGGCCTTGCCGGGTAATTTGCCGGCCGTTCGTGCTCGCGTTTTATTTTCCATGTCTGCTCCGGGTATTATACCCAAACGGAGGAAAGGCCCAAGGCCTGGGCAAACTCCATCTCTAACCCGTATGTTTGTGCAATGATGGGAACGATGA
>Ga0209415_10017010_pt1 | contig 11617 bp, 14 predicted proteins | sample PeaSoiSIISIP2007_FD_187696 | JGI IMG/M metagenome (GOLD analysis project Ga0209415, IMG submission 187696) | Peat soil microbial communities from Weissenstadt, Germany - SII-SIP-2007 (SPAdes) (version 2) | ecosystem: Environmental > Terrestrial > Soil > Wetlands > Peat | place: Germany... | reverse complement strand
TCCGCCAGCGCGCAGCAGCTGCGGATCGAGCGCGCCCTGGATCGCCACCTTGGCCTGCAATCGCACCCCAAGCTCCGTCGGCGCCTCCGTCCCCAGCCCCACAACCTGCACGCCGGTCGCCTCGGCGTACCGTTCGACCAGCGCTGGCGCCGCCCCGCGGGGAAAACCGATGATCGGCACGGTGATCCCGCGCTCGCGCAGGCCTTCGACGATGCGCCAGTGCGGTCGGATCACCAGGCGTTCGAACAGCGCCGGCTCCGGCAACACCTCGGCCCAGGATTCGAACAGCTGCAGCGCCTGCGCACCGGCCTCGGCCTGCATCGCGACGTAGTGGATGCTGGCCTCGGCGACGATGTCGACCAGTTGGCCGACCCGCCCCAGATCCGCCAGCGCCATCGCCCGGGCCTCGGCCCGCGCGTCTTCGCCGCCGCGGCCGACCAGCATATAGGTCGCCACGGTCCAGGGTCCGCCGACGAAGCCGATCAACGCCCGGCTCGGCGCCAGCTCGGCCCGCACCCGCCGCACGGTCTCGCCAACGCAGGCGAGCTCTTCAGCCGCGCTCTCGATCCTGGCCTCCAGGCTCTCCAGCGAGGGCAGGGCGCCAAAGCGCGGCCCCTCGCCGGCTTCGAACCACAGGTGCTGCCCCATCGCCATCGGCAGGGTCAGGATGTCGGCGAACACAATGGCCGCATCGTAGGCAAAGCGGCGCATCGGCTGCAGCGTCACCTCCGCGGCGGTCTCCGGGTTCATGCAGAGGTTCAGGAAGCCGCCGGCCTTGGCCCGGAGTTCGCGGTATTCCGGTAGACACCGGCCAGCCTGACGCATGAACCAGATCGGCGGGCGTTCGACCGGTTCGCGATCGATGGCGCGCAGCAGCAGAGGTCGGGTCGGGTTCATTGAGCCCCTTAAACCGCCCTGGACGGCAAGGCTCAAGGGCCGCCGCGCCGAACGCCTTCCACTTCAACTCCTTAATAGAAAGTTAAAGGAGGCATGTAGGAGTAGTGACGGAGGGGACAGGTGGGGATCAGTGCTGCGCCGTCCCCCGTAGCGCCAACCTGTCTCGACCTCACTCCACAGATGGCGGCTCGTCGGCGCAAGGCCTGTGAATTGCGGTGAGAACCGGGCAAGCTATTGTTTCGCCCATCCAACCTGCCGGGGCGAACGGGCAGGACTGTTGAAGGAATGCTGTTGTCCACACGGCCGGCCAGGACTGAAGCGGTCACATTCCACCGGGCTGACGGCCTGGGGATGATGCTAGCGATCGGCGCCCCGCTGGTCCCCAGGCGCGGCGGCCTGTCGCAGCGGTGCTCAATCCGTCCACTCCAGAGGGGGCCTTGGAGGGGCATGGTTAACGAGACATTAACCGTCCGTGCACAGCCTTGTTCGCAGGTTTATTTACGCGGCTCGCCGTCGTGACCGCCCGCGCGCGCCTCGCCACCTACTTCCACGTCCACCTGGTGTCGGACTCCACCGGCGAGACTCTCAACGCGCTGGCGCGCGCCGCCTGCGCCCGCTTCACCAATGTGCTGCCGATCGAGCACATCTACGCCCTGGTGCGCTCGCCGCCGCAGCTGGAGCGGGCGCTGGAAGAGATCGCCAACGCGCCCGGTGTCGTCCTGCACACGATCATCGATCCGGCGCTGCGCAGCGCGCTGGAGATCGGCTGCCAGGCGATGGAGATGCCGTGCATCCCGGCGCTCGATCCGCTGGTCTCGGCGCTGTCGCGCTATCTTGGCGCGCCGCTCTCGACCCAGGTCGGGGCGCAGTACTCGCTCGACGCCGACTACTTCAACCGCATGGACGCGCTGAACTACGCCATCGGCCACGACGACGGCCAAGGCGGGCAGGATCTGGAGCGGGCCGACGTGATCCTGGTCGGGGTCTCGCGCACCTCCAAGACTCCGACCAGCATCTACCTGGCGCACCGCGGGGTTCGCGCCGCCAATGTCCCGCTGGTCGCCTCCGGCGTCCCGCCGAGGCTGCGCGCGGTGAAGGGCGTGCCGATCGTCGCCCTGACCCTGGCGCCAGACCGGCTGCTGGAGATACGGCGCAACCGATTGAAAAGCCTCAACGAGCAGCGCGAGAGCAGCTACGTCGACAGCGATGCGGTGCGCCAGGAGGTGATCGACGCGCGGCGTCTGTTCGAGCGCGAAGGCTGGCCGGTGATCGACGTCACCCGGCGTTCGGTCGAGGAGACCGCGGCGGCGGTGATGAACATCCTCTCCGGCGGTCGCGGCCAGGTCGAGGTGCTGGGGTGACGCCGGTGGTGCTGGCGTCGAAGAGTTCGTCGCGGCAGGCGGTGTTGAAAGCGGCGGGCGTCACGTTCGAGGCCGTCGGGTCCGGCGTGGACGAGGACGCGGCCAAGGCGCGCCTGCTCAGCGACGGCTGCGGGCCACGCGACATCGCCGCCCAACTGGCCGAGGCCAAGGCCGTCGCCGTCTCCCAAGCACGACCAGAGGTGATCGTGATCGGGGCCGATCAGACGCTGGAGCTGGACGGGGCGCTGTTCGACAAGGCCGAGACCCTTGGCGAATGCCGGCAGCGCCTGCAGCAGCTGCGCGGGAAACCGCACTTGCTCCACTGCGCCGTGGTCGCGGCCCAGCATGGCGCGCCGATCTGGCGCCACGTGGAAAGCCCCCGGCTGAGCATGCGCGCGGCCTCCGACGCCTTCATCGACGCCTATCTGGCCCGCCACGGCGAGTCGCTGCTGGGCTCAGTGGGCTGCTACCAACTGGAGAACGACGGCGCGCAGCTGTTCGACGCGATCGACGGCGACTACTTCGCCATCCTCGGCCTGCCGCTGACGCCGCTGCTGAACCTGCTGCGCGAGAATGGCGCGCTGGCCACGTGAGGACCGCCGAGAAGAAGATCAGCGGTTCGACCATCGTCGCGGGCGTCGCTGGCGCGCCGGTCGCCCACTCGCTGAGCCCGCTGATCCACAATGCCTGGATCGAAGCGGCGGGGCTGGATGCGGTCTACGTCGCCTTCGCGCCGCCCGCCGACGGCTTCGCAGGGTTCGCGACCGGTCTGCGCGGCGGCGCCATCCGCGGCCTCAACGTCACTGTGCCGTTCAAGGAGACCGCGCTGGCGCTCGCCGACCGCTGCAGCGACCGGGCGCTCGCCGCGGGCGCGGCGAACCTGCTGGTGTTCGAGCATGGCGGGGCAATCACGGCCGACAACACCGACGGCCTGGGTCTGTTCGCGGCGCTCGAGCAACAGGCGCCGGGCTTCGACGTCACCGCCGGCGCGGTGGTCATCCTCGGCGCAGGCGGTGCGGCCCGAGGCGCTGCAGCGGCGCTGGCCGCGGCCGGCGCGCCGGAGCTGCGCATCGTCAACCGCACCCACGAACGCGCCGAAGCGCTCGCGGCGGCGATCGGTCCCGCGGCGCGCGCCGTCGAGTTGACCCCAGCGGCGTTCGAGGACGCCAATCTGATCGTCAACGCCACCACGCTCGGCCTCGGCGGCGGCTCTGGACCGGAGGCAGCGTTCGAGGTGGCTCGGAAGGGAGCGGTGGCGCTGGACATGGTCTATCGGCCGCTGCGCACGGAGTTCCTCGAGCGGGCGGCCAAGGCCGGGCTGGCGACCATCGACGGCCTGGCCATGCTGATCGGCCAGGCCGCGCCGTCGTTCGAGGCTTTTTTCGGCGCGCGGCCGCCCGATATCGACGTCCGCGCGCTCTGCCTCGCCACCCTGGGAGAGACGCCATTGGGAGACGCCGCATGATCACGCTGGGCCTCACCGGCTCGATCGGTATGGGCAAGTCGGCGACGGCGGCGATGTTCGCCGAGCAAGGCTGCCCGGTCTACGACGCCGACGCCGAGGTGCACCGGCTCTACGCCGAGGGCGGCGCGGCGGTCGGACCGGTCGAGGCGGCGTTTCCCGGCGTCGAGGAGGATGGCGCGATCAACCGGGCCAAGCTCTCGGCGCGGGTTGTGAACGACAACGAGGCGTTCCAGCGCCTCAACGGCATCGTCTGGCCGCTGCTGGGCACGGCGCGCCGCGAATTCTTCCGCAAGGCTGAGGAAGACGGCGTGGCGATCGTGGTGCTGGACATCCCGCTGCTGTTCGAGACCGGCGGCGAGCGAAACATGGACGCGGTGGTGGTGGTCTCGGCGCCGGCCGACGTGCAGCGAGCGCGGGTGCTGGCGCGAGCGGATATGAACGGGGCCAAGCTCGACGCGATCCTCGCCCGGCAGATGGCCGACGAGGAGAAGCGCGCCCGCGCCCACTTCGTGGTCGACACCAGCCGCGGGTTCGATGCGGCCCGCGCTCAGGTCCGCGACATTATCGCCGCGCTTAAACACCCCGATTGGCGCTCGCCGCGCCTTGCGGCGGGCCAAGAACAGTCACACTGAAGGGCATGGCGCGCGAGATCGTCCTCGACACCGAAACCACCGGCCTGGATCCCCGCGGCGGCCATCGGCTGATCGAGATCGCCTGCATCGAGCTGGACGACCTGATCCCGACGGGCCGCTCGTTCCACCGCTACATTCACCCCGAGCGCGACATCGACGTCGACGCGCAGCGGGTGCACGGCATCTCGCTGGCGTTCCTCGCCGACAAGCCGAAGTTCGACGACATCGACGTGGTGGACGCGTTCCTGGAGTTCATCGGCGAGGCCACGCTGGTGGCCCACAACGCCGCCTTCGACCGCGAGTTCATCAACGCCGAGCTGGAGCGGCTGGGCCGCGCGCGACTGCACGAGCGGCGCTGGGTCGATACGCTGGGCCTGGCCCAGAAGCGCTATCCGGGCATGTACAATTCGCTCGATGCGCTCTGTAAGCGGTTCAAGATCTCGCTGTCGGAGCGCGAGAAACATGGCGCGCTGGTCGACACCAAGCTGCTGGCCAGCGTCTATCTCGAGCTGCAAGGCGGGCGTGAGCGCGGGTTCGATCTCTCGCTTGGCGGTTCACGCGCCCCGGGGCTGGCCGGTGCGCCTGCGCCGCGGGACTACGGCCCAAGACCGCGGCCGCTGGCGGCGCGACTCACCGAGGTCGAGCGCGTGTTGCACGCCGCCTTCATCCGCGACGCGCTGAAGGACGCGGCCGTGTGGCTAGAGTTCGAGGAACTCGGGCGGGCCGTTCAGGCCTGACCGATCGGCTGGCCCTGAGCGGCGGCGCGGCGGCTGGCGTAGATGCCGGCGAAATCCAGCGGCTCCAGCATGAACGGCGGGAAGCCGCCTTCGCCGGTCAGATCGGCGATGATCCGCCGCGCGAACGGGAACAGGAAGCGCGGGCACTCGATCATCAGCACCGGTTCGAGGTCCTGCTCGGACACGCCGACGATCTGGAACAGGCCGCCATAGACCAGCTCGACGTGGAACACCGCGTCGTTGTCGCGCATCGCCCTCGCGGTGAGCTTCATCTCGACGTCGAAGAAGCCGTCGGGCCGGCCCTTGGCGTTCAGCTCCACGCCGAGATCGATCTGCGGCTGTTGCGTGCCGGCGCGCAGCGAGTCCGGGGCGAGCGGGTTCTCGAACGAGAGGTCGCGGATGAACTGCGCGAGCACCCTAACCCCAGGCGGGCCGGCGGCGGGATCGCCTTCGGGGCCGTTCTGGGGGCCGCCCATGGGGCCGCCGGGGGGCGGAAGATCGGTCATTCGGGCTTGGTTTCCGTCGCCTGGGTGCGGGGCCGGCTCGCTAACATGCGACCATCGGCGGCGCAACGCCGCGACTTAAAGGTCCCACGGCTTAAGACTTACCTGGGAACCGCATGCGCCTATATTGACTTCGAAGCTAGAACGTCGCGAAAGCTCATCTGTGCAGGTCGTCGAACTCGTCATCCTGGCCGCGGTCGCCGCAGTGGTGCTGTTTCAGCTCTACGCGGTGTTGGGCCGCCGTGTCGGCCGCCAGGCGGAGGACCTCGCCCAGGCGCAGGGCGCGCCGACGACGCGCGAGCCGGCCACCCCGACCACGCCCGGCGTCACCGAGCCGGCGGCGCTCACCGGCCTCGCCGCCCTGCGCGCGCGCGATCCCAGCTTCGACGTCGCCCGCTTCATGCAGGGCGCGCGGCAGGCTTTCACCATGGTGGTCAAGGCCTTCGCCGCCGGCGACCGCAACACCCTGAAGCCGCTGCTGGCCGCCGAGGTAATGACCACCTTCGAGACGGCGATGGCGGAGCGCGAGTCCGAAGGCCGCACCGAGCAAGTGGAATTCCTGCAGGAACCGCGCGCCGACCTGGAGAGCCTGGGCGTGATCGGCGACCTGGCCAAGGCGTCGGTCCGCTTCCTGGCCGAGTTCCGCAGCCGCTCCAAGGGTCCCGAAGGCGAAGCGGTGGACGATCGCCGCACCGCCGAGGTCTGGACCTTCCAGCGCAACCTCACCAGCCGCGATCCCAACTGGACGCTGATCCACGTCGATCCCGCCGAGGCGTGAGCCGGCGACGGCCGCGAACGTCCGCGCGGTGGGCGCTCGGTCTTGCCGCCACGATGCTCGCTGCCTGCGCCACGACGCCGTCCGCAATGCTCGCCCCGCCCTCGTCGCTGGCCCGGCTTCCAGGTTGGGGCGCCGAGGACCACGCCGCCGCCTTCGCCGCCGTGCAGTACGCCTGCCGGCAAGCGCCCAGCGCCGCCCGGCGCCGCCTTTGCGCCGAGGTCCTGCCGAGCGGGCCGCTTGGCGAAGAGGCTGCGCGCGGGTTCCTCGAGCGCCACTTCCGCGCCGAACCCATAGACGGCGAGGGCCTGCTCACCGGCTACTTCTCGCCGTCGTATGAGGCGCGGCGCTCGCCGCAGGGCGACTTCACCGCGCCAGTGAGGCCGACGCCGCCGTATGATCAGGCGGGGCCCGAGCGAGCGGCGATCGAGCGGACGCCGGCGCCAGACGCGCTGGCCTGGATGCGGCCCGAGGACCTGTTCTTCCTGCAGCTGCAAGGCTCGGGGGTGCTGACCTTCGCCGACGGAACACATCGCCGCGCCGTTTTCGCCGGGACCAACGGCCTGCGCTTCGTGGCGATCGCCAACATCATGATCGCTCAGGGCCTCATCGCGCCTGACAAAGCGTCCGCGAGCGCCGTGCACGACTGGCTGGCGGCCCATCGCGGCCCCGCAGCGACGGCGGTGATGGATCAGGACCCGCGCTTCGTCTACTTCCGGCTGATCGCGGACGACGGCGGCGAGCCTCAGGGCGCGTCCGGCGCGGCGCTGATCCCCGGTCGCAGCCTCGCGGTCGACCCGGCCTACCACCCCGACTTCGAACTGCTGTGGATCGACGCCCGTGACGGAACGCTATCTGGCGCTCGGCCGGCCTATCAGCGCCTCGCCGTCGCGCTCGACCGGGGCGGAGCGATCAGCGGCCAGGTCCGCGCCGACCTCTATGTCGGCAGCGGGCCCGTCGCCGGCGAGGAGGCGGCGCATATCCGCCACAGGCTGCATCTCTTCCGCATCGTTCCCAGCGAACCATGAAGCGCGATCTGGACGTCGAGGACCTGCGGCTCTGGGCGGTGGTCAGCTCAACGGTGCGGCCGCTGAAGCCGCCCTCCCCTCCGCGCCCTCCCGCAGCCCCAGCGGCGGCAATGCCTGACGCCCGCGCCAAGCCGGCGAAGCCCAAGGCGGTCGCGGGGCGCCCGCACCCGGTCGCGGCCCGGCCTTCGCTCCCCGCGAAAGGCAAGGAGGGACCGGCCGACGTCGATACCAACCTGCACCGCCGCCTGGCGCGAGGCCGCGAAGCGCTGGCGGCGCGGATCGACCTGCATGGCCTGACCCAGGATGCGGCCCGCGCGGCGCTGACCGGTTTTGTCCGCCGCTCGGTCGACGACGGCTGGCGCGCGGTGCTGGTGATCACCGGCAAAGGCGTCAGTGGCGATGGCGTGCTGCGCCGCCGCGTCCCCGAGTGGCTGGCCGCGCCGCCGATCCGCGAGCACGTCGCCGGCGTCTCCGAGGCGCACCGCCGCCACGGCGGCGAAGGCGCGCTCTATGTGGCGCTGAAGCGGAAGCGCTAGCGGCTTGCCTTCTCGTCGATCCCGGAGCGGCCCTCGCGGGCCTCGAGCGTGGCGGCGACGTCGTCGAGGCTGACGCCGGCGGCGGCGAGCAGGGCCAGCCAGTGGTAGACCAGATCGGCGCTTTCGGCCGCCAGCGCGTCCTTGTCGCCCTTGGCGGCCGCCAGCACGGTCTCGATCGCCTCCTCGCCGAGCTTCTTGGCCGCCAGCGTGGGGTCGGCCAGCAATTTCGCCGACCAGCTCTGCGCCGGATCGGCGCCGCGCCGCGACTCGATCACCGCCGCCAGCCGATCGACGACCTCGCTGAAGCGGCTCATGCGCTTACAAGCTCGGTCGGCCGTACAGGCACCCCGGCAGCGGCCATCGCGGCCTTGACCTCGCCGATCGAGAGCTCGCCGAAATGGAAGATCGTGGCGGCCAGCACGGCGTCGGCGCCGCCCTGCTTCACCGCGTCGATCATGTGCTGCGCATTCCCGGCGCCGCCGCTGGCGATCACCGGCACCCCGACCGCGCTGGAAACGGCCGCCAGCAGCGCCACATCGTAGCCGGTCTTGGCCCCGTCGCGGTCCATCGAGGTGAGCAGGATCTCGCCGGCGCCCTTGCCGACCACGTCGCGGGCGTACTCGACCACGTCGAGGCCCGTGGCCGTGCGGCCGCCGTAGGTGAACACCTCCCAGCGTTCGCCGGCCTGCTTGGCGTCGATCGCCACCACCACCGCCTGCGAGCCGAACGCGTCGGCGCAGCGGCTGACCAGGCTGCGGTCCTCCACCGCCGAGGTGTTGATGGAGATCTTGTCGGCGCCGGCGCGCAGCAGCGCCCGCGCGGTGTCCACCGAGCGGATGCCGCCGCCGACCGAGACTGGCATGAAGCAGACGTCTGCGGTGCGGGCGATCACGTCGAAGATGGCGTCGCGGCCCTCGTGGCTGGCGGTGATGTCGAGGAACATCAGCTCGTCGGCGCCAGCGGCGTCATAGGCGCTGGCCTGCTCGACCGGATCGCCGGCGTCGCGCAGTTCGAGGAACTGCACGCCCTTGACCACGCGGCCGTCCTTCACGTCGAGGCAGGGGATGACGCGGACTTTCAACATCTTACGCCGCCGCCGCCAGGGCCTCGGCCGGCCGGATCGCGCCGACGTAGAGCGCGCGGCCGAGCACAGCGCCGGCGATCGGCGTGCCCGGACGATCGCGCAGCCGCTCGATGTCGGCGACGCTGGCCAGGCCCCCGGCGGCGATCACCGGGATGTGCACGGCCTCGGCCATGGTCCCGAACACCTCGACGTTGAAGCCGGCCAGCGCGCCGTCGCGGTCGATGTCGGTGACGATCAGCGCCGAGACGCCGGCGTCCTCGAAGCGCCGGGCCACGGTCAGGGCGTCGAGCCCGGAATCCTCCAGCCAGCCCTGCACCGCGACTTGGCCCTTACGCACATCGACGCTGACCGCGATCTGCTCCGGCCACTGCCGGGCGGCGGTCTTGACCAGCTCGGGATCGCGCACCGCGGCGGTGCCGAGGATCACCCGGCTGACGCCGGCCTCGATCCAGGTCTCGATGTTTTGCAGCGAGCGCACGCCGCCGCCGAGCTGCACGGGGATCGACACCGCGTTGAGGATCGCTTCCACCGCCGCGCCGTTCACCGACCGCCCCTCGGCGGAACCGTTGAGATCGACCACGTGCAGCCATTCGAACCCGGCCGCGACCCAGGTGCGGGCCTGGTCGGCGGGATTGTCGTTGAACACCGTGGCGGTGGCGAAGTCGCCATGCACGACGCGCACGCACTGGCCGTCCTTGAGGTCGATGGCGGGGTAGAGGATCACGGCCGCCACTCCAGTATGTTGGTGAGCAGCCGCGCGCCGGCCGCCTGCGACTTTTCGGGGTGGAACTGCACGCCCGCCACATTGCCCCGCATCACCGCCGCCGCAAAGCGCCCGCCGTGATCGGCGGACGCGGCGACATCGTCCGCCCACGCCGGGAAGATGGCGAAGGAGTGGGTGAAGTACATGTGCGGCGCCGCTCCCAGGCCGCCGAACATCGCCGCCGGCAGCGCGCCTTCGAGCGAGTTCCAGCCCATGTGCGGGACCTTGCAGTGCGGGTCGTCGGGCTCGATGCGCCGTACGTCGCCTTCGATCCAGCCCAGACCCGGCGTCTCGCCGAACTCCAGGCCGCGTTCGGCCAGCAGCTGCAGCCCCACGCAGATGCCGAGGAACGGCGCGCCGCGGCCCTTCACCGCCGCGGTCATCGCCTCGATCACCCCATCCCGGGCCGCGAGCGCGCTCATGCACGCCGCGAAGGCGCCGACGCCCGGCAGCACCACCAGGTCGGCTCGGGCGATGCGGTCGGGATCGTCGGTGGTGACGACTTCGGTCGGCCGGCGCCGGCCCGCGGCCGCCTTCTGCAAGGCCTTCTCGGCCGAGCGCAGGTTGCCCGACCCATAATCGATCAGGGCGACGCTCTGCATGGGAGCCTAGAGCACGCCCTTGGTGGAGGGGGCGTGTCCGTGGGTCTTCGGGTCCGGCTCTACGGCCATGCGCAGCGCGCGGGCCAGGGCCTTGAAGCCGCTCTCGGCGATATGGTGCGAGTTTTCCCCGTACAGGGTCTCGAGGTGGATGCAGGCGCCGGCGTTCATGGCGAAGGCGTGGTGGAATTCCTTGAACAGCTCCGTGTCCATCTCGCCCACCTTCGGTCGGCCGAAGGTGACGCGCCAGATCAGGTACGGCCGGTTGGACAGGTCGATGGCGCAGCGCGTCAGCGTCTCGTCCATCGGGATGTAGGCGTGGCCGAAGCGGCGCACGCCGGCGAAGCCCGCCAGCGCCTGCTTGACCGCTTGGCCCAGCACGATGCCGGTGTCCTCCACCGTGTGGTGCATGTCGATGTGCAGGTCGCCCTTGGTCTCGACGGTCAGGTCGAAGCCGCCGTGGCGGGCGAAGCTCTCCAGCATGTGGTCGTAGAAGCCGATGCCGGTGGAGACGTGCGCCTCCCCCGTGCCGTCGAGATCGACGGCGACGCGCACCTGCGTCTCCTTGGTGTTGCGGGTGATGTCCGCGGTCCGGTTCATGGCGCGGCGTAATGGTGGGAGGCGGCCGGGATGTCTAGGACTTTCGTCCCCCATCGCCGCGCATCGCCTTTATCCTCTGGGGGTCTCAGCCCCCCAGGAACAGCTCCCGCGACGGGCACAGATCGCCCACCAGGCAATCCGCGCACTTCGGTTTGCGCGCCAGGCAGGTGTACCGGCCGTGCAGGATCAGCCAGTGGTGGGCGCGGGTCTTGCCGGCGTCGGGGACGATGGCCATCAGGTCGCGCTCGACATCGTCCGGCGTCTTGCCCTTCGACAGCCTCAGGCGGTGGGCGACGCGGAAAACGTGGGTGTCGACGGCGATCGCGGGCTCGATACCCAGCTCGTTCAGCACCACGCTGGCGGTCTTGCGGCCGACGCCGGGCAGCGCCTGCAGCGCCTCGCGCCGCAACGGCACCTCACCGCCGTACTGCTCGACCAGGATGCGCGAGAGCGCGACGACGTTCTTGGCCTTGGTGCGGAAGAGCCCGATCGAGGCGATGTAGGGGATCAGGCCCGCCTCGCCGAGCGCGAGCATCGCCTGCGGCGTCGAGGCGACGGCGTAGAGCTTCTCGGTCGCCTTGTTCACCGACTTGTCGGTGGCCTGGGCCGACAGCACCACCGCCACCAGCAGCATGTA
>Ga0209415_10017009_pt1 | contig 11617 bp, 12 predicted proteins | sample PeaSoiSIISIP2007_FD_187696 | JGI IMG/M metagenome (GOLD analysis project Ga0209415, IMG submission 187696) | Peat soil microbial communities from Weissenstadt, Germany - SII-SIP-2007 (SPAdes) (version 2) | ecosystem: Environmental > Terrestrial > Soil > Wetlands > Peat | place: Germany... | reverse complement strand
ACGCGCTTCATATCGTCCGTCCTCTGTTGGGCCGGACTCTACTCCAAACTGGAGGAAACTTTCAGGGGCAGGTCACGGCTGTTTCACTTTAAGCTCAGATAAACGAGAGATAGACTTTCCAGTTTGGTGGCACACGGAGCATTGACCTGTTCCCCGAAAACAGTCCCCGCCCAACAACGGAACGTGGACTGGGCTAAAAAATCACGATCATGCCCAGTGTGCTCAACCAAAACGTCAAGAAGCGGTATATCTGCATAACGATTGAGGTTAGGAGGGGCATGCAATCCATCAGGTTGAACGATGCAAAACAGGTCAGCGGGACGCAGACCGTTAGCTGCAGCCGTTCTTGAAAACCATGAGGAAAAGGATTCCTCGGGCAAGAACCGAGGGTGCCCAGGCCAGCGACCATCGTTGTGCATCGCCTTGCCTCCTCTATTGGGAGGCAGGGAATCATACTCCCTGGAGCGTCAAGGACGCTGAGAGCGTTTGGCTGAACAGGCAGCCCCTAAGGTTTTGCGGCTACCCGCTATAAGTTGGATGAATCCGTGAAACTGCTTTGCTAGCCGGAACACACATAACTTTGAATCATATGGATTTTTATTGGAGTGAGATCGCCAATCCGTCCAATCTAAAGCTAGTTCACTCGAACTTACAGCTGGTTCGCCCCAATCTATAGCTGGGTCCGACATTTAGAATGGAATTTTCCGCTTGGGGAAAACTGGCTGGGGCGGCAGGGATCGAACCTGCGAATGCCGGTACCAAAAACGGTAACACAACCGTAAGTGCTTGCCGACGCTTCCGTAATCGCACCCATCTTGCCATGTGAATGGACTTGTGAGTTTTAACTGCGAAAATATGACGCAAAATCAGAGCGTTATCCACTGTGAAATTTGCTGAGCCAAAAAAACGTCGCCACCAAAAAAAACAACCATTAGAAGAAATTCAGGTCGTTCTTCCGGGAATTGGCCGTTAGCGTGTGGTCAATGCCAATACGGAGAACGACCAATGACCACGCTAGCCAAGCTGAAATTGACCAACGCCACCCGCAAGCCCGTCGAGGAAACTCCCGAGCAGCGCATGCGCTCCCGCATGCTCGCCCACCTGTCCGAACAGCTCGAAATGGCGAAAGCCCTCGTTGAAGGCCGCATCTATTCGGCCACCCGCAGCATCAAGCAAAAAGACGAGAACGGCGCGACCGTCACCATCGAGCGTGCCAAGCGCCTTCGACCTGCCTATTGGCACGACCTGGGTGGCCGCTGGTTCCTCGAACTGCGCTATGCCAATGCCGTGCTGGTCTTGGGCAAAGACCAAACAGCCATCGAAGTCGGCACCAAAGATCGCCTCGTGCCGACCATCGAGACCGTTATCGAGGCGATCAAAGCCGGCGAACTCGATGACGCCATGAAGGCGGCGCTGGCAACGCGGCGCAAAAAGTCTGAGAAGCCTGCCTAGCCGCTACCGGCGGTAACGCCTAACTGCCGTGCTTGGCAACATGCACGGCAGTTTCATGAGATATTCTAACGGCCAGTTAGCGCCCACGTTGGTCGATCCGTGGGTTGGAACAGATTTTCGATAGCGGAGATTCCCCTCCGGGCCGTCTCTGATCTTTTATAACTCACCCGAATCTGACTTTGATGTCCTCGCCGTATTCGGCTCCTGCGGCGGCGCAGGCCAGCCGCAGGTGACGGCGCACATCAGTCCTGGAACAGTTTGTCGCCAACCACCATCCCCCGCCGATGTCGCGAGAATGCTTGGTCGCCAAATGGGGACTGTCCGGATAGAGATCCTCGGGAATTCGGGCAACGACGCGCCTACACCGGGTGCGCTTCTCCGCTAGCCGCTCCAGGAATTTCGGGTCACGTTTGGCCAGAGCACCGATGGCGGTAGTCAGCACCTCCTGCAAAGTCCAACATCCCGTTGTTTCGCCGAATAAGAACAAGACATACCTGCCGGGGGTTTTCGGCATCAAGATCGGTTCGGGCGCAGACACTTTTGCCGGAGGTCCCGGAGGATTCGCGGCTTTTGCGACCAACTTATATATCACATCGTCTAACGTCTCAGAGCTGACGCGAAGGGCTGACAGCATCGAAACGGTGTCCTCACGGACTGAAATCATACATCTAGCCATCGATTTCCTCCCACTCTTCGCAGTGACCTTTCCGCCGCCGCTGAGACTTGTCTCCGCGCAATAGGGCTATATCCCGGTAAACCGTGACCACCCGGCCACAAAGTACCACTGCCGTCATGCCACGCATCCTTTCCAGCGCGGATATCTCACGTTTCATCGCCGCTACTGCAGCGTCCGCGTCGGCCGCCGTCATGGCATACACGCCACCACCCATGTCGCTGGCGTGCCGCATGAAAAGCCCCATTTCCGCCTCGCGGAAAGCCCGTTGGCGACAGCGGACGAGGGCATGCGAGGTCATCGAGAATGTGACGTCCGGGCCTGACGCTGATGAAAATCCGATGTGGCTCATTCCTCCCCCTCCCCGTCCTTAGCTGTTTCTTCCATCGCCTGGTCAAGGAGGAGATCAAAGTCAGCAAAATACTGTTCCCATTCCACCTTGAACCTCTCGGCCTCGGCCTTGACCCAAGTCGCACGCTCGGCTGCACTGGCCTTGACGCCGATAACCTTGATCATCCTGTTGATCGGAGCGTGGCCCTTAAGGATGGCCGTAGCCGCTTCCTCGTCGCCGCCCACGAATTCGAGGGCTTGTTCCTTACAGATCGTGTAGTGGGGACCGTCGTATGGAGGCCATGAACGAAACTCAACTTCTGGACCGGCCATCTCAGCCATTTCCCGCATATGTAAAGCTAGCGGATTGTCGGTGCTGTATTGGTATTCGCCAGAACCGGGGTTATGGATCGGGGCGTCATCGACATCGTTAGCAAAAAGATCCCGGCGTGCGATCGACGCCTCCTCCACGTCCAGGGCCTCATAACATTTAGTGAAGCTAGACGGCGGTAGGTGCGGGAAATCCTCAGCCGCACTTTCGACGGTGCCGATGGCATCGTTAACGGCATCGAGCTTTTTCTGCCGCCGCCGCAGGCTGCCCCTAGCTGCCATGTCGAACAGCAGCGGGGACGCCTCGACGATGTGTGCTGGGCTGATCCCATAGGTCCTGGCCACCAGCGCCAAGGCGTTCATGCAGTCGTTGCGGATCTGGAGCCGCCTCGAGAATGCTTGCTTGCCAAGACGAACTTCCTCAAGGTGTTCGGCTGCTCCCCGCCCCAATAGCCCGTCTGGGGCGACGTCCAGTGCTTTCGCGAGCTTCAGGAGCGTCTGGTCCTCGGGAACCTGCTCTCCATTTTCGTAACGCTGCACCGTCCGCTCAGCAATCCGCGCTTCGGCAGCCAGCTTCTGCTGAGACCATTTACGCAATTTTCTGAGCCGCTTAAGGGTAGCCGCGAAGGCTGCTCTGTCAAATTCCGCTTCCGCGTTGCTGTCCACCGTTACCATCTGAACCTCCGTCCGCTGTCGATGGAACATATGATGGCGTTTTTCTATGGCGGCGTCTCCCGTCAACGGGGCGTCATTGTCGTTTTTAATGCAAGAAAAATGCGACATACACGATAGAATGGCGACATAAACACGGCGTACTGGCTGCTGCTAGCGGCTACAGAAGCTCAACCATCGCGGCAAGGGCGACATCCTGGCGACATGGGGTTTCCCGAGTTATGTCTGCGCTGGACTTGTCACGGAGGTGGCGGTCGGGATGACCACCACTGACAAGACTGACGGCGGCGCGTGCCTTTTTCGGAGCGACTGTTGTGGGTTACAGCAACGTCCGACCCTCTCTTTCCATGTTCGAAAGCAGTCTGTCTGTAAAACGGCCCTTAGCGAGCATTTTAGCCTTACGTCCGCAAGAAGCCATTGCCGCCCTATAAGCGCCCGTCCGTCCTCCCAGCACATTGGTAGCTGAAGCGATCGAATTGAGTACTGTACGGGCTTGGCCGGGCTGCTGCGAGGCAGGCCCCCGACCTCATAGACGCATAAATAGCTGGACCGCTAACGTTGCAGCGGGCGTCTACGAGGGAGAACAATGCAGAGAGAATTCACTGAGCAAAATGCTGCGGCAGCAAGCCGCTTCGTCAGCCACTGGCAAGGCATGCTGGATCAAGAACATACCTATGACCGCCGCTACGTCAGCGAATTGGTCAGCCGGGTTTATCGAGAAGCCAATTTCTCACCGCCACGCTTCTTGTTCTTTTGCCCTTCGCCGCTCTCCATTCTCTGGGCACAAATCCTCGCCGCAACTGCCCTCCGGGGACAGATGGGCCGATGCGTCAGAGATGAGGTACTGACTGTTCCGCTGCTTTGCGGGTTGCAAGGCTGCAATGACGCCTTGGGCGTTGAGCATGCCAAGCGCATGTTCGATGCCGTCCAAAAGCCGCTCCTGCCTGTTCTGCGGACACGCCGGTATGCAGAGGTAAGCTTCCTCCGGCATTACGGCAAAACGGTGCAATTCAGCACAGAGTACCCACCCCAGATACGCCAATCCGTCATCGATTCGCTGATCCAAGGTGGGTTGTCCGAGCGGGATTTGCCGACCAATGCCGTTGGGCCATTCCTATGCAGAGACGTCCAATGGGGTCCGTTCTCTAGGTATGTTCCGCCCTTGTCCTTCGCTCGTCGTCGCCTTGGCCTTGAAGCTGAAACCGAAACTGCCATGGCAGCGATAGAGCTTCTGGAGGAGGTCTACGCGGTGATGACATACGAGAATGTCTGCCTGATATCGGCTTGGCCGTCGTTCGTGCATACAGAGAACCTATTCGAGCTCTTCGCCGATGGTTACATTTCCACCTTCTCAGCAATGGACATTGCGATCAAGCGAGATGGCGTTGCTGCGCGAGAAGCCCTATTGGATGACTTCTAGGCGTTACTCGCGGTAACGCCATGCCGGCATAGAGACCTTACCCTGCCTTTCTGTGTCAAAATATCATGTAGAATCAATTCATTAAAAGGCTTCGGTTGCTGCCCGCGTAACTGGGCAGCGGGACGCAGGGGGCCACCCTGATATCGGCGACATCCATCGGTCTTGTCGTCCAATCAACGGCCTCCATTTTTCGCTGCCTGAACAGCTTGCCCATACTGAGCGGGGATAAATATGCTGACCACCAGCGGAGGCATCAGCATGATCATCCATGAAATCTACAACGGATTACGAACCATCGGCATGACCGACAGCCAGTATCATTTCTCGCGCGTGTTTCTTGGCCGCAGCCAGAGCTACATGTCCAGCACGACGGCAAGGCAGCGTGACGTTTGCCCCGATGCGCTGCTCACATTGGCCGCCAATCTCAGCAAGGCTTCGGCGAGAACGCGACAGACCTGCCAGCATGTTCAGGCCAACATGCTCGATGAGCTCTGCAAGAAGGTTTGGAGAGAACTGCTCGGGCGCTACAGCAAAAGCCCCATGCTCCTTTAATTGTTAATCCAACCATTAATTATATTGATCGCACCATTCCCGATATTGCTAAATAGTAGTGGAGAATGGCAGTTAATGGTTAAATGAATTCACAACCGCATAGCTAGCGCGGTTTATAGCCCCGAGCCACTTCTGTATTTTCTGCCATCTCCCACAGGTAATGCCGAGCTCGGGGCTCATTTTATATTGGGAGATAATCTTGAAACAAGTTTATTACGTCACAGGTGGCTGCGGGTCTGGAAAGACCGAAGAGGCCATCACCTATATGCACGACACCTGCTTGGCATCTGGCAAAAACATTCTGTTGGTCCAACCCACCAAAGCCCTGCTTGAAGAAACCAAGCGTCGCATCGAAGGCCGCTTTCCCAATCAGGAAGTGGTCATTATCCACGGCGATAACAAGTTTCGTGATCAGCCTGTCCATGCCCGCATCACCGACTTCATGACCAAGCCCCATAAAGGCGTCATTCTCGGCATCACCCATTCGGCGTTTTTCGGCATGACCGGCTGGCGGCGCATTGGGGCCTGGGAACTGATCATCGACGAGGTGCCCGCTGTTGATGGCACATTCCAGCTCAATGTTCCCCGAACCTTCTCATGGTTCATTTCCGATTTCGAAACCGAAAAAGGGCATGGCAATTTTCTGCGTCTCAAGCCTGCTGCTCGACGAGCTCACTTCGATGATGTGGCGGCAAACAAGGACAAGGACGAGCTCTATGCCGTTCTCAAAGAGCTTTACGCCAAGGTGAACAGCCGCAGCCATGATGTTTGGGTGGCGCGAAGCAACTGGAACAAACTGGGACATGCCAGTTTCGGCTCAGGGCAAAATAGCGCATTGATCTGCCATTGGACTTTGCGACCGGAGGTGTTCGCGGACTGGGACGCGCCGACGATCATGGGGGCGAACTTCACAAGCTCGATGCTCTCTCTGATCTGGGAAAACAAGGTTGAGTTCCTCCCGCATCCGACGATCCATACGAGATATGAGCAATATCCCCCCGAGATCAGCAAACGCCTGACCTTCCATTTTGTCTCGGAACGGTCCAACAGCGTAAAGCTGCAAAATCGGCTTGGGTCGTCGTTTGAACAGATCATCAATGATGCGATCCGCGAGCTATGGGGCAACGCGCCGTACCTGTTGGTCGTCAACAATTCCAAGAAGGAGAGCTTTGAGATCCAAGATAGCGGTCAACACATCCCGGCGATTTGCCATGGCCGCAATGATTGGAACCAGCACACCCGGATTGCCTTCGTCGCAGCCCTCAACGATACGCCGCCTCATTATAAATTCTTGCATGAGGTTGTCGGTCTTCTTCCTGAGCGCGTCCGTCAGGCCAAATCCCAAGAGGTGATCCATCAGGCGATCATGCGTACAGCTCTGCGTGATCCCACTTCGACGTTGCCAGTTGAGGCATTGGTCGTGGACCGAGAGACGGCATATCACTTGAAAGACCGCTTGTTTCCGGCTGCCCGAGTTGCCCGATCCATTGAGATCCATCAGGGATTGGTTGAGCGGGATGCCAAAGCACGAGAGCAGGCCAAAACCAAATTGGCGCAGAGCCAAACTGAGCTGAACAAGAAAAGCCGGGATGCCAAAAAGCGCCTGCTGGAAGATCAACGGCTCCTCAAGGAGCTGTTGTCTGGAGGCCACAACATAATGTGTGATGGCTCCAGCCCGACACAAGTCAGGTGTTATGATCAGGAGCTTAATAATAAACCCGAAATCATAACATCTGGAGTATTAGCCTCGTTCCTCGGCTCGAAAATGAGCCCCGATGTCCTGCCCGAGCATTTCACCAATTGGCACGAAGTTCGGGAGCTCATGCAGAGCGCATATGGGCATCAGTACAAGGCGAAAGACGACAATCTCTTGATCTCTGGGGCTCGTTTCAACTCAGAGCTCAGCCCGGACACCAGCCGGGGCCTCGCCAACATCGAGTATGTGGCCTTCATGCAACTCGACTTCGATGGCGGCGAACTGGGCCTGGACGAGCTCAAGCTGATCTTCGACGACTTCTCCTGGCTCGCCTATAACTCGTTCAACAACGACATCTCGATGGGGCAACTCCGCTATCGCGTGTTCATCCCATTCCGGCATCCCGTCACTGCCGCCTATTACCACGCCCTCTGGGACAAACTGGCATCTCGCATCGCAGACAATGGCTTTTCAGTTGGCAAACAGGTCAAATGCAAACGGTGCAGCGGGCTCGACAAGAGCAAGCGTCCAGCCAATTCCATCTTCTATATGCCTTGCCAAGCCAGAACCGATTATCGCCGCAACTCGTTCTTCGACGACAGTTTCTGGGACGAAGCGATGATCATCGATCCTTTGGACACTGGCTGGGTTGAGGCTATGGCCATTGCGGTCGATGAGGCGCGTATCCCAATGGAGTTCGAGAAATCAGCCGAACTGAAGGCACTGCAAGATGCGGTTCTGGCTAAGCGGAGCCATGCCGACGAAGCAGATTGGAACGACCTCATGACCGACATCCGCACAGCCTGCATGACCGCTTCGCCCGGCGAGGGCAACGATGTCCTGTTCAATCAGGCGGTCAGATTGAAACGGCATGGCGTCAATGGGACTGAACTGGAACAGAACCTGAAGTCGCTGACCACCGGCATGCGGCATCCTGCTGAGCGACGGGCGCAAGTTCCGTCGATCCTCAGCAGCCTGGAACTTCGAGCAGCCTGATCCTGGTACGGGCTGTCTGCCTCACAGCAGCCCGGCCAGCCCCGCACAGTGCTTGATTGCGTCGATCCAGCTACCCATGCGCTGGGCATGCGTTTGAGGAGTTTACGGGGATTTTTGAGCAGCGATTTGCCGCTCGACCTCATTGAGCAGAAGCAAGGCATAGTCGGCATCGCGCATGTTGGCATTGGCCGTAATGCGATTGATGTGATCCAACGCCGCCTCGGCAGTTTTAAAGCCGTAGCGATCAATCAGCTCCTTTGCCGCCGCAGAAATTCGGTCAGCGTCATATTTCAAAGCGGGTTGCTCCAATGGGCGAAATCTCAACCAGCGCATTATATGGCATGCCGGGCAGTTGGGACAAATCGTCAAGGCGCTGTCGTGAACGGTTGCCTCGCACAAGCCAGCCAATCTGCATCGTCCTGACCTACATGGCCCGCAAGTTACTTGCGGTAGCAGCGGGCTTATGTCGCAATAGGTGCCTGTTGGTGATTAAATTAGTGGAGGAGATAAAGGGATGTGATACTGAAACAACACGACACGCGGACCGGTTGCGACCACAAAACAACACGAAATAACGAGGAATTATATGGTTGGCGATCAGCTAAAGGGAATAACAGCCAAGCTCCGTTATGACAGCACGGAGCGGATGTATACAGCAATAAACCCAAATGTTGATTATATCGAATGGACACCAAATGCGTTCGGAACGATATTTATTGGGCTGAATGGTGATGATCGCTCTCCAAATCGGAGACTCACACTCAATATAGGCCAAGATTTTTTCATTGAAGTGATGGAGCGGGTCGTCGGTGAGATGGCGAATGCCCGGAACGCTATCGCGGAGGATGTGCGAAAAAACATTCGCAGTGTGAATGACGAATCCGGGACTGATGACTCGGCGAAGTGTGCCGATCTTGGAAAGACCTTGGATGCCTCCCATTGGGAGCGGAAAGCGCACACTGCTCATAAGGAGGCGATGCGCACCGCTCTAAAAAAGATGCTTGAAGTGCTTGAATAGAAAGCACTATCAAGCAGAAAAATGTTGAAAACCTGGGCTGCCTGCAATTGCCACGCCGATGCGATTCGACTCTGTTTTTATAACCGATCTTGCATCAGGTAGATGTAAGATCGGGCGACGGGTTTGATGTCCCCGCCGCCACCGAAGTTTCCTTATTCGTAAATAAAGTAACTACCTTCGTCCTATTCTTTATCCCCGTTAAAGCTGGTTGCCACCGCACAACTGTTGTTCAGGCTAGGTCGGAAGCGGCTCCCATTCACGCGCCTAAGTGCCACCTTTGAGGGAAATGGCATTCTTTTCCTTAGCTTTGTTCAAACGTTTGTATTAACCAGGAGATGCTGAGGCCGACTCAACCCCAGCAACTTTGCAACGGATGCGCCACCAGCAAGCTAGCGCGAAACAAGGTATGCTCAATGACCACAAACGAATCCAAGATCTCATGGGAAGACCGTGACCAGTTTGAGGATGATGCAGCCGTTGAAAACGAAGACGACCTCCACGTTGCTGCCTCGGATTTCGATCGGCTGCTAATTGCGCCCAGCGACTGGACCGTCAGCACGATCTACGACCTAATAGGGAAACAACTCCAACTCGATCCGGCATATCAACGGCGGAACGTTTGGCAGGTCCAGGCAAAATCTCAGTTCATAGAGTCTCTGCTGCTGGGCATACCGATTCCCCAGATACTACTTGCGTCAAAAGCAGGCCAGAAGAACGCCTTCCTGGTTCTTGACGGCAAGCAGCGCCTCACCACGATAAAAGAATTTATTGACGGCCACTTTTCAGATGGCAGGAGCTTCAAGCTCAAAGGGCTACGCATACTCACCAACCTCGAAGGCATGAGTTGGAATGACCTTCAGAACAATGACGACTGGGCCGATAGGCTGCGTAATGAGCCCCTTCGCACTACAGTGCTTCGAGGTTGGGAAAACGAGTCTGTCTTGTATGAAATTTTCTACAGGCTGAATTCTGGTAGCGTGAAGCTTTCACCAATGGAACTTCGCATGTCGTTGTTACCCGGTGACTTTTTGAAGTTCATCATATCGTGGACAGAAACAATCGGACCCATTCACCATTTGCTACGGAAACGCCAGCCCGATGCACGAATGTCAGATGTCGAACTTGCTATCCGGTATCTCGCCTTCAGAGATCAGCAAACGCAGTATACAGGCGATCTGAAACTGTTCCTTGACGATTTCTGCAGAACTAAGAATGCAAATTTCTCGGCAGACCCCCAGCAAGAAAATAATTACCAAGACATTCTGTCGCAGATGAATGAAGCTATTATTGCGGGACTGGCAGAATTTGGAGAGAAGGCATTTTGCAGAAAATATTCTGAGGGTGTGTACGAGACTAGATTTAATCGGGCGGTCTTTGACGTTTTGGTGGGGGCTCTATCTTACAATGATGTTAGGCTATGGGTGAGAAATAATCCCGGCAAGATGAAGCAGCTCTACGAGAACGTGTGCGGGCAACAGCCAGGATTTGTGAAATCGGTAGAGACAACTACAAAGTCTCCGGAAGCTACTCGCACCAGATTTAACATCTGGTACGATGCGGTGAAAAGCGAAACTGGCATCCATTTTCCGATTCCAAATATCAAATGAAGTCTCCGACACTACACCACCGAGCTTTGGTTAGCTCTCTGAGGAAAGCCAAGCTTATAACCGGTGGCATAAATGAGCTTGGCTGCGAAACTAATTTGCAACATTTAAAGCTGCAAGCCTATATACTGCTTTGCCACTCTGCACTTGAGCAATATATTGAAGATTTGGGACTATCCGCTGCGAAAGCAGCTCGCACGACATACGCAAACTCAGGCATAATTACAAAAACTCTGGTCGCCCTCATCTCTTCGAAACTCATCGATGAGCTGCCAGAAAAAAGCAAAGCGAAACTGACAGAAGAATTGTCGTCGAATATCGAAGAATTCTCCAAAGAGGCATTTAATAGATATCGCGCAGTCGTGAGCTCTAATAACGGGATCGTGGATCGAGATCAAAAAAAGATTCTCGTACCGATTGGAGTGGATCCTGCAACAGTTGACTTGGTATTGATGAATAATATGCATGCTTTCGGTGCAAAACGGGGGGATGTCGCACATAAATTCAAGGTTCAGCGAACGGACACTTTAACAGCTGTACGTACCGATTTAACGACCATCGTTACCGGCATCATCGCCTATGACCAAGCAGTCTGTGATGCCCTTAAGTCTCGCATGAGGTAGGAGCGGTGCCTGCTTGCCGTCTGCTTTCAGAAGGCGTTCGAACGACCTAAATGGGCGCTGAGAAGCGTAAGGCTGAGTAACTAAAACGCCCATGGATGAAAGCCACTACTTATCGCAACTTTCAGCCCGCTTCTCATGGTTCTGTCGTGCCACAGCAGTTATACCAAAGTGCATTGGTAATCCCCCCTGGAAATAAGGGGCTTGGCACGTAGAATTTTCTCGGCAAGATGAACGAGGAGATTCGGATGAAG
>Ga0209415_10017008_pt1 | contig 11617 bp, 9 predicted proteins | sample PeaSoiSIISIP2007_FD_187696 | JGI IMG/M metagenome (GOLD analysis project Ga0209415, IMG submission 187696) | Peat soil microbial communities from Weissenstadt, Germany - SII-SIP-2007 (SPAdes) (version 2) | ecosystem: Environmental > Terrestrial > Soil > Wetlands > Peat | place: Germany... | reverse complement strand
CCGCGCCGCCGACGCGCGCTTCGCCCGCCGGCTTCCAGCCCGCCGCACCGTCGAAATACAGGAGTCGACCGAAGTCGTCTGCCACGACGACGAATCGTCCATCCTCGCTCCACATGAGTCCGTTCGTGTCCCCCGGGGTGTCGAGCCTGGCCAGCACCGTCCGCGCGGCGGCGTCGAGCACGTACGAGTACGGCGAGTCCCCCGCCACCGCGAGCTGGCCCGGGTGATGGGGCCGGGGCGCGCACGTGTTGATGTAGTCCTCGTAGTCGCTCCAGGCCCAGGTGCGCGCGGAGTCCTCGACGTCGTGCACCATCACGCGACGATCGAGCCCGACGCTGACCACGCGCCGCCTGTCGCCCGGCAGGCCGAAGACGTCCGTCGCGTCGTCCGAATGCCCAGGCAGCTCCGCGACCCGGCGTCCGGTGCGGGGGTCGACGACCTTCACCACGCCGGCGTCGCGCCCGCCCTCGAACCCCGCGCCGACGAGGAGCAGCAGCCCGGAGCTCTCCTCGAAGCGGATCGTCTCGACGAGCGCGGTCTGCGCGAGGAAACGACGCAGGAGATCGCCCGATGTCGCGTCGCGAAGCGTGACGAAGCCAAGATAGTTCGCCTCGGCCATCACCGCGCCGTCGGGCGAAAAGGCCACCGTCCGGCAGGGAGTTGCGGTACGCGGATCGATGTGCACGCTGCGGATCGACGTAGCAGATCCGTCCGCTCTCGTGGGGCGCGCGGAGCAAATTACCGTCGCGCTCCAGCTTTGCAGGCCGTCTCGTGAGCGCCCGTGGCTCCCTCCGTGCGATGCCGGCGCTGCTGCGCACGGGCGTCCTCGAAGCCGTGGCGTACCGCGCCGAGATGCTGGTGTGGGCGCTCACTTCGACGATGCCCCTCATCATGCTGGCGCTCTTCGGCACCGTGGCGCGCGACGGGCCGCTGGGCCGCTACGGAGTGCCCCAGTTCACGGCCTACTTCCTGGCGACGTTCGTCGTACGCCAGCTCACGAGCTCGTGGGTCTCGTGGCAGATCAACATGGAGGTGCGGGACGGGACGCTCTCCGTGCGCCTCCTGCGACCCGTGCACCCGGTGATGGCGTATGCCGCCGAGAGCATGGCCGCGATGCCCCTGCGCGCCGCCGTCTCCCTCCCGGTGGCGGTGGTGCTCCTCGCGTTCGTCGGCTCGCAACAGCTCGCCGCGGATCCGGTGTTGTGGCTGCTCTGGGGCGTGTCCGTCGTCGGCGCGTGGCTCATCTCGCTCTTCGTCAGTCTCGCCATCGGCGCCCTCGCCTTCTTCATCGAGCAGGCGACGCGCGTCATGGACGTCTGGCTGACGGTGTACTTCGTCCTCAGCGGCTATCTGGTGCCCGTCGATCTGTTCCCGCCCGCCGCGCGCGTCGCGAACGACTTTCTGCCGTTCCGCTACCAGATCGGGCTCCCGGTGGAGCTCATGGTCGGGTTGCACGGACGCGCCGAGGCCCTCTCGCTCGTCGGCCGACAGTGGATCTTCGTACTCATGACGGCGCTCATCGTGCGCGTGGTCTGGCGGCGAGGGCTCGCGCGCTTCGCAGCGTACGGAGGATGAGGCATACAGGGGCCGCGCCATGAACCGCCTGCTCTACTTTCTTCACAAGTGGATCTCGACCGCTGCTTTCGTGCAGCTCGCCATCTGGACGGTCAGCGGATCGGTCTTCGCCTGGGTCTCGCAGGAGTCGATCCGCAGCTCCCCCGTCGAGGGGGCGCACCGCGGCGTCGTCGCCGAGGCTCCGGCGGTTCCCATCGCCCGGGTCCTCGAGGTGGCCGCCGCGGCGGGCGCCGTCGATCGCGTCGAGCTGCGCGGCACGCCGACCGGGCCGTACTACTTCGTCCACGGCCAAGGGGCGACCGTGCGCGTGGACGCTCGCTCGGGCGAGCTGGCCCCCGTATCGCGCGCGGAGGCGGAGCTCATCGCCCGACGCGACCAGCCCGACTCGCCGCCCGTTCGCGAGACCACGTTGATCGAGGGCTCGCCGCCCATCGAGTATCGCGACTGCGAGCACACCGAGTGCACCCTGCCCGCCTACCGCGTCGCGCTGGGGGACGCCGCGGGTACCGCGATTTACGTCGATGTCGCGACGGGCGACGTGACTGCGCGACGCAACGATCGCTGGCGCCTCTACGATTTTTTCTGGTCGCTCCACATCATGGACTACCGCGCCCGGGAGGACTTCAATCACTGGCTCATCCGCGGCGCCGGTCTGCTGGCCGTGGCGACGGTCGTGTCCGGTATCGCCCTCCTGATCCTCCGCTCCACGCGCTGGGTTCGCCGCAGGCTCCAAGGCGCGCGCGGAAGCGACTAGCATCGGACTCCAGGATGCGCCGAGCCGCCCTCGAGCTCCTTGTGCTGGTCGCGCTCTCGCTGACCACGTCCCGGGCGTGGGCGGGCGATCCCTTCGAGATCCAAGTCTACGACGGAACCGCCAGTCCCGCCGGCGTTCCGGGCCTGGAGCTCCACGTGAACGACTGGGCTACGGGCAATCGCGAGGCAGCCCCGCCCGAGGCGGCGCTTCATGGGCAGTTCCACGCGACGCTCGAGCCGTCTCTCGGCGTCACGCCCTTCTGGGAGCTGGGGGCTTACCTCCAGGGCGCGGTGCGGACCGACGACGGGATCGTCGACTGGGCCGGGGTCAAGCTCCGATCGAAGTTCGTGACGCCTCCGTCGTGGAGCAGGCACTGGCGGCTCGGGATGAACTTCGAGGTCTCGTACCTGCCTCCGACGTACGACCACGATCGCTGGGGGAGCGAGATTCGCCCCATTGCCGCCTGGCACGACGACGACTGGCTCTTCGCGTTCAACCCCATCCTCGATCAGCCGCTCGCCGGCTCGGACGCCACGCAGGGCCCTTCGTTCCAGCCGGCCATCAAGGTGGCGCGCACGGTCGGGCCGGTGGCCCTCGGCTTCGAGTACTACGCGACCCTCGGGCCGCTCTCCGCGATCCTTCCGTGGCGCGAGGAGCAGCAGCAGATCTTCGAGGTCGTCGACCTCCTCTCGGTCGACCGCCTCGAGGTCAACTTCGGGGTGGGCGAGGGGCTCACGGAGGCGAGCGAGGGGATCGTCGTGAAGGCCATCGTGGGCTACGAGTTCGAGCCCTCCGAGCCTCACCCACCGCCCCGGGCGTCGAACCCGGCCCGGGGCCGGCTCTGAGAAAAAGGTGTGAACGTCTCGAGCCTCGGCGGGCAATGTACGACGAGCACGCGTCGGAGGCATTTCGGGCCGTCCCGCAGACTGTCTCTAAACGCCGACGGCGCGCGCTCACCCTCCCCGCATGGCGATGAGCGACGAAACGGCGTACGACCAGGGGACGGAAGGACGCTCCGAGGTGAGGGCTGTCGACTTGGGCCGAATCGTGGCCGGCGGGGCCGCGGGTGTGACCATCGCCGCCGGTCCGAGCGCTCGTGCCGACCCGCCGTGTGCTCGTGTCGAGGCACCGGAGGCTCTGCCGCCAGGATGGGCCGCAAGCCTCGACGAGCTGCGGAGGGAGATCGCGCTGCTCCCCGCGTCCGACTGTCGCCCCATGACCCTGTCGATCGAGCCGTCCGGCGGCACGGTCCGGGTGGTCGCCATCACCGGAGACGGGCGGCGCACGGAGCGCGCGGTGCCACGCCCCGACGGCCTCGTGGCGACGGCGCTCGGTCTACTGCTCACGATCCCCGCGGAGACTCCCGCGGAGACTCCGGCCGCGCCGCCCCCGAGCACAGTGCCGGCAGAGTCTCCGCCGCCACGTCGGGCCGTCCAGACGAGGGCGGTCGCGGTGGCTCCCGCGCCGCTCGCGCTCTGGGCCGGGTTCGCGGCGGGACTGCGCCTCACGGCGCCCACCGCGGTCACGGTGTTCGACGTCGAGGCACGGCTCGACGTGATGTTCGATCGCTGGCTCCTGCTGTCCACCATCCGATCCGCGCTCGTGTCGTGCCTCGGCGGTCAAGGAGTGGACTGCGACGTGTACAACGACGTCAGCCTCGGGGTGGGCGTGGGTCGCCGCGTCCGGGCGGGCACGGCCGCCGTCGACTTCGCGTTCGAGCCATCCGTCGTCTGGATGCACATGGAATACGACGTGCCCAGTGCGCTGGAGGCTCAGAGCGTCGCGGGCAGCGAGGTCGCCCTTCGCGTCGACGCGTCGGCCCGTCTCGCCGTTCCCCTCGCCGAGGGCTGGGCGCTGACGTTGACGGTCGACGGCGGCCTCGCCCCGACGATGCTCGGGACCACGCGACTGGAGCTCCCGGCCAACTCGACCGCCGTGGCCACGCCACCGCCCTTCCCCGCGTGGACGGGCGGGGTGCGCGTCGGCGCTTCGGGGGCGCTGCTGTGAGCGCCCAGCCCCTTCGGCCGCGTCGCGCCGAGATCTCCGATGCGGAGCTCCTGGCGGATGTCGCCGGCGGCCACCTCGGCGCGCTCGGCGAGCTCTACGACCGCTACGCCCGCGACGTGTGGCGCGCCGTGCGGCGATCGCTCCCGAACGACGCCGACGTGGACGACGTCGTCCACGCGACCTTCCTGAACCTGCCGCGGATCGCGGGTTCGTACGACGGCCGCGCATCGAGCTGCCGCAACTGGCTGTGCGGCATCGGCGTACGCCTCGCGATGCGCCACCGTCGCGGCGCGGGGCGCCTGCAGCGGATGCTCGGCTCGTTCGCGCAGACGCTCATCGGCCGCAAGAACACGGATCCGGAGAAACAAGCGAGCGACAACCAGGAGCTGGCCGTCCTCAATCGAGCGCTGGCCCAGCTCAGCGAGAAGAAGCGAGCCGTCTTCGTGCTCGTCGAGCTCGAAGGGCTCTCCGCCGCGGAGGCGGCCACGGCGCTCGAAATCCCGGCTGTGACGGCGCGCACGCGGCTGTTTCATGCGCGGCGCGAGCTCCAGCAAGCGCTGGAGCGGGGAGGGGTGAAGTGATGGCTGACATGTGCTCTCGGCTCTGGGAGATCGATCCGTACCGCGAGGGGCGCCTCGGGGCGGGGGACGCGAGGTCCTTCGAGCGACATCTTCTCGCGTGCGAGGCCTGCCGGACGCAAGTGAAGCGCGACGAGCGCCTGCGCGAGCTGGCCCGCGCGCTGCCGGACGATGGACCGACCGCGCTCTCGCTGCGCAGGCTGCGGACGCGCGTGCTGCGGGACGCGGCCGCCGGGGTCGCGCCGCCCGCGGCGTCGCGTGGGCTCCGCGCGGGCATCGCGGCGCTGGTGGTGGTCGTCGGCGCCGGCCTGGGCGTCTGGGCGTTCGCGGCTCACCGCGCGCAGCCGTCCCTGGCCCACGTGACCGTCGTCGTCACGCCTCCGATGGCCCCGACCGAGGGGACGCCGAGCGCGCAGCCGGCAGAGGCTCTCGCCGGAGCCGTGGTCCCCTCCGGCGTGGCGCGCTGGTCGCAGACGCGAGCTCGAGGGGTCGAGCAGGTCGTGCTCGATGACGGCGTGCTTCGATTGCACGTGAGGCCCCAGGTCGTGGGCGAGCGCTTCCTCGTGATGCTGCCGGACGGAGAGCTCGAGGTCCGCGGGACGACCTTCGAGGTGAGCGTCGAGGAGGGGGCCACGACGCGCGTCCACGTCGACGAGGGAGTGGTGGACGTCCGTCTGCGAGGACGGGAGCCCCGACGCCTCGGAGCAGGCGAGACGTGGAGCGCCACAGCGCTGGCGGCGAGCTCCTCACCGACGCACGCTGTGCGCCCGAGACCGAGCGCTTCGGCCGCCGTGGCCGACGGCGGGACGGCGTACGCCACCGCCATCCGGCTGCTGCGCGACGGGCGCAACGACGAGGCGGCGTCTGCGCTTCACGCCTTCGTCCTTTCGCAGCCGGGTGCCGCGCAGGCGGAAGATGCGTCGTTCCTCGAGGCCGTTGCGCTGGCCCGGGCGGGACGCAGCGACGCAGCAGCGCTCGCCGCGGAGCATCACCTCGCGAGCTTTCCCGCGTCGTTTCACCGAAGGGAGGCGGCGATCCTCGTGGCGCGTGCGGCAGCGCAGCGAGGCGCGTGCGAGAAGGCCCGCACGCTGCTCGCGCCGTGGATGGGGCAGAACCAGGACGCCGACGTCCAGGCGACGCTACGGGCCTGCGAAGGCCGCTGAGGCGCGGCCGGAGGCTACCGGACGCGCACGCCGCCGCAGCTCGGGCCGATCTCCAGGTCGATGTAGCGCTCGATCGCGTCGCGGACCCTCGCGAAGGGCTCGAAGGTCTCCGACGCGACCCGTCGCGTGACGAGACGCGTCCCCGTCAGAGAGACGACGATCTGCACGCGCCCGTCGTGCGCGGGGAAGCGCTGCCGGCCGCGGAGCTCCTGTTCGATGACCCTGGCCACTTCGGCGCGCGAGACGAAGGGGCCCAGGGTCCGGCGCTCTTCCGGGCTCACGTGCAGGTTGAGGACCAGCCGGGTCACGATCTCATCGCGACTCATCGTGCCTTACCCAGTCTCTCTTGCCCGAAGGACGCCGATTCGTTCTATCGATCGTCCGCGGATCGCGTCAGCGGCCCTACTCGTCACCCCCCACGGGGCACTGCGGCACATCATTCCCCCCGGGGAGCGGAGCGATCGTGGTCAGGTACACCCCGATGTCCTGCGCATCCTGCGCGAGCATCCCCCCGAGACCGCCCACGGGACCGGACGGCATCGGACGGCAGAGCCGCGGGCTTCCCGGGGTCAGGCCCGTCTGGATGGCGAGCACCACCCAGTCCGGCGTCCACCCGCCGATCCCCGACGGGTCCGGCGTGACGTTGTACGAGTAGACCACCGCGGGAGCCGGCGGCGGCACCACCCACTCCTTCGACGAGAACGCGCGGTTACCCGCGAACACGCGGGTCAGATCGAGCGGCGGCGTGATCCCGAGTCGCCACGGCGTGTGGCAGTCCAGGCAGAACCCGATCTCGCCGGCGAGATACCGCCCGCGCTCGGCCGATGCGTAGCTCGGATCGCTCGGCTTCAGCGTGGTGTCCGGGATGGCCGACTCGGGGATCGGCGGTGCGGGCGCCTCGAACGGCACGGGGAGCGACTGGCGCCCGGGGATCACGCTGGCGATGGAGGGAACCGCGCGGAGGTAGGTCACGATGGCGGTCGCGTCCGCGTCGGTCATGTTGTGGTACGCGTAGTACGGCATCAGCGGGAACAGCGGCGCGCCCGTCTCGTCCACGCCGTCCAGGAACGCGCCCTTGATGGCCGCGTCGGTCCAGGTGGACAGGGCGTACGGCGTCAGGTTCTGCGCGGAGATCCCGCCCATCGTGTCGTCGTCCGGCACGAGGTCGAACCGGTTCGCGACGCCGGCGAGCCACTGGCTCTGGTCGAGGTTGCCCTGCGCGTCGCGGGGGGTGTGGCACTCCCCGCAGCCGGCCACGCTGCGCACGAGGTACTCCCCTCGCTCGAGCACCGTGGGATCGACCAGCGAGCTCGACGAAGAGCTCCCGGCGTCGACCGCGGGCAGCGCTGTCCCGCGGTCGTCGCACGCGGCGAGGGCGACCACGACGAGCGCTGCACGTCGGAGGAGACCCGGGTTCATTGCCCCACCGCCACGCGAGCAACCTCCACGTCTGGCGCGTGACCCGTCGGGTCGCCCGTCGCCGCCCGGTAGTACTGGGTGCGGATGTTGCGATACAGCAGCACCACGTCGAGCTCCACGGCTGTCGGCGGCAGCGCCAGCGGCACGGGGACGACGACCTCCATCGACGTCTGCGGCGGCACGAGGCGCTCGAAGGGGATGCGCGTCGCCTGCGTCAGCTCGTGCTGGTAGAGCAGGGTCCCGTCGGCGGCGGCGATGTCCATCCCCAGGCGCGGCGCCGTCAGCGGGATGAGCCCCGTCGAATCGGGTCCGCCGTACGTGGCGAGCAGGGTCTTGACGGCGTCGAGCGCCTGCACCTCGATGTACGGCTCGCGGATGTCCGTCACACCGGTGGGGAACGAGTGGCCCGCCGCGACGTTCATCACCAGCACGTGCACTCCATCCGCCGCGGCCGAAGCCTGGAGCTGGATCGCAGAGCTCAGCTTCTTTCCGACGGTGGTCGCGAAGCTCGCCTCGTTGAAGGCCTGCGCGACGTAGACGTTGCCGCCCGGCGCCGAGTGATCGTGCGTCCCCGAGCCGTTGTCGGGCATGTGGCAGTCGACGCATGTCGTCGTTCCGGGGCTCCCACCGGAAGACAGCGCGAGGAAGGAGCCCGGCGCCGCTCCGGGCTCGGCGTCCGCCCCGGCGTCCGCGGGCGTCGCCGGGATCGCGTACGGGCTCGACTGCCACTCGGTCAGCGTGCTTATGGCCGGCATCCCCGTCCCCGGCACGAACTGCTGGTGGCAGCTGGCGCAGAAGTCCGGCGTCTTCAGGGTCGCGAGCGACGCCGACGCGCGTTGCAGGTGGTCCTGCGTCCAGTCGTGCGACGTCGCCTCCATGTCCGAGTTGCCGCCGGCGCGGATGAGGCGCGTGACGTCGTGGCACCCGAGGCAGGTGATGCCGCGACCCGAGGAGAGGCTGCTGTCGCCCGAACGCAGGCTCACGGGATCGTGGCACCCGGCGCACTGACGCGAGTACTGCGTGCCACGGAGCTTCTGCTCCACGCCCATCCCGAACAGCACCATCGTGTCCTGGGCCGAGTGGGCGTGCGCGCTCAGCTGCCATGCCGCGTACTCGGGCGCGTGGCAGTTGCCGCACCACTGCTCGTCGTACTTCAGGACGGGGTTCGCGCCGTCGGCCACGAGCCAGCTCGGTCCCACGGGCAGATCGCGCGCGATGACCTGCGCGATTTGCTGCGCCATCGTGACGGCGGGGGCCGTGGGGTTCGACGGATCGACCTGCCCCGTGCGGTCGGCGCCGGTGCGATCGGGCACGAGGCCACCCTGGTCGATCATGGCCGAGAGGATGTCGTGCGGGTTGAAGGACGGGTCCGACGGTGTCGGCGAGGTCGAGAACATGTCCTTCAGCCCCTCGTGCGCGATCCGCGCGTCCGTCGTGGGATCGATGGCGTGGAGCGCCTCGAAGACGAACTGGTTGGTCGAGACGAAGCCGTCGAGGTGGCAGCCTCCGCACGACATCCAGTTGTTCCCGGTCGTCGGGAGCGGGTTCTTGGCGGAGTTCGCGCTGAAGAAGAGCGTCTCCCCGGCGCGAAGCGGCGCAGCGACCGGGTCCTTCGCCACGAGCGGGAGCGGCCCCGCGATGACCTGCGCGTGCCCCACGAGCGACCCCCCCGCCGTGTCGAGCGTCAGCAGCGAGTGCGACTGGTCCGCCACGATGAAGGCGCGCTGCCCGGTGCCGTCCAGCGTGATCCCCGTCGGGTGATCGCCGGGAAGGTTTCTCAGGAGGTCGATCGCGATCCCGGCGGTCAGGTCGAACGTGAGGAGGTCTTCGCTCCCGCAGGCGACGACGTACGCCGTCAGCCCGTTCGGGTGCATGACCGCCGCGCAGGGCTGGGACATGATCGAGGTGTTGCCGACCGCGTCCGGGATGTTGATGGCGCCGAAGAGGAGCTTCCGCCCCGCGATGACGCCGAGCGCGTTCGTGGGGTCCGTCTGCACCTCCGCGCGCGCCGAGAGGTCGACGACGCTCACCGCCGGGAAGAGGACCCTCTGGAACTGGAAGGGATGGTGATTGGCGAGCAGCTCGTGCGGCGTCCAGACCACGTTCCCGTCGATGGCCCACGCCAGCGACTCCAGCGCGAACGGCGTCCCGTTCGGCTGCGTGTCGTCGCTCAGCGCGGGCTGGAAGGCCAGCGGCACGTCGACGGTCGGCACGCCCTGGTCCGCCGGCGCATACACCCCCGCCAGCGGCAGCACGGACACGACCCCGTCGATGCGATGCGCGATCGCCAGCTCGTCCCGCAAGCGCGACACGGCGAGACCCGCCGGGAGCCGCCCCACCGGCACGGTGTGGTGAAGCACACCGAGGGTGCGGTCGATCACGGCGATCGCGCCGTCGTCCTCCATGGACACGTAGAGCCATCGCGGGTCCCACGCGTCCCACACCGCCGCGCGCGGGTGCGTGCCGAGGGCGATGCTGCGGCGCACCTGGCCGGAGGTCGCGTCGACGAGCGACACCGTGGCGCCGGTCCGATCGACGGCGGCCAGCCACGAGAAGTCCGGGCTGAGCGCGATCGACGTGATGTTGGTCCCGACGGGCACCTCGCGTACGGTCGCCTGCTTGTCGATGTCCGCGTAGGTGATCGTCCCCACGTCGCCGTTCGCGGTCCACACCCCGCCGCGCAGCCGGTCGAAGATCACCGACGACGACGCGCTGTCGAGTCGGTCCTTGGCGTCGATGGGCGAAGGCGGCGCCGACTCGAGCGGCGGCTGACCCGCGTCGGCGGTCCCGACGTCGCTGCCCGCGTCCGTCGTCGTCACGGCCACGGGCGGCGTACCCGCGCTGCTGCACGCGCTCGCGACGGCGACACCAACGAGCGCCACCACCAGACAGAGCGGCGTCATCCGCCGCACAGCGTTTGCGTCTACCCTCATGATCTGGGCCGGAAAGCGCGTGAACCCTACGCGGGCGGCGCAGCCTTCGCAATCCCGCGACGCCGCGCATGATCCGGCGCAATGCGAGTTGACGAGGCCCTGTTAGAATGCACACTGCCCGCACGGCGAGGCCGACATGCGTCGCACGCTCTCTTCCTCCCTCTCGATCGTGCTCGGCGCGGGCACCTGCCTGGCTGTCGCTTGCAGCAGCGGCAATCCACCCGCGGCGCCCGGTACGGACGGCGGCGGCGGCGATGGTTCGACGGACGGCGGCGGAGGCAGCCCGACCGACGCCACCTACGAGAAAGTCCCGTACGACGGTACTTCTCTACCCTCCTCCGCGCGCGTCCCGGTCTACTCGCAGGTGCTCTCGGACCGCGTCGACGTGCAGCAGCTCCTCTTCGCCGCCGGCGAGATGCAGATCAGCGGCGAGCCGTTCGCGTCGGGGTTCGCCGGGCGCAACCTCGGCGACTACGACCGCAACTACATCCCGCCCAACCAGTACATCCTCAACAACGGTGGCGACGACCCCATCCCCATCACGGATCTCTTCGGCTTCGGCACCGCGGTCGAGTCGTACGAGTACTCGAAGTACTACATGAACATGGTGATCCAGGAGTCGACGGCGGGCGTGTCGCTCGCCAACGGCCCCCTCGTCGCCACGCTCCCCGGCGCCACGTCGCTCGACCGCCTGCGCGTCCGCATGCAGGACCTCCTCTCCAACGCGGGGACGGACATCGGCGGCTATGCGACGCTCCCGGCGCCGACCGACAACAACCAGAACTACCTCGGGTTCCCCGGCCAGTGGCCCAGCTTCCTCCCGTTCACGGACTGGGACCCGACGATGAACCCGACCCTCGCCGTCGTGCAGTCGTGCACCTACCAGGGCGGCTACGGCGGCCTGGGCTTCGGGACGACGATCGATCCGCTCTACGAGTGCGCGTACAACACCACGCACCTCGTCGACCGCGACCAGCAGGTCAACAAGTTGCTCGTCCCGGCGGTGCTCGGCTTCGCGACGTGGAAGGAGGCCATCTGGGCGATCGACTTCGCCGGACGCGTCCACGACACGTGCAACAACCAGGTGACGACCATCGCCCCGGGCGATCTTCCGGCCGTCGGGCAACACGGCAACACGGTGACCGCCGAAGACTTTGGCGCCTGCGTCGGGACGTACATCGGGTCGAG
>Ga0209415_10017006_pt1 | contig 11618 bp, 12 predicted proteins | sample PeaSoiSIISIP2007_FD_187696 | JGI IMG/M metagenome (GOLD analysis project Ga0209415, IMG submission 187696) | Peat soil microbial communities from Weissenstadt, Germany - SII-SIP-2007 (SPAdes) (version 2) | ecosystem: Environmental > Terrestrial > Soil > Wetlands > Peat | place: Germany... | reverse complement strand
GGGAACGTGAAGTCGGTCAGCTTGTATGCTCGCGCCGACGGGATGGCGCAGTTGAGCACGGTCTTTCCCCGGCCTGCCGTGCGCTGGAACTCCTCGAATGCCCACTGCGTCCCTTCCCATCCCCATTCGGCAAGGCCCGCCCAGCGGGCCTGCATCCGCGGATCCTTCAGTTCGTTTATCATGGTCGCTTCGTTGCTTGGCTGCTTCTTCCTTTGCCTTTTGCTTTTACGCGGAGCGCTTTTTGCGCCATAGCGCCACGCATCGATTTCACTCGGAGATCGTTGAGAGTTCCGTCGCCAGTTCAGCCTGAAATTCGCGAGCGAGTCGGCGCACGCGGTGGACCTTTGTGGGATCGTGACCGCTGCTGCCGGGCCGTTCCTGAGGGCCGTTCGGATTGATGGGAATCTCTTCCGTGCCTTCTCCTGTTTGGTGGCTGTTTCTCTCAACTCCACACCAGGCACATTGGATCGAGAGCTTCACAGCCATCCAGATCGCCCCGCCGGCCTTATCCGTTTTAGGCACAGGTGGGCGCGGATGGTGGGCGGCGAGGAGTGGAAGGCTTCCGACCGACTCAACCCACGCGAGCGGCGGCGCCTGAGTAGAGTAGGCAGCCCGGACCGGGCATCCCGGGTGGAGCGCAGGATAATGCGCAGACCGCCCCTCGCTCCGCTGGCTTGGCTGCAGTCGAGAGCGAAGAGGCGGTCTGGTCCGGCTGGCCTGGCCCATAAGGAAGTTGGAGGCATGCCAGCCAGAAAGCGCGTTAGAAAGGCGGCATCTTCGGATCTGAGGCACCGTTGTCGGCAGGGGGTTCGCCGTTATCGGGCGCCGGCCCAACGGCCACTTGCGGCTCGTTCCAGGCGGCGAGGACCATGAACTGCACGGACTCGCAGACCAGGACCAACTGCGGTTGCCGGGCATCCTCCTTGCCCCAGGTCTCCGTTCTCAGCCTGCCCCACACACGAACCGTGTCCCCCTTCTTGTGGCCGGCCAGGGCCTTTGTCCAATTGCCGAAGCACTTGCAGGCCACAAAGGCCGTTTCCGGAGGGCTATCCTCGTAGCGATGATTGGCCGCTACGGTGAAGAAGCCCATCGGGGTTCCGTTGCTTCGTATGAGTGGGTCCCGAACGAGGCGGCCCTCCAGTATTGTGTGGTTTGCATCAAACATAATTCTCGTTTCGCTGCTTGTTTTTTCGTTTGGCGACTTTGCCTTTAAGGCGCGCCTCGAAGTTTTCGTTTGGCGGAGAACCCAAAAGAAGATGAGAGTTGGGTGGCTCAGTTGCTGGTGGAGACGCCAAGGTGGTGGTGAGCACTGGTTCCCTGGACGCTGATTCTGGAACGTGCGGCAGTCGTCGCGGATTTGCCTGGAATTGCAGACACTGACTTGTTCAATGTCTCGCGATGACGATTCCCGAAATCCTCAAAGAACTGGAGCCGCACACCGGGCGTTTCCCGATGGAGGCCATGGAGGCCGCCATCGCGCAGCGGGAGGCCATCACGCCGGAGTTGTTGCGCGTAATTGAAACCGTCGCCGAGAATCCCGAGCAGCACGCTCGACGCGAAGGCCACAGGCTGCACCTTTTCGCGCTCTACCTGCTGGCCCAGTTTCGCGAGAAGCGGGCGTACCCGCTCGTCGTCAAAATGTTCAGTGCGCCCGGTGAGACCCCGTTCGACCTGGCTGGCGACACGGTGACACAGGGGCTCAACCGTATCCTGGGCTCCGTTTACGATGGGGACCCGGCCCCGCTGCAAGGGTTGGTCGAGAACGGAGATGCCAACAAGTACGTCCGCAACGCCGCCCTGAACGCCTTCATCGTGCTGGCTCACTCCGGCCAGATGCCTCGCGACCAGGTGGTGGAGTATTTCCGCAGCCTCTTCCACGGGGGGCTCCCGCGCATCTACGCGCACGTCTGGAACGGACTGGTCTGCGCCGTGGCCCACCTGCCCGCGCCCGAGTTGCTGGAGGACGTTCGGCAGGCATACAAAGACGACCTGGTTAACCCGGTCCACGCCGACCTGGCGACCGTCGAGCGCATCTTGCGCGGTCGCGAGCAAGGGCGTTGGGATGAATACACTGTCATCACCGACGCCATCGCCGAGACGGAGTGGTGGGCGTGCTTCAAGAGGTCGGGTCAGCGGCCCCGGAGGCCACAAGTGACACCCACCCGGCGTGCGCCTTTGGCTGTGCCGGCGCCGCCAGCGCCGCCAGCACCGTCCGTTGCGCCAGCCACCATCCAGCAGCCCAAGATTGGCCGCAACGACCCCTGCCCGTGCGGCAGCGGCAAGAAATACAAGAAGTGCTGCGGCAAGGGCTGAACGATGGAGACGACCATCGAGGAAAACGTTAGGCTGGCAGCAGAGGCCATCAACGCCGCTGACGCCCTCCTGGTCACCGCCGGCGCTGGCATGGGCGTTGACCTCCGGCTTGCCTGACTTCCGGGGCGCCCAAGGGTTCTGGCGGGCCTACCCCGTCATCGCCAGGCTGGGCCTGTCGTTCGAGGAAATGGCCAACCCGGCCTGGTCCCAGGAGAACCCGCCTCTAGCGTGGGCCTTTTACGGGCACCGGCTGAGCCTCTATCGCCAAACGACGCCGCACTCGGGCTTCAATCAGTTGCTCACAATCGGCGCTGCCAAACCAAGCGGCTATTTCGTCTTCACCTCAAATGTGGGCGGTCATTTTCAGAGAGCCGGTTTTGCGCCGGAGCGAGTCGTAGAATGCCACGGCTCGATTCACCATTTCCAATGCGCCAGGTCCTGTACCGATGAGATTTGGGATGCTGCGGCTGAAGCGGTAAACCTCGAGGAAAGCACCTTCCACGCTCTGGAGCCTTCGCCGCGATGCAGACATTGCCCGGCGCTGGCGCGCCCCAACATCCTGATGTTCGACGACGGGTCGTGGCTCAGCCATCGGGCTGACGCCCAACGGGAGCCATTTGCCCAATGGCTCGACGGTCTCGCCAAGTCCTCGGTTAGCCTGGCGATTGTCGAACTGGGCGCTGGCAGGGCTATCCCTACCGTAAGGCACACCTCGGAGTGGGTGCTGGAACGAACCGGGAGCAGCCTCATCCGCATCAACCCGCGAGAGGACGAGGTTCCGAATGGCCAGATTGGACTGCCGCTCGGCGCTGCGCAGGGAATTTGCAGAATCTGTGACCGTGGGTTGTGAGACATCACGGCGTCCGGCTGCTGCCGGAGTTGTACAAGCACCCGAACTCGATGCCCTTCGAGGCCGCCGTCCAAATGGAGCAGGATTTGGCAGAGGACTTGCACCGCGCCGGTTACATGGTCACGGGTGGGCAGTGAGCTTCGAGCCGCTGGTCGGGAATCCTGGTGACGATAGTGGTGACAACGCACGGCTGCGTCCGCTTTCGTCACCTCACTCGGCGTCACTCCTCTTCGGACTTTGTCGTGGCGCGGCTTTCGGCACGGCGTACAATGGCCCGCGTGGGTAGCGAGCACAGAGTGGCCTTCCTCGGTATTTTATGAGGATATTCCAAAATCGCAGACGGTTTCTGGCTGCCGCAGTGCAGTCGGTCGCTGGCGTGGCGTTGACCGGCTGGTCCTCAGCCCTCCGGGCCAGGCCCGCTCAGGCCGCTGCGGGCGCTGACGGCTTCGCTGTCATCGACGCCCACACGCACTTCTACGACCCGACTCGCGCCCAGGGCGTGCCGTGGCCGCCCCGCGACGACAAACTGCTCTACCGCCGGGTGCTGCCCACGGATTACCGCGCTCTGCCGGTGCCGAAGCCGGTGACGGGCACCGTGGTCGTGGAAGCCAGTCCCTGGGTGGAGGACAACCAGTGGGTGCTCGACCTCGCCGCAAACGAGCCGCTTATCGTCGGGTTGGTCGGCAACCTGCCGGTCGGTACAAAGCAGTTTGCCGGGCACCTGAAGCGGTTTGCGGCAAACAAACTCTTTCGCGGAATCCGCCTGCGTGACCGCGACCTGGAGGGTTTGCTGGACGACCCCGCCTTTGTCAGCCACCTGAAACTACTGGCCGACTACGGCCTGTCGCTGGACTTGGTGGGCGGCATGGAGATTCTCCCGTTTGCGGACCGGCTGGCTCAGGAAGTGCCCGCTCTGCGAATCGTTATCGACCACCTGGCGGGAGTCGTGGTGGACAGTAAAGCGCCCCCGGCGGACTGGGTACGGCAGATGCGGGCGCTGGCGCGGAGGCCGAAGGTTTACTTCAAGTTGTCTGGCCTGGTGGAAGGCACCGGTCGCAGCGACGGCTCAGCGCCGCGCGACGTGGAGTTCTACCGCCCGGTGCTGGATGCCATGCGGGAGATGTTCGGCCCCGAGCGCTTGGTTTACGCCAGCAACTGGCCGGTGAGCGAGCGGTTCGCGCCGCTGGCAACAGTCCAAGGCATTGTCGGAGATTATTTCCGCAGCCACGGACGACGGGCTGAAGAACAAGTATTCTCGCAGAGCGCCAGGGCGGCGTACCGGTGGGTGAGGCGGGAGAAAACCGCGTGATTGGCAGGAGATGACCACCATTCGCACTTTCAACGTCGAGGCCGGGTTGCCCACGCTGGAGGAGGCGCGGCGGCTGGTCATCGCGGAAATCAAGCGGGCCAGGCGTGACGGGGCGCGAGTGCTGAAGGTGATTCACGGCTACGGCTCGTCCGGCAAGGGCGGGGCGCTTTGCGTCGGGCTGCGGAAATCCTTGGGGCTTCGCAAGAAGGAAGGGGTTATTAAGGATTTCATCGCGGGCGAGGACTTTTCCATTTTCAACGACACGGTGCTGGCCCTGCTGGAAGCCGTGCCGGAGGTGCGCGGCGACCCGGACCTTGGCGCGACCAACGAGGGCGTGACCTTCATCTGGCTCAAGTGAGGCCCGGCGGATGCCCCTGAAGCGGCGGACGTTCAGGAAGCTCCGGGCTGAACAGCAGCCGGAACACCACCACAACGTCTATGTGGTTCTGCTCGACCCGGCGGTCGGCAGAACCCGAAAGGTCCGCGCTGAAAACCCGAAGCGCGACCCGAAGAAGCCCTGCGTCTACGTGGGAATGACGGGCCTGGCCCCGGAGGAACGCTTTGCCAACCACAAGGCGGGGACCAAAGCCGCGTGGGTTGTAAAACGCCACGGCCTCCGCCTGCTGCCGGAGTTGTACGAGCACTTGAACCCGATGCCGTATGAGGCCGCAGCCCAGATGGAGCAGGATTTGGCGGAGGACTTACGCCAGGCCGGATACACGGTCACGGGCGGGCACTAGGTCAACGCGGCTGACCTCGATGCAACGCTCACTGGGGAGATGCAGGATGCGCAGCGCCGGCGGTTACTCGGAAAGTTCGGTCGCGTCTGGAATCTCAGCGTCGTAAATCCGCTCGTCCGCGACTGAAATCGTGAGGTGGAATTGGTCGAGGTTCAGGTACGCCTCTTCGCCGGTGCCGCGATGGTGATACCAATAGTCCACGCCGACACCGCTGTCGGGGCCGTCGAGGGATTCCCAGTCGCCGGCCGACGTGCGCGTCGTCGAGGCCAGAACTTCCAGAGGCGATGCAAATTCATTGGGCATGGCAGCCATCAACCGCCGGATGATGCTCCGGTCCACCAGGCCTGTCGAACCCAAAAGCGTCCGCCTCGATTTCAATCACGGTCACCGGCAACGCGGCGAGCACCGGGCCTGGTTTGGCAAGCCTGCGGTGCTCTGGCTATGCAGGGTCAGCAACGCTCAGGCAGGATGTCTTGGCCATCAAGGCGCCAACCTGTGACCGCTGTGCCGTCTCAAGCGCGCGGCTCAACCCGAGCCAGAAGAAAGCGCCACTGGACCCAGCCGCATCACCAGACCGGGACCGGCGCAGACCGACGCTCCTGCCGCCAGCGCCTACGGCACGCCGACCGCCGGAGACAGCAGGCCCGATTCAAGGCCGCACCCCGCGCGGCCAGCGCGATATAAACCCGCTTTCGCATGGCGGCAGTATGAGCCTGGAGCCAGCGGGAATCGAGAAAACTTGCGGTGCTGCCGCCCACGCTCAACTGGCATTCGTTTCCAGTTGCAGGCGATGCCGCCGGGCTCGGTGCTGCCGCCAGCGCGGTGGGAAGCCTGACCGAGGGCCGGGCCAGCCAGCCTGGCCCAGGGACTCAAACGGCCTCAGACGAACCCGCTGGGCAGGTAGCGCGGCGGTCGGGAGGGCCACTATCCTGCCGACGCGACTGGGCGCTCATGGCTTTCCGGAATCGAACAACGGCGGTGTCGATGGGAGCACCCGATAACAAAAGAAACCCAGCAACCCATAGAAAAGCACAGCGTTGGCCTTCTGGAACAGGGCGTAGCCATGGTCAGGGGGCAACAGGGAGACGCCGCTCCACACGAGGCAGAGGCCATCCCAGACGAGCACGACTGCCAGCCCAAAAGCCAATAGAGGATGTCCCCCGTAGGCCAGCAGAATCGGCGAGTACAGCAGCAGGAGCACCAACGGGACGTTCGCCAACACATTGTGGACCGCCGAGGCCGTAGGCGTCACCCAGGCTCCGACCAGGCAAACCGCGATTGACGCCCCCAGGTTGGCGCTCATTTCATGCCGCATCCGATGAGCAGCTAAACCGAAGCAGGCTGCGCCGGCGGCCAACAGCGCGAACAGCAAATGGGCCAGCAGCGTCTCTGACCTCATCTCGCTGATGCAGAGCTTCTTAGCGGGTTTGCCAACCGCTGCCTGAGCGAGCCAGAGGGTCAGGAGAAATGCTACGCCTAAAGCCCACATCATCGAGCACCGGTTGCTCATTTGGATAAGCGGCGTAGGTGATCGGCCCGGAATCGGCTGGTCCAAAGTTTACCGGCTTATCAATTTGATAGGCGCCCCCGCGGACCCAAACGGTCGCCGGAACCTTCTTGCCGGATCTTCTTTGCCGCCGCACTGCCTGAACCGCTGCCTCGATGGTGGCTAAGGGACCGTCACTCTGTTGGGCATTGGGAGCCGCAAGCCTGCCGGACCAGACATCGTTCCCATTTGGGGCTACAAACAAATCATCGAGCCCGAACTGGGCCTCGGCAGAGGAGCTGGATGATTCCGCTAACAAAACGGCGCATAGAACAACCGCAAATGCAATGGGTCTCATGGCTAAAACTCACCTGGCCTCTCGGCCAGGGATCAGCGGGAACGCGCCGCGGGTATAATCGATCAGGATCTGCTGGAAATAGCTTTGCGTCTTGGCGGTGGGGTTGGGTCCGTGATTGTCCGTGCGGCCAAAGCCAATCCAGCGCATCCCGGTCGAATCCAACCATGAGTTGGCGACCACGACCTCCCCCACCTGGGCGAAGTTGTTGTCGGGATCGAAGGCCGCCACGGAGGTCTTGCCCTGCTCGGCGTCGAAGTGCAAATTCACCCAGTACGTTTTGCCGGAAAGCACCCTGATCTGTCCGGGGCTGAAAGTCGTCTTCCAGCCCGTCGTGCAGCTGTGCGCGCGGAAATACGGCCCTTTGCCGTCGTCGTTTCGGGTCTGCAGGACCGCATATCCGTGGTTGCCCGACATGAGGATCGTATCGAACTGGTTCCCAAAGCTGATCGTCACGCCCGGCGTATAGTAACAGGCGAGGGTGATTTTCCGGCAGGGCCCCGGCAGAGTGCAGGTGACGGCATTGAGGGACTTATCGTCGCGGACCATCCAACAGCGGCCCGTGCCCTTGGCCGCGTAGGTGGTCCCGCCGACGCTCACCGGTCCCGGCAGGTCCCGCGGCTTGGCGGTGGAAACCCACAGTTCGCCCTTGTCGATGCTCCACTTCCCTCCGCCGTGATGGGAGGCGTTCATCAGGGCCGGCGTGAGCACCTCGCCGTTGGCCCCGCTTTGCATGTCCTGGTAAATGTCCACGGGAGTCGCCGCGAAGGCGGCCGCGCCGGCGACCGAAATCATCAGCGCTTCCCAGCCCTCTTGCAGCGGATGGGGATAGACGTACGGCTTGTAGTAGTCGGCCGGCGGCGGCTCATTGAGGAATTCGCGGCCTTCCTTGATTGTCGCCAGCACGTTCGGATTGCGGCTGGTCACGGCCATGAGGAACCTTGCGCCATTGCGGGTGTTGTTCCAGGCGTAGCAGGGCGTAGGCTTGAAGACGCCATCGACGTTGTTTGCCCAACCAACCTGGCCGAAACAGGGATAGCCCGCCCCGACCTGGCCGGCGGGGACTTGGTTGCCGTCCAGCGGGTTCTTGCCGTCGGCCTTGCCCCAAGGAGGCATTTCCATGTATGCCCGATGGTTTTGCAGTTCGATGAAGCGGCAATCGTAGCCGGTGACCGTGTTGTTGAAGACGAGGGCCACGCCGGCATTGATGAAGATGGGGCCCCCCGGCCTGCCCCCGTCGACGGTGGCAAACTGGTTGTCGTAGATCTCCGCGGTCTGGCAGCCGTACTTTCTCTGCCCGGGGCCGTAGATCTCGATTTCCGCATTGACGATCGTGTTGTGGCGGATGACGACGCGGGCGGCGTTGATGGCCACAAAAAACGGGTTGTCGCCCCTGGCCACGGCCCCCTTGAGATTGACCTCGTTGTCCTCGAAGTACATCGCCTCCGCGGTGCCCAGCGTGAGCGGCTTGCGATAGTTGGAGGCGCCGGGGCCCGAATAACAGATCGGCTGCAGGCAGCCGCCGTGCGAAATCTCCCCGTCAAAATGGCAATGGTCGATCAGCCCGTATGTGTCGCCGCCAATCATAAGCATCACGTCGCAGTTCTTGAACTTGCAGTGATCGATGCGGAAGTTCTTGCAGGGGCCGCTGACGTTCATCAGCGCGCCCCAGCTTGCTTCGTTGGGGTGTAATGATCCGTCGAGGGTGATGCCCGTGACACGAAACGGCTTGCCTTCCGTTCCCTCCAAATTGAACGACGTATTGCCGTTCTTGCTCTTATCCACGGTGATGATCGTCTGGTCGATTCCCGCGCCTTGGATGGTAATCGCCTTCACCATGGGCGAATGGCCGGTGTTCCAGCTCTTCTTTGACCAGACGACCGTGCCGGCGGGGAGTAGCACGGTGTCGCCGTCGTTGGCCGCGTCGATCGCCGCCCCGACGCCCTCGGGCGTCAGGGCGGCAGCCATGCGGGTTTCGGCACGAACGGCTTTGGGCAGCAGACCATCCACAGCCACGAGCAAAGATAACGCCAACATCCATCGGAATCGCGTGCTGCTAAGCTTCATTGCCGTCCGCTCTAACTCAAAACGCGCGGCCAGCATCCGCCGCCGATGGACCGCTGTCAAGTTTGCGTTTGGCGCCGCGCTTCCTGCCGAGCCACGAATGGATCGGGAACACTTCATGGACCGGCACGGACTCGCGCCAGATGGCCCCGCACGTGTGCAGTTCTTGGATCGCGATGTGCAGCCGGTCCAGGTATTCGCGCTTATTCGCCACAGGCTTCGATCAGCTCCGCAACGGTCCAGATGCTCCGCTCGACCCCGGCAGCCTGGGCGGGGGTCGTTCTCAGAGCAAGGTGAATCTTGCAGAGGTTGTAATACGCGAAATCCAGCGCGACGGCAGCCTTGAAGTTCTCCAGCTTCTTCCCAGCGACCCCCGGTTCATGGGGGACAGCACCTGGATGTCGCGAATGGGGTCCAGCCTGAACTTGGCCCGGCCACCCCGGTTGCCTATTCGTGTGCTCTGGTCCGCCCGCATCGCTCAGTTCAGGCGTTAGGCCACCTCTACATTATGAAAATATCACGGTTCTTGGTTGGCGTTTGTTTTGCGACTGCCATTTGTTGCGGTTGCCAGCAGCGTTCTGCCGACGCACCACTTGCAGGCGGGTTTCAGTTGGTTGTGGATGATATGGTCAAGGATCTGATCCGGGGCTAGCCCCGCCAAGCCCCCAGGCAGGGGATCTTACGAATTGGGCATGGATTTTGGCGATCAGCGGGTTGACCGAATGCGCAGACAGCGGGTTGACGAGCGCCAGCGTGCGTTACAGGTTCGGTTGCGGCAAGCAATGGTGCTTCCGCGGGTTGCGGTGACGCGGATGAATTGCTACACTAAACTTGCCGCGTCGCCACCCCTCAAGAACTCCAGCACCAGCTTGGTCCCGTCAACCGGGAACGACGGATCGGCGTTGAGGACCGCTAGAGTTAGCCCGGCCCGAACGCAGGTTGGACCCCGAAGGGCCCGAAAGGTATCGGCGATTGGTTTCTGGATGTCTGCAGCCGCGGCGGGTGTGCCGTTACGAAGGGTAATTGGCACCGGCGTACGTCAGGCGCGGCGGCATGGAACGTGGAGAAGCCCTGGGCCCGCTGGCGCTGTTCCAGCCGCGGCCCACGAGCGCCGGCTGCGAGCCCCTCTCGTTCGGCCAATTCGGGAGAGCTTTTACGAACGTTGGCCGGCGGAAGATGATCTGGCTGAGATTTCGCCCGCTCGCGTCGTTCTTCCCCAATGGGGTGGGGATCACGAGCTCGGCCCGCTAGTCTCCTGATACGCGGGGAGGCTTTTAAGCTTTCTGCCAGCAGGCCTCCCGCACGGCGGCCCGTTCTCATTGACCTGGCCGAAAGCCATGGTCATGGGTCCGCGGAGTTTTGTCTTTGGCCTGACGTTCACTGAACCGGCCATGCCCCTGGAGTTGCTGAGGGGCCGGAGGATGGAGAGCGCGCGGGGCGCGGCTTCGTACCAGGCGATAACGAGGTATCCCACCTTCCTGGGCGCTGCTCAGACGGTTTTGTTTTCCTGCAGGCTGGCGTCGTGGGCCACCCCTGGCCCGGCGCCCGCCCCAGAGGGATCGGTCCAAGCCCCGGCCAGCCCTGTGGCCGCCTTCTCACCGTGGCCGATGACCAACTCTGCAACTCCGCCACGTCGTCCGGGATGCCGAGCGTGCTGGCCAGGCCTCTGAGGCTCGCGAGCCTCCCCCTGGCTGGCCTTAATGGCCGCCGCGTTGTCCGCCTCGCCATGAGGAACTGCATCTTGAGCGTCCTGTCGACCAGGCCGCTCGACTCCTTACCTGGCTTGAGGCATGCGCGGCACCTCTCTTCGGCACAGGTCTCGGTCTATATGTCCCCGAGCACCTCTCTCTGCTCGGGGTTGGGTGTGAACCTGGTGGCGGCCGTCGGCGAGGCCGCGACTTCCCTGGGGGGGGCACGAGTTGGGTGGCCTCCGGGGCCCCAGGGGAGGCCACGTTTTCCGTTACGCCCATCCTTCTCCGGCGGGTCGCTCGTCCTTTCGGGGGACGGAATCGACGACGCTGGGAGGGTACGACCAGGGTAATCTACAACCACCTCGCGCGGACTCCGTTCCGGACCCGGTTGGGCAACGCCGAGGGGTGAGGCGCCGCCGGTTGTGGGTCGTGGCGGCCCTACGGTCGAGGTGCGCGTAGGGCATCCGGGTCACGGATGGTCCGGTTTCATGGCTTCGCCGCCCGGCTCTTCCGGCGCACGAACGGGTTCCCCGATGACATGCAGCATTGGGAGATCCTGGCCCTGTTGGCGCGGTTCCGGCCCTGCGTTACGAGAACCAGTCGCGGCCCGCTCTCCCTCGCCCAGTTCCATCAAAGGGTCAATCGCCGACTTCGTGCCGAAGGTCATCCTGCTCAGCAGCCTTGACCGTCGCAATGGTTGGCCTTCTATCGGATGGTCAGGACCATGATCTCAGCCCGAAACGGCTAGAGGTGGGCTAAGGCAACAAAACTCCTAAAGGCTCCTAAAGGCAGTGTGCATCCTGGCCGATA
>Ga0209415_10017004_pt1 | contig 11619 bp, 13 predicted proteins | sample PeaSoiSIISIP2007_FD_187696 | JGI IMG/M metagenome (GOLD analysis project Ga0209415, IMG submission 187696) | Peat soil microbial communities from Weissenstadt, Germany - SII-SIP-2007 (SPAdes) (version 2) | ecosystem: Environmental > Terrestrial > Soil > Wetlands > Peat | place: Germany... | reverse complement strand
AGGACGCGTGGGATGAGCGAGGGCGAGGTTTTTCCCGTTCCGGAGGCCTGGGCCAAGCGGGCGCACATGGACGCCGCTGGCTACGAGGCCGCCTGGAAGCGGGTGGAAGCGGATCCCGAAGGTTTCTGGCGCGACGTGGCGGCCCGCATCGACTGGATCAAGCCGTTCACGGTGGTGAAGGACGTCTCATTCAACAAGGAGGATTTCCGCATCCGCTGGTTCGCCGACGGCGTGCTGAACGTCTCGGCCAACTGCCTCGACCGCCACCTGCCGCATCGCGCGGGCGACATCGCCTTCATCTGGGAGGGCGACGACCCGAAGGATTCCCGGACGGTCACCTACGCGGAAGCGCACGCCGAGACCTGCCGGATGGCGAACGTGCTCAGGGCCTACGGCGTCGCCAAGGGCGACCGGGTGACCATCTACCTTCCGATGATCCCCGAGGCCGCCTACGCCATGCTGGCTTGCGCGCGAATCGGGGCGATCCATTCGGTGATCTTCGGCGGCTTTTCGCCGGACTCGATCGCCGGCCGCATCCAGGACTGCGACTCGCGCATCGTCATCACCGCCGATGAAGGCCTGCGCGGCGGCCGCATCATTCCGCTGAAGGCCAACGTGGACGAGGCGCTGACCATGTGCCCCGGCGTCGAGACGGTGATCGTGGTCAGGCGCACGGGTGCGAACGTCGCCATGACGCCCGGTCGCGACGTCGCCTACGACGAGGCGAAGGCGAACGTGCCGGCCACGTGTGCGCCCGAGCCGATGAGCGCCGAGGACCCGCTCTTCATACTCTACACCTCCGGCTCGACCGGAAAGCCCAAGGGTGTCTTGCACACCACCGGCGGCTACCTGACCTGGGCCGCCTGGACCCACGAGCTCATCTTCGACTATCGGCCGGGCGAGGTTTTCTGGTGCACCGCCGACGTGGGCTGGGTCACCGGCCACAGCTACATCGTCTACGGGCCGCTCGCGAACGGCGCGACCTCGCTGATCTTCGAGGGCGTGCCCAACTACCCGACCGTCTCGCGCTTCTGGGAGGTGATCGACAAGCACAAGGTCGAGATCTTCTACACCGCGCCGACGGCGCTCCGCGCGCTGATGCGCGAAGGCGAGGCGCCGGTGAAGCGCACCAGCCGCAAGTCGATCCGCCTGCTCGGCACCGTCGGCGAGCCGATCAATCCGGAAGCCTGGCTCTGGTACCACCGCGTGGTGGGCGAGGGCCGCTGCCCGATCGTCGACACCTGGTGGCAGACGGAGACGGGCGCGGCGCTGATCGCGCCCCTGCCGGGCGCGACGCCGTTGAAGCCCGGCTCGGCGACCAAGCCGATGCCGGGGGTCAAGCTCGAGATCGTCGACGCCGACGGCAAGGTGCTCACCGGGGCGACCCAGGGCAATCTGTGCATCATCGACTCCTGGCCGGGTCAGATGCGCACGGTCTACGGCGACCACGAGCGCTTCATCACCACCTACTTCACCACCTATCCCGGCAAGTACTTCACCGGCGACGGCTGCCGCCGCGACGAGGACGGCTACTACTGGATCACCGGCCGCGTCGACGACGTGATCAACGTCTCAGGCCATCGGCTGGGCACCGCCGAGGTCGAGTCCGCCCTGGTCGCCCATCCGACCGTCGCCGAGGCGGCCGTGGTCGGCTATCCGCACGAGATCAAGGGCCAGGGCATCTACGCCTACGTCACGCTGAACGCCGACCAGACGCCGAGCGAGGACCTGCGCAAGGCGCTGATCCAGTGGGTGCGGCACGAGATCGGGCCGTTCGCGACGCCCGACATCATCCAGTGGGCGCCGGGGCTGCCGAAGACCCGCTCTGGCAAGATCATGCGCCGGATCCTGCGCAAGGTGGCCGAGGGCGACGTGAGCAACCTCGGCGACACCACCACGCTCGCCGACCCTTCCGTCGTCGCCGACCTGGTCGACAACCGAGCGACGGTGGGCTGAGGGCGATGCTCACCTGGCAGGTCGGGCGGGTGAAGATCACCCGCATCGTCGAGATGGAGCTCGTCACGCGCTGGCGGGAGGACCGGCCGTTCATCGTCGAAGCCACGCCAGAGGCGGTGAAGGCGACGACCTGGCTCTACCCGCACTTCATCAACGACGAGGGCTCGCTGCTCGTTTCCATCCACGCGCTGCTGGTCGAGGCGCCGGGCCTCAATCTGGTCGTCGACACCTGCATCGGCAACGACCGCAACCGCGCCTTCCTGGGCGGCCGCTCGCTTTCGACCCCGTTCCTTGATCATCTGAAGGAGGCGGGCTGGTCGCGCGATGTTGTCGACATGGTCGTCTGCACGCAACTGCACGTCGATCACGTCGGCTGGAACACCATGCTCGAGAACGGCAAGTGGGTCCTAACCTTCCCCAACGCCCGCTACCTGATCGGCAAGCGCGAGTTCGAGCACTGGATCGGCGAGGGCGACGTAGAGCAGCAAGCGATCCTCAGCGACTCGATCGTCCCCATCATGGACGCCGGCCGCGCCGAACTGGTCGAGCTCGACCATGTGATCTCGCCCGAGATCCGTCTGACGCCCACCACCGGACACACGCCGGGCCACGTCAGCGTCATGATCGAGTCGCAAGGCGAGACGGCGATGATTACCGGCGATATCATGCATCACCCCGTGCAGATGGCGCATCCGGACTGGGCGCCCAGCTTCGACAGCGACAAGGACGCGGCCATCGCAACGCGCAACCGCGTGCTGGGCGAGGTCGCCGACCAGCCGATCCTGGTGATCGGCACCCACTTCGCCGCGCCGACGGCCGGCCGCGTCCGCCGCGACGGCGACGCTTACCGGTTCGAGGTCTGACGGCCATGCTCAGCTGGCGCATCGGCGAGGTCACCGTCACCCGCGTCGTCGAGATGGACCTGCCGTTCCCCTACACGGCCGAGTTCCAGTTCCTGAAGGAGGCGACCCCGGAGGCGCTTCGGACCATTCCGTGGCTCTACCCCAACTACGTGACGCCCGATGGGACGTTGTTGCTCTCGATCCACGCCCTCCTGGTCGACGCCCCGGGCTTGAGGCTCGTCGTCGACACCTGCATCGGCAACGATCGGCCGCGCGGCATCACCGGCGGGGTGGCGCTGCAGACCGCGTTCCTGGAGGGGTTCGCCGAGGCCGGCTGGACCCGCGAAGGCGTCGACGTCGTCGTCTGCACGCACCTGCACGTCGACCATTGCGGCTGGAACACCATGCTCGAGAACGGGAAATGGGCGCCGACCTTCCCGAACGCCCGCTATCTCATCGGGCGCAAGGAGTACGAGCACTGGCGCGCCGAAGGCGGGCGCGAACAACAGGTCATCCTGAGCGACTCGGTGCAGCCGGTCTTCGACGCCGGCCTCGCCGAGCTCGTCGAACAGGATCACCGCATCTCGAACGAGATCCACCTGGTGCCCACCACCGGCCACACGCCCGGGCACGTGAGCGTGGTGATCGAGTCCGCGGGCGAGCAGGCGATCATCAGCGGCGACTTCCTGCATCATCCCTGCCAGATCGCCCACCCCGAGTGGTCGTCGATCGCCGACTCGGACCCGGAAGAGGCGCGGGTGACCCGCCAGCGCGTGGTCGAGCAGGTCGCGCGCGACCAAACCCTGTTCATCGGCACCCACTTCCCCGCCCCGACCGCCGGCCGCATCGTGCGCGCCGGCGCCGCCTATCGCCTGGAGAGCTGACCCATGCCGACATCGAGCCGCGAGATCCACCTGGTGAAGCGCCCCGAGGGCGAGCCGGTCCTGGAAGACTTCGCCATGGTCGAAACCGAGGTCGCGGATCCCGCCGACGGCGAGGTGCTGGTGCGCAATCTCTATATGTCGGTCGATCCTGCCATGCGGCCGCGGATGAGCGGCGACCAGAAGCTCGACGAGCCCATGGGCGGCGGCGCGCTCGGGCGCATCGAGAAGTCCCGCAACCCGAACTTCAAGGAAGGCGACCTGGTCACCAACCGGTTTGGCTTCCGCGAGGCCTTCGTTTCCGAAGGCCGCGGGCTGCAGGCGCTCAAGCCCGAGCCCGGCCTGCCGCTCACCGTGCACATGGGTCCGCTCGGCGGCACGGGCTTCACCGCCTATGGCGGCATCCTGCACATCGGCCAGCTCAAGGACGGCGAGCAGGTGTTCGTCTCCACCGCAGCCGGCGCCGTGGGCTCGGTGGCGGCGCAGATCGCCAAGATCCACGGTTGCTATGTCGTGGGCTCGACCGGCTCGGACGCCAAGGTCAACTGGCTGCTTGATGAAGCGGGCCTCGATGCGGCGATCAACTACAAGTCCGAGCCGATCCGCCCGGCGCTGGGCAAGGTCACGCCGAAGGGCGTCGACGTCTATTTCGACAACGTGGGCGGCGAGCACCTGGATGCGGCGCTGGCGCGCATGAACTCGCTCGGGCGCGTGGCGGTCTGCGGCATGATCTCCGGCTACAATTCAGCCGGCGCGCGCACCACCGTGCACAACCTCGCCAACATCATCTACGGCCGCATCAATCTGCGCGGCTTCGTCGCCACCGACTTCATGCACATGTACGACCAGTTCAAGGCCGACATGGCCGGCTGGCTGAAGGACGGCCGCGTCAAGTACCAGGAGACCATCTTCGACGGCATCACCAACGCGCCGGCGGCCATGGTCGGCCTGATGCACGGCGAAAACACCGGCAAGATGCTGGTCAAGCTCGCGGACTAGCTACTTCCGCCGCACTTCGCCTTCGGCGATGAGGTGAAAGTCGCTCGAGCCGGGGGCTGCCGTCTCGAACTTGATCGCGAGCACGTCTGCGGAGACCTTCGTGTAGGTCAGGCGGTAGACGGGCCTGGCGTCCGCGTCGGTGAGGAACTGCACCGCGACGTCCGGCTGCACCACCGAGCGGGTGTAGTGGATCACGTGCGACCCATCGAGATAGTCGGCGTGCAGGCTCCCGCCCTCGGGATAGATGGGCATGACCTGGTCGAAGCTCTCGACCACCTTGCCGCTCGCGTCGAGCACGTCGTTGTGGTCGTTGCGCAGGAGGGCTGCGCCCCCGACGATCGGATGGATCGAGGAGACACCGCGATCTGTCGTCCCGCCCTCCGACTTGGCAGTCCCGGCCCAATCGCCGACCAGGAATCCGAGCGGCGCCATCTGCGGCGACAAGCTCTGCGCGGCGACGGTGTTCGCGGCGAACAGCGCCGCGGTCGCCACCATGAGTGCTTTGCGCATCATTCTCGCCCTCCGCGTGCGCCGACCGAGCCTCTCATAGGCAGTCGACCGCGACAACGCTGGTGGCGCGGCGCAGCACGTCGGCGGCGCGGCCGTAGTTGTCGCGGGTGATCGGCTGCGGGGCATCAGCCCCGCCGGCCTTCCGACCCGCCGTGGCCAAGGCCGCCGTCAGCTCGGCGGGCGTCGCCGCCGTGACCAGCCCGCGCCTCGGCGCATCGCCGATCACCATGCCGGCCACCACGCCGCTGGCGTCCAGCATCGGCGCGCCGGCGAAGCCGAACAGTGGCCCCTTAAGGCCGTCCGTGCGGCCGATCTCGGCCCAGGCCAGACGCGAGCGGATGTTCCCGAGGTAGATCGTCGCCGCCTCGCCCGGCGTGCCGCGCGAGAAGCCCGCGACGAAGCCGCGCGCGCTCGGCGCGGGCCGGCCGCTCTTGGCGAACCCCAGCGCCGGCGCCCCGTCCTCGGCGCCGAGCACGGCGACATCGCCCGCCCGCCCGAGCACCTTCGCCGGCGCGGCCCAGCCGTCGGCGACGACGATCGCCGGCTTGCCGCATCCGGCGACGGCGCTCGCGGCCGTCAGCCAGACGCGGTCGGCGACGGCGAAGGCCGTGCCGCGGTTGGCCCGCCCGCCGCCGATATGAACGAGCGTGGCCTCGGCGAACGGCGAGGCGGGCGAGATCGGCGCCTGGTCGGCGCCGGGAACCGGCGGCGGCGGCGCGGGCGCGTTCACCTGCTCGCGCCGGCCGAAGCTCGCGGCCGAGAGCACGAGCACGACGCCGAGATAGATGAGCCAATCCGGCAGGCGGGGCATGGACCCGCCGCCTCAGATCACGACCGCGGCTGCGAGGATCAGCGCCACCGCGAGTTTGGCCGCGACCAGCACCACCGCGGCGCCGACGTCGCCCTCGCGCAGGCGCTGCGGCAGGCCCGCGAGCACCACATCGACGATGCGAAAGCAGAGCAGTGCAAGCGCCAGCACCGCAACGCCCCAGAGCGCCAGGCCGACCAGCGAGGCGGTCGCGATCATGGCGGCGGCGAGCGGGACGGCCAGGCCGATCATCGCGCCGCCGAACGAGACCGCGGCGGCGGTCTCACCCTCGCGGATGCGCCTGACTTCCTGGTGCGGGGAGAGGACGGCGTGGGCGGCGCAGGCGAGCGTGAGCAGCACCAGCCCCAGCGCTGCCTGGAGCAGCATGAGCGGAAACCCGCTGGCGAAGGCCTGCACCTCAGGCGACATCGGCGCCGCTCGCCCGCCGCGCGCTGGCGCGGACCTTCAGGCTCTCCGTGCGCAGCTGGCCGCACGCGGCCAGGATGTCGCGCCCGCGCGGCGTGCGGATCGGAGACGCATAGCCCGCCCGGTTCACGACGCCGGCGAACGCCTCGATCGTCGCCCAGTCGGAGCACTCGTACGGCGCGCCCGGCCAGGGGTTGAACGGGATCAGGTTGATCTTGGCCGGGATGCCGGCGAGCATCTGCACGAGCGCCCGCGCTTCGGCCAGCGTGTCGTTGACGCCGTTCAGCATCACGTACTCGAAGGTCACCCGCCGGGCGTTGGAAAGCCCCGGATAGCCCCTGATGGCGTCCATCAGCTCCGCCAGCGGATAGCGCTTGTTCAAGGGCACGAGCTCGTCCCGCAACGCATCGTTGGTGGCGTGCAGCGAGATGGCGAGCATGGCCTGAGTGCGCGCGCCAAGCGGCGCGATCTGCGGAACGACGCCGGCGGTGGAGACCGTCATGCGCCGTCGCGAGATCGCCAAGCCCTCGTTGTCCGAGATGATGTCGATGGCGTCGGCGACGGCGCCCAGATTGTACAGCGGCTCGCCCATGCCCATGAAGACGATGTTCGACAGCCGCCGGTCTTCGCGCTCGGAGGGCCATTCGCCGAGGTCGTCGCGGGCGATCTGCACCTGAGCCACGATCTCCGCGGCGGTGAGGTTGCGCACCAGCGCCTGGGTGCCGGTGTGGCAGAAGCGGCAGTTCAGCGTGCAGCCCACCTGGCTCGAGACGCAGAGCGCGCCCGCGCGCCCCACGTCGGGGATGTAGACGCACTCGGCTTCGACGCCGGGCTCGAAGCGGATCAGCCACTTGCGCGCGCCGTCGGCGCTGACCTGGCGCGCGACGACCTCCGGCCTGGCGAGCTCGAACCGCTCGGCGAGCGTCGTGCGCGTCGCCTTGTCGATATTGCTCATCGCAGAGAAGTCGGTCGCGCCGTGATGGTGCATCCAGCGCCAGATCTGGCCTGCCCGCATGCGCGCCTTGTCGGGTGGAGCGACGCCCCCCTCGACCAGCGCCTGGGCCAACGCGCCGCGCGTCAGGCCGGCCAGCCCAGGCCGGCCGGCGGATTTCGGACGCGCAGAATTGGGCGAGAGATCCAGACGGACGCCCACGACGTATGACCTCTTGATGAATGTGGCCGTGCTCATAACAGATCAGGCATTTGCGCCAAAATCTGGTCCGCTCCCGGCCGCGCGGGCCGGGGCCTTCCAGGCGAAGGCGCAGGTGTGGCAGGATGGGCCGATCCGCGCCGGTGCGGCGCGTGTCCTTCCCCGCGCGGAGCCCGGTCGAATGGCGAGCGGCGCCAACGTCGAAGACTTCGCCAGCCTGATCGAAGCCGTGGCGACGCGCCAGGATCGGGCCGCGTTTACCCGGGTCTTCGCCTACTACGGCCCGCGGGTGAAAGCCTATCTCCTGCGCCTGGGGCTTGACTCGGCCGAGGCCGAGGAGACAGCGCAGGAGGTGATGGTCGCCGTCTGGCGCAAGGCTCCGAGCTTCGACCGCGCCCAGGCCTCGGCGGCGACGTGGATCTTCCGCATCGCCCGCAACCGCCGCATCGACCTCTTCCGCCGCGACCAGCGCGCCCAGCTCGACGCCAACGATCCCGCCTTCCAGCCGGCCGCCGAGGCGACGCCCGACCAGGCGGCCGAAGCCGCCGAGCGCGAGGACCAGGTCCGCCGCGCGATGGCCGAGCTTCCGCCCGATCAGCGCGACCTCGTCCGCCGCGCCTTCTACGAAGACCAGTCCCACAGTGAAATCGCCGCCGAGACCGGCGTACCGCTGGGCACGGTCAAGTCCCGCCTTCGCCTCGCCTTCGCCAAGCTGAAGCTCAAGCTCGCCGACATCGGCGAGGGCGCGGACTTCGAGGAGGCGCTCGCATGAACGCCGAAACCCTGACCAGCGTCATCGCGGCGCACGGCGACAACCGGGCGCTGGACCTGCTCGCGCGCACGACCCACGCCATGCGCGCCGACGCCGATTTCGTCGCCCGCGACGATGACGTCGCCTCGGCCGTCTTCCTCGCCGAGGAACAGCCGGCTGGCCTCGCCGCCGATGCGCTGAACCGCGTGCTGGCCGAGATCGACGCCGGCGAAGCCGCGGACGCGCTCGCCCCCTCCGCCTTCGCCGGCCAGGCCCACGGCGACGAACTTGCGGCCCTGCCCTTGCCGGTGCGCGACGCCGCGCTCGAAGCCCTCGCCCAAGATGCGCGCTGGGACTTCGCCGGGTTCGGCATCCAGCGGCTGCCGCTGTTCAGCGACGACGGCGCGCATGCGGAGCTGATGCGGATCGAGCCGGGCCGCGGCGTCGCCGAGCACGACCACGAGGACGACGAGCTGACGCTGGTGCTGACCGGCGCCTACAACGACGGCGAGGGATCTTACGGCCCCGGCGACGTCTCGCTCGCGCGGCCGGGGTTCTCGCACACGCCAAGGGCCGAGCCGGGCGAGGTCTGCTACGTGCTCGTCGCCTTCAAGGGCGCGCCCCGGTTCAAGGGCGTCTTTGGCGTCGCCCAACGCCTGTTCGGCTTCCCGACCCCGCTGACGGGCAGGAGCGCCTGACTCCCGCGAAGCAGATTCCTACCGCAGCACGCAGAGAAGGCGCGGAGATCGCAGAGATGCATTGCCGCACCGCGTCCTCTGCGCCTTCTCTGCGTGCTCTGCGGCTAAATGCTGCGGCTTCGCCGCATGTGACGGCGTTGCCGCCATGGCGCTTCCCTAGGGTCCGCCTTTGCCGCGCTCTCGCCTTGGGCTAGCGTCTTTTCGACAACCCAAGGGAGGACGCCGATGAAGGCGCTGTTGAGCAAGGCCGTTGGCGGGCCCGAGACGCTGGTGCTCGAGGACGTGCCGAGTCCTGAGGCCAAGCCCGGGTTCGCCGTGGTCGAGGTCAAGGCCTGCGGCGTCAACTATCCCGACGTGCTGATCATCGAGGACAAGTACCAGTTCAAGCCGCCTCGGCCGTTTGCGCCCGGCGCCGAGATCTCCGGCGTCGTGACGTCGGTCGGCGAGGGCGTCACCAACGTCAAACCGGGCGACCGCGTGCTGGCCAACATCACCTGCGGCGGCATGGTCGAAGAGCTGTCGCTCGAGGCCGCGCGGGTGCTGAAGATCCCCGACGCCATGCCGTTCGACGAAGCGGCGACGTTCATCATGACCTATGGCACGTCCTACTATGCGTTGAAGGACCGCGCGTTTCTGAAGGCTGGCCAGACCTTGCTGGTGCTGGGGGCCGCGGGAGGGGTCGGCCTGGCCGCCGTCGAACTCGGACGCGCCATGGGCGCGCACGTGGTCGCCGCCGCCTCGTCGCCGGAGAAGGTGGAATTCGCCAAGGCCTACGGCGCCGACGAAGGGGTGGTCTATCCGCAAGGACCGTTCGACAAGGAGGGCCAACGGGCGCTCTCCAACCTGTTCAAGGACGCGCTCGGCGCCCACGGCGCCGACGTGGTTTACGACGGCGTGGGCGGCGACTATGCCGAGGCCGCCATCCGCTCCATGGCCTGGGAGGGCCGGTTCCTGGTGGTCGGCTTCCCGGCCGGCATTCCGCGCATTCCGCTCAACCTCGCGCTCTTGAAGAGCTGCGACATCGTCGGCGTCTTCTGGGGCGCGGCGGTCGCGCGCGATCCGCGCGCCCACCAGCAGAACGTCAAGGAGCTGTTCGAGCTCTATGCCGCCGGCAAGATACGGCCGCACGTCTCGGAGCACTATCCGCTGGCCCGCGCCGGCGAAGCCATCAGCCGCCTCGCCAGCCGTCAGGCCTTGGGCAAGGTGGTCGTGACCATGGACTAGGGCCATGGCCGGACAGCTGGACGGCAAGATCGCCCTCATCACTGGCGGCTGCTCGGGGATCGGGCGGGGCACCGTCGAGCCTTCCTCGCCGAGGGCGCTGAGGTCGTGGTCGCCGACCTGCAGGACGAGAAGGGCGCGGTGCTCGAACAGCGCTTCGGCGGCCGCCTGCGCTACGCCCACTGCGACGTCACGGTCGAAGCCGACATCGAAAAGGCGGCGGCGGCGGCGAAAGAGGCCTTCGGCGGGCTCGACATCCTGTTCAACAACGCAGGCTCCGGCGGGGCCGGCAACGGCCTGGCGGAGATGACCATCGAGGCGTGGGACGGGACGATGAACCTCCTCCTGCGCTCGGTCGTCTTAGGCATGAAGCATGCGATCCCGCTCATGCGGGCGAGGGGCGGCGGCGCCATCGTCAACACCGCCTCGATCGCCGGGGTCGAGGCCGGCTGGGGCCCGGTCGCCTATTCGACCGCCAAGGGCGCGGTGATCCACCTCACCCGCGTGGCCGCCGCCCAGCTCGCCGCCGACAAGATTCGCGTCAACGCCATCTGCCCGGGCCTGATCGCCACCTCCATCTTCGGCGCCTCAATCGGCCTGCCGCGGGCGGTGGCCGACCAGATGGCCGCGCGCGTGGCCGAGAACGCCGCGAAGTTCCAGCCGGTCGCCAAGGCCGGCATGCCGGACGACATCGCCCGCGCCTGCCTCTACCTTGCCTCGGACGCCTCGGCCTTCGTGACCGGCATCCACCTCATCGTCGACGGCGGCATCACGGTCGGCGACCGCCACTCGTGGGATGCGGCCACCCTCTCGCCGTTGCTGGAGCTGATGGGCTTCAGCGCCGACCAGGTCCAGCAGATGATGGCCCAGCGCGCCGCGGCGCAGCCGTCCGGCTAGAAGATGCTGCCGCCATAGACCAGGTTGATCACCAGCCGGTTCACCAGCTGCTGGATGAAACCGAGCAGCAGCGCGGCGACGATCGGGCTGATGTCCAGGCCGCCGAACGAGGGGATGATGCGCCGGATGGGCATCAGGATCGGGTCGGTCAGCGCCCGCAAGCCCCGGTCGATCTGCCACACCAACCGGTTGCGCGGGTTGACCACGTTGAACGCCACCAGCCAGCTCATGATCACCATCGCGAAGATGAGGAAGATCATCAGCTGCACGACGGTGTTGAAGAGCCAGAGCAGCGCGGCGATCATCCGAACACCCGTCTTTCCAAAGCGTTGCCGCATGTAGCCCACGCGGTCGCTCGCGGGCAAGGCGAACCCGTCCGCGCGGGCCTGCGCTCGCCTTGACAGCCCTGGCGACCGGCCCTTATCTGCCGCGCTCCCAAAAAGGGGCCGTAGCTCAGTTGGTAGAGCGCCTCGTTCGCAA
>Ga0209415_10017003_pt1 | contig 11620 bp, 13 predicted proteins | sample PeaSoiSIISIP2007_FD_187696 | JGI IMG/M metagenome (GOLD analysis project Ga0209415, IMG submission 187696) | Peat soil microbial communities from Weissenstadt, Germany - SII-SIP-2007 (SPAdes) (version 2) | ecosystem: Environmental > Terrestrial > Soil > Wetlands > Peat | place: Germany... | reverse complement strand
CCCCCGAGAGCGCCGTGCGCATATCCTCCGAGGAGGCTGCGGGCACGAATCTTCAAGGCCGCGCCGCGCTCGCTCTCATCGCTATGATCTCAGCCCCGTGGTTTGGCCGCCCTGTGGCGCGGATCGCCGTCTATGATGCCCGGCGTCTGCTGCCCGACTGTCGGCGGCTAGCGGTCGGCTCGGCCGCTAGCAGATCGGCCGCTAGCAGAACGGAGGCGTCAGATGCCGGAAGATCACCCGCGTGGCCAGATCAGCGGCGATCCGGTTCGATCGCGGCTCAAGCCGACCGTGGCGCAGCTCGGCATCGATCTGGCAGCCCAGGACTGGCATCGATCTGGCACCGGTGACGGGTCGTTCGAGGTCGCGTTCGTGCGTGGCGCCGCCGGCCCGTCCGCCGGCTCGACGGGCGGAGTCGGCCTGTCCGCCGGTCCGGATCGCGCAGCCGGCCTGTCCGCCGGCCCGGATCGCGGAGCCGCCGGCTCATCTGCCGTCCCGGCAAGCGGAGCCGGCTCGTCCGCTGGCCCGGATCGCGCAGCCGGCCCGTCCGCCACCAGCCAGCCTGCCGCTGACTCGACCGCCAGCACCCGTTCCGATCCGAGCGCGGGCACCGCTCCTGACGACGTATGGGTGCTGCTGCGGGTCGCCGGAGACCCGGACGGGCGGGTGCTCGTGTACGACCGCGTCGAGTGGGAGTGCTTCCTGGACGGCGCGAGCCGCGGTGAGTTCGACGACGCGGAGTGAGCTTGAGCCGGCCGCTGGGCGCCCGGATCGACGGCGGACTGCCATCGAAACAGCATGCGAACTGGACGATCAGCCTGCCAGCGGACAACTGGCTCGTCACACAGCGCACAGATCGCTCTTCTAGTTACATAACGATTAAGGATGAGAATTGTGAATCGCAAGTTAGGTGGCGCTAAGCTGACCGGATCGGAGCCCCGGGAGGTTGCAGGTGAGCGATGACGCCTACGGCGCGACCATCGCCAAGCTCCGGCTTGCTCGTCGGCTGACTGAGATGCGGCTGGCTGCCGGATACACGGCGAACCACGTCTGCGACATGCTGAACTGGGGCCGGGGCAAGGTCGGCCGGTTCGAGGCGAACCAGTGGAAGCGCCCCGAGATGAGCGACATCCGGGACTTGCTGAGGTTCTACGGCGCGGACGACACCTGCGCCCGCGAGATCGAGGAGCTGGCCATCGCGGCCAGGGTCCGCCCGTGGTGGCGTGACTACCAGGACATCTTCGACAACGAGTTCCCCGGTTTTGAGTCGGACGCCTCGCGGATCCGGGTGTTTACCCCGCTGGTCGTTCCCGGGCTGCTGCAAACCGCTGACTACATCGACGCGCTGATGAGGTCGGGCGGCAAGCCGCCTGCCTGGCGCCGCCGGGCGGCCGAGGCCAGGCTGCGGCGTCAGCAGATTCTCGAGCGCGACAAGAGCACGGCGCCGCAGCTTGAGGCCGTGATCGCCGAGGCTTCGCTGATGTACCGCTGGGGCAGTCGATCGGAACGGCGGGATCAGCTGGTTCACCTCGCCGAGATCGGCCAGCGCTCACACGTCCGCCTGCACCTCCAGCGCTTCGCCGACGGGCCGCCGCCCGGCATGTTCTCGGCCGTGCAGATCTTCGACTACTGGGGCCCTGATCCCAGCCTGGTGTTCACCGAGACCGACCACGGAATCCAGGAGGTCACCGATGCCGAGTACGTGACCAGCTACATCGAGGCGTTTGACCGGGCCGTTGACGTGGCACTTGAGCCACACGATACGGCCATATACCTGAAACAGCTCGCTGAACGACTGGAGTAGAGGAATGACTGACCTGTCTCGTGCCATCTGGCGGAAGGCCCAGGCTAGCTACGCGAACGCTGGCTGCGTCGAAGTGGCGGCCAACCTCGGCGATGTGATCGCCGTCAGGGACAGCGCGCGTCCCGCTGACGGTGCGCACATTGTGCGGCGATCCGCTTTCGCCTCGCTGCTCGCCGATCTCAAGAGCGGCCGGTATCACATGCCCGACTGAGCTCCGGCGGCTGACGAAGGCCCGCCGGGCAGCACGCGGGGCGGGTCGGCTGCCAAACGGAATCCCCCCGGGGAGGGAGCCTCGGGGGGATTCCTTGTGACTGCGCCTGTCTCGAGGCGTCTGGCGGGTACCGTAGGTATGATCACCGCCAATCCCAATTGTACACGCGCTGTGCTCCTTCTGTACACGCGCTGTTGCCCCCTGCAAAGTGGCTTTAAACGGGTTAATCGGACAGTTTCGAACGGCATCGTACGAGTAGTCGCCATGGTGGACAAAGCGATGTTTTCTGTCGGGGTCATTGCGAAGACTGCCAATTGACTCGTAATCTGTGCTTCACAGATGCCGAACTTCTGGAAGGCGGACCAGGATGTTGCTGTCTCCCGCCGACTGGGGTCCGGTTTCTGCGAATGAAGAAGGACGTCGCGGCGCGGGTGAAGCCTGGCTAGCAGCGCCGCTAGCCGAGACGCCGGTCCCTTTCCCCCGAGCAGCAGGTAGCCTCGCCCAGGCGGGCCTGCGGACCAGCAACATGATTCAGAGCGGTGTGAGCGATGCCGGTCTGGCTCAGGCCAGCGTGCGGACTGGCGGCTGTTTCGTCCGGCCGCTGCCGCTGGACGCGACCTGTGCCAGCACCGCCAGGAGCTTCTTTCGCGAGGCAGTAGCAGGCGCTGAGCTGCCCGGTGACCTGATCCACGACGGTGTCACCATGGCCAGCGAGCTGGCGGCCAACACGCTGAACGCGCACGACAACATCGAGTTCGCCGGGAGCAGTCACCGGCCGGTGTCCGGATTCCCGGAGTTCTGGCTCTATCTGCGTACCTGTGGCTCGGGCCGCGAGCTGGTCTGCAAGATCTTCGACTCCGATCCGGACTGGGAGGCTTTCGAGCCTGCTGCGGAGGGCGCGCTCGAGAAGGCGCACCCGGACTCGGTCCGGGGCAGGGGGCTGCAGCTGGTCGCGGGCCTGTCGGCCGGCCGGTGGGGCCATCACCCGAGCCGCGCCAGGCTGGGTGCCTGGAAGGTGGTCGGCAAGGCGGTCTGGTTCGCATTGCGCGTGCCGCCCGCCAGCGATCTGGCCCGCAGCCGCCGGGCCGCACCGCGCGGCTGGCAGGCCATCGCCGAGCTCGCCGCGGCGCTGACCGACCGCGGTCTCGGCGCCGGGCTGGCTGCCACCACCGAACGGGGCGGCGACCTGGCCGTGCTCTCGGTCAGCCACGGGCTGACCGTCTGGTGCCGTGGCGACGTCCTGTGGTGGAAGGCGCCAGACGGCGGATACGACCGGCTGGGCGTGACCGACCTGGTCGAGGCGTCCGAGCGGATCATCTGCGCGCGCGAGGAACTCCAGGCGGCGCGCGAGCCCGCCGAGCCGCGGGAGCCGGCCGAGCCGGACGATCCCGCTGGCCCGGGCGAACCCGGGGACCGGGGCGAGCAGGCCGGCTAGCGGCCGTGGTACACCGGCTGTGCCTTGCTCAGGAAGGCAGCCGTCGCGTCGCGGTGATCCTCCGTCTCGCCGAGTCGTGCCTGAAGTTCGGCCTCCTTCTCCAGTGACTCGCCGAGCGAGTGCCCGGCCGCATAGAGCAGGCTCTCCTTGATCGCGCCGTAGGCGGCCGTTGGCCCGGCGGCGAGCATGGCTGCCTGCTCCCGGACCTCGCGGACCAGATCCTCGTCCGGCACGACCTTGGTGACCAGGCCGAGCGCCAGTGCCTGGTCGGCGGAGACCGGCTCGGCCAGCATCAGCAGCTCAGCTGCCCGCGCCGTCCCGACCAGCCGTTGCAGCGTCCACGACGCGCCGGTGTCGGCCGACAGGCCCACCCTGGCGAACGCCATCAGCAGACTGGCCCGGCGGGCCGCGATGCGGAAGTCGCAGGCGAAGGCGAGAGAGGCGCCAGCGCCTGCCGCCACCCCAGGAAGCGCGGCGATCACCGGCTTGGGCATCGTCGTGATCAAGGTGACCATCGGGTTGTAGTGGCGCCGCACCGTGTCAAGCGGCGAACCGCCCTGGCTCATCACGTCGGCGTGCTCGCGCAGGTCCTGTCCGGCGCAGAAGGCCTGTCCCGCGCCGGTCAGGATCACCGACCTGATCCGCGGGTCCGAGCCGCACAGCTGGAGGGTGTCGAGCAGGCCGGCCTTCATCTCCGCGATCAGCGCGTTCCTGGCTTCCGGGCGGTTCAGCGTGATCGTGGCCACCGCGTCGTCGACTTCGAGCAGGACACTGTCGCTCACTGGGCTCTCCTAACCTTCTCGGCCGTCTGGGGGCGGTCGGCCCGCGCCGCCCGGTCGCAGACAACAGTCCACGAAACGCGCGGTGGCAGGCAAGAGCCGCGCCGCCTCGGAGTGGAACAATTCGGCGGCGACGGCGCCAGGCCACGGCGTCGGCAGCAGCTCGGGCGGCAGGCCAGGGTCGGTGAACAAGAACTTGCGCCACTCGTGCACCAGGGCGCTGCGAACCGCGAACACCACCACGTCCGGCTGGTCCGGCCCGGCCTGGGCGACGATCTCGTGGGCGCCTTCCAGCCACCGCAGGTACGAGTGCGCCAGCCCGTCGATGTCCCACACCCTGGCCGCCAGGCCGCGGGCATCGCCATCGTAGCTGGCGTAGAACCGCTCGGCTCTGACGCGCTCGGCCGCTAGCAGCGCCTCGAGTTCCACGGACGGGTGCGTGCCGATCCACGTTGAGGAGTCCAGGCAGCCGTAGCCCAGGTATCCGAGCGCGGATCGCAGCCGGTCACGCTGGGCCCGGACGCCGATCCGCTCGATGACCACGACATGCCAGCGGCCGTCCCAGGCGGGTGCGTCCTGCCGGTAGATCCGGTCGGCGGCCTGCCGCAGCCGCTGGACTCCTCGCGGCGCCAGCCGGTAGCCCGCGCCCTCAGGCAGCCGGACCGGCATCAGCCAGCCCTGCCTGGCCATCCGGGAGACAGCGGTCCGCACCGCGGGAGCGGAGATGCCGAGCGGAGCGAGCAGCCGGACCAGCGCCGCGACCGGCGCCTGCTCGCCGCGGGACAGCAGGTGATCGCCGTACACGTCGAAGAGTGCCGATCTGGCGTTCACGAACCCAGTCTCGCCCCCGGGGCGCCGCGCCCGAGCGGCGGAACCCTGATCGATGCCACCAAGTTCATGGAACTGACCGATAATAGAGGGACTGATTGAGGTCGATGTGGCTTGGCAGTGCCGGGCAACGGGCGATCTGCAGCGGCGCCGCGGTCCCGATGCAGGTCTCGGCGGCCCGAGAACAGGAAGGGGATGCAGCATGGCGGCGATGAAGCCGCGGACGGGCGACGGTCCGCTTGAGGTCACGAAGGAGGGCCGCGGGATCGTGATGCGCGTGCCGCTTGAGGGCGGCGGTCGGCTCGTCGTCGAGCTGACACCGGATGAAGCCACTGCGCTGAGCGACGCCCTGAAGACAGCTGTCGGCTGAGCTGCAGCCGCGGATGCCTATCACGACTACCGTCACGGCGCTGCCCGGCACCGGCCCGAGCACGGTCGGCGAATACCTGACCGCGATGGCCGCGGGCAGCTGCGAGCTGGCCGACCTGATGGTCCTGGCCGTCGAGGAAGGCGGCCAGGTCGCCGTCGACTCCGAGCTGGACCCCTTGCTCGGCGTCGGGATCAGCGACATCATCGCCGCGCATCAGCTGACCGGCAAGCCGGGTCAGATCGCCAGCGTGCTAGCCCGGGCCGGAGAGGCCACGGTACGGATCGCGTTCGTGGGGGTAGGCGACCGCTCGGCTCGTGCGCTGCGCCGGGCCGGCGGCGAGATCGGGCGCGTGCTGGGAAGAGCGGACCGGGCGGTGTCCGCCGTGGTGGCGGGCCAGCCCGACGATCAGGCGCGCGCGTTTGCCGAGGGCGTCCTGCTCGGGTCCTACCGGTACTCAGAGAAGTCGGCCGGCGGTCAGGAGAGCGGCGCAGCCGCCACCATGCGTCTGCTCGCCGCGGCGTCGGATCCGGTTGGCGAGGCCGCCGAGTTCGCGGCGGCTGTGGCGTTGGCCAGGGACCTGACCAACACCCCGTCGGTGCGCAAGAGCCCGCGGTGGCTGGCCGACGCCGCTGCCGACGTGGCCGCGAAGGCCGGGCTCACGATCAGGGTGTGGGCGGCCGAGGAACTTGCCGACGCCGGTTTCGGCGGGATCACGGCGGTAGGTTCCGGATCGGCGCGACCGCCGTGCCTGATTGAGCTTCGGTATGACCCGCCGGGTGCGGCCCGGCACGTGGCCCTGGTCGGCAAGGGCATCACCTTCGACAGCGGTGGCCTGTCACTGAAGCCGAACGATGGCATGAAGACGATGAAGACGGACATGGCAGGCGGCGCCGCCGTGATCGCCGCGATGTCCGCGCTCGCCAGGCTCGGCGTCGCTGACCGGGTCACCGGCCTGATCGCCGCCGCCGAGAACATGCCGTCTGGCTCGGCCTACCGCCCCGGTGACGTGATCACCCAGTATGGCGGCCGGACGGTCGAGGTGCTGAACACCGACGCTGAGGGACGGCTGGTGCTCGCCGACGCCCTGGCCTACGCCGACACGGTGCTCGCGGCGGACCAGATCGTCGATCTGGCGACCCTGACCGGTGCGGCGCGGGTGGCGCTCGGCTCCAGCTACGCGGCGCTCTACTCCACCAGCGACGAGCTTGCCGCAGCCCTGACCGAGGCGGGCCAGGAGTGCGGGGAGCGGCTCTGGCGGATGCCGCTGCCCGAGGACTACCGCAAGGCGCTTGACTCTCCGGTGGCCGACCTGGCTCACCTGGACCGGGCCAGCGGCCAGGCGGGCTCGATCTCGGCCGCCCTCTTCCTGCGCGAGTTCGTCGGCGCGCGTGCGTGGGCGCACCTCGATATCGCCGGCGCCGCGCGGTGCGCCGCCGACGACGGTGAGCTGACCGCGGGAGGGACCGGCTTCGGTACCAGGTTGCTGCTGCGCTGGCTGCTCGGCCAGCCAGCCTGACGGCGACCGGGCCCGGAGTCATGGCGCACTGGGTCGATTTCTCAGGGATAGTCCCTGAGAAATCGACCCAGTCCCGCGCCAGGGCGTTTCCAGGGCCGAGCCCTGCCCGGCCGTCAGCCGCTGCGCTTGACCGCGGCCAGCAGCCCGCCGCCGATCGGCAGCAGCAGCGGCACCAGGCTCTCGTCGGAGCGCACCTGATCGCGCAGCTCGCTCATCGCGGCGGTGTCGGGATCGCCGTGCGCGGGGTTAGCGCTCTGGTCGGCCCAGAGCGCGTTGTCGAAGGCGACGATCCCGCCCGGGCGGAGCAGCCGCAGCGCAGCCGCCAGGTATTCGGGGTACTCGCGCTTGTCAGCGTCGCAGAAGACCAGGTCGTAGGCGCCGTCGGCGAGACGCGGCAGGACCTCAAGTGCCCGGCCGGTGATCAGCCGGTACCGGCCAGACGGGAATCCGGCCGCCGTGAAGGCGGCACGGGCCAGCCGGTGGTGCTGCGGCTCGACGTCGACGCTGGTGAGTACCGACCCGGCTCGCATGCCCCTGAGCAGCCAGATGCCCGAGGTGCCGCAGCCGGTGCCGATCTCGACCACGGACCTGGCTGCGATGGCCGCGGCGAGGAAGCGCAGCGCCGCGCCGGTCACCGGTGCGACAGGTACGGTGCCGCCCGCCTGCTCGGCGTTCCTGCGGGCCGTGAGCAGCGGTTCGTCCTCGCTGGCAAAGTCGCTTCCGATGGCGGAGGTGACGTCTGCGCTGAAAATGGCGGCCTCCCGTTGCCTTGCGTGTACTCCCTCGGGCCGCAGCCTAGCGCCAGCTGTGGCAAGCCGGGAACAGGCCGGGCGGCCCGCACGTTGACGCAGTGCGGCCAGTAATCATTGAAACGAGACGCCGCGGGCAGGTATTGCGCAGCGGATCGGGCTGTGGAGCCCGGCAGCCGCTCGATACGCTGCGTGACCGAGTGCACGTGGTATCGGGTCAAGGGCCGCCCTAGCTCCGCGATGGCGGAGGTGCGGCCGCGATGATGATGGGGAAAGCTAGGGAAGGCAGATGCACTCCGAGGCAGTAGACCAGGCCGGGCCAGTTGCCGCGCAGGCCGCCGACTGGACCCCACCGAGCTGGGAGGATGTGGTCAGGGACCACTCCGCCCGGGTCTACCGGCTTGCCTACCGGCTGACCGGCAACAGCTATGACGCCGAGGACCTCACCCAGGAGGTCTTCGTCCGCGTGTTCAGGTCCCTGCCCAGCTACACGCCGGGCACGTTCGAGGGCTGGCTGCACCGGATTACCACCAACCTGTTCCTTGACATCACGCGGCGGCGGCAGCGGATTCGCTTCGAAGGGCTCGGCGAGGACGCGGCGGCCAGGATCCGCGGCGCCGAGCCGACCCCATCGCAGGCGTTCGACGACCGCCATCTTGACTTCGACATCTCGGCGGCGCTCGCGGGGCTGCCTCCCGAGTACCGGGCCGCCGTCGTCCTGTGCGACATAGAGGGACTGACCTACGAGGAGATAGCTGACGTACTTGGCGTCAAGCTCGGCACCGTCCGCAGCCGGATTCACCGCGGTCGCGCCCAGCTGCGGACCGCCCTGGAGCACCGCAGGCCGAGGCAGCAGGCGGACCGAGCGGCGGGCCAGGCCGAGCGGGCAGCATCGGGCAGCCAGATGGGCCAGGCGGCACATCTGGGTCACCCGCCGGCCGGTGTTGTACTCGGTGAGGGAGGCTAGCCGTGAGCCACCTTGGGCGCTGGCTCTCCGCCCTGGTCGACGAGGAACTCGACGGGGCGGAGCGCGACCGGGTGCTGAATCATCTGGCCCGGTGCCAGCCGTGCAGGCAGGAGGCCAACGCGCTGCGGGCGCTGAAGCGCCGGATGACCGCGCTCGGAGACAACGCCGCTGACTCGGCCATCGCCGGCCGCCTGATCGAGCTTGCCCGCTCCGATTCGGATCTCGTCGGACGCGCGGCGTACTCGCCCTGGGCCGCCACCTGGCTGGCGTCGCCGCCCGGCGGGCCGGCCCTGGGAAGGCACCAGATCCGGTCGAGCTGGATGCTCGCCGTCGGTTCTGCCGGGGTGGCGCTGACCGCGATCGGCGCGGTCGCGTTCATGCTCGGCGGCCCGCAGCCGGCGCCGGCGCCGCGGATAACGCCTGCCGTCGAGGTCTTCTGGCAGCAGCATGGTTACGACACGGGTCAGGCGCCAGCCGGGCAGGGCTCGGCGAGCAGCCCCGCCGCCCAGCCCGGAGCGACCGGCCGTGCCGCGGCACGGCCGGCTGGCCGCCCGTCGGCCCGGCCAGGATCGGCCGGCAGTTCGTCGGCACGCGCGGTACGGGCCAGCAGCCCGCCGCCGCGGCCAGGTTCCGCGGGCCGGCCTTCAGTTCCGTCTGCCGCGTTCCGACCATCACCTTAGCCGCCGTGATCTGGCTCTACTGGAATCGTTGGCGGCCCGCCGTCCTGGCGGTCGGTCTTAGCCTGGCGTCAGTGGCCGCGCTCGTCATCGTCGCGGGATCGGTGGTCGGCGAGGACCCGCCGGCCGGGCCCAAGCGGGCTGTCTCCAGCCGGACCGGCGCCCAGCTCCGCCAGCCTCGCCAGGTCGCTGTCGATCCCGCCATGGCGCGTCGCGGCGTGCTGCTGATGCGAGCCGCCGCGTCAGCCTGCCAGGAGGTCTCATACCGGGGCATTCAGATGGTGGCCTGGTGGGGCGCCGGCGGCTCGAGTGCCTACCTGATCCAGGTCTGGCACCGACACGGCGGCCCTGAGCTGGCCGAGCAGACGGACGATTCCGACGTGCGGCCTGAGTCCGCCGAGCCTGCGGGTATGGCGACCGGGAGCGTGGCCGGCGGAGTGCTGGCCGTCCCTGAGTGGATGCTGAACCTGATGCGGGCCAACTACGAGATCACCTACGCAGGGACCGGCTCGGCCAGTGACCGGCGCGCGCTGATCGTCGCCGTGCGCCGCAAGGATGGCAGCCTGGCGGCGCAGTTCTGGCTGGACGCGGCGACTCACCTGCCGCTGCGCAGGGAGATTTTCGACGCGGCCGGGCACCTGGTCAACGAGGGCGCCTTCATAGACCTGGAGATAGGCGATCACGACGTGAACGTGGTCCCGCCGGCCGGAGCCCAGCCGTGGAGCACCCAGCCCGCCGTGCCCGGGCTGGCCGGCCTGCGGGAACACGGCTGGTCGGTGCCCGCGACCCTGGCCGGGAACATGGCGCTGGTAGCCGTCACCCGCACGAAGGCTTCCTCAGGCTCGGTCATCGATGCCTCGTACTCGGACGGCCTGTCGGTCGTGTCGATCTTCATGCAGCGCGGTGAGCTGCCTGAGACGCTGCCCGGCTGGCACCAGGCAGCGGTCAGGGGCCAGACGGTCTACTCGACCGAGCCCGACCAGCGGAGCCTGATGTGGTCCGCGAACGGCTTCGTCTACACGGTGCTTGCCGATGCGCCGCCGCAGACCGTCCAGCGGGTCGTCGCGGAACTGCCGCACGACCAGGATGTCGGTTTCTGGCAGCGGGTGAGCCGGGGCCTGAAGCGAATCGGCTCGTGGTTCAACCCGTTCGGCTGACCCGTCGGCCGGCCGTCGGCGATCTTCCATGGAGCCGGCCCGCGTGGCGCCGGTCGCTGGCACCCAACCGATCACGCCGTCCGCTGCGAATGGAGGTTACCCTAGAGGCTCTGGACCTCGTCGGCTGACGCGGTCACGACAGCGGGAGCGCGAGGTCAGCTTGTTCGATCTGTCGATACCCAAGATTCTGATTCTCCTTGTGCTCGGCCTGGTGATCTTCGGCCCGGAGCAGCTGCCGAAGATGGCGGCTCAGGCCGGGCGGGCGCTCCGGGACCTGCGGCGGCTGGCCGAGAACGCGAAGGCCGACCTGTCCGAGAGCCTCGGGCCCGAGTTCCGGGATTTCGACCTGAACGACCTGAACCCGCGCGCCCTGGTCCGCAAGCACCTGCTCGACGAGCTGCCAGATGAGGACAGCTTTCAGTGGGAGGCGGGATTGAAGGATGACCGTCCCGCCGGTCCGGCGCGGTCTGCCACGCTGCTCGAAGCCGACGAGGTTCCGCCGTATGACGCCGAGGCAACCTGACGCCCACCGGCCGAGCGGCGGGCCGCCGCCGCGGTTCTCAGGCCGGCGTCAGGCCGAGCTGGCGTCCGACCAGGCTGCGTGACCGCCCGGCCAGCAGCTGGGCGATCCTGGCGAGTTCCAGCGCGGCAGGCGCCTGCGGGTCGGCGAGCACCAGCGGCACGCCGTCATCTCCCGACTCGCGCAGCCGGATATCGATCGGCACCTGGCCGAGCATCGGCACGTCCGCACCGACCAGGCGGCCGAGCGTCCGTGCCACGGCACTGCCGCCGCCGCTGCCGAACACCTCGATCCGCTCGCCGCAGTGCGGGCACGGCAGGTAGGACATGTTCTCGATCACGCCGACTATCCGCTGATGCAGCTGGGTGGCGAGCGAGCCGGCCCGCTCGGCGACCTCGGCGGAGGCGAGCTGCGGCGTGGTGACCACGATCAGCTCCGCGCCAGGGATCAGGTGTCCCGCGGAGATCGCCACGTCCCCGGTGCCTGGCGGCAGGTCGAGGAGCAGCACATCGAGGTCGCCCCAGTAGACATCGGCGAGGAACTGCTGGAGCAGCCGGTGCAGGATCGGCCCGCGCAGCGGCAGCGGCTCGTTGCCCTTCTTCAGCATGCC
>Ga0209415_10017002_pt1 | contig 11620 bp, 6 predicted proteins | sample PeaSoiSIISIP2007_FD_187696 | JGI IMG/M metagenome (GOLD analysis project Ga0209415, IMG submission 187696) | Peat soil microbial communities from Weissenstadt, Germany - SII-SIP-2007 (SPAdes) (version 2) | ecosystem: Environmental > Terrestrial > Soil > Wetlands > Peat | place: Germany... | reverse complement strand
CATTCTGTTCCACAATCTGGGGAAGCGCGGTCCGTTGACTGTAAAGCGACACAAAAATGCTTCCGGTCGGCGTCAATCCCCCGATTGCGCCGTCGATATGGGCCACCCTGAAGTATTTCCCTTTTTCGTAGAAGAACTTAATACTGGTTGGTGCACCTTCGGTCATACGCTCCTAAGCACCTGTTCCTATGCTCCCTGTGAGTTCCCGCGCTCACAAGGACAAATGAACGAATGGCCGCACAAAAGTACCCAAAATGATCCCACAATGGCACTCAACGGTACGTTTACAGACGTAAGTATAGCTGTGGAAAACCCGGAAGTCAATGAAAATAAGGGAGTTGCCCAATTCTAGTTACACTTTCGCGTTTTCTGCGCCTAACTTGATAGTTATCTGATGCCCAACACATGATCGGCGATGCCCGCTTCCATCGCAGGTGTGGACCCTCGATGTTGTGTACGCGCGCGAAGTTGTGCCACGCCGAAATGCAGACCGAGTGCGGCCTTCAGGTGCGACAGCTTCTTGCTGAAAGCGTTCGTGAGCCGCCTAAGTCGGCGCATCTGCATTCACATCGCTAAATTGCTTTTCTCAACGAAACTGGTTGGAATGTCGCGCCAGCAACTGGAGGCGGTTGGCCACGACCACAGGGCGATCCGCGCGAGATCCCTCGCTTCGCCTGAAGAACGGCTCCGCTCGGGATGACGGCGACAGTGATTCAAGCTGCGCCAGTGGGCGCTACGCCGAAAACTTATTCCTTCCCCGCAGGGCTTCCTGCAGCGTCTCTTTCAATCCCAAGTTCCGAATCAGGCGGTGCAAGTAATTCGGATGCACTCCCAGAATCCCTGCGGCCTCCACATAATTTCCCCGCGTCTGTTCGACCGCGTCCACGATCAACTGCTTTTTTAATTCCTTCACGCTGGCGTGATACTGGCCCTCATGCATCTCCGCCGCCGATTCCTGCTCCTGTAACGATTCCGGCAGATCCTCCAGCAGCACCGCATCCGACGCGCCCATCACCAGCGCGCGCTCGATGGCGTTCTCCAGTTCGCGCACGTTGCCCGGCCACTCATAATTTACCAGCGCGGCCATGGCTTCGCGCGATACCGGCTTCGGTTTCACCTTGCTGCGCTTGGCGTATTTCTGCACAAAATGCCGGGTCAGCATGGCAATATCCTCGCGGCGCTCGCGCAGCGGAGGCATCAGCAGCCGCACTACCGCCAGGCGGTAATACAAATCCTGGCGGAACTCGCCTTTGCTCACCGCTTGATCCAAGTCGCGATTGGTGGCGGCGATCAGACGGATGTCGACTTTGATGGGATGCGTCCCGCCCACGCGTTCAAACTCGCGCTCCTGCAGCACGCGCAACAGTTTCACCTGCAGCGCCGGAGCCAGTTCGCCAATCTCGTCGAGAAACACGACGCCGCCGTCGGCAACTTCGAGGCGCCCTTTCTTCTGCACGGCCGCGCCGGTGAATGCTCCGCGCTCGTGGCCAAACAAATCACTCTCCAGCAGAGTCTCGGGGATGGCCGCGCAGTTGATGGCCACAAACGGCTTGTTGGCGCGATGGCTGTTGCGATGCAGCGCGCGCGCCGCCAGTTCCTTGCCGGTGCCGCTTTCGCCTTCGATCAGCACCGTCGATTCGGTGGGCGCGACGCGGGCAATAAATTGGAAAATCTCCTTCATCCGCGGGCCTTCGCCCACCAGGCTCTGTTCCTGCCGGACTTCCGTGGTGAGCCGCTGATTTTCCTGTTCCAGCCATTGCAAGCGCCGAGCGTTGTCGAGCGCCACCGCGGAAATTCCCGCAATCGCCGCCATCAGCTGCAGATGATCTTCCTGAAACCGGTTCGCCGAGTTCGTGCTGTCGAGGTAGATGCATCCAATCACGCGCTGAAACACGGTGAGGGGCACGCACAGCAGCGAACGAACATCCGACGAAGCCAGGCTCTCGACGTCGCGCAGCGTGCCGCTGGCGGCCACGTCCACGCCTAGAATCGCGACGTTCTCTTTCATGACCTGGCGGGCGATGGTGCGGCTCACGCGAACCAGTTGCGCCTGGCCTGCGTGCCGGGTGCGCGCGTACAAACAATGGAATTCCTGCGCGGGAGCGTGCTCGGCCGGAGCATGCGCGACCGGAGCGTCGGCCAGAAGAATCGCGCCTCGGCCCGCGGGGACGACTTCAAAAATCAGATCGAGCAACTGCGCCTGCAATTCCTCGAGGCCGCGGATGGCGTGGACCACGCGGCTGATCTTGAGCAGCGCATTCAGATTGCGCGCCACCTGCGAGGTCGCGGGCAACTCCCGCAACAGCCGGTCGGGCTGCAGGTAAATCGCTTCTCTGGGATGAATCACCTTGGTCTCAGCCGTGGGATGGCTGTCGTCGAATTCAACCCGGCTGGGAGCGGGCGCCTGATCCTCTTCTTCGGTGAGAAAGAGAAAGACCGAGTCGCCGGTCGCGATCTCGTCGCCGTGGCGCAGCCACTGTTCCTTCACAGCCAGGCCGTTGACCAGCGTGCCGTTGCGGCTGTCCAGATCCTTGATCTGAAACCGTCCGTCCTCTTCGCGCCGCAGCAGGCAGTGCTTGCGCGACACGGACGCGTCGGCCACCGCGACGCCGTTGGTGGGATCGCGGCCCAGCGTGGCTTCCGCGTCGGGCAACGGAATGGTCGAATCTTTTTCGGGGCCGGCAATCACCAGGAGTCTAGGGCGCAATCAGGGGTCTCCCATTCCGTGGAGAATACTTACCACAGCGCGGGCCGAAATGCATGCCTCCGCGGAATCATTTCCATTATCCGAACAGCTAGTTCGACTATCCGAACAGATAGCTTTTTGGCGACGGCGGCCGGGCAGGCCGGTCCCGAGCCGCCCAGGTGCGAGCGCCGTTCAACCGGCTGGAAGTAAACGAGTTCAGCCTGGTGGCCGGAAGTGGCGCAGGGTCGCATCAGCGAATGGAACGACGCATGCAACTGGCAAGAACGCGGATGCTCGGCAAAAAGCGACGGGGGAAGCGCTTTCATCAGTTCTAGCCGAGACTTTCCGGTCAGAAGCTCGGGGGACCCCCTCATCGAGCTTCTGACTCTTTTTTTGCGGCCAAGAAAAGGCGGGGGCGAAGCATCGCTGGATCGACGATAACCCAGAGTTCGAAATCCGCCTACCCCGCCGCCAGACTCGCCTCAATGTTCTCCGCCGGCGTAACGCACGCTCCATCCCGATAACTCACCGTGCGTCCGGAAATCGCGGGCACTCTATCGCCGGGCACCAGAATCCCTACAAGGTTCAACGGATCCGCGGCCGAGAGCGTCATCGTATCGCCGCTGAGGGGCAAGTTGCGCATGGCCCGCACCGACTCGACCGCGACCGGCAGCGCGAACTGCTCGCCCAGAAAACCATCGACGAAGCGGCCACCGCGAATTTCGCCACGATCTTCGAGGCGGCGGAAGGCCATGAGCAACTCGCGCCAGGGGGGCAGGTTCGACTCGCGGGCCAGCAGATCGCGAATGACGATTCCATAGCGCCGCAGCAGCATCCAGCAGGCTGCTTCGACGGCGCGCGGACGCTCTGCCGCCACGTCCGCATGCAACAGCGCCCAGCGACCTGAACTGTGCCGCGGACGAGTCGTCTTGCCGCTTCCCTGGCCGGCGCGCCGCTTGGGATCGATCAGGGCGCGCAGATTGTCGAAGCCGTCGGCAGTTACTAATCCGGCGGCAACCAATTCCCACAATCCAGTTTCAATCTCGGCCTTGAGTTTGCCCGTGCCGCGCACAATGTCGGCAAAGAAGACGGCTCCGCGCTGGCGCAAGAACTCCAGCACGAGTTGCGCGCTGTGACTCAGGCCGCGGCCCTCAGAGGAATCGGAATCCGGATTTTGTCTTTGAGGGCGCCCCATTTCTCGCGCTTCTTGCGGGAAGTGGGGATTGTGGCGTAACGCCATCCAGTCCGCATCTTCGCGCACAAAGAAAGTAATCGGCGCCACGCTGGTCGGGATCACGCGCCGCTGGCGCGCCGCCGGAGCATTCTCAGCAGAACCATTCCCGGTCGACGCCGGCGCGGAATCCACGGTCGCCGGATGGGGCGACAACCTTCCCCACCCCACCGCTCCGGTCAGGCAAAGCTGATCGAGCCACTTCGGATCGTAGTCGACAATTCGCCGCGCCAGCACCTGCCGTTCCCAAGCATTCGCGGGTATCTCAAATCCCTGCAACTGCTGGATGACTTCGAGCGTGCCGCGCTCGCCCGCGACCTGTGCCCCCGGAGCCACATGCTGCCAGCGCATCAGCCACCGCATAAACGCCGCCGCAGTGACCGGCTCAATCGCCTTGCGCAGCATGCCGACAGTCAGGCGGTGAATCCGCGCCAGCAGCCTGCGCTCGCACCACTCAATTTCAGCGTCATGTGGCGCGGGCACTCCTGCCCGCGAGGCAGGGCCACTGAAGTTGCCGCGCAGCACGGTGCCGCTGGCTTCCATGCGCAACAGCGCCTTCTCGATGTCGGAAGCAGGAAGCCCTAGAATATTTCCCAGCTCAGATGCAGTAGTCGGCCCCACATGCGACATCCATCCCGTGACCAATGTGAGTAAAGCATCGTCGCGGGAAATCTGTGCGGTCTCGACATCCGCCAGGCTCTGCTGAAACTCGGATCCCGGAAAGAGCGCCGCAAAGCTGCGCGCCCGCTCGGCTGCCACCCAGTAGCGCCGGGGACCCGCTGGCTGTTCCGAGGGCGTCTCGGCCTCGGCGATGACAGCCACTCCAGCGCGTCCCGCATTCACCAAGCGTTCGAAATATTCCGCCCAACGGCTCGGAATGGGATTCCTGTGGGGGTGGCCGCCCTCGGAGGTCCGGCTCAGCGGAGGTGAGATAGTTTCTTCAGAGTCTGATCTGCTGCCGGCAAAACCCAGTCGAGCTTCGCTCGACTGGACAGCCGAGGGCGGCTGTCCCCACACAGAATCAAACCCCTCCGGCAGGGCTACCAGCGTGTGCAGCACATCATGCAACTCGTCGGCATCGCGCACATCCGGCCAGGCCTCTTCCCGCACCTGCGCAATCGCTCCGGCGTCGAGGCCGCCCACTTCCTCCAGCACCGACTCGGGCAGCATACGCCGCATGTTGACGGCGCGAGCCCGGCGCTCCTCGAGCGGAGCATCGTCGAGAAAGGCGTACGGATTCGCATTCAGAATCTCGTGCGAGAACTGCGACGGCACCGGCGTATCGACCGCGAGCACGCGAATTTCGCCCGACGCCATCCCGCGCAGCAGCGCCTTCAATCCCTCCACATCCATCGCCTCGGTGAGCACATCTTTCATGACTTCGCCCACCAGCGGATGATCCGGAATCTGCCGTTCGCCTTCGATGTTTTCAAAACACGCTGCCGCATCCGGAAACACCGACGCCAGCAGATCATCGGAGCGCATGCGCTGAATCTGCGGCGGAACCTTCTTGCCATTCTGAAAACGCAGCAGCGCCAGCGCGCGGTTCGCATCCCATCGCCAGCGCGTGCCAAATATCGGAGAATCCAGCGCCGCCTGTTCCAGAATCGGCTGCACCGTGTCGGCTTGCAAGAAATGAAACACATCGCCCAGCGGAAAACTATGTTGCTCGGCCAGCGCGATGTTCAGCCCGTTGTCGGTGGCTGCAGCCTGCAACTCAAAATTAAATCCCCGGCAAAATCGTTTGCGCAGGGAAAGTCCCCAGGCCTTGTTGATCCTGCCGCCAAACGGCGCGTGGATCACCAACTGCATGCCTCCACCTTCATCGAAGAAGCGTTCGGCAATCACCGTCGTCTGCGTCGGCACCGCGCCCAGCACCGCGCGCCCCTGCAGAATGTATTCGATCGCCTGTTCCGCCCCGGAATCATCCAGGCCACATTCTTCCTTCAGCCACGAGACTGTCGCGGCCACTTCCGGCTGCATCGCCGAAAATCCTACCGGCGAAGCGTGCGGCAATCTCTCGCTGATTTTTTCCCGGAGCTCGCCGACATGCGCCGAGAGTTCCTGCGTCCGCGCCGGGGCCTCTCCGCGCCAGAAGGGCACGCTTGGCGGCGCTCCATGCGCATCCTGCACCAGCATCCGCCCCGCGTTGGTTTCAATGCGACGAATCATCCACGATGTATTCCCCAGCAGCATGATGTCGCCGCGGCTGCTCTCCACCGCGAAATCTTCGTCCACCGTTCCCACCACTACGCCGTCCGGCTCAGCGACCACGGTATAAAGAGAATTGTCCGGAATCGCGCCACCGCTCGTGATGGCCGCCAGGCGCGCTCCGCGCCGCGCCCGCAATTTCCCATTCACCCGGTCGCGATGCACATACGCCCCGTAGCGGCCGCGCCGGGCCGCAATCCCCTCCGACAACATTTCCAGAATCGAATCAAACGTCTCGCGCTTCAAATTCCGGTAGGGATAAGCCCTCCGAGCCAGCGCAAACAACTCAGCCTCATCCCAGCCGGATTCGTGTGGCGCGAGCGATTCATGGGGCGCGGGCGTCCCCGCCCGCGTGCCGGCCAGCGCAGTATCACCCTCGGGATAGAGACCCGCCGCTCTCGCCTCCTGAGCTACTTTGTCGGAGTCTGACGCTCGCGGGCGGGGCGCCCGCGCCACATCACCACCTTCTGAAGCGCACGCCGCCACAATCTGCTGCGCCAGCACATCCAGCGGGGCCTCCGGAATAATCAGCCGGTCCAGATCCCCTTGCTTGATGGCCCGCACCAGCGCCGCGCATTCCATCAAATCGTCACGCGTGGTAACGAAGAATCTTCCTTTGGGAACCGCTCCGCGCCAGTGTCCCGACCGCCCCACGCGCTGTAGCGCCACCGCAATCGCCCGGCAGGAATTGATCTGCACCACCAGGTCCACGGTGCCGATATCAATTCCCAGTTCGAGCGAGGCCGTCGCCACCAGCACCCGGACCTGCCCTTCTTTCAGTTTCTTTTCCGCCGCCAGCCGCAGTTTGCGCGACAGCGAGCCATGATGCGCCGCGACATTCTCCTCGCCCATGCGCTCGCCCAATTCGTGACACAACCGCTCCGCCATCCGCCGCGTATTCACAAACACCAGCGTCGACCGATGCTCCGCCACCAGCGCCACCAGCCGGTCATAAATCGCGTCCCACAACTCGTTCGAAGCCACCGGCCCCAGCGGCATGGGCGGCACCTCAATCCCCAGATCCAATGTCCGCTTGTGCCCAATATCGACGATGACTGGATCTTTTCTCCCGCTGCCGGTTAAGAAATGCGCGACTTCCTCAATCGGCTTCTGCGTCGCCGACAATCCAATCCGCACTGGCGGCTTGTGACTCAGCGCGTCCAGCCGCTCCAGCGACAGCGTGAGATGCGCCCCGCGCTTGTCGTCCGCGACCGCATGAATCTCGTCGACGATGACGGTCTCCACATCGCGGAGGATGGCGCGACTCTTGTCTGCAGTCAGGAGAATGTAGAGCGACTCCGGCGTGGTCACCAGAATATGCGGAGGCCGCTTCAGCATGGCCCGCCGCTCCGGCTGCAGAGTGTCCCCGGTCCGCACCGCGGTGCGAATCTCCGGCATCAGCAGCCCGCGCTCGCCCGCCAGCGCCTGAATCTCGCCCAGCGGCCCTTCCAGATTTTTTTGAATGTCGTTGCCCAGCGCCTTGAGCGGAGAAACGTAGAGGACTTCCGTCCGGTCGCTCAACTCCCCCGCCAGCGCCTTGCGCACGAGCCGGTCAATGCAAGCCAGAAATGCGGCGAGAGTTTTTCCTGATCCGGTCGGCGCGGAAATCAGCGTGGTCCGCCCGGCCAGAATGTGCGGCCACCCCTGCTCCTGCGGCTCCGTCGGAGTGCCAAACTTCTGCACAAACCACTCCGCCACCAGCGGGTGCGCCCAGGCCAGCGATTGAGGAAGGAACTGCATCGGGATATTCTAGCCCGAAACCCAACTTTCGCCAACCGTTCGCCTAGAAGGGTGTGGCGCAGTTTGGACACAACGGAAGTTACGATCCGCGCGAGATCCCTCGCTTCGCCTGAAGAACGGCTCCGCTCGGGATGACGCCAACGGCGATGTTGCTGCTGAGAATTCAAACTGCACCACTGCTCCTAGAAGGCGGCTGAACCCTTCATCTTACCCGTGCCACCACGAGGGACGAGTCAAGCACAGGCCGGCCAGGAGGGCTGGAATGCTGAACGGTAAGAGCACAGAAAACCAAAACCCAAGCCGAAACGTGATGCGGCGGTAGGCCGCAAGATCCGTGGGTTTGATGATGCGTTCAGAAAGAGGACCGAGAAAATAACAGACGTTCGCCACCGCCATCATGAGTAGATAGCCAACCGCCTGGAATGCCGTGGTGAACAGGTTGATTTCCGCATTGGGGATTGCCCCGATGGAATCGCCCCACGCAAGCACTCCGACGTAGCAAGCGAAGGCCAAGAATCCGGCGACAACCAGTCCAATGTTGTAGCGGAAGCGACGGCGGCTCCACCATTCGCTGGCGGAAACTGGACCCCATGCCATGTCGGTCGGAGCCATCCAATGTTCCTCTCCGTTCAAACTATAAAGCCAGTAGCATTATCACTCTCAGCTCTCAACGAAAAGACCGGCCGCGGGTGCGGCCGGTTAAGGGTTTCCCTTCGTCTGCGGATCAACGAGTTACTGGCGATGGTCGTTGGGTCAGGGTCAAAGGTTGCGCGCGAGTAGCGGGCCCTCTCACAGCCGGAGCACCGAAAGCACTGCAGAACCCAGACGGAAGCACGGTTCCCGTCAGCTGAGTGAAACTGACGTTGTAGGACGTGTTCGAGCCTATGGTGTTAGATCCGGACGCAGGATCAACCAGGCTGACCGTGCACGCCTCATCCGTGGTGTTGCTGCTGAACGTGTTGTTGAAGCCACTCACTCCAGGATTACACGAGTCGTCGATACGGATAGCCGCTTCCGAGGTGCTGTTGATGGTATTGCTCTGCACCAGATTGTAGTTGCCGCAGACATAAAAGGCGTCGAAGATGTGAGTCTGCGAGACGGTGTTCCTGAGAAACGTGTTGGCGTCGCCGTTGCCGGTCGAGGAAGAGCAACCGCCAGAGGAAATAAAGACACCCACCTGTGTATCGCCAATCGTGTTCCCCGAAGCCGTCACTCCCTGGGAGCACTGCACGATGATGCCAAAGCCGGCAGCCCCAATGTTCGGAAAGGCTATGGGCTCGACGATGTTGATGATCGAGTTGTCGGTGACCGTGCCGGTGCCACCGAACCAGAGCGCGATGCCGTTGCCCGAAGGCCCAGGCACGTTGCCGCCGATGGAGTTGTACTTGATGGTCGTGCTCGCCCCCCGCCCGTTTACTTCAATGCCGTTTGCCTGGAATCCGTGGATCGAGCTGTATTCGATGGTGACGTTGGATTCGCCAACGTTGTCGGTTCCCACGAAAATGCCGTCCCCACTCAAGCAGTCCGTGATTGACCCACCCGCGGGAAACTCGTTCCGGACCGCAACATGGCTGATGGTGCCCGAGGACAGCCAATAGTAGATTCCGGTTGGCCCCTGCCCGCAAACGGTGGCTCCGTTGTTGCTCCCATCGATGGTCAAATCACTGAGATTGACGTTTGTGGCTTGGACGTAGACCTGGATGCCGGTGGCCCCCGGAGGCATCGTGATCAGCGCTAGATTCTGGCCGTTATAGCTCACGCCCTTGACGGTCAGCGGGTGATAGATTTGAAGTTGCTCCGGATACGTCCCGGGACACACCAGCACCGTGCCTCCCAGGGCAGAAGCGTTGATGGCCGCCTGGATCGTGCTGAAGTGAGCCAGTGCAGGCTCGCACGTACCTACCACGACGCTGCTCGCCGCCAGCGGTTTGGCGCACAACATCGCGAGCACTGCAGTTAGCATCAAAAGATTTTGCATCTTGCGCAGCATGAATTCCCTCCTTGCAGATCGCCCGATGGAAACGATCTGCGGTTGCACTGATGATTGAACGTCGACCACACTCCGCACGGCCGATGAGGTCCGGTGTCGTGGCTGAAGTGTTGTCAATTCGGCCGCAAAAGCAGCGATCACAACGTCCTCACGTTCTACGTGGTACGCTGCAAACTGTTTTCGCGAAAATCGAACCGGTTCCGGAATGGGGCCCGAATGCTTAACGTAAAAAGCCAGTGCGAAAATGACGTTCCGGGCAAAAGGGAAAAGGCAGGTGTGTTTAAAACCGTCAGGGATTATGTTCAGCGTTGGTAGACTTGTCAAGCTGCAAATCTTTGCACTCGAAAAACGGAAGGCTGGGCTTGATGGAAACCTGGGGCTTCGAGCAGACTGGACGGAAGCCCCGCCGCAGGAGGTTGAACGTATGCGCTCCGCCAATCGCTATCCCTTCGTGATATTGTCTGCCGTGGTGTTATTCGCCGGATTGTTTTCCCCGGCAAAGACTCGCGAGGTTCCGATGAGCCACGAGCAGAATGCGCCGTCGCAGGAGCAAACCACGCGCACGGCGATTAATAACTTTAACGAAGCCTTCAACCGTCATGATGCCGACGCCCTGGCCGCATTCTTAACCGATGACACCGTCTTCGAGGACACTTCTCCGGCCCCGGACGGCCGCCGCGTGGAGGGCAAGGCCGCGGTCGTCGAATTCTGGCGCAGGTGGTTCGCGAGCAATTCTGACGCGCGCTTCGAAGCCGAGGAAGTCATCATCAGCGGCAATCGCGCCGTGGTGCCGTGGGTCTATCGCAAGATGCGCAACGGCCAGCCCTGGCACCTTCGCGGCGTCGACATCTTCACCGTGCGCGACGGCAAAGTCGCGGCCAAGCTCGCCTATGTGAAGGGCTGAGTGTCCTCTTGGCATCGTGGCTGCTGGCCCGGCGATTTCCATGTTTCGGATTGGAAAGTGAAGCCGCAGGTCGGAAGGTAAGTGTTGATAAACCCCATAGCACTCATCGATCGGACTCGAGAGGGCACAGGCTCGCCGAAGGCTGCTAGAATTTCCGGCGATGCCCAAACTCTCTGCCCAAGCCCGCGCCCGCAAAGTTAAACTTCTCCTGTTCGACGTCGACGGGGTGCTTACCGATGGCAAGCTGTACTTCGTCCCCGAAAGCCAGATCAAAGGCCGAATCGAAGTCCAGGCCGAAACCCCGGCAGGCGCTTCATCTGCCCAGCGCACGGCGCACAGCCAGATCGAGATCAAAGGATTCCACGCCCACGACGGCGTCGCGTCTTCGCTCTCGCGCATTGCCGGATTGAAATCCGGACTCATCACCCGGCGTGTTTCCGAGACTGTCGCCCGCCGCGCCCGCGACCTCAAGCTCGATTACATTCAACAAGGCATTCGGGACAAGCGGGCCTGCCTGGAGGAAATCGCGAAGCAGGAGGGCCTGACGCCCGACCAAGCCGCCTTCGTCGGCGACGACGTCGTTGACCTGCCCGCCATGCGCGCCGCGGGTCTGGCGATCGCCGTGAAGAATGCCCGCGCGGTTGTAAAGCGCGAGGCCCACTACGTCACTCCCCACGCCGGCGGCGACGGCGCCATCCGCGACGCGGTCGAGTTCATCCTGAAGGCCCAGGGCAGATTGAAGAAAGTTCTGGAAGCCTACCTCGGCGAGCATAGTTCGGAAAACAGCCGTCAGCTGTCAGCTATCAGCTCTCAGCGAAAACCCCGCGCCTCGCAATAAGAACAAAATCTCAACACAGA
>Ga0209415_10017000_pt1 | contig 11621 bp, 10 predicted proteins | sample PeaSoiSIISIP2007_FD_187696 | JGI IMG/M metagenome (GOLD analysis project Ga0209415, IMG submission 187696) | Peat soil microbial communities from Weissenstadt, Germany - SII-SIP-2007 (SPAdes) (version 2) | ecosystem: Environmental > Terrestrial > Soil > Wetlands > Peat | place: Germany... | reverse complement strand
CATCCAGCGAGGCGTAGCCCGTCAAGGCGGACATCTCGAACTGCTTATGCCCCGGACATCTCCAGTGCTCCTTACACTTGCAACCGCTACCTTGAGCCGACCGGCGTTGCGGCCTATGGTGCTGCATCACGCCTGCGGCGTCCGCCGCCGAGCCCGAAGGAGGAGCGTCAATGGATTTCGCCCTGCCGAAAGAGATCGAAGAGTTGTGTGACAACATTCGCAAGTTCATGGACCAGCACGTCTACCCGATGGAGCGCACAACCGAGCGCTGGACGATGGAGGTGGGCGGGCCGGCGTACCCGCCGGCGATCAAAGCCGTGCAGGCGAAGGCCAAGGCCGCCGGCTACTGGGCGTTCCATCTCCCGAAGGAAGCCGGCGGCGCCGGCATCCCGTTCATGCACTACGTGTTCGTCAACGAGATCCTCGGACGCAGCCCGCTCGCCCCGGTGGCGTGCGGCTCACAAGCGCCCGACTCAGGCAATGCCGAGATTCTGTGGCGCTTCGGCACCGACGAGCAGAAGCAACGCTGGCTCAAGCCGCTGGTCAACGGGGACATCCGCAGCTGCTTCTCGATGACCGAGCCGGAGGTCGCCGGCTCCGATCCGCGGCTGCTGCGTGGCACCGCGAAGCGCGACGGCGACTACTACGTGATCAACGCGCACAAGTGGTTCAGCAGCGGCGGGCACGGCGCGTCGTTCGCCATCGTCATGGCGATGACCAACCCAGAGCAGCAGAACCCGTACCTGCGCTTCAGCCAGATCATCGTCCCGACCGATACGCCTGGCTTCAAGATCGCGCGCGGCATCCCGGTGATGGGCGACTACGACAACCACCACGCCGAGATCTGGTACGAGGACTGCCGCGTGCCGGTGACCAACTGCCTGGGCGGCGAGGGTATGGGGTTCGCGATCGCGCAAGAGCGCCTCGGTCCCGGCCGCATCCACCACTGCATGCGCTGGCTGGGCGTGGCGCAGCGCGCCTTCGAGCTGATGTGCGAGTATGCGACGCAGCGCGAGATGTTCGGCAGCACGCTGTCGAAGAAGGCGAATATTCAGGATTGGATCGCCGAAGCGCGCGCCGACATTCAGGCGGCGCGGCTGATGACGTTGCACGCGGCGTGGAAAATCGACACGCAAGGCCAGCAAGGCGCGCGCGAGGAGATCTCGCTCATCAAGTTCTTCGGCGCCAAGGTGCTACACAGCGTCGTCGACAAGGCCATCCAAGTCTTCGGCGCCGCCGGCGTCACCGAGGACCATCCGCTGTCGATGTTCTACCGCCAAGCCCGCTTCGCCCGCATCTACGATGGGCCAGACGAAGTGCACAAAATGGTCGTCGCGCGGCGGGTTCTGGCGCAGTACGAGGGGAAGCGGGGCGCCTGAACGTGAGGCACTCTGGTGGAGGAAACCGGAGAGGCCACATGAACTTCTCGATCAAGGTGGACCCGGCAACCTGGCAGCAATACATCTCCACACCGCTGAAGGGCAAACCGCTGCTCATGGATCCCTTCACCAACAAGGGCACGGCCTTCAGCGCCCGCGAGCGCGACGAGCTCGACCTGCACGGCCTCGTCCCGCCCGCCGTGTGCTCGATGGAGCAGCAACTCGAACGCGTGTACGAGAGCTTCCAAGCCAAGCCCACACCGATCGAGCAGTTCATCTATCTGACGAGCCTCCACGACCGCAACGAGACCCTCTTCTTCCGCCTCGTGCATGAGCACATCGACGAGATGCTGCCCATCGTCTATACGCCGGTCGTCGGCGAAGCGTGCCAGCGACACTCGCACATCTACCGGCGCGGACGCGGCCTGTACGTCGGCTACGATCAGCGGGACCATATCGAGAAGGTGCTCTCGAACTACCATACGAACCCGTCGGTGATCGTGGTCACCGACGGCGAGCGCATTCTCGGGCTCGGCGACCAAGGCGCCGGCGGCATGGGGATCCCCATCGGCAAGCTCTGCCTTTACACGCTGTGCGCTGGCGTCTCGCCGTACAGCACTCTCCCCATCATGCTCGACGTGGGGACGGACAACGAGGAGCGGCTGCAGGACCGCTTGTACCTGGGCCTGCGCCAGAAGCGGGTGCGCGGCGACGACTACCAAGCGTTCGTCGATCGCTTCGTCGATGCAGTGCAGTGCGTGTATCCGCATGCGCTCTTGCAGTGGGAGGACTTCCTCAAAGCCAACGCGATCACGCAGCTCAAGCGCTTTCGCGACCGCCTGGCGACGTTCAACGACGACATCCAGGGAACCGCCGCCGTCGTGCTTGCGGGTATCTACTGCGGCTTGCGGCTTACCGGCCAGTCGATCCGCGATCAGCGACTGCTCTTCGCCGGAGCCGGCGCGTCGGCGCAGGGCATCGCCGACCTGTTCGTTGCGTCGCTGGTCGAGGGAGGGCTCCCGGCTCACGAGGCGCGACGGCGCATCTGGACGGTGGACACGAAGGGCCTGGTCACGCGAGCCCGCTCGGGCCTCGAGGATTTCAAGGCAGCGTATGCGCGCGAAGTCGACGAGGTGGCCACCTGGGAGTGCACGGACCGATCGCGGATCACGCTGGAGGAGGCGATCGCAAACGCCAAGCCGACCATCCTAATCGGCGTGTCGGCGACGCCGGGGACGTTCACCGAGCGCGCCGTCAACCTGATGGCCCGCATCAATGAGCGTCCGCTGATCCTGCCGCTCTCCAATCCCACGTCCAAGAGCGAGTGCACGGCGGAGGAGGCCATTCGCTGGTCGGACGGCCGCGCCATCGTCGCCACCGGCAGCCCGTTCGACCCCGTGCAGCACAAGGGAAAGACGCACCGCATCGGTCAGTGCAACAACGCGTTCATCTTCCCCGGCGTCGGTCTCGGCATGTGCGTCGCGCGCGCCCGGCGCGTGAGCGACGGGATGTTCCTCGATGCGGCCAAAGCGCTGGCCGAGCGGGTCACGGCCGAGGATCTCGCGGAGTCGGCCGTCTATCCGCAGTTGACGCGGATTCGCGAGTGCTCGCATGCCGTGGCCTGCGCCGTCATCCGGCGCGCCGTGGCCGAGGGGCACGCGGATGCGGAGGTACTAGTGGGTTTGGAACAAACCGTCCAGAGAGCGATGTGGTTTCCGGAGTACCTGCCGATCCGCTACGAACCGTAGTTGTCGGCGCGCCGACGTCGGCCCGCCGTCCAAGCGGGTCAGATGCAGAGAGAGCGTGTCGGAGACTTTATGGGAGGCGAGGGTGCGTCGCGAGACAGGGTCGCCCTTAGTCGAGAGCAGTGGGTCTTCTGCGGGCAGTGGGCACGTGGTGTCGGACCTTGGGGTGGGATACGACAGGACGTGCCCGCGTTTCGGGTCTCTCTTCAAAGCCCCCCAGACCACCCGAGCTGTGGGAGCATTTCGGCAGCGCCGATGCCGGGAAGCCGGCGTTGCGTGCCCTCGTCGACGCGTCGAAGCACATGCGAGCCGTGGGCTGAGGCACGAGAACTCCGTTGCACCTCTCACCGTGAGTCGAAAGCCCGTGAAACGGCGTCGCTACTCCGCACTGGCGTCGAGGCAAAGGACTGCAGACTGCGGCGCGTTCGCGTTGCGATTGAAGACGACCGCCGTCGCCATCGTTGGCGTATGCGGCATGACGATGTGCGCCAGCTCGATCGCCTGCCGATCATCCCCCGGTTCTGACACCGATCCGACGATGTCGTACTCGCCCGTCGCAAACGGATGCCGCCAATTCACGGCAATCGTCCGCGCAACACCGGGAGGAATCTCCCCCGTCGGCACGCATTGACGCTCGTGCGTCGCGGGAACGTCGTAAGGTGCTTGGACGCCAAGCGCCCCTGCGGCGCACCACACAGCAACGGTGATGCTTACGAACGCGTATAACTCGAAGACGCGGCGACACCTTTGCGCGTGAATCATGCACCCCTCCCGTATGACACGCTCAGTGAGCAACCGCGGTGCCACGACATGATTTCGGCAAACGATGGACCGTCGCTGCATCAGCCGGCTCCAACCTTGCCAGCGTCGTATGCATGTGCGGAGTTAAAAGGCAGCACCGCCGGCTGCGAAGCTCACCTCACCGGGCGTCCATGTCGCCAGGCACCCATTGCCACTGATCGAGCTGTCGGACTCTCAGCACCTCGCCACCCGGCCACACGTAGATGTCCGACGGCACCGGGAGGAAGCCGGCGCGACGCAACAGCCGCCAGTGACGCCACTGCGGCGGCGCCGAGAACTTGAGACAGGTACAGCCGGCGGCGCGCGCTACCTCAACCGCGTGGCGCACCAACGCGCCTGCGACAGGCGACGGCGCGGCCGGCGCGGCGAGCTCCATCAACCATGCATCCTGCACCGCGAGCCGCAACACGCAGTAGCCGACGGGCTCACCGCCCGCCGCGGCCGCGAAGGCGACGTAGCCGCCGGCAGGATGCTCGATGTAACGCCAGTTCAGGAACTCCGCGTCGTGCGGCGACCAGAAGCCGTGCCACGCCATGCAACGGTAGGTCACCGCATCGAAGGCGGTCTCGAAGCGCCGCATCGGCTCGATCGCTACGTCGCCAGCGCGCGGAAGAAACAGGCCACGCGCAGCTCGCGAAGCGCTATCGGCGACGATACCGGCCACTCTGCACACCGGCGATGGCCAGCCGCGGCTCGCCAGCAGCTGCTCGGCGTCGAGGGGCAGGATAGCGCGCGGCACCGGACCGACGATCCTGTCCGCACGGCCGCGCTTGATACCCGATCCCCGCGATTTCTCGTTCGGCCAGCTGATGCCTGTGGCCTTTCCGTACCACGGATGCGAAGCCCAGACCTCGGCGCGCAGGCGGGGAATACCTTGGCGCTGCCATTGCGGCGCCACCGCCCAATCGGCCCCCAGCGTGCCCTCCGACGGCTCTTCGCCGTGTGCCATTGGCCACGGCCACCAGGCGGCGCTGCCGATGACCTGCCCGCTGGCTCGGTCGATGACAATCCAGCAGCGTGCCGTGCCGTACGGGTTGCGGCGGTAAAACCAATCGTAAACCGCGCGCGGCCGCTTGTAGCCGAAGGCCGCATCGACCACGTCATAGAGGGCCTCGAACTCCGCCGGCCGCGCGCGCCGAACGTCGAAACGCGGGTGCGTCGATTCGAGCGGCACGGGAGCGCGCAACCACTCTTCGAAACGATCGGGCGGGCGCCAACCGACGGGGCCGCATCCACGAGCCGCCATAGCGAAGGTCTTTCGCAGATTTCGCCGTCGCTTACCATGGTCGCGGCGCGCACCGTCCGTGAAGTGGACGCTGCACGCGGAACCGTGCATATTCCACCGCGTCGGACGATGAGCAGCGTCAGGGTCACACGGCCATGGGGCTTGCGCGTGATGAACGCTGTCGGCAGCGCCGTCCGCGCCGCCGGCGTGCCGCTGCTGGCCCTGGACGAATCGACGTTGCTCGCACGCGCCGCACGCCGCACCGGCCTCTCTGACTTCGGTGACTCATTCTTTCGCGAGCCGTTGCGGGTGCTGCTGCATGCCTTCGAGCATGAAGCCGCGCTGAACACGCTTGGCCGCTTCATCGCGCGGACCGATGTTGTGCGTCTGCTCGAGAACCGCCTGCGCATGACCAACGAACGCAAGCGCCATCGCGAGATCGATGCCGGCGCGACCGAGCGGCCGATCTTCATCGTCGGCTTGCCGCGCACCGGCACGACGATCCTGCACGAGCTGCTCGCGCAGGATCCGATGAACCGCGTGCCGATGACCTGGGAAGTCATGCATCCGTGGCCGCCGCCCGAGCGCACCACGTACGATACCGACCCGCGCATCGCGCAAGTGGAAAAGCACTTCTCCGGTGTCGATCGACTCATTCCCAACTTCAAGGCGATGCACCCGATGGGCGCGCAGCTGCCGCAGGAATGCGTCGCCATGACCGCGCACGATTTCGCCAGCATGCTGTTCACAACGACGCACAACGTCCCATCGTACCAGCGCTGGCTCGACGAGTCCGACCTGCGCCCGGTGTACGCCTCGCATCGCCGCCAGTTGCAGTACCTGCAGTGGCGCTGTCCGGCCCAACGTTGGGTGCTGAAGTCGCCGGGTCATCTGTGGGCGCTCGACGCGCTGCTGGCGGTCTATCCCGATGCGCGCATCGTGCAGACGCACCGCGACCCGCTGAAGGTCATCGCCTCGCTCGCCAGCCTGGTTTCGCTGCTGCGCAGCATGTCCAGCGATCGTATTGACCCGTTTGCCATCGGCGCCGAGTGGACAGTGCGTCTCGCCGACGGTCTCGAAAAGGCGACGATGGTGCGCAACCGACTGCTGCGCGATCCCGGTCAGATTTTCGACATGCAGTTCGCCGAGCTTGTCGGCAACGAGATAGCCATGGTGCGGCGGATCTACGCTCACTTCGGACTCAAACTCACCAGCGACGCGGAAGCCCGCATGCAGCGTTTCCTGGCTGCCAACCCGAGGGACAAGCATGGCGCGCATCGCTACACACTGGCGGACGCCGGGCTGGATCCGGCGGCCGAGCGTCAACGGTATGCGGCGTACCAAGAACGCTTCGGCATCGTGTCGGAGCGCGACACGTAGCCGTCAGCGCAGATCGGCCAGCCCAACGACGGTTGAGCTGGGTTGCTCCGGCAGCGCGTCAGCCTGCAGCCAGCGACAGAAGACGATGCCTTCGCGGTGGCCCGCCGTCTCGATCCAGTTCGGCACGCCCGGATCACGATGCGCCAGCACGATACGGAACGAGCCGTCCGCTTCGGGGACGACTTCGTCGCGATTGATCGACACGCGATGGTAGCGGTAATCGAGCGACTGCATGTAGCGGTTCCACACCTGCGCGCCCCAGTACGTGCACCGCGGCGAGCGGCCGGTGATGACCAGCGCCTCGTCGGGTTCGAGGCGAAAGAGGCCGAGCGAATAGATATTGTCCGGCGTGCCCCATCCGGGCTGGGACGGGTTCCAGGGCATCGGCGGGCCGAGCAAGTTAGGTGGCAAGGAACCGGGCAGCGGCGTGATGGCAATGGTCTCGCGGATGAACGTCACCACGGCTCGGAGGCGATGCGCCAGCAGCTCGTCGCTCAACGGTGCCGGCGGCGGCAGCTGGTCGAGGGCGGCGATTGCGAGCTCGGCCGCACGGATGTGGCGGCGATCCGTGAAGTACTGCCGCGTGATGACGCACACCGCGTCGGGCTCGAGACGGATCCAGTTGCCGGCGTGCTGCTCCGGGCTCAGTGCGATCTCGAAGCTGCCGTCCGCGGCGAAGGCCAGATCGCGCTGCGATACGTTGGCAACGACGCGCTCCGACCACTCGCCATCCGGCTTGCCGCCGTAGACGCAGAACGACAGATACACCTCGTTGCCGCGTCGTCCGCGGATGCGGTAGCTGCGGTCGCCGCGCAACGGCGCGAAGTGGTACAGCGAGTCGACGTTGTCACCGAGGATCTTGCGCGTCGGCGACGCCAGCGGCGTGAAGCTGGGCCGTTCGGGATCGCCCTCCAGATACAGGTCTAGCGCGTAGCCCAGCAGGTGCGTCAAGTGCCGATAGCCTTCGGCGACACCGGTCTCGTCCATGTCGGCGCGCAGACCGGTGAGGAACGTCTGATCGGCGTCGCGCAGCAAGTCGAGCAACTCGTGAAGGGCGGCGCCCCCCTTGGTCGACTGGTTCGATGCCATCCCTTTCCTCTGCGGAGCCGGACGACCGTACCACCGGGCTTGTCGGGGAGTCCAGACCGGCTGTAACCTTTCGACGCGCTCGAACGTGATAGGAGCAGGAGGAAGAATCATGACCCAGATGGATATGAGCGACGTCGTTGTGGTGGGTGGAGGTTTGGCGGGACTCGCGGCGGCGACCTATGTGGCGCGTGCCGGACGGACAGTGGTGCTGTTCGAGAAATCGCGCACGCTCGGCGGACGCGCGATCACACAGGTCAAGGACGAGTTTCGCTTCAACCTGGGACCGCACGCGCTCTACCGGCGCGGGCACGGCGCGCAGGTGCTGCGCGAGCTGGGCGTGCCGTTCAGCGGCGGCGTTCCCAACGCTTCGGGTGGATACGCCGTCGACAACGGCGTGAAGCACACGCTGCCGGGCGGCTTCGTGTCGTTGCTCATCACCGGGCTGCTGCGGTTGCCCGGCAAGCTCGAAACGGCGCGGCTCCTCGGCTCGATTCAGAAGATCGACGCGCAAGCGGCCCAGCACCTCACCGTGCGGCAATGGCTCGAGAGCACCATTCACCAGCCGGACGTGCGCCGGCTGGTCCAAGCGCTCTTTCGTCTGTCAACCTATGCGAATGCGCCCGACCGTCAGAGCGCGGGCTCGGCGCTGGAGCAACTGCAACTGGCGCTCGCGGGCAACGTCACCTATCTCGACGGCGGCTGGCAGACCCTCGTCGATGGCTTGCGCACTGCGGCGGAAGTCTCCGGTGCGCGCATCGTCACCGGCGCGCGCGTCGAATCGGTCGAGTGCGACGGTGCCGTGCGCGGCGTATGCTTGGCCGACGGCACGGTGCACCGGGCCGGCGCGGTGCTGATCGCGGCCAGCCCGCAGGACGCGGCGGCGCTCGTTCCGCGCCCGCACAACGGCGCGCTGAGCGAGTGGGCGGAGTCCGCGATTCCGGTCAAGGCGGCATGCCTGGATGTCGCGCTGGCGCGGTTGTGGCGGCCGCGCAACACCTTTGCGCTGGGCATCGATCGTCCGTTGTATCTTTCCGTTCACTCTGCGGTGGCGAAGCTCGCACCGAGCGGCGGCGCGACCGTGAATGTCGGCAAGTACCTGAGCCCGGATGCGACCAGCGATCCCAAGTCGGATGAGCGGGAGCTCGAAGCGCTACTCGATATCATTCAACCCGGCTGGCGCGACGTGGTGGTGCACCGCCGCTTCTTGCCGAACCTGGTGGTCTCGCACGCGCTGGTGACCGCGGCGGCAGGCGGCAACGCCGGACGGCCGGGGCCGCTGGTTCCCGACGTCGCCAACCTCTACGTCATCGGCGACTGGGTCGGTCCGGACGGTCTGCTGGCCGACGTCGGCCTGGCCAGCGCCCGGCGCGCGGCGCAACTCGTGACGCAGCGGGATATCCGCACCGCCGCGGCGGCTTGACGCTCGCCGTGGATTGATGCGAACAGCATGACCCAAGTGGCCACGCTCTCCAGCGCAGTCTTCGCCGATGCTTTCCACGCCCACGAGCGCTTCCTGTGGGGGCTGTGTTATCGACTCACGGGAAGCGCCGCGGACGCGGACGACCTCGTGCAAGAGACCTTCGTCCGCGCGATCGAGCGCCCGCCGGCGCGCATCGACGCGCCCTTGCGTCCCTGGCTGGTGCGTGTGGCGCTGAATCTCGGGCGCGACCTGCTACGCCGCCGCAAGCGGCGCGCGTACATCGGGCCGTGGCTGCCGTCGCCCATTGAAACCGGAGACGAGGAATCACCTCCGTCTTTCGAGCCGTCGATCGACGCTGAGCACACCACAGAGGCCCGCTACGATCTGCTGGAGAGCGTGTCCTTCGCGTTTCTGTTGGCGTTGGAAGCGCTGACGCCGCAGCAACGTGCCGTGCTCCTGCTGCGCGACGTCTTCGACTACTCGGTGCGCGAGGTCGCCGACGCACTGGGCATGTCGGCGCCCAACGTCAAGACCACGCATCACCGCGCCCGGCGGGCGATGCACGAGTACGATCGCAGCCGCTGCATTCCGACGCGCGCGCTGCAAGAGCGCACCCGCGCGGCGCTCGGCCAGTTCGTCGCCGCCATCGCCGGCGGCGACGTCGGCACCGTCGAGGCGCTGCTCGCCGACTCGGTGCGCGCCTTGAACGACGCCGGCGGCGAGTATTTTGCTGCGCGGGTTCCAGTCATCGGACCACACCGCGTGGCGCTCTTCCATCACAAGATCAGTCACCGGCGCCTAGCGGACATGCGCTCCGAAGTGCGCATGATCAACGGCCTGCCGGCGCTGGTCGTCGAAGTGAACGACCAGCGGCACGGCGAGCCGCCGCGCTTCGTGCTGCGCTGCGAGGTCGATGACGCGGGTCGCGTCGGCCGGCTGTATTCCGTGATCGCCACGCGCAAGCTGAGCGCGGTGCGGTTCGATTTTACGTGACCGCCGGATAGCCCGCCGTCAGTGTTTCTTCTTCGTGGGCGCCTTCGCGGCTGGTGGAGGCGGTACCTCGGCCGGGATCGGCTGGTCTTGCGTCGGCGCCGGGCGTCCGACGACGTTCGCGACTTTCCCGTCCGAACCGAACTGCACCTTGTACGTTATCCAGTGATTGTACCAGTACAGCCATTCGCTGGCGTCGATCGATGGGGTGCGATGGGTGGGCGGATAGCCGATCGCCAGGATCACTTGTTCGCGGGTCATGCCGCGCTCGACGCGACTGTCGCGGATGGCGTCCTGCACGGCGCGCGGATAGGCGGCGACGCGTGCCTTTGGATCGTCGGCAACCAGGATCTTGTCGAGGTACTGGCGCATGGGCTCCTGGTCCTTGCCGTACTGGTGCGTGAGGGTGAGCGTGTGGCCGTCGCCGAGAAAGGTCACCGAATCGTCGGTGACGCCCTGGACCTGCACCGGCGTCCCGAGCGGTAAGGTTGCGCCAACGTAGTAGTTGGCGTCGTTGATCTCCTGGGTTTCGTAATGGATATTGCAGCACGTCACGAGGCTGCGGCTCGAATATTCCCGCAAGAGCTCGGGCGATGGCCGATGCCGGCAACCCACGAGCCCAACCAGTACGAGAAACAGGGCGAAGCGTTTCATGGTCCTCCTTGCGCCGCGGCTCGGCGCATGCATGTTCGCGTCTTCCGCTACCAAAACCGCACTGGAGCGTCAAACCATACGCCAAACCCTTGTTCTCAGCCGGCAGCCGCGGCACACTGCGGTATTCGTGAGAACAAGGAGGTTGCGATGATCGTCTTCTATGGAAGCCCGATGTCCAGCGCGGGGCGCACGCATTGGATGCTGGAAGAAGTCGGTGTGCCCTATGACTACAAGCGCATCAGCCTGCGCGACGGCGACAACAAGAAGCCTGAGTTTCTCAAGGTCAGCCCGGGCGGCAAGATCCCCTGCCTCGTCGACGGCAACGTGACCCTGACCGAGTCGATGGCGATCAACTTCTACTTGGCCGAGAAGTACGGCAAGGGTCTCATGCCGACCGATGCAGTCGAGCGCGCCCATGTCTACGAATGGTCGTTCTGGGCGATCACCAACGTGCAGCCGCTGTTCCTGGCGATCCTGCTCAACACTATGATCCGCCCCGAGGCCGAGCGTGATGCGAAGGCCGTCGATGCGGCGCGCCAACAGATCCCGCCCTACGTCGACTTCCTCAACCGCGCGTTGCAAGGCAAGGAGTACCTCGTGGGCAATCGCTTCACCGTCGCTGACCTCAATGCCGCGTCGGTGATCGGGTTGGGTTCGTTTGTCGGCGTCGATTTCAGCGCGTATGCCAACGTGCAGGCGTGGTCGAGCCGTGTGCAGGGGCGGCCGGCGTTTGCGAAATCGATGGACTAGCAGGAGCGGAGAGCTGAAAGCGGAAAGCTCAAAGCCAGAAGCGGCGCGGTGCCGGCAACCGGTCGCCGCGAACGCGACGCCGGAGGAACGTGATCCCGCGCAGTGGCCGGCGGAAGCGCTGGAACGGTTGCAGGGCGTGCTGGATCGTAGCCGTACGAAAGCCGGGCCGGCGGTGCGCGACACCTTTG
>Ga0209415_10016999_pt1 | contig 11622 bp, 14 predicted proteins | sample PeaSoiSIISIP2007_FD_187696 | JGI IMG/M metagenome (GOLD analysis project Ga0209415, IMG submission 187696) | Peat soil microbial communities from Weissenstadt, Germany - SII-SIP-2007 (SPAdes) (version 2) | ecosystem: Environmental > Terrestrial > Soil > Wetlands > Peat | place: Germany... | reverse complement strand
CCTGGAACCGAACCCTGGAACCGAGGCCTAGAATCTGCCGATGCCCCGAGAACCGAACCGGCCGCTGCGCGAAGCCTGGATCGTAAGCGCCGTCCGCACGCCCATCGGGCGGTATGGCGGCGCGCTGAAGGACGTCCGACCCGACGACCTGGCTGCGCTTGTCATCCGGGCCGCCGTGGAGCGCGCGCGGATCGAGCCGTCGCTGGTCGAGGACGTGATCCTCGGATGCGCCAACCAGGCGGGCGAGGACAACCGGAACGTCGCGCGCATGGCGAGCCTGCTCGCCGGGTTCCCGGTCGAGGTGGCCGGGCAGACGATCAACCGGCTCTGCGGGTCGGGGCTGCAGGCGATCAACGCGGCCGCGCACGCCATCATGGTGGGCGACGGAGACGTGTTCGTGGCCGGCGGCGTAGAGAGCATGACGCGGTCGCCGTGGGTGCTGGCCAAGCCGGCGGCCGGCTGGGAGCGGGGCACCCACGAGCTGGAGGACTCGACGCTGGGGTGGCGCTTCGTCAACCCGCGCATGCCGGCCGAATGGACGATCTCGCTCGGCGAGACCGCGGAGAAGGTCGCCGACGGTTGTGTCGTGAGCCGCGAGGACCAGGACGCCTTCGGCCTGCGGAGCCAGCGGCTCGCCGTGGCGGCGATCGAGTCGGGCGCATTCGACGCCCAGCTCGTGCCGGTGCCCGTGCCGCAGCGAGGTGGCGACGCCGTTGTGGTCGACCGGGACGAGCATCCCCGGTCGGACACGTCCCCGGAGGCGCTGGCGAAGCTGCGGCCGGCGTTTCGCGCCGGCGGCAGCGTGACGGCCGGCAACAGCTCGGGAATCAACGATGGCGCGAGCGCGCTGGTCCTCGTCGAGGCCGACCGGGCCCGGGCGCTCGGACTTCACCCCATGGCGCGCATCGTCTCGACCGCCGTCGCCGGCGTTGACCCGTCGATCATGGGCCTGGGGCCGGTGCCCGCGGTGCGAAAGGCGCTGGACCGCGCCGGGCTGCGGGTGAGCGACATCGACCTGGTCGAGTTGAATGAGGCGTTCGCCAGCCAGTCGATGGCGTGCGTCCGAGAGCTGGGGCTGGACCTGGACCGCGTGAACGTCAACGGAGGAGCGATCGCGCTGGGGCACCCGCTGGGCGCCAGCGGCGCGAGGCTAATGACGATGCTCGTCCACGAGATGGCCCGTCGTGGCGCCCGGTACGGGCTGGCGGCCCTGTGCGTCGGAGTAGGCCAGGGGATTGCGACGATCGTGGAGCGCACGGCCGGCTGAGGCGCGTTCCGACGGGGCCGCCCACAGAGTTCTGTCAGGACGCTTGTCGAAATCCGAGTCAACCGGTAGGATTGCCACCGCGACTCGCGTCGCCACTCCACGAATGCCACCATCTCCGGAGGGACGACCCCCCATGTTGAACACCGAGCCCCAGGCGATCCCGCAGGCAACCCCGCTCCCGTCGGTCGTGCGCCTCACGGATGCCGCAGCGCAGAAGCTCCGGGAACTGACGGCGGAGGAGTCGAATCCTGCCGTGGGGCTCCGGGTGTACGTGTACAGCGGTGGGTGCTCCGGATACCGCTACGGCATGATGCTGGAGGACCAGCCAACCGCCGAGGACCTCATGGTCGAGGCAAACGGAATCCGCGTCTACGTGGACGGGGAGAGCACGCGGTACCTCGCGGGCTCCGAGATCGACTACGTGGACACCCTCATGGGCGCCGGGTTCACCGTGAACAACCCGAACGCGGTGTCCGCATGTGGTTGCGGCAGCAGCTTCCGCACGGCCGACTCGGCCGGCAGCGCGCACGCCTGCTCGCACTGAAGGCTCGCCGCTTCGCCCGTTCGTGGCGTCGCGGTCACCGATCCGAGAATCGCTCTTCCTTCCAGGGGTCGCCCTGGTTGTGGTACCCGTAGCGCTCCCAGAACCCGGGCGTGTCGTGGTCGAGGATCTGCAGACCGCGAATCCACTTGGCGCTCTTCCAGAAGTAGCGCTTCGGCACCAGGAGCCTGAGCGGGTAGCCGTGCTCGGGCTCCAGGGGCTCACCGGCGTAGGTGTCGGCCAGGAGCACGTCGTCGGCCAGCAGCACGTCCAGCGGCAGGTTGGTCGTGTACCCCTGCTCGCAGTGCGCCAGCGCGAAGCCGGCGGACGGCGTGAGGAGCGCCAGGTCGAGGATCGTGGCGATTGACACCCCCTCGAAATCGTTGTCGAGCTTGCTCCACTTCGTGACGCAATGGATGTCGCAGTGGACGGCCGTGCGCGGCAGCGCGCGGAACGCCTCCCACGTGAGGTCGAGCGGATGCTGGACCTCGCCCCAGACCTTGAAGTCCCACGCGGACAGGTCCGTTGACGGCACCGAGCCGTAGTGGAGGATAGGCCACTTCCCGGTCAGGTATTGCCCTGGTGGAATGCGGCGCATCTCGTCGTCGGTGGGGCGGGGACGCCCGAACAGCCTCTCCATCGCGGCATCATACCGGTCGGCATCCCGGCAGCGGGCCCGGGGCCCGTCGCTCCTACGCCTCGTCGAGCCCGCGCACGATCGCGCGCAGGATGAGACGCGCTGCCTCGGCGCTCTTGCCGCCCAGTGGCCTGCCCTCGTCCTGCAGCAGCGCGAGTCCCAGGTCGCCGACCGCCGCGTCGAGGAGCGGCGTGCGCTGGAGCTCCCCGGCCGCAAACGCCTGGTCCAGCCGGTCGAGCGCAAGCCTGGCGTTGTCGGTCGGGTGGCCCTTCGCCTCGGCAAGCCGGCGGATCTCCGCGCGCGCCCGCTCCGCGGGCTCCCCCGACGTCGCCATCCTGGCTATCGCCGTCCGTACCTGAGCGATGCGATGACGCCCCGATGCACGTCGGGCTGGCCCGCACGGGCGTGCCACTCGCTGTCGAGGATCCCCATGTGGATCTCGTCCCAGAACGCCCCGTCGCGCCAGACGGCCTCGCGACTGCGCCCCTCGACGCGAAAGCCGACCTTCTCGTACGCCCGGATGGCGCGGCCGTTGAACTCGAACACGCTCAGCCCCACGCGGTGCAGCCCCAGCCCATCGAACGCGTGGCGGACCATCAGCTCGGTGGCCTCCGTGCCCAGCCCGCGGCCCCAGCAGTCGTGCTCCCCGACGGTGATGTGAAACAGCACGCTGCCGTTGTCCGCGTCGAGGGCGCTGAGGGTGGTCGTCCCGATCAGTCGCTCGTCGGGGGCGAGGTGGATCGCATAGGCGAACGCGTCCGCCGAGAGTAGCCGGGCCTGGAAGAAGTGCCGGACCTCGTCGTCCGACACCGGCCCGACCTGGAACCGCGTCAGGCGCGCCACCTCCGGGTCGCGGTACCACCGCAGCACGGTCGGGAACTGATCGGGTCGATGCTTCCGGAGGAGAACGCGGCGGCCCGGGATCGTTTCGGGGTGCCAGCGGGCGGGATCGGCGTCCAGGGCCATCGAAGGTCGATGCTATACCATCGATCTCATGCGGCGGTGGGCTCAGACCGCGTCGGACGTGGCCGCCACATCGCGCACGTCGGAGAAGACGGCGCTGCTCGCCGCCTACCTCGGCTCTCTCGACCCGGCGTCGCTTCCCGTGGCTGCCGTGTTCTTCACGGGCAGGCCGTTCCCCGCGTCCGACCCGCGCTCGGCCGGGGTGGGATGGGCGGCAGTGCGGCAGGCGGTTGAGCGGACGGCGGGTTCCGACCAGGGCGCGTTTGGCGAGGCGTACGACCGGTCGAGCGACCCGGGACGGGCGACCTATGACCTCCTGACCGAGCGGGACACGCGTCACGGAAGACGCGACGGCGACACAGCCGCACTGGGCGACACAGCCGCACTGGGCGACGCGGCCGCGCCGGGCGACGGGGCCAGCCTGCCCGCGCCGTCCGGGGCACCGTCGACCGAGCCGGACCTGGTCGACATGCAGGCTGCCTTCGCGGCGATCGTCGAGGCGCGCCGTCCGTCTGCCAGGGTCGATGTGCTGGCACGACTCCTCGGCTCCCTCGACCCACTGGCGGCGATGTACGTCGTGAGGATCCTGAGCGGGGAGCTGCGCATCGGGCTGCGCGACGGGCTGTTGGAGGCCGCTGTCGCGGGCGCGTTCGGGCGTCCCCTCGCCGACGTGCGGCACGCGCTGATGGCGAGCGGCGACGTGGGCGAGGTCGCCCGGCTCGCGGCGGCTGACCGGCTGGCGGAGGGCCGGCCCACCCTGTTCCGGCCGCTGCAGCCGATGCTCGCGTCGCCCGCACGAGACGCCGAAGAGATCGCGACGCGACTCGGCGCGCCCCTGTGGGCGGAGGACAAGTACGACGGGATCCGGGCCCAGCTGCACAAGCGCGGCGCGGACGTGCGGCTGTACAGCCGCGACCTGCACGACGTGACCAGCCAGTTTCCGGACGTCGCCGACGCTGCCCGCCCGCTGCCATGGGACGGGATCCTGGACGGCGAGATCCTCGCGATGGAGGCGGGGCGCATCCAGCCGTTCGCGCGACTCCAGGGCCGCCTCGGCAGGACCGCGCCGTCGCCCGCCGTGCTGGCGTCGGTCCCGGCCGGGTACGTGACGTTCGACGCGATCGCGCTGGCCGGCGAGCACGGCGGCGCCGTCGTCCCGCTGCTGGATGATCCTCTGAACGAGCGCCGGGCGCGGCTTGAAGCGCTCGACCTGGCCGAGCGAATCATCGTCGGTCATCTCGAGCGCGTGGGATCGGCGGCCGAGCTCGACGCTGCGTTCGACGCGGCCCGGGCGCGCGGAAACGAGGGGCTGGTGGTCAAGGATCCGTCGAGCGGGTACACGCCGGGGCGGCGAGGGCTGGCCTGGCTCAAGCTCAAGAAGGCGCTAGCGACGCTCGACTGCGTGGTGGTCGGGGTCGAAGTCGGACACGGCAAGCGCCACGGCGTGCTGTCCGACTACACGTTTGCCGTGCGCGATGACCGACCCGGGCACGATGGCGAGCTGGCGACGGTCGGCAAGGCGTACAGCGGGCTCACCGACACGGAGATCGCGGAGATGACGAGATGGTTCGAGGCGCACACGCTCAGACGGCTGGGTCGGTACCGCCTGGTGGAGCCGACGGTCGTCGTCGAGATCGCGTTCGATCGGGTGCAGCGCTCGGACCGCCACGCATCGGGGTTCGCCATGCGCTTCCCGCGAATCGCCCGCCTGCGCCCGGACAGGATCGCCGGGGAAGCCGACACGCTGTCGGCGGTCGCAGCCCTGGCCGGCTGAGGCCCGAGCTCAGCGACCGAGGGGCAGGTCCATGCGGGTCCCCCACTCCGCCCAGCCGGCGTCGTACACCCCAACGTCCGGGTAGCCCACGAGCGCGAGCGCGAGCGCGACCTTGCTCGCCCCGATGCCGGAGGAGGCGTCGTAGACGATCACGCGGTGGTCCCGGGACAGGCCAGCGTGCGAGAAGAGGCTCGAGAGCCGGTCGGGCGGCAGGAAATGCTGCCCGTCATCCGACGTGAGCAGCGCCGCCGGGACGTTGACCGCGGCGGGAAGGCGGCCGAGGCGCCCCGACCCTCCCTGCTGTCCCGCGAATTCGGCCGGTCCGCGGGCGTCAACCACCTCCACTTCCCGCGAGCCCACCAGCTCCCGGACGTCCGACGTGGACAGCCGGCGTCGCGGATCGAGGTGGGGCGTGAACGTCGCCGGTTCGGGTGCCGGCTGGGCCGTCGTCGACGGCCGGCCGCTCGCGACCCACGCGGGCCATCCGCCGTCGAGCACGCGCGCGGACGCGCAGCCGTAGGTCTGCAGGCTCCACCACACGCGACTGGCGTAGAGCGAGCCGGTGTCGTCGTAGCAGACCACGGTCATGCCGTCGCCCACGCCCGCCCGGGACATCGCAGCGGCGAACCGCTCCGGGCCGGCGAGCTGCAGGGGGACGGGGTCGCCCGGATCGACCAGCTCGGTCATCCAGTCCAGGAAGACGGCACCCGGGATGTGGCCGTCGGCGAACAGCCGGCGCGCGCTGAGGTCCGGTCGCCAGCGGCAGTCGAGCATGCGCAGGGCCGACCGCGGGGCCTGCTCCGCGACCCAGTCGACGGTGGCGAGCAGCTCCGGCCGGACGAAGGCAGGCGGCATGGCCGGTATCATACCGGCCGATGGACCGGCCGGACCCCGAGGAGCAGGCGATCGTCGAGCAGGCGCGCGCGCTGCTCCCGGCCCTGGAGGCGTCGATCTACCTGAACACCGGCTCGTCCGGGCCGATCCCGACCGTGGCGGACGACGCCATGCGTCAGGTGCAGGAGTACGAGCTGCGCTACGGCCGTTCGGGGGCCGACGCGTACGAGGACCTCATGGCGCGCATCGGCGAATGCCGGGCGGCCGTGGCGGCCGTCCTGCACGCTGCCGCGGAGTCCGTCGCCCTGACGCGCTCCACGACCGACGGCCTGAACGCCGCGTGCTGGAGCGTCGACTGGCGGGCCGGCGACGAGGCCGTCACCACCTCCATCGAGCATGTCGGCCTGCTCGCACCCCTGGCCGCGCTGGCGGGACGCGGTGTACGCGTTCGGTACGCGGATGTGGGCGACGGCGGCGACGACGAACGGACGCTGGCAGCGATCGGCCGGGAGCTGGGCCCGCGCACGCGGCTCGTCGGCGCGTCGCACGTGTCATGGCTGACCGGTGCCGTGTTGCCCGTGCGCCGCATCGGGGATCTCGCCCGGGCGGCGGGGGCATGGTCGGTCGTCGACGGTGCGCAGTCAGCCGGCGCGATCGAGGTTGATCCGGCGTCGCTCGGGGTCGACTTCTACGCGATCCCCGCCCAGAAGTGGCTCCTCGGCCCGGAGGGGATGGGCGCCCTGTGGGCGTCTGCCCGCGCGATCGCCGACGCGAGGCAACCCTACGCCGCCTGGTGGACCACCGACGCCGCGACTGCACACCCGGCGCCTGGCGCGCCCGGCCCCGCGCTGGCGCCGTGGAGCGACGCCAGGCGCTTCGACACCACCGGGTTCCACCGCCCGTCCGTCGCGGGGTTCGGCCGCAGCGTGGGATGGCTGGCCATGCACGTCGGGCTGCCGCTGATGCACCAGCGCGGCCCGCGGCTGGCCGAGGCAGTGGCCGACGGCCTCGCGTCGATTCCCGGCGTGTCGGTGCTCACGCCGCGCGCGAACATGGCCACGCTCGTCGTATTCCGTGTCCACGGATGGCCCGCCGACGCTGCCCTCGACGTGCTCCGGCGTCGCGCCTTCGCCACGCTTCGCACACTGCCCGGCCTCGACGCTCTGCGCGCCAGCGTGGGCTGGTTCAACTCGGAGCGCGAGCTGGAGCGGTTCCTCGCGGCGGTCGAGGAGCTGGCATCGCAGACGCCCGAGACGCTGCCGCCGCGGGCGGAGCTCACGATCCTCGACGAGTGAACGCGGCATGACTGACGGACACCCTCGCCGGCGATCGTGGATCGACATCCGCTGGCGCCAGTTCCGCCATGCCCCGACGCCTGTCTGGCGTGCGGTGGCCGCCGACGCGACCGTGGCCGGCATCGGCGGGGCGCTGCTCCTCGCGTACGACGTCGCGCTCGACCACGGCGCCGCGTTCCCGGGAGGCGACCACCAGACGCTCGCCGCGTTCGTGTTCGTGCTGCTGGTCGTGACCGTGGGCAGCCTGGCCACCTACCTATGGGTGCCGCTGCCGTCCGGCGCGGGCGGCCGGCGCCGCCGCACGGCGTGGAGCGGGATGCTCGGCCTGTTCGCCTCGCTCCCGGTTGCGTACCTCGCACTCGTGCTGCTGCTCCAGGTGCTCCGTCCGCTGCTCGGCTGACACCGATGGCGCCGGCTGGTTGCACACGGGGGTCGCCTCAGGAGCGCAATTCGCCGACCACCTGCTCGAGACTCATCGCGCGGCCCGGGCCTCGTTGTCGAGCCGCGTCTCCTCCCCGTCCGTTACGCTACCCGTCTCGCGGCGAGTCCTGGCGGGCGTGGGCCGGGCCGCGCTGCACCAAGGAGGTGCTTATGGACGATCGAGTAGGGGAGCTGGCGGCCATCCTGGAGCGGGCGGAGCGTGTCCATGCCGTGGTGACCGAGAAGAGCGGCGGCGCGGATCCTGACTGGGCCCTGTTCTACGCATGGTGGCTGCTCACATGGTCTGACTACCCGGCCGTCGTCGGCCGCGCACCCGGCCTCGCCGAGCTGACCGTGGAGCTCGCTCGCCTCGACCAGGAGTATCGGACAGGGCCCCGCGATGAGCCCTGGCCGACGGCGTACGCTCGGGTGCTCCTCGCCGCGAGCTGACGCCGGCCAGCGAGAGACCTCAGAGCGCCGTTGGAGCTGCCGATCACGACCCAGACGGAGGGACACGATGCCATTGCTCACGCCGAGCCTCTGGTTCGACGGACGCGCCGAGGAAGCGGCCGCGTTCTACACCTCGATCTTCCCCGACAGTCGAATCGATGACGTCTCGCGCTCACCGGCCGACAATCCGAGCACCAGGGCCGGCGAGGTCCTGCTGGTCACGTTCACCCTCGCCGGGCAGCGGTTCGTCGGTATCAATGGCGGACCCCAGTTCCCGTTCACCGAGGCTGTCTCCTTCGCGATCGACTGTGAGGACCAGGCCGAGGTAGACCGGTACTGGGCGGCGCTCGTCGAGGGCGGCGGCGAGCCTGGACAGTGCGGATGGCTCAAGGATCGGTTCGGCCTGTCCTGGCAGGTCGTCCCACGCGAGATGGGCGCCTACCTCGGCGGCCCCGACGCGGCGGGTGCCGCGCGGGCGATGGAGGCGATGCTCCGGATGCAGAAGCTCGATGTCGCGAAGCTCCGGGAGGCGTACGAGCTTGGCGCCGCCGACTGATCTTCCGGGTCGCGTCGATCCGGACGCCAGCGGCGCGTTGAGGATGGCGACCAGGGGCGACTGTTCTGCATGACTTCGGCTGCTAGTCTCTGCCGGGGGCACACGCAGCGCGAAGGGCTCGCAGCCGGGCGGTAAACGGCAACCCGCGTTCTCGTGGTCGGCGCTCACTCACAGGGGGAGTAGCTCAGCGGTTAGAGCAGCCGTCTTATACCTGTACCGCCCCCGGCGACGTGCTTTCGTGCGTGGACTGGCCCCCGACAGGCTGTTTGTTAGCTGCTCTAACGTCGTCGCGTCCTGGGCCGTCCCGGCGCCTCTCAGGGCAGGCTACGCGGCCTCCCACCGGCGCATGGCGAGCAGCTCGGGCGGGAACACGTCGGAGCCCGGGCGCCCGTTACAGCGCCCGTCGAACCGCATTTCGCCCGCAAAGGCGGCTTTGCAGTCGCAGGAGGTCCGAGCACCGCTCGTGCCGGCGCCGCAGAGGGCATGCTCAGGTAACGACGAGGTAGGCCGTGGTGGACGACGTGGACCCGGCGACTGTGCAGGTCACGGTGACGGGCCAACTGCCAGCCGAGGTTCGCGTCCCGACAGTCCAGCTCCAGCTCACTCCCCCTAACCCGTCGGCCGTCTTAGGCCCGAGGCCCTGCGCGCTCGATGGCCCTGACTTGTACTCGACGGTGATCGAGCAGGACGCTCCGGCCGCGGTGTGTGCCGTCGCCGTTGCCGTCGCCCCAGGGCTCACTGGCGAAGTCAATGTGGTGATCGTCACTGCCGATGAGCCGCCGGTCGTCGGGGTTGGGGTTGGCGTGGGCGTCGCGGCCGGGGTCGTGGCGGCGGACAGCCCTTTCCACAGGCGCCAGTAGGTCACCCAGTTCATCACGATCTCGTGCCGCGCGGCAGCGAGGGTCAGGCGACCGGCGCACGCCAGCGCCTTGAGGTGGGTCTCCAGACCGTCCTTGGTGTAGGAGCCGACGTCCTGCCCGTTGGCGAGCTTGATGTGGTGTGGCTCGGGCCACAGGTTCTTGGAGCTGGTGGGACTGCCCCCCAGCTCCAACGGAACGAAGTGGTCCTCTTCGTAGTCGGCGACGGCCTTGTCGACGTAGCCGTATGTGGCGATCTGCTTGATCTTCAGCGCGTTCGTGTAGCTCGTCGACGGGCGGACCTTGGCGGTCCAGCCGGAAACGCAGATGGTCGAGCCGATCGTCGCCTGTGTGACCGCCGGGTTGAACACGCCGGGCGTCAGAGTGTGATTGGGCAACCCGGTCCGTAGCACCGCAGACGCGGGAGCGGCGGACACCGGCACAGCGAACGCGAGCGCCAGCAGGAGCGCGCCAACGAGCGCGCCGACGGAGACACGTCGCCTCATCAGTCCCGTTCCCTTCTGGGACGCGCTGCCTCGACGCTATCTTGTGATGGCTCCCCGCGTGCGTCTATTGTCCCACCGCGGTCGACGCCCCCGGCGCTCTCGGCTCGCGGCCGGGAGACACGGATCGGGGCCGCGGTGGCAAGAAAGAGGCCCCGGCGGGCACTGTGCCGGGGCCTCCCGCCTGTCGCGCTCAGACGCGGGGGCGTCGAAGCACGCCGCGCAGAGCATGTGCCGCCCGCCTTGCCACTCGGCTTGCCGTGGTGCCTCACCGCACCACAGGACATCCGGCGTCGGCGCGTGCGACTTCCGACCCGGGATGCTGGAGCGGACCTCGGCGCACGATGCGCCGCGGTTCGCCTTCATCCTGTGGAGACCGGGGCTGCTTTCAGGGGACGGCCCCGGTCTCTCCGTTACGGCCCGACCCCGTGCGTCGAGGTTCCACGGCGGACCGCGCGTCGGGCGCACGGGCAGTCTGCTCGGAAGTACGTCCGCTGATTGACCCTTTTGGTCCAAAGCCACTTGACGCTGCGACAGATACCGTCGGGAGCACCGAGGAGGGCGCATTGGCCTTGAAGCACGAGTGGGTGTTCGCGGCGACAGATCAGGGCCGCGGCTCGTTCGTGATCGCCGTGTGCGCCATCTGCGGTGTGATCCACACGAGCTGGGTTCCCGCCGGACAGCGCGAGGGGAAGCTCGATCTGCGCGGCGAGTGCCCCGGCGAACCGCCGCCGTACCCGATGACCGCCGTCGCAGCTCGCCTTCCCGGTTCCCACTGAGTCGCAGTGGCGCGCCGGCGCTTGCGGGACGGTGCATCCAGCCGGCCGGCCCCGACAAGCGCCGGCAGGCCGTATTCGCTCGCGGCACTGCCACAACGCCGCGTAGCTGGGTCCGAGGGTAGTGCCAGTGTAGACATCGCCAGCGGGGCGGCTACCGCGTCCGCAGGACCTCGGCCAGCTCCGGCAGCGCCTCCGCCTCGGTCATGCCGCGCGTCACGACGGTGGGCCGCCGGTCGAAGACGTGCACGTGCCCGGTGTAGAACGCCGTGGCGGACCACAGGCGCTCTTGGGCGTTCCACTGGGGCCGCGCGGCCTCCCAGCCCGGCAGGCGCTCGAGGGCCGCGAGTACGGCTTCCCAAGCCTCGCTCCGTTGGCTCATGCTCGGACGTGTGGGCTCGACTTGGGTGGCTCTGCCGGAGGCGCGGCGACCTGGGGCGTGCCAGTGGTCGCGTTGCGCGCTGCCCGTCGCTGCCTCTCGCGTTCGAGGGCACGCAAGACCTTGGCGGCCTTCCGATCGGCCTTGTGGCGGGTCTCCTTCTGCACGCCCATGGTCACACACTACGACGCGCGCGGGTGCATCTTGGAGTGCCGGATGGCGCAGAGGGAGGACCCGCTCTGGCCGGAGCGGTGCCTCGGGTGATTGTCGGTCCTACCGATCGAGACGGAGTGTTCCGGCTAAAGGACTTGGTCGGCCAGCGTGTAGTTGCTGTTGTGGTCCTCCTCGCAGAGCGCATGGCAGGCGCCGC
>Ga0209415_10016998_pt1 | contig 11623 bp, 10 predicted proteins | sample PeaSoiSIISIP2007_FD_187696 | JGI IMG/M metagenome (GOLD analysis project Ga0209415, IMG submission 187696) | Peat soil microbial communities from Weissenstadt, Germany - SII-SIP-2007 (SPAdes) (version 2) | ecosystem: Environmental > Terrestrial > Soil > Wetlands > Peat | place: Germany... | reverse complement strand
GCATAAAAAGTCTGGTCCTTTAGCTCGGTGATCACCACATGGTCGAGCACGACGCCGACCTCGGTGAGGAGGTCGCGCATCAGGTCGTGCGTCATCGGCCTCTTGGTGACGACGCCTTGCAGGGCCGCCGCGATCGCTTCGGCCTCGGGGCGCCCGATGTAGATGGGCAGGGTCCGGTCGCCCGTGGCTTCTTGCAACAACAGGATCGGGGTGTTGGCAGGGAGCTCGACCCGGACGGCAGAGAGGTGCATCTCGACCATGTCTGAACGTTACAACCGCGGACGGCCAACCCGACAGGCGGTCAGGGTCGGGCAGGCAAGGCGAGCATGGGCCTCAGGAAAAGCGCGCACGCTCCCCAAGCCGGCCTAGCGAAGGTCGGCAAGGGCTGCGCGAAGCAAGGCCGAGCGAAGCTCCGCGCCCAGTTCAGACAGCTCGTCGACGGCGTGGGCAGCGGCTTCGCGGGCTTGGGGGTTGCGTTGCCGCAGGAGCGGCATTATCACCTGTTGGACCAGGCCGGCCTCGCGTTCGGCCGCCCCTTTGTAGGCGCGAAGGTGACGAGCCTCGACACCGTGGCGGGCAAAGGCCCACGCCAGCCGGGCGATCACGGCGGCTTCCCTGGTGTAATAAGGCGCACCTCCGATGACCCTCGCGGTGATGAGCCCGTACTGCTCGAGATCTCTAACAGTCTCCACGTCCACTCCGGCCTCGGCTACGAATTCCCCCAACGCCAGCTCGTCGTCGGCAGGGCCCCTTACCTCGCGGGGGCGCACGGGCCGCGATGACTTCGAGCCAACGTCTCGTTCGGCTGCCTCCCCCTCGGCGGCGGCTGGGACCGGTGATGCTTGAACGGGGGGGGTCGCGCTTTCGGCCGCGTGGGCGCGGCTGGCCCTCGGCCGGCTCGCAGGTGCCGTTTCGCTACCGCTGCTCGGGCCGATGTAGCCACCGGAGGTAGGGCCCAGGTCAAAGAGCTGGCCGGGGGTGGCCGCCTGACCACCGCCGTTGCCGTAGAGCGCCTGCGTAGCGAGTTCGACCCTCACGTAACCCTCTTCGAAGAGCCCCTCGTCGGTCCCAGGATCGTCGGCGTCGGGGTCTCCCTGTTCCTCGAGGCGGTCCTTGATCACCTTCAGGGGCAAGAAGGCGTCCCTTTGCTGGCGCAGGACCCAGCGCAAACGCTCGATGTCTGGCTCGTAAAACTTCCGGTACCCCGACGGCGTCCGCTCGGGGTCGACGAGGCCCTGGCTCTCCAGGAAACGGATCTTTGAGATCGTGACGTCTGGGAACTCCTCGTGCAGCAGCGACAGTACTTCCCCTATCGAAAGGTGCGCGCGGCCAACCACTTCGTCGCCCTCAAGCCCTCTGTCGATCAAGCGGTGCCAGCTGCATGGCCGGCACCAGGGCCGTGGCCAGGAGCGAGGAACAGCAGGCGGAACTTGCCCACCTGAAGCTCGTCCCCGCTCGCGAGGGAGGCGGTGTCTATCCGTTCGCGGTTGAGGTAAGTGCCGTTGAGCGAGCCGATATCGTGGGCCCGATAGGTGCCGTCGTCGTAGCGCACCTCGGCGTGACGGCGCGAAACGGTGATGTCATCAAGAAAAATATCGCTTTCGGGGTGACGGCCGATCGTGACGACTACGGCGTTCTCCGGTCCCAGGACGAAGCGGGAGCCGGAGTTGGGCCCGCGAGTCACCACGAGGACCGCACCCCCAGAGGGTACGCCGTGGAGTAGGTCGCTGGGCTCGAGCAGGAAAGGCTCGGACGACCCATCGCCGGGCAACATCACAACTGCCGGTAACGCTGAGGTTTGGTGCTCCGGGGCGTCGGGCTCTACAGCGGTGCCAGGGCGCTCCATGGGCGCTCCACAGGAGGAGCAAAAATTGGCCCCCACGGGGTTGCGGTGCCCGCAGCGGTTGCAGTACAACGTCTCAGGCCTCGAGTAGCTTCCGGTAGTCGGCGGGGCTAAGCAACCCCTCTAAGGCCCCGCCCGAGGAGGTTTCTATCACGCAAATCCAACCATTTCCGTAGGGCTCCTCGTTGACGTGCTGAGGCGCATCGACTAGCTCGCTGTTCACTTCTACGACGGTGCCGTCGAGCGGAGCGTATATATCAGAGACGGACTTCGTGGATTCTAACTCGCAAAGCGCTTGGCCCGCCGTTGCCGTAGCCCCGGGCGCCGGCAGTTGGACATAGACAATGTCCCCCAAGGCGTCCTGGGCGTAGTCCGTGATCCCAACCCGGGCACGTTCGCCCTCGAGCCGCACCCACTCATGGTCCGAGGTGTAGCGAAGGTCATCTGGAACGTTCACGGTGGAGACCATACTGGCCGGAGACGCTCGACGGGAGTACGTTCTGTAGAGATCCTGGCTGGGGGCCCTTCGGCAACTTCTCCGCCATCACGTTCTCTGCTATCACGCATGTCCGTCCCCGGAGTGGGCGACAAGGTGCTCGTCTTGGGCGCGACCCGGGCCCTTGCGGGCGTCAGCGAGGAAGGCACGCCCTGTCGGGATGTACTGAACTGCCGCGTACCAGGCAAAAACCTGCCCGCAGGCAACCGCGACCCACGCCGCCGCGTGGGCGACCTCATGCCAGCGGAAGGGGGCGTCGCCCAACAAGAAAAGTGGTAGCGCCAGCATCATCGCGAAAGCACCCACCTTGCCCGCCAAGCTGACCTCAAGGTGCCTTGCGCCCGCCAGGGCGAGTACCACGGCGCCTGCCAGTACCAAAACTTCTCTCAACAGCACTATCGCCACGAGCCAGGCAGGCACGGCGCCGATCGCGAGAGCCCCGATCACTGCCGAAAGAACGAGTGCCCTGTCCACGAAGGGGTCCGCCAGCTTGCCAAGCGAGCTCACCTGGTGAAAATGCCTTGCAACGTAGCCGTCGAGGCCGTCGGTGACCCCCAGCGCGCCCAGCATGCACGCGGCCGCGACCAGGTCTCGCCTGTGGGGCTGCGCGAGCAGCACAAGGAACACCGGCAGGCAAGCTAGGCGCAGAGCTGTCAGGCCGTTAGGAACCGTAAGGACCCGGTCCTCCCCCTGACGGCGGGTTACTGGCATTGACTTCGAGCATAAAGGACCTAAGGCCCCATCAGCTGCTGAGCTGCACGGCCTTCACGACGAGCAACACGACAGCTACGACCAGGTAGGCGCGGAGCGCCCACATGCCGACAAGGCGGCCGCGGGACCACGAAGGCCTCCCGAGCAAAGCGAGAGGCGGCATACGCCAGCTCTCCCGGTGATCGCGAGGCACGGCGGCCGGCTGGCCCGCTGGCACCACCCGCCTGCGCAACAGGACCATCGCGGTACCGACGGCCAGTACGCCCAATAAAGCGCAGCCCAGCACGAGGCACAGCACCCCGACATTTACGTGCGGGAAGACGGTTGTAGCTACGAGGACCAGCGACAGGACCAGCAGCACGCCAATGATCAAGCACGCTACGGCGTTGAGCCAGGGCCGGTTCACCCACGGCCCGAGGACGTCTCGGTCGTTGCAAAGCAACAACAAGAACACGGCCGCCGAAGGTAGCAGGACGCCAGCCAAAGCTTGCACGGCCAAGGTGATCAACCCGAGGGGGGCGTGCGGGATAAGGACGATCACGGCCGCCACGGCGACCAGCCCGGCGAAGCTGGCATAGAAGGCCTTGGCGTCGAAGAAGTTCCTGTGGAGGGAGTGGTGCACCCCGAAGAAGTCCCCGACCGCGTAGGAAGTACCAAGGGTTACCGTCGCCGCCCCGATGATCGACGCGTTCAGGAGCACGAGAGCGTAAAGGGGGCCGGCAGCGTGCCCGAGCTGGTGCTCGAGGCCCTTCGCTACCCCGCCAGCGTTGGTGAAGTTGGCGAAGTAATGGCTGTGCGTAAAAGCGAAAGCACAGGTGACCACCATGGCTAGCGCACCGATAACGGTCACGAAAGAGCCGAGAACCGTGTCGGCACGCTCGTAATTGATCCAGCGCGGCGTGATCCGCTTGTCGACAATGTTCGACTGCTGGAAGAAAAGCTGCCACGGCGCGACAGTGGTACCGACTATCGAGATTATCAGCAGCACCGAAGTTGAATTGGCACCTCCGGCTATCCCCGGGACGGTCAGGCCGTGCAGGACTGGGCCTAAATGGGGGTGACTGAAGATCGCAAGCGGAATGACCAGGAAATTGGCCACGACGAACAACAGCATGAAGCGCTCCCACCGTCGGAAACTGCCGGTCGCCGTCATTATGACCAGCCCCGCAGCCGCGAGCGGGACGGAAAGGAACTTGCTCACGCCGAAATAGCCCAGGGCGAGGTCGACGCCTATGAACTCGGTGACGATCGTGAGGAAATCGAGCACCAGTAGGTCGCCCACCGAGAACATCCCCCAGAAGCGGCCGAAGCGCTCCTTTATGAGCCGGGCATGGCCCACGCCGGTTACCGCGCCGAGCCGGACGACCATTTCCTGGTTGACAACGAGCACCGGGATTAGCAGCGGCAACACCCACAAAAGGCTGGTGCCGTAGTTTTGGCCCGCCTGGGAGTATGTGGCAACTCCTCCAGCGTCGTTGTCCCCCACCATGACGATGATCCCCGGGCCGATGATCGCAGCGAGGGTGAGCAGACGTGCGCCCCAACCTTTGCGCGCGCCGACATCGTGCTGGCTGATCGTGCCGAGGGCACCACGAATATCCCCAATGTGGGCTTCGTCGAGGACAGCTGTGGTGGCGCTGGCGCGAGCGGAAGTCGCTGCACCGTCACGCGTGTCGTTGGCCATGGCCGATGGACCTCCGGGCTTGTGGGGCGGACGCGTTGCTCATCGGTGGCGCCCACGCCAGCCCGGGGCCCCGCTAGGCGGCCTTGCCCGGTACCAACATGCGCGCCTGAGGTTGGTAAGGCGAACCTCTGTCGGCGCTCAGTGTTGCTCCCTTTCGTTGCCCAACATGCAGTCACACCAAGGTCTGCGACGCCCGGCGGGCTGACCGAGCAAATCGGGAGCTGACCTCAACGAGGCAGGTGGCCCGATGCACACCTCCGCCGTACTGGCAAGGTGAGACTGCCTTACCTGACCACTTTACCACTCCGGGCCCAGAGCCAGACCAGACGTCAACCCCCGGGGTGCCGCGCTTGAAGCGACAAGCCCGCCTAGATGGCTCAGCCGTAGAGGGCGTACACCTGGCGAGCGGCGGCCTCCAATATCGGCAGCTCTGCGGTGATCTTGCTCATAACGACCTCTTCGTCCCACGAGTACTCCAGGAGCGCCCACCCCTTGCCGTGGTGCCAAGCGACGGCCGGGATCTCACTGTTCCCATAGACGACAGCATCCGGTCCGAGCCCAGTAACCGGCTTGCCCGGGCCCGCGGCAGTGACCGATAACGGGAGGGACTGTTCGACAACGAAGACCGCGCCGCCGCTAACGCCGGTGTAATTGTTCGGCCGTACCGCCACAAGCCAACACTGCCCGAACGTGGCGACGACGACCGAGTGGTTGAAGTCGATGTGGTAGTTCGATAGGCCCAGCGTCTTCAGTGCTCCCGACTTCACTAGTACCCCGCACAGCGTCCCGTCCAAGTTGACCGGCCTCGTGGTGGTGGTGGTGGGGATGGTAGGAGGTGGGGTACCCCCGACGATGGGGTAACCCTTGAAGTCCACCATCGACGCTGTGCCCGGTTTGGTGTCGTTCGCCAGGTACACGCGGTCGGTCGTTGGATTTACCGCAACGCCCCTGGGGTTCCCTCCGATAGTGACGCTGGCTATTTCGGCGTCGGTAGCACCGTTGATGACCGAGAGCGAACCGACAGATCCGCTCTGGTAGCTGTTGGCCACGAAGACGGCGTGGGTAGCCTGGTCAACCGTGACCCCCTGGGGGTTCGCCGCTTGTAGCGGAATTTGGGTGACGAGCCTGGAAGCGCCGTTGATCACCGCGACGTCGCTGTTCCCCTCCTCCTCGTCGGAGTTGGCAACATAAACGTTGTTGGTGAGGGAGTCCACTCCAATGCCGCTCGGGGTCCACCCCGATGCCCCAAGGGTTACGCCCGACGGGGATGGTGACTACCACCTTTCCGGTGTTGGGTCGGCCACCGATGTAGGGTGCGCCGTCGATAACGGACACGCTGCCCTGTCGAGTGAGGAACGAGTTCGAGTTGGCCACGTAGATGATGTTCGTGGTGGGGTCCGCGGCAACAGACAGGGGGCTTGTGCCGACGGAGATGCTGACCGGTTCCGGGCTTATGGCCGCAGATGCGTCCGATGCGGCCAAGGCGGCGACCCCAGCTAGCCCGCACATCCCAGCGCTCGCAATGGCGACGATTTTCCGGGTACGCCGCCGCGCTGTCACTGGGGAGCGTCGGTCGAGGTGATGCAACATGCCTTCCTCCTAGCTGTGCGGGGAGGCTCGTGCCCTCCGTGGCTAGGGAAGTTCTACCAGTCCTCAGAACCGCGCAGCTGGCTAGGGACGCACCCTGGTCGCCTTGTGTGCTCTTAGCCGAGAAACCGCTGGTGGCCCGGAAAGAGAAGGGCCGCCTCCCGGGCTCAGGGGAGCGTGTAGGCAACCAGCTGCCCTCTTTTGCCGGGATTGCTGCAGAAGGGTTTCTTGAGCTGGGAGTTGCCGAAGTCGGCGGCTTCACGACCTCGTTACGAGGCGCTCGCGGTCGAACATGGCCGACACAACCCGCCAGCCAAGGCTGTCTATGAGAAGCAACCCGGCCGCCAGGCCAAGAGCGACAGCCAGGCTCTGCGGTATGACGCCGAAGGACATCAGTGCCGTAACCCCCACCGCCGGGAAGCTGGCCAACGTGGCGATCTGCTGGGCGACCCGGACGTCGCGTGAGCGGGCCGAGACGGCGATGCCGACCAGGATGGACCAGCCGGCGATGAGCGGCGTGAACAGCGCCAGGGCAAGCAGCAGCGGCGCCCGGAAGACGGCCGAGGAAACCGCCGGGTGGGCAAAGAGCTCCACGCACGCCAGGACGAGGCCGAAGATGGCGTAAGAGATCGCCAGTGTGGGCACCAGCGCGGCGAGTGCCTTGCCCACCAGGAACTCTCCGTTGGTGACGGGGGTGGTGAGCACCGGCTCCAGCGTTCCCTGCTCGCGCTCTCCGACCACGGAGTACGCAGAGATCGTGGCTGGGACGGTGGCCGGCACCAGCAGCAGGAAGAGCATGGTCAGGCCCACCGAGGTGTCGAGCGCCGAGCTCGGCTCTGCCGCCGCGATGGCCAGGATGCTGATGAGCGCCCAGGTGACGAACACGACCGGCGCGACCGCCATGGTGAACACGACAAAACGGTTGCGCCGGTAGTCCCGGAACTCCTTGCGGGCGATGGCCCGCACGCGTGCCATGCTCATGTTCGGTTTCATCTGTGGGAGACCTCCACGTCTTGGTCCACGAGCTCCATGTAGACGTCCTCCAGGGAATGGCGCGCCTCGGCAATGGACAGGATGTCCGCCCCGGCCCCCACCAGGGCGCGAGCCACCTCGGGGGCGGCCGTCTTGGTGTCGGTCACCGACAGGAGGTAGCTGGAACTGCCCTCGGCGCTCCAGCTCTCGACCGAAGCGACCGAGCCGAAGACGGCCTCGGGCGCAGCCAACCGGGCCACCGTTTCTACCAACAGTTGCTTCTTGAACAGCCGGTCCCTCAGCTCGTCGGGACGGCCCACCGAGCGCAACGTCGTTGAAAAGATGGCCACCCGGTCACAGAGCCGCTCCGCCTCCTCCAAACGGTGAGTGGTCAGGAAGATCGTCACGCCTCTCTTGCGCAACTCGTCGATCAGCTCGTGCACCTCGTGGGTGGCCACCGGGTCGAGGCCCGAGGTCGGCTCGTCCAAAAAGACGACCTCTGGGTCGTTCAGCAGCGCCCGGGCCAGCCCGACCCGCTGGCGCAGGCCCTTGGAAAGGGTGCCGCAGGTGTCCTTGGCCCGGCCCGCCATGTTGACCGCCTCGAGAGCGCGCTGGATTCGCGAGCTCGGGTCGGCCAGGCCGTAGAGGCCGGCAAAGCACTCGAGGTTCTCGGCCACGCTCAGGCGGAGGTAGAGCCCGGGCGACTCGGGCATGACCGAGATGCGTTGGCGGATCTCAACCCCGTTCGCAGGGCCAAGAGCCAAGCCCGCCACGGTGGCAGAGCCTGAGCTCGGTGCGATGAGGGTGCCCAGCATGCGGACAGTCGTGGTCTTGCCGGCGCCGTTGGGCCCGAGGAACCCGAACACCTCACCTTTGGCCACACACAGCGACAAGTTGTCGACCGCGGTGCGGTCCCCGAAGCGCTTCGTCAGGTTCTCGATCTCGAGGGCGGGCGAATTGCCAGCGGAGACCTCTACTCCTGCAGCTGTGCTCATTGCCATTGGCCCTCGCACTCCTTCAGCGCCTCGCTCATATCAAAGTGATATCACTTTACTGCGACCCTGTCAAGCGGTTTCGACGAGTGCCCACCTCCGGTCTGGTCGGGTACCGACACCGCTTGAGGGCCACCCGCTGGGCGGAGCTGCGGAGTGAACTTCCGGCTACGAGGACGCAGAGACTGGCGCCGTCGGGGATGTGGGGCCATCAAACGATGTGGGACGATAAACGAGCCGTACACCACGTACCCCGCGGACAGGAGTGAACCATGGCCAAAGTGCTTTGCGTGCTTTATGACGACCCGGTCGACGGGTACCCGCCGGCCTACGCCCGCGACGACATACCAAAGATCATTTCCTATCCGGGCGGCCAGACGACCCCGACCCCGCGAGCCATCGACTTCACACCCGGGCAGCTCTTGGGCAGCGTGTCGGGTGAGCTGGGCCTGCGCCGGTTCCTCGAGTCCGCCGGGCACACCTTCGTCGTGACCTCCGACAAAGACGGCCCCGGCTCCGTGTTCGAGCGCGAACTTGTCGACGCGGAAATCGTGATCTCCCAGCCGTTCTGGCCCGCCTACCTCACGAGCGAGCGGATCGCGAAGGCGAAGAACCTCAAGTTGGCGATTACCGCTGGGATCGGGTCCGATCACGTCGACCTTGCGGCTGCCTCCGCCGCGGGTATGACCGTCGCCGAAGTTACCTACTCAAACAGCATCAGTGTGTCCGAACACGTAGTCATGATGATCCTGTCCCTGGTTCGCAACTACATCCCGTCCTACCAGTGGGTTATCAGGGACGGGTGGAACATCGCCGACTGCGCAGAGCGCTCCTACGACCTGGAAGGTATGGCCGTTGGGACTGTCGCCGCCGGGCGCATCGGCTCAGCGGTGCTGCGGCGGCTCAAGCCGTTCGATGTCAAGCTGCATTACACCGACCTGCACCGGTTGCCCGAAGATGTCGAGCGGGACCTCGGGCTGACCTTTTACGACAGCGCTGCCGAAATGGTGCCCCATTGCGATGTAGTGACGATCAACGCCCCGCTCTACCCCGGCACCGAGGGTCTGTTCAACGACCGGCTGCTCTCCACAATGAAGCGCGGCGCCTACCTCATCAACACCGCTCGGGGAAAGATCTGCGACCGCGACGCCATTGTCCGGGCGCTTGAAAGCGGGCAACTAGCCGGCTACGCGGGGGACGTGTGGTTCCCGCAACCGGCACCGCAAGATCACCCGTGGCGGACGATGCCGCATCATGGCATGACTCCCCACATCTCCGGCACGTCGTTGTCAGCACAGGCACGTTACGCTGCGGGCACTCGCGAGATCCTCGAATGCTGGTTTGAGAACAGGCCAATTCGAGAGGAATACCTCATTGTCCAGGGTGGCGAGCTCGCCGGGACGGGCGCTCATTCCTACAAGCCCGGCGACGCGACCGGCGGGTCGGAGGAAGCAGCCCGCTTTAAGTCCTGAAGAAGCGTTAAGTCCTGAAAAGGGAACACCCATCTGCGGGAGATCGCTCAAGTTCGCGACCGGGAGCCCTTGCCGGGGAGCCCGTGCCGGCCCGGCATGTTAGGGTCGCCCCTTGGCCAGCGCCTCTGGAGGAGGGACCAATTGCGGCTCGGCATAATTGGAGCGGCGAACATCGCGGACAAAGCACTCATCGAACCTGCCAAGGCCATCGACGAAGTTGAGCTCGTCGGCATTGCTGCACGCGACCCGGCTCGCGCCGAGGCTCTTGCTCGACGGACAGGCATTGAGCGGGTTTACCCGACCTATGCCGACCTGATCGCCGACGGTTCCCTGGACGCTGTTTACATCCCTCTGGCGAACTCCCTCCACGCCGAGTGGACGATCGCCGCCCTCGAAGCCGGGCGCCATGTGCTGTGCGAAAAGCCGTTGACCTCCAACGCACCCCAAGCGGAGACCGTGGTCGGAACTGCGCAACGCTGCGGGCGAGTGATGATGGAGGCCTTTCACTGGCGCTACCATCCCGTCGCCTACAGGATTATCGAACTGAGCCGCCAGATCGGTCCGCTCCAACGAGTCGAAGCCCATTTCAACGTGAAGATCCCGAGCGACAACGTTCGCTTCCAGCTGGAGCTGGCCGGGGGTGGGTTCATGGACCTTGGTTGCTATTGCGTCCACATGGTGAGGACGGTGGTGGGCTCAGAGCCCGAAGTGCTCCGGGCGGAGGCGGTCGAGGGGCCGCCAGGCATCGACTTGTCCATGCGGGCCGAGCTTTCCTTCCCGGGAGGGCTGCCAGCGGTGGTCAGCTCGAGCATGGTGGCCGAGAAGTCGGTCTGGCCAAGCGCGATGACCCTGCGTGCCTGGGGGGAAGCCGGTCGGTTTGAAGTCCTCAACCCTATGGCGCCCCAAATGGGCCACCGGGTCTCGGCCACCCTTGCCGATGGGACAACCGTCGACGAGGTGCTTGACCTACGGTCCAGCTACGAGTTCCAATTGCGGAGTTTTTGCCGGGCGGTGGCGGGAGAAGAGCGCCCGCTCACGGGCGGGCAGGACGCCATACACAACATGCGGGTGATCGACGCCGTCTACGAAGCATCCGGCCTAGGCATCAGGCATTAGCCCGGGGGGCGCTGCCTCACGGGCACTCTGCCGACGGGCACGCTCGGCGGCCATCCAAATAGCCTTGGGCCAACGCAGAGGTCGCCAACTTTTCATGGCGGTGACCGATCTGGCTCAGAAAAGTCCACATCACTGACGCTGGTGCAAAGAAAATCGACCATTTGGTGAGCGATCGGGCCCTCGCGAAACCACGTTTGTGGTTTTCGGCACAGGCCGCCTCCATTATTATCCCGCATGCCGCCTCCACTTCACCCCCGCGTGTCCCGCCGGGCGTGCGGTATTGCCCGAACCCGCCGACTACTCCGGCGCGGCCATCCCGTACTGGCGCCGCCAGCCAGAGGGGAGCAACAGTTCGAGCACGTCGTCCACGGTGATCTGGCCGAGCATGCGGCCGTCGTCGTCCACAACAGGGGCCACTGCCAAGTTGAAATCGGTCATCGTCCGGACCACCTCGTGGATGTCCGCGTCAGCCGGCAGCGAGGCGGGGTCCGGCCTGGTCGCTACAGCAACACTGTCTTGGGGATCGGCCCGCAAGAGCTCGACGAGCAGGGCCGTGCCTGCCAGGCGTCCTCCTTCGCCGGTCACGAAGACCACGCCAGCGGCTTCGGGAGGCGTCGGCGAGGACCGAACGGCTTTGATCGCGTCGCCCACCGTGGACATCGCCGGTACCGCAATGAAATCGGGGTTCATCAGGCCGCCAGCCGTCTCGGGGTTGTAACTGAGCAGGCGCCGGAGCTTGGCCTGGGGCAC
>Ga0209415_10016997_pt1 | contig 11623 bp, 11 predicted proteins | sample PeaSoiSIISIP2007_FD_187696 | JGI IMG/M metagenome (GOLD analysis project Ga0209415, IMG submission 187696) | Peat soil microbial communities from Weissenstadt, Germany - SII-SIP-2007 (SPAdes) (version 2) | ecosystem: Environmental > Terrestrial > Soil > Wetlands > Peat | place: Germany... | reverse complement strand
GTGGGGTGCCGGAAAGGTGAAAATATGTTCATGTTTGGGGGTAGTACGGGAGTCCCGAAAACCGCAAACGGAGGTGCTAGGGGAGGGTACTAATTGGAATGTGACCAATGGGCCAGTGCGGACTGCCCTTTAGGACAGTATATTCTCCGTAGTTGAGAGTGGGGACCGAAGTGCATGACTTTCAACTACTGAGGTGACAAAATGTTGCTCGCGACGATCCTTTTGCTCTTCCCCCTTCCGCAAAGCGGGGATGCAATAAAGGCAGTAACGGAGCGTCCCGCAAGCGTTTCCGTAGATGCGGCGAAAGATTCTACTCCCTCGAAGCCGCTGCCTTCCGTGCCAGATCCAAAGATTAAGACGGATTCAGAGGTTGCCGCAGAGTCGAGCTCCGCGGGTGTGACGCCTGCGTCAGCGGCGGATCCAGTCACGCCGGGAAGCTCGAGCCTGTCCATTCGGCCAGGTAGGCCGGCGGTGAGCCGCGAAGACGTTTCGGAACGGCAGAAGAAGCTCTGGTATGGGCTGACGATTGCGTCCTCGAGCGCGGCGGGGTTTGATGCGTGGTCGACGCGGCGAGCGATTTCGGGCGGGTATGGCACGGAAGCGAATCCGATGCTCGCGCCCTTTGCACACTCGAACGCGCTTTACGTGGCGACGCAGGTCAGTCCCCTGGTGTTGGATTATGTCGGGCGGAAAATGATGACGAGCCAGTATCCCGCGCTGCGCAAAATGTGGTTTGTGCCGCAGTCATTGGGGACGGCGGTGTCGTTGTTCGCGGGAGTGCACAACGTTGGAGTGGTGCCGTCGCACTAACGCCCTGAAAATTCGGAGAAAAGAAAAAGCGTCCCGGTGATCGATCTTACCGGGACGCTTTTCGTTTGATGTGCCGGCATGCGCTGGCCTGATGCGCACGCTTTTTTAATGGCTACTTGCTGACGACGACGATGCCGAAGGAGCCTGGCTTCATTTTGCCGCGGCGTTCGCCGGGGGCCGGAGGATCGAATTCGGCGGACGGAAGAAAGATGGTGTGCGTTTTCAAGTCGAGGCCCATGGTACGGGCGCTGCGCTTGGTGGGGACGTTCTCGACGACAGTGTACTTGTCAGGGGAATCCTGGTGGATGACGGTGAGATTGCCATCGCCGCAGGACGCGAAGACGTAGCCGGTGGATGGATCGAAGCCGGCGGCGTCAGGGCCGTCGCAAATTGTTGGAGTGGCGACGACAGCGCCGGTGTCCGCGTTGGTTACAGCCATCACCTTTTCATCACAAACGGAAAAGAGACGGCGGTTCTTCACATCCATCGCCAAGCCAGAAGGCGACTTGCATGGCGCGAGAGGCCAGTGGTGCAGAACTTTGAGATTCTGCGCGTCGACATGATACAGCTCAGACGTGTCCTCGTTGTTCACGTAGACACCGACTTTGCCATCGGCCGCGGCGAATTCTGGCTTACCACCCATATCGATCGTCCCCAGAACAGTGCCGTCGGTGGCGTTGATGGCCGTGGAGTTCTTGCCACCAGGCGCATTCCTGCGGCCACCGTTAAAGGTGAAGACGCGCTTGGTAACCGGCTCGTAGAGAATGGCGTCAGGGTTGACGTCGGTCTTAACGTTGCCAATGGTCTTCAGAGTTTTCAAATCGAAGATAGTGACATCGTTGGTGGCGCCATTACTGGTAAAGCCGCGGCCGAGGTCGGAAGCAATGGCGATGCCGTGGACGCCTTTTGTGTCCGGAATATCGCCAACGATGGCGTATGAATCGGCGTCCATAACAACCGTGTGGTCGCCGTGCGAAATGAAGACGCGGCGGGCGGCGCTGTCGACGTAGAGATAGTCCCAGCCGGTATCGCCGGGAACCGAGACGGTCTTGACGACGTGATAACCGGAAGGACCTGGAGCGGGGGAGGCGGCGCGCGATTTGAGGCCGACGCAGAGGATTAATGCGACGGAGAGTGGGCCGAGGACTGCGAGTGCTGCGGAACGTTTACGCATGAAAATTTCTCTCCTGAATGGATCGCCCTTGGTTGAGTTTGGGCTGGACTATTTATACGAGGCTTAACCTAAACCCAAGATAAATGAGATGCAGCGGAAGCGGCGCACTGGTTTGCCTTAGAATTGCTAGGCGGGCCGGCCCCTTCGATGCTCACTTCGTACCTCAGGGCAAGCAGGGTAAACAAGCCCGGGCCCTACGGGCACTTGTTGTCGAGCTCTCGAAACGAAACGTTAATTGGTGGATTTGTGTTGTTGGAACCAGCCGGCGACGTAAAGAATTTTGGTGATGTGATGGCTGGGGCGGCGGCCGATGCCGTGAGGTTCCTCGGGGACACGCACTAAGACAGCGTCAATGTTGAGAAGCTTGAGGGCCGCGTAGAACTGTTCGGCTTCGGAAATGGGAGTGCGGAAGTCGGCCTCGCCAGTCATCACGAGAGTTGGTGTTTTGATTTTTGAGACGAGAGTGGTGAGCGAGCGCTGCATGTAATGATCCGTGTTGTCCCAGGGATTTCCGGGGAACCAGTATTTCGCGGTCCACGGAATGTCGGTGGTGAGGACGAAGCTGTACCAATTGATGACGGGATATAGATCGGCGGCGGCGCGGAAGCGTTCGGTGTGTTCGATGGTCCACGCGGTTAAGACACCGCCGCCGCTGCCGCCGGTGATGAAGAGATTGTTGGTGTCGATGTAGCCTTTGGCGATGACGGCGTCGACGCCGCTATTGAGATCGGCGAAATCATCGCCAGGATAGGCGTGATGAATGAGGTTGGCGAATTCCTCGCCGTAGCTGGTGCTGCCGCGGGGGTTGGTGTAAAGGACAACGTAGCCCATCGACGCCCAGCATTGCTTTTCGAAGTCGAAGCGGTCGCCATAGTCGCCGAAGGGGCCGCCGTGGATTTCGAGAATGAGCGGATATTTTTTCGTGGCGTCAAAATCAGGAGGCTGGACGATCCAGCCTTCGATTTCACGATTGTCCTTTGAGGATTTGTAGCGAATTTCTTCGACGCGGCCCGGCTTTTTCTGGTCGAGGAGTTCTTGGTTGAGAGAGGTGAGGACTTTCACAGCGCCCTGGTTGCTGACGGCGACATCGCCGGGGAGATCCGAGCGGCCGTAGGTGAAGGCGATGGGGCCGGCATGAGCGACGGAGAAAGAGCCGCCGCCGTAAGCGCTGGTCGAGGCGGAGATGTGTTCGGCAATTTTCTTGAGAGCGCCATCGGGAGAGAGGAAGCCGATTTTAGTGTCGCCAAAATCGTTGTACTGGAAATAGACACCGCTGTTGTCGGGCGCCCATTGAGGACTCTGGATGTCGCGGTCGAGTTTGTCGGAGATGGAACGGGAGCTGGTGCCGTCGCGCTTCATGAGATAGAGCTTGGTGGTTTGGTGGCCTTGGAGGCGGTCGTCAAAGCCGGTATAAGCGATCCATTTCCCGTCGGGAGAAATGGCGGGATTGTTGTCGGGGCCCTTGCGATTGGTGAGGGCGCGGAGAGAGCCGTCGGCGACGCTGAATTCGTAAAGCTCGGTGTCGAAAGTATCGTGGTCGGATTCAGGGTGGCGATTGATGGAGACGAGCATGTATTTTCCATCGGGGGTCCATGTCGCGCGATTCGGTCCATATTCGTTCCCGCCATTCGGGAAGTTGCCGTTGCTGATTTGGCGAGGAGACCCGCCTTCAGCGGAGACGACGAAAATTTGCATGAAACCGGGTTTCAGATAGCCGGCGCCATTGAAGCGATAGACGAGGCGATCGTAGGCGGTGGCCGGATCGGCCCACTTCGCACCCCCAGGAGGGGAGGGAAGATCGGCGATGTGTGGACCTTTGCCGAGAACGAGCGACGAGAAAGAGAGCATTTTACCGTCGGGAGACCATTCAATGGCGTCTGGAGACTGATCGAGATTGGTGATGCGGGCGGTTTGTCCCGAGTCCATCCAGCGAACATAGATCTGTTGTTTGCCGTCGGTGTCGGAGAGATAAGCGAGGCGCGCGCCGTCGGGAGACCAGCGAGGGGAAGCGTCGTTGCGGTTGCCGGTGGTGAGCGGGCGGTGATCCGTGCCGTCGGCATTGACGATCCAGAGATTCGAATAGCGGCGGTCGGTCATGGGATCGGCAAAGCGGCGGACGTAGACGATTTTCTTGCCATCGGGCGAGATTTGAGGGTCTGTGGGGAGCTGGATTTGAAATTCGTCCATCACCGTAAGTTTGTGGGAAGACTCTTGCGCTTGCAGAGCGCCAGGATGCACCGAGAAAATGGCCGCAGCCGCGGCCAGTGCGAACACGTGTAGTTTGAATGCCATGCGTGGGGACCTCCTCGCTGCGGGGAGTAAACAATGAGCCGGAAGTTGTGTCAAGCAAGGAGAAATATCGGGAAGCGAGAGGCAATTCTCTCTGAAGTAACCGCACAGGTGGTGCGTTTGGGAGAAAGCGGAGAGCTTTGCGGCGCTTTGATGCCTCCGGTATGCTGGAAGCCCATTCGCCTCGTATTCATGAATTTCCAGGGAGATGCATTTGGCCGCAGTCCCGTTGATTCGCATTCGTGACTGCAATGGCATGCGCGTTCGCTTCGACTCGCAATACATTCTCTATTGGATGATCGCGAGCCGTCGGCTCTCATACAACTTCGCGCTCGACAGAGCACTGGAACTCTCGCGCGAATTCCGCAAGCCGGTGATCATTTTCGAGGCTTTGCGTTGCGGCTATCGGTGGGCGAGCGACCGGTTGTATCGGTTTGTGCTTGACGGGATGGCGCATAACTCCCGGATTTGCGCCACGCGCGGGGTTACCTATTATCCGTATATCGAGCCAACAGATGGGGCGGGCGCCGGGTTGCTCTCTGCGCTTGCTGCCGAAGCCTGCGTGGTGGTCACCGACGACTATCCGTGTTTTTTTCTTCCGGGCATGGTGGCTGCGGCGGGGAAGCAACTTACTGTGCGTCTTGAAGCCGTCGATTCGAACGGATTGCTTCCCATTCGAGCAACGGGGCAAGTTTTCGCCACGGCTTATGCATTTCGCCGGTTTCTACAAAAGTCTCTGCCAGCGCATCTGGCGGAATTTCCTGCTAAGGATCCGCTGGGGAAGGAGAAGCCGGCCAATACACCACTTTCGCTTCCAAAGGAGGTTCGTTCGCGCTGGCCCGCGGCGTCCGTGGAACTTCTTTCAGGTGACGCAGTCGCGCTTGCAGCACTGCCGATTGACCACAGCGTCGTTCCAGTAACAACGCGTGGGGGGCATGCGCACGCTCACGAGCGGATGAAAACATTTCTGAAGGGCAAACTTTCAGACTACTCCGAACATCGCAATGAGCCGAATTTGGACGGCGCGAGCGGACTTTCCGCTTACCTGCATTTTGGACATATTTCCGTGCACGAAGTGTTTGCGGAAATTGCGCGGCAGGAAAAGTGGAAGCCGGAGAAACTGGCGCTGCGCGCGAATGGGAGCCGCGAAGGCTGGTGGAACATGAGCGCGAACGCCGAATCTTTTCTCGATCAGCTCATTACCTGGCGGGAGGTGGGCTATAACTTTTGCGCGAAGCGCGAGGATTATGGGCGATTTGAATCGCTCCCGGACTGGGCGCAGAAAACTCTGCAAATGCATGCGCGGGATGAACGGGCGCAAGTTTACACACTCGAGAAATTCGAGTCAGGGGCGACACACGATCCGCTTTGGAACGCCGCGCAAAGGCAACTCGTACGCGAGGGCCGCATTCACAACTATTTGCGGATGCTGTGGGGGAAAAAGATCTTGGAGTGGTCGGCTTCACCGCCCGACGCTGCCGCGACGCTGATCCATCTCAACAACAAATATGCGTTGGACGGGCGCGATCCCAATTCGTACAGCGGCATATTCTGGTGCCTGGGGCGTTATGACCGTCCCTGGGGGCCGGAACGGCCCATTTTCGGCACGATCCGTTATATGAGCTCGGAAAATACGGCGCGCAAATTTTCCGTGAAGAATTACCTGCAAAAATATGGAGCTGTAGAAAAAGACAGCCTTTTTTTGCTACAGTAAGGCCGCCGCTTCCGTAAGGAAGTTTTCACCAGCCTGTGTTCCTGGGACTCTCCAGCCCATCGTTCAGGAAGGCACGATCGCAGATACTCGCAGAGGTGTCTCATGTCTCGCTCGCTGCACGCGGCTCACAGACCTTTTCGTCCTGGACTGCTCCCAGCAGTTAGGCAATGGGTGAGCAACTTCTTTTTGGAGACCGGGTTTAGGTCGTCGTCCGCTCAAACTCCAGAAAATCAGGCTCGGACCATGTCGGCTACGGCGCGCCATCACCGCATATTCCCTTCCCTACCCAGGGATTACATACACCGCCGCCGTCTGCGCCGCCGGATATCCAACGCCGTCCTGATTCCGCTGATGAGCGGTATCGCCGCTTACTTCATCACTCGTCCGACGGGTGGCTCCGGATTTTCGCTTCCGAAATCTGCGCAGCAATCGACTCTTGCCACGACAACAAATCCCATATCCTTAGTATCAGAGAACGCGCCGATTTCCGGTGATCGCCTTAGGGCGGGCACAACGGAAGGCTCAACGTCAGATTCGATGATCAGCGGCGCATATAAACTCGCGGATGGTCCGCACACCGTCACGGAAGTGCCGGACATCGTTCTGCACGATGCCAAGCGCGAGAAAGATCTACACGTTCGCATCTTTTATCCGCAGGAGCCGGGGCCGTATCCTGTCATTGTGTTTTCCCATGGTGCGGGTGGATCGCAATCCTGTTGCGAAGGCTTGACGCGCCACTGGGCGACGTACGGTTATGTGACGCTGCAGCCTACCCATGAAGATTCCACCGTACAACGCCGCAATGCGGGCGAAGAGGACATCAACTTTCTGGTCGCAGTTCGCGACGCTTTAAAAAAGCCGGCGCTTTGGCAAAGCCGGCCAAGGGACATTTCGTTCGTGTTGGACTCGCTGCCTGTTTTGCAAAAGCGCATCCCTGCGCTTAGCGGGAAGATGGATCTGGAACATATCGGCGTGGGCGGTCATTCAATGGGGGCGTTTACCGCAGATGCGATTGCCGGAGCACTTGTAGACCTCCCGAACCACCCGGCGACGAACTTTGGCGATCCGCGAGTCAAAGCGGTGGTGCTGCTCTCTCCTCAGGGTCCTGGCGAATTCGGCCTGGGGGACCACTCCTGGGATCACGTCACCATGCCGATCTTGAGCATGACCGGTTCGCTTGATCTGGGAGCGGAGAATCACGGGCCAGACTGGAAAAAAATTCCGTTCGAGCGCAGCCAACCTGGTGCGAAATACCACGTTTTTATTGAGGGCGCGAATCACATGTCCTTTATCACTGCGAAGACGCTTTTGCCCGGGCGCGCGGCGCAGGGGGACTCGATTCTGGGATTCACCAATTCCGCCTCGCTTGCGTTCTGGGACGCCTATTTGAAGGCCGATGTCGCCGCGAAAAGCTATCTGCTATCCGACGCGCTTCCGGAATTCAGCCACGGGGTTGCAAAACTCTCTCGACGCTGATCTGCCGAGCTGCTCCTGCCTAGTGCCGAGTTTTCCACACGTTTTTGGGGGGAGTCCTTCCGTACCATTGACGCTGTTACTGCCCAATTTGGAAACTGAGTACAGTATGGCCCGCTACTCAGCCTTTCTTGGGCGTAGGGTTGAAGTGCAATACCGCGCCGGAGACATCCTTTTGCCTGCGTCCGGCACGTTTGTGGCGGATTCGGGCCGCTCCATCTTTTTGGAGCAGCACTTCGAGCAGCGGGGCACCATGAAGCACTTCCGCTGGGAAATCCCCTACCAGTACATAGTGCGGATTGAACAGAAGCCGGAACCGCCGCCTGAACCCTCCGGGAATCCCGCTACAGCGCAAGGGACAGCTGCGAGCGCAGCCTCATCGGCAGCCTCGGCTGAGGCCAAGACAGAACCGAAGAACACGGCTACAAACTCTGGTGGCGGGGCCCCAGGGATACTGCCGCTGCAACACCGACCGAAGACGGCCTGACGTCCCTACCTCCTTTATTACGACTTCCCCACCGCTTTTCAGCGATTCAGTTACAATCGACGGGCTTTTAGTGGTTGGAGTATTGCTCGTGCGGCCATTTGGCAGAGCCGCCAGTTCAGGAGGCCGTTTGTGACTACCGATGACAGCCGCAAGACCACCATCGGGCCAGGAGTGAAAATCGGCCCCGGAGCCAACATCAAAGCCACCAGGAATATAGGTCCAGGTTCAAGCGTTGGCTTGATTGGACTTGGCTTGATGGGCCGGCCCATGGGCCTCAACCTATTGAAGGCCGGGTACAAGTTGGCGGTTTGGAACAGGACGGCTTCGCGCGCGGAGGCGTTGGTGGCCGCGGGCGCCACGTTGGCCAAGTCACCTCGCGAGGTGGCTGCTTCGTCCGATGTGCTGATAACCATCGTCAGCGATCCGCCTGCCCTGGAGAAAGTGCTTTGGGGAGGCACCGGGTCTGGCGCGGATTCTGGTGCACTCGGGGCCCTTCGTCCTGGCAGCATTTACATCGATTCCAGCACGGTTTCCCCCGCTCTTGCTCGCAAGATATCGGCCGCTTGTGGAGAACGCCAAATTGCGTTTTTGGACGCCCCTGTCACCGGGGGCACGTGGGGCGCTGAAAAAGGAGAGCTGGTGTTCATGGTAGGCGGTGACGCGCAGGCGCTGAAAGATGCGGAGCCGATATTTAGCGTGTTGGGGAAGCGCTGGTTTCACCTTGGGCCGAATGGAGCGGGTCAGACGATTAAGCTGGCGATGAACCTAATCCTGGCTCTCCAGGTGGACGCTTTGGCGGAAGCCATGGCGCTGGTCGGAGCCGCAGGGCTGCAGGGAGAGAAGCTGGTTGAAGTTCTGCAGTCGAGCATGGCACGGGCGGCCGTTCTGGATGTGAAGGCTCCGTTACTCCTGAAGGGAGACTACCCACCGAGCTTTCCTTTGCGGCTCATGCACAAAGACATGGGATTGGCACTGGATTTGGCTAAGGAGGCCGGAGTTACCCTGCCGGCGGCAGCAGCGGCCTATTCCACGTACTCGGCTGTGAAAGCGGCCGCCAAGGAAGACCTAGACTACGCAGCAGTGATGAAGTTTTGGGAGCGCTGAGCGCAGAGAGAATCCAGAGACATAGCTTAACGTTCTGTAAATAATTGAATATAAACTAGTTATTTTAAGAGACGAGAGGATAGAGGCAATTCCGGCAGGGTCACGGATTGGTTGGCGAGGAACTAGGAGCTAGACCTAACGGCGGCGCGTTTGTCGAGATCAAGCGATAAATTCTGGTCTAGGAGGACGGCAACATAGCGGGAGCAGGTTTTCATCTCGGCAGTCGCCCAGCCTGACAGCGCCGGTTGGATAGAGCGGCAAACTCTCTCCACGCCTGCCATCAGACCATAGTAGCTTTTGACTTCGCGAAGCCAGGGTGTGCCTTTGTTCAGAAGCGGCGACATTGCATCACAAAGACCCAACAACTTGCCAAAATCCTGAGCGGTGATGGACTCGGCGTCGATGCCGGTTGTTATGCGCAATGAATTGGAGAGAGGCTGGTTCGCTGTGGTCAGCCAAATCATTCGCCACTGGCTAATCGCGAATTGCACGAGAGCCAGGACCGAGAACACGAGGATGAAGGCCGCAGTCATAGTGGTCGCTTGCATAATTAGTGTGCCTGGGAGAATTGCGCCGACCTATAGGACGCCCGTACCATGGGACAGGTACCGTCCGCAAGGTCAGTAGAGGGGGATGGCCACGTTAGATAGGGTCGATTTCAGAGACGACTCCGTCGACTGCGAGTTGTTAGCAGTCAAGTAACTTCGATGGAGCAATTCGAGCAAATCATCTTGACCGGTTAGCGACCTCAATTTAGGGTGGATTCTAAGGTTGGATGCGTTCGTAGTTCCTCTCATGGACCTGCAAAAGAACAGCATAAGTCTGCCTCCCGAAACAAACAGCGATCAGGAGATCGCCGATAACCTGCGCAGAATTGAGAAGCGGGATTGGTGGATCTGGGCCAACTCGATTTTTGTCATGCTGCTGCTTACCGGAGCGTTGATTTCCTTTGTTTTGCCGTCACTCGCTCAGGGATCGACTCCCCTTTTCCGGATTAAAGCCACAGAGGCCATTTTTGGGCTGGTGGGGCTCGTGGTTCTTTTCAACGTTTACACCATCTACCAGCAAGTGCTGATCAAGCGACTGAGGCGCCAGCTTGCGGAAAAGCAGCACCACTCGATGATATTGCGCGAACTGGCCATGATTGACGCGCTGACGGGGCTGTACAACCGGCGGTTCGCCGAACAGCGGCTGGCTGCCGAGGTGGCTCGCTCCGGGCGCAAGGGGCATCCATTCATCGTTGTTGTGTTGGACCTCGACGAGTTTAAACTTATCAACGATACCTATGGGCATCCCGCGGGGGATTTGGTTCTGCAGGAATTCGCTGCGGCTCTTAATCGGGCGATTCGCAGCGGGGATCTCGCGGTTCGCATGGGCGGGGACGAGTTTTTGCTGATACTTCCGGAATGCAATCACGAGCAACTGCAGATAGTTTTGAAGCGCCTCGGTACTCTCGAACTGGCGTGGGAAGGCAAGAAATTCCCCATCAAGTACTCCGCAGGCTGGAAAGAATACGCCTCGGGAGACCAGCCAGAAACGATGCTCATAGCGGCGGATCAGGCACTTTACGCCAACAAGCGCGCTGCCAGGAACACGAATACGCCTGATCCAGTTACCGTCCCAGCCTAATTCCCTGCCAGGAACGCAAAATTCACCCTCCTGGCGCGTGGCAAAGGTGTGCGTCGGAATTGCCGCAGAGTTGATATAGAATGCGTCGGTTCGACAGTTGGTGGCGTACGCTGTCGTGAGCGGGAGGCCCTTGCAAATGATGCCGAGAAAAAAAGCGGGACTGACTGCCTGCGTGATGGCGATCCTTTTGGGGCTGAGCGTTACGGTGGCCTGGCCGCAGACCGGGAGCCTGGGAATTTTCACGAATGAAGGAAGCGTGCGGCAAACGCCGGCGGGATGCAAGGCTGAGTACAATGCCGCTAAGGGTGAATATCGCATCACGGGAGGCGGCGCGAATATGTGGGGCGCCACGGATGCGTTTTATTTTGTTTGGAAGAAGGTCTCGGGGGACGTGACGCTTACGGCCGACATTCAGTGGGTTGGCACGAGCTCCGCGGAACATCGCAAGGCAGTGCTCATCTTGCGGCAAAACTTGGAGCCGGGATCGCCCTACGCGGACGCGGTTTCGCACGGCAATGGGCTTACCTCGTTGCAATTCCGCGGCGCACCGAACGAACAGACGTATCAGATCGTGGCGGCAGAAGATGGACCTTCGCGGCTGCGCGTCGTCAAGAAGGGTAGCCGCTTTACCATGTATTTTGGCAAGCCTGGAGCAGAGCTGAAGAGCTCTGGGCCCGTGGAATTTGTAACCCTGCAAGAGCCCTTCTATGCCGGACTCGGAGTTTGCTCCCACGTGGCGACAACTCTGGAGACCGCGATCTTTTCAAACGTAAGACTGGAAGAAAGTACTCCAACAAAATAAGCGGCGCTTGAGTGATGTTCTGAGGAATTCGGAGAAATAGCGATGCGACTATCGAGAGCGGCCTTTGCGGTCATTTTGTTGGTCTGTGTTTTGGCGCCCGTGTGTGTTTACGTCTCGGCGTCCAACGATTCTCCCGTCCTC
>Ga0209415_10016996_pt1 | contig 11624 bp, 11 predicted proteins | sample PeaSoiSIISIP2007_FD_187696 | JGI IMG/M metagenome (GOLD analysis project Ga0209415, IMG submission 187696) | Peat soil microbial communities from Weissenstadt, Germany - SII-SIP-2007 (SPAdes) (version 2) | ecosystem: Environmental > Terrestrial > Soil > Wetlands > Peat | place: Germany... | reverse complement strand
CCGGACCTGGCGGGGTTGGCGAGAGTACGTCGCGTGAGACCGATGCCTGACCTGAATCATTCTAACAAAGGAGAGCCCCGATTCCCCTCGGTAGTGCTTCGTTGCAGAGGCGCGGGCAAAGGACTGGTGACTTTTGGTGCAAGAAAGGCGCACGAAGGCCTTCCCTTCTTAATGGAACTTGTCGAACAATAGAGGTTGAACATTAGAGCTTGAACAATACAGCCTTAAGGCGGACGGCTTAGAGCGCCGTCCGTAACTTTCGATGCCACAGCCCAACCGACAAGTCGATGTGACACCGCTATCCCTGGCAATTGACCGATACTTTGAGTTTTCCATCTATCTGCTTGTGCTGGTGGGATTTGGGACGCTGGCCAGCACTGGGGGCCTAGAGCTGCTGGCCGTGCTGATGGCGGGAGTGGCGCTGGCCGTGCGCGGCTATTTGTTGGCGGAGCGGCGGCCCATCGTGATTTCGGAGCGCTGGACCACGCCACTAACCATCGGATACTTCGTCTTTTACGGAGCGGATTACCTGCTCCTGTCGCGCAGCTTTCTTTCGGCGACGGTACACCTGGTGCTGTTCGCTGTGGTGGTGCGTACGTTTTCGCTGCGGCGCGATCGCGACTACACAATGCTGGCGATCCTCGCGTTCCTGATGGTGTTGGCGGCGGCGGTGTTGACCGTGGACAGCGTTTTCATGCTTTTCTTTGCGGCATTCATGCTGATGGCGGTAGCCACGTTCATCCTGATGGAGATGCGGCGATCCGGGCGGGCCGCGCGTTTTCAGGCAAGACATTCCAGCGATACACAGGAGCACCGGCGTCTGGCCTTCTCGCTGGCGCGGGTAACGCCGGGTCTGGTGCTGATGATACTCATCGGCGCAGCAGCGATGTTCTTCCTGTTGCCCCGGATGTCGGCAGGCTACCTGGGCGGGTACTCGTTCGGCACCGATTTTTCGACCGGCTTCAGTGACCAGGTGCAATTGGGCCGGATCGGGCAGATACAGCAATCAGACGCGGTGGTGATGCACATCCAGATTGACGGGGACCGAGACGGCAAGTACGCGCTGGCCTGGCGGGGCGTCGCGCTGGCGAATTTCGATGGCAGGAATTGGTCCAACCCGCGCGAGCAGTATGTGCTGTATCGGGAAGCGGATGGAAGCTTCCGCATTCCCCTCCTCGGCCAGGGACTCGCACAGGCTGTAACGGCTCGCGATCACCTTATTCATTACCGGGTGCTGATGGAACCGATCGGCACTAACATTTTCTTTCTCGCTCCGTGGGCGCGCCGGGTGAAGGGAGCGTATCGCACGTTGCAGATCGACACAGGCGGAGCCGTGTCCGATCTGGACAGCCAGCGCTCCGTGAGTCTCTATGAGGCGGACTCCGATATCTCAACGCCTGCTCCCGAGCAACTTCGAGTGGCGGGAGATTACTTTCCGGAATTTGCCCTAGACTATCTGCAACTGCCGCGGCTCGATCCGCGCATTCCGCTGCTGGCGGCGCAGATCACGGGCTCCGCTTCGAACAGCTACGACAAGGCGGCTGCGGTTGAAAGATACTTGAAGACGCATTACGGATACACCCTGCAGTTACTGCGCTCGCCGGTTGCCGATCCGCTTGCCAACTTTCTTTTTGAGCGCAAGCAAGGGCACTGTGAATACTTCGCTTCTTCGATGGCCGTGATGCTGCGAACGCTGCGCATTCCGGCGCGCGTGGTGAACGGCTTCCGCAGCGATGAATTCAACGATCTCACGGGGCGCTACGTGGTACGGGCAAAGAATGCGCACTCCTGGGTGGAAGCCTACTTTCCCGGCTACGGGTGGATCACGTTTGATCCCACGCCAGGCGGCACGATTGAGTCGCCGCAAGGCTGGGGCCGGGTGATGCTCTACGCGGACGCCGCGGCGTCGTTCTGGCGGGAGTGGGTGGTCAGTTATGACTCCTCGCACCAGTACGTTCTGGGACAGTCGTTGATGAGCGGGACGCGGAGTTCCTGGGAGCGGGCGCGCATGTGGGCCCGGTTGCGGTATGAGCGCCTGCTGAATTGGGCACGGCAAAGTGAGCGGAGAGTAGGGCATGCACCCGGACGCTGGTTCGCGGGCAGCGTGGCGCTGGCGCTAGTGTTGCTGGTGATCGGCAACGCTGGGCGGATTGCCCGGATGATCCATACGAGACAGTTGCAGGCACATCCGGAGAGATCGCCGAATCAGGCCGCTGCTATGTGGTATGAGCGGATGGCTCGGTACCTGGCGCGGCAAGGAGTGAAGAAATCCAGTACTCAGACAGCGCGGGAGTTTGTGCGCGTGATCGAGGACGAGCGTTTGCGGACGCGGGTTGAGCAGTTCACTGACGTCTACGAATCGGCGAGGTTTGGGAATTCTTCGGAGGACGCTCGGCGGTTGCCGGGGTTGTTCGAAGAGGTGGAGTCAGTAATGCCGAAGTAATCCGCTGCCGGGATTTCTCCCACTTACTCGGCCGGAAACATTTCGTCGAATAATCGTTCGAGGAGCCGTTGGTAATCGCGCCCGCCGTGAGCCTGCACATACTGGTATTCGGCCTGCCGGACAGGGTTTGCGTTCGCGGAAACGGTAAGATGGCCCCTCTCAACCTGTCGTTGAGGCGTTGGGCCTTTTCGCTGCCTGGCCATATCCGAGACCAAGACTCCTTCCTGAACCCGCTCGCGAGCACGTTGCACATTTTGAAAGAAATAGGACATATCGTGAAGGATTTTCAACGACTCGACGGCACGACAACCGTTGGCAACCTTGCCGTCAGCATCCACCGCATGGACGTCTGGCATGGTCCAAAGCGATTGCGGGAACCTTTCCTTCTTCCACATCAACTTGTTCGTGGTGTACGTGGCGTCGCGCAGGTTGTGCAACTCGGCGACGGTCACCAGCGTTTCCTCGGGCGCATCGAGTTCCCGCACATATTCGTTCCAGACGTCGACGATGCGCTGCTCCGGGATTAGGCGCGACGGGTCCGAAACTGCCTCGTACTCGGCGTGGGCGACTCGGTGGCGGATGCCCAGCGTTGCCCAGGACTGATGCTGAGTGCCGGTCAGGCGTTCGGCAACCGCATCGACGAATGCCCGCGCGTCGGCTTCGGAATGGATGTTGCCCGCCAGTTCGTTCACGTGGATGGCGGCCTGACGGATGGGCTCGTAACGTGCCCGGGCTTCCTCGACCCGTTGCTGCAGGGCAGGGTCAGGCTGCTGAGAAACTGGCTGCTGAGGAGCTCCAAACAGGAACAGGATGGCGAGCGGGACCGTGATCATCGATTCCTCCCGGGCTGCTGCTTGCTCAGAGGCGCGTCACTGAGAAAGCATTGCGCGGAGAAATCATAGCCCATCGGGAGAGCATCCCGCCACTGCATTGCTGACTAGAAGTGCCAGACCACGCCACCGCCGACGAAGTAGTTGTGCTGGCGGCTCTTGCCGGTGTCGGCCAAAGGCAGATTGGGCGTACCGGACCAGAAATCACGGACATCGAGGCGAGCGCTGAACTTGTGCCAGACTCGAACGTCCAGGCCGAATCCGCCCTGGATTACACCCGAGGTTGAGGAGCTGCCGGGGTTCGTGCCGAAGTAGAGGAGGTCTTTACTCTCGCTGAAGTGGGCGAAACCGGCGCCGAAGCTCACCCACGGCGAAACTGCAGTGTCGGGAAACAAGTTGAGGCGAGCCGAGGGAGTAACGAAGATCTGTTTGTAACCTTTGGGAACAACATCGTCGCCGGAGTTGAGGTCTTCATCCAAGTTAAAGACCGCGGGCACCTCTCCGGAGATGGCGTAAACGGGAGTGCCGAAGAGGCGGCGCGCATAGTTGACTTCGAAGGTCAGGCCTTTACCGGAGCGGACAACGGGATTGAAATTGGTCGCACCGAGGATACCCTGGTCGCTAATGAATACGCGGCCAATAATACCCGTCAATTCGTTTTTCTCATCCTGGGCCGCCGCCGAGCCGCCCAGAATGGACATCATCACTGCCAGGACTGCAATTACGACCTTTTTCCCAGACATTTCCCCTCCAGGATGCGGGACTTACAGTTTTCTTCGGTAACGCCTAGGGTAGCATGAAGTGCAAAGTTTTCATCCACAGGTTGTGTATTTCGTGGTCCCTACCGCCGGATGGTAAAGAGAAGCATGTAGCCCGACCGGATGGTTCCGCCGAGGATCTCGGCCAGAAAATGTTAAAATAGTGAGATTGCATGCCCTCGAAGAGCCTCACTATCTCACGTTCTGGCGAAGAAACCACCGGCAGCATGCCGACTGACCCTGTTCAGGGTGTACGCCCGCAGAAAATCGGCTTCGTCAGCCTGGGATGCCCCAAGAACCTGGTTGACAGCGAAGTGATGATGGGCCTGCTAGCGCGGGCCGGGGCCGAACTCTCGCCCCGGGCCGAGGACGCCGACGTTATTGTGGTCAACACCTGTTCATTCATCGCGAGTGCGCAGCAGGAGTCGGTGAATACGATTCTCGAGATGGCCGGTCATAAGACCTCAGGGCGAGCGAAGAAGCTGGTGGTCGCGGGCTGTCTGGTCGAGCGGTTTCGGGATGAAATTCGGAAGAGCATTCCGGAAGTGGATGCTATGGTAGGGACCGGAGAGCTGGAGAACATTTTGGCGGCGACCGGCATTGCTCCGGCTCCGGCGTACTCGACTCCGGTGCGGAATGACTCCCCGTTCGTGGTCTTACCTTCGCGGGCCGAGGGCGATGCCCGGGCGGCGCAGGGGCGATTCTCGCGCGGACAGTGGGACGGGGCGATTGCCGATCTGCCGAATTATTTGTATGACGATGAGACCCCACGCATTCTGGCTACTCCGAAATCCACGGCCTACATCAAGATCGCGGAGGGCTGCGATCATCCTTGCACGTTTTGCATCATTCCGCAGTTGAGGGGGCAGTTTCGCTCGCGGCGGTTCGAGTCGGTGGTAGCGGAAGCGGAACGGCTGGCGCGGAGTGGAGTGCGGGAAATCACTCTGATCGGGCAGGATACGACCTGCTACGGGGAAGATTTCGGCCTGAAGGATGGACTGGCGCTGCTGCTCGAGAAACTGGCGAAGATTGAAGACCTGCGCTGGATCCGGTTTCTCTATGCTTATCCCAATAAGATCACGGGCAAGCTGCTGGAGGCGATTGGATCCTCGGAGAAAATCTGCTCCTACATGGATGTGCCGTTGCAGCATGCATCGGCGCCCGTGTTGAAGCGCATGAAGCGCGGAGGCGGAGCGGATTTGTTTCTGCGCTCGATTGCCAAGATGAGGCGCGCGATCCCTGGCCTGACTTTGCGGACGTCGTTTATCGTGGGCTTTCCCGGAGAGACCGAGAAGGAATTCGAAGAGCTCTGCGACTTCGTCCGCGAAGCCCAGTTTGATTGGATGGGAACTTTCTCCTACTCCGATCAGGAGGGCGCGGACGCATATGGACTGGACGAGAAGCTTTCCGGCCGTGAGATCGAGCGGCGGCGCAAACACTTGATGGGCATTCAGCGGCAGATCAGCAAGAAGAAAAAGAAAGCGCTCGTGGGACAAGAGTTCGACCTGTTGCTGGAGGGGACATCGGAAGAGACTGACCTGCTCATGGAAGGGCGCACTTCGATGCATGCACCCGAAATCGACGGCAAAGTCTTCGTAAACGATTTTCCGGCAGAGACTGAGCCTCAACCGGGCGAGTTTTATCGCTGCCAGATCACAGAGGCACACGACTATGATCTGGTGGCGAAGATTCTGTAGCGAGCTGTTGGCTGTGAATTCTGTGGTTTAAGTCAGCAAAGCTGGGATTTTCCCCGACCATGCCTCGCAAACGTACTCTGAAACTCCGCTGCCCGATCTGCAAGAAAGTTGTGAAAAGCGGGGACGCGGAGTTTCCCTTCTGCAGCGACCGCTGCCGCACGATCGACTTGGGCAAGTGGGCGAGCGGAGCTTACGTGATTCCATCGCCGGTTACGGATGCCGACGAATCGATCCGAGAGAGCACTCCCGAGGATGCGGACGAAGAATCGTGAAAGATACGGGGAAACCTGACAGTAGCGTCGGCGTCCCGACTATCGCGGGGGCGTCTCTTCGAACTCCGCTGTGGGCTACGCTGGTTGCCACGTTTTTCGGCATCGGAAGACTGCGTCCGGGGCCAGGGACCTGGGGATCGGCCGTAACCGTTTTGTTGTGGGCGGCGTTGTGCCACGCGTTTGCGTCGTCATCGCGTACGCCAATCGTAATTGCTTTGGTCTTGCTGATCACTCTGATCGGAATTCCTGCGGCTACGCAGGTCGCGCGAGGTTCGGGGACAAAGGATCCTCAGTTTGTGGTGATTGATGAGGTCGCGGGCCAACTGGTGGCATTGATCGCGGTGCCGCTCGCATGGAAATCTTTTCTGGCGGCCTTTATACTTTTTCGTGTCTTCGATATCGTCAAGCCGCCGCCGGTGCGACAATTGGAGGCGATTCCGGAAGGCGCGGGGATTGTGCTGGATGACGTGGCCGCCGGCCTTTACGCCCTGGGAGCGATGCATCTCTTGTTGCACTTCGGTCTTCTAAGATAGTGTTGGCTAGCGCACTGCGAGTGTTTCCTCAATGGGATTTTCCGAGCGCATCCTGGGCAAGAAAAACGTGAATGGCGGACCGCACATCGAGTCCGTTTCGCCGGTGCTGGCGCTGGCGGGAGGTGAAATCCGCATCGCGGGTTCGGGATTGCGGTCGCAGCAGTACCAGCGTCCGCGGGTGCAGTTTGGCGAAGTCGAGGGCGGAGTCGTCATCAGTTCGGATTCGTTTCTCGTGGCCCGGGTTCCGGAGGGAGCGACTTCGGGCCCAGTGGTGGTGGCCGCTGATGGGCACGTCAGTAACGCGCAGACTGTGAAGGTGGCCGTCCCCATCGCCGAGAACCTGCATCCCGTGACCAACCCAGCGCTCGATGCTCAGGGCAACATCTACGCAACCTTCTCTGGCTCGCGGGGCCAGAAGGTTCCAGTCGCAATCTTTAAGATTGACACCAACTACTCCGTGAAACCGTTTGTCGCGGAAATGATGAATGCCACCTCGATCGCGCTTGATCGCCAGGGACAGATGTATGTTTCGTCGCGCCATGACGGCGCGGTCTATCGCGTGGCGCCGAACGGAAGCATGAGCACGTATGCGGAGGGCATGGGAGTCGCCACGGGGATCGCCTTTGATAAGTCTCAAAACCTCTACGTCGGCGACCGCAGTGGCACCATTTTCAAGATTGGCCGCGACCAGCAGGTGTTCGTATTCGCTACTCTGGAGCCAAGCGTTTCGGCGTACCACCTTGCCTTCAGTCCGCAAGGAGACTTGTTTGTGACCGGACCTACCACGTCGAGCTTCGACTGCGTGCATAGAATTGATCCGCAAGGAACGGTGCACACCTTTTTCCGCGGCCTGGGGCGCCCGCAGGGATTGGCTTTTGACTCGACGGGAAACCTCTATGTGGCTGCGTCGCTCTCCGGCAAGCGCGGAATTGTGAAGATCACTCCGGAGAGCAAAGCGAGCCTGGAAGTCGCGGGCCATGGGCTGGTGGGACTGGCCTTTGCGCCGGGACGCAGCGTGATTCTGGCGACCACGGATGCGGTTCATCATCTTTCGTGGAATATTCCGGGGCTGTCGTTGCTGCCCGAATAGCTCCCCTACCGAAGTCGATTGGTCCCTACCCGCTGCGCTTTTTCATTTACACTTCTACCCGTGAACGCTGAGATCATCGCGGTCGGGTCCGAGTTACTGACGCCCTTCCGCATGGATACGAACTCTCTCTATCTAACCGAGCAGATCAACCAACTGGGCGTCGAAGTGGTTTTCAAGTGCGTGGTGGGAGACGATCTCAAGCGTCTGGTGGAGGCTGCACAACACGCGCTGTTCCGGTCGGAGATCGTGATTTTCAGCGGCGGCCTCGGACCTACCGAGGATGACCTGAGCCGTGAGGCAGTGGCGGAAGCGTTGGGCATTTCCTTGCGGCGCGATGAAGCGGTTCTAGCCGGTATCGAGCAGCGCTTCGCGGCGCGTGGCTGGAAAATGTCTGGTAACAATGCCAAGCAGGCGGACGTGCTGGAGGGAGCGACTGTTCTGCCCAACGCCAACGGGACAGCGCCAGGACAGTGGCTGAGCGGCAAGTTTGACGGGCGCGAGCGGATCGTTATCCTGCTGCCCGGGCCACCGCACGAGCTGAAGGCTTTGTTTGAGGCCGAGTGCCGCGAGCGGCTGCGGGCCAAGTTGCCGGCGGCATTCATTGCGACCCGGGTATTGAAGGTGGCGATGCTGGGCGAATCTCATGTGGATGCACGCGTGGCACCTATCTATAAGCGATTTAGCGACGTTCAGACCACGATTTTGGCGGGAGCAGGAGAGATTCAGCTGCATTTCAAATCGCGCGCCGAAAGCATGGAAGTAGCGCAGGCGCGGGTGGATGAAGCGGCGGATGCGGTGGAGGAGGAACTCGATGACGCCGTGTTCTCGCGGAACGGCGAATCGCTCGAACAAATCGTGGGCTACTGGTTACAGATGAGAAACGCCACGCTGGCAGTGGCGGAGTCGTGCACTGGAGGTCTGCTCGGGGAACGGATTACGTCGGTCAGTGGCAGTTCGCGATATTTTGCCGGCGGCGCGATCGTCTACTCGAATGCCCTAAAGACCGAACTGGCGGGAGTGCCCGCCGATATGATTGAACGGCATGGGGCGGTGAGCCGCGAGGTAGCGGCGGCGCTGGCCGAGGGCGTCCGCTACCGTTGCGAGGCGACGCTCGGAATCGGCATCACGGGCGTGGCTGGACCCAGCGGAGGAACTCCGGAGAAACCCGTGGGACTGGTGTTCAACGCTCTGGCTAGCGATAGCGGGACTGAAGTGATCGAGCGGAACTTTCCTGGCGATCGCAAGCGTGTCCGCTGGTTCGCGACGACCCTGGCCCTCGATATGGTGCGAAGGAAGTTGATGTGAGGTAAAGCTGCTAGCTCTCAGCTTCCAGACTGGTGGCTTTTGGAAACTGGAAGCTGGAAGCTGCTTTTATGCGCCTTTTCGTCGCGCTCGACATCGACAACAACATTCGCGACCGAATTGCCCTCTTCCTCGAGGGCGTGGGCGGATTTGTCCCGGATGTGCGTTGGGTGCAGCCCGAATCGCTGCACGTTACCCTGAAGTTCATCGGAGAGAAATCCGATGAAACGGTTGAGGAGATAAAACGCGCGCTGGAAACCATTTCAGCGGGGACGTTTGAAATGAGTTTTCGCGGCTATGGATTCTTTCCGAGTCCGCGGGCGCCACGAGTGTTCTGGGTGGGAATTGAGGGCGACCCGAAATTGACTTCCCTGGCGGCAAGAGTGGATGAAACACTGGTGCGGCTCAATATTCCCAAGGAGGAGCATGCTTTCAACGCGCACTTAACGCTGGCGCGCGGCGCAAGAGGCGCCGGTTCACAGCGGCATCAGAAAGGCGACAGTCCGAACCTGAGCTTTCAGCACTTGCAGGAGAAATTGACCGCCCTGCCTTCGCCGGAGTTTGGTACCATGACGGCCCGCGAGTTTTTTCTTTACCGGAGCCAGCTTTCGCCCCGCGGCTCAAAGTATACGAAGCTGGCGGGATTTCGTTTGCGCTAGCTCAGCGAGCTGGATAGCGAGAAACTTTGCGAACACTGCTCATCATCGCCGCGCTGAGCTACCTGCTAGGATCGACTCCGTTTGGCTATCTGCTGGTACGCATCTTCCGGGGTGAGGATGTGCGGCAAAGCGGCAGCGGAAACATCGGAGCGACAAATGTTTCCCGCAAATCGCCGGTGCTGGGCGTGGTGACGCTGTTGATGGATGCGCTGAAAGGATCGGCCGCCGTGGTCGTCGCGATCATGCTCAGCCGTCCCGATATAGTGGGTTGGGCTGAGGCGAACCTTCCCTGGTACACCGATCATCGGTGGACTCCATATCCGTCCGTGGTGATAATCCGCACGACCGCCGCCGCACTGTTTGCGGTTCTCGGCCACATGTTTCCGGTATGGCTGAAGTTCCGCGGAGGCAAGGGCGTGGCGACGGGATTAGGCGCATTCGCGCTGATCGCTCCGGAGGCGGTTCTGCTGGCAGCCGGTATCTTCGTTGCGGTCGTGCTTTGTTGCCGACTTGTTTCGCTCGGCTCGATTATCGCGGTCGCATCTTTTCCCCTGCTTGTCTACCTCACGCGCGACTATGAGGATGCACCGACGGCCTTGGCACTGATGGCAGCCGCTTCTCTGCTCATCATCGCCCGTCACCACCAAAACATCCGCCGCTTGCTGGCCGGCACGGAAAGCCGCGTGGGAGCAAAACGCGGATGAGCAATATCGCGATCATCGGCGCGGGAGCCTGGGGTACGGCGCTGTCGATCGTTCTCGGGCGCAAAGAGAGTCATGAGATTCGGCTCTGGGCTCACGAAAAGGAAGTTTGTGAATCGATCACACGACGACGCGTGAACGAGATGTTCCTTCCCGGCCAGAGCATTCCGGCCCGCGTCACGCCGTGCAACGATCTCGCTGAAGCAATTCACGGCGCGGCCATTGTGGTAAGCGTGATGCCCTCGCAACATTGCCGCCGCCTGTTTGAACAGATACGCCCCCACCTAGGCGTAGAAACGATGATCGTCAGTGCGACCAAGGGGTTGGAAGAAAAATCCTTGCTGCGCATGACTGAGGTGATCACGCAGGTGGTCAAAGGCGACGGCATTCCAGCGCCCAGGATCGGCGCGCTTAGCGGCCCGTCTTTCGCGCTGGAAGCGGCGCGGGGAGATCCGACGGCAATCGCCATTGCTTCCCAGGATAAGGAACTCGCGCGCTTCGTCCAGCGGGAGTTCAGCCACGCCAGCTTTCGCCTTTACACCAACGAAGACCCAGTCGGCGTTGAATTGGGTGGCGCTCTGAAAAATACCGTGGCCATCGCCGCTGGCGTTTGCGCGGGTCTTGGCCTGGGACACAATTCCGTGGCGGCGCTAATTACGCGGGGTCTGGCGGAGATGACTCGACTGGTGGTGGCCTGTGGAGGCAAAGCCGAGACCATGGCGGGTTTGGCCGGTCTGGGCGATCTGGTGCTGACTTGCACCGGCGGCCTTTCTCGCAATCGCAGCGTAGGCGTCGAACTTGGCCGCGGATACAAGCTGCCGGAGATTCTCGCCGGGATGCATGGCATGGTTGCGGAAGGAATATTCACCACGACTGCAGCCGTGGGGCTGGCGCGGGCTCGCGGGGTCGAGATGCCCATCACTGAGCAGATGTACGCCATTCTGCACAAGGGCAAGGTTCCCCGCGAAGCCATTCATGAATTGATGACCCGCAGTAGCAAGAGCGAAACTCTTGGGGCATAACTCGAGTCCGGCTTGCGGATTCGGGCTCGTTTTGTTGCCAAACCAGCCCCAGGCTGCATTTTGAGTGGTACTTTGGTAACGGCAACGCTCACGGTTTTCACCTCCGAGCACCTCCGCCGACATTAAAATTCTATAGATACCCGTGAAATTCGCCGCCACTTCGATCGACGGCGCTTCCAAACTAAGCCAGGGGAGCGACTTGTCTTCCGTAGCGCCCAATCCGGCGCGCGTTCCGATTCTCTATGTAATCCTCGGTGTGCTTCTGGTGATCAGCATCGTGCCCATGTATTTCTACTCCGCGGAAGTGGAGGCGATTA
>Ga0209415_10016995_pt1 | contig 11624 bp, 3 predicted proteins | sample PeaSoiSIISIP2007_FD_187696 | JGI IMG/M metagenome (GOLD analysis project Ga0209415, IMG submission 187696) | Peat soil microbial communities from Weissenstadt, Germany - SII-SIP-2007 (SPAdes) (version 2) | ecosystem: Environmental > Terrestrial > Soil > Wetlands > Peat | place: Germany... | reverse complement strand
GCGAAGCGCTGAACCACTTCACGATTCTGTGGCCGGAACGGATGCCGGCCCTGGAGAGAGTTGCGCAATGACAACGCCGAACGCTTCTACATCGATGGGCAGGGGAAGGGGCACCCTTCCCCTGCACCCCATCCCAAAAACAAAACCTGGCCGTTTACACAAAAGTCTGGACACACCTTGCGGTGCCCATCGAGCAAGCTGCTGAGAATCAACGCGAGCTCTCCAGCAACTCAGCTATTTTCTTAAGGCTCTCAGCTCGGCCCATGTAGTTCTCTGCTGCTCGTTTGTTTGCCATATCGGCCGCAGTTTTTCCTGACTCGTCTTGAATACATGGGTCTGCACCCATTCTTAGAAGCAGCTTTACGGTGTCGTAGTGTCCCTCCGCTGCAGCTTCCATTAGTGGCGTCTTGCCGGATGCACCGCCTGCGTTCGGATCTAACTGCTGTGTGCCCAATAGCACTTCGACCACGTCCGAATATCCGTACCGGGCGTATTGCATGAGCACAGACTCCCCTCTGCGGTTACGAGAATTAGGATCGGCGCCTCGGTCGATCAAGAACCTGGCTTTTTCTGCCCTCCTGTATGACTCATCCAAGCACACTAAAGCAAGAGAGGCCGCAGCCCGCCTATCCTGCTGAGAAGCGATGAGTAGATCCATCGAACGCAGATCTCCTCCGGCGTACATAGTTGCGGCGCACAGCGCAGTAACTCCACGCCGATCCTTGGCTTTCGGGTCCGCTCCGGCTTTGAGCAATTCGCTTACAACCTGTGACTTTCCGCGGGCTGCAGCGTAGAATAGAGGAGTTGCCTCGTCTGAATCCCTGGAATCGACCCTCGCGCCCAACGATAACAAGCAGTAGACAACTCTGGTATATCCGCGCGTCGCGGCCCACATGAGCAACGTCTCGCCCTTAACTGTTCCGAAACAAACGAGATACCACATTGTGGCGAGCAGAGCCAGTATCGTGGAAACGATGATAGTCTTCCGTAACATACTTCATTGGCATACAAAGCGCTTTACTACAGCGTTTGACTTGTGTCCGGTCGGTCGAGGATCGTTGTCAGCTCTAAATCCATAATCAGAGATTGTTATCAGCCCTGGAGGAATCTGGGTGGAATCCGCTGAGGCAGTTTCTCCCGGAGCGACTACTATCCCCACATGCCCGGTTGCGTCCACGTAGTTGATCTTCTCCGCAATGACATCCCCGGGGACAGCCTGATCAGCACCTCCAGGCACCGTCTCCCAACATCCCAAGACCTTTTTGGGATCCGCCCAGTCCTTAGCCAATGCAGGGTAATCTATCGTATCAACCCGTCCGAGCAAGTACCTAGCCAGCTGCCGCAAATCGGATTCGTAAGGTGGAAAGGCCAGTGCCTGAGCAAGAATATCATGAACGAACTTGTTACACTGATTGTGGGAGCCGTTTGCATCCACATAGTCGAGCCAATTCGTAGAGCCGACATAGTTGATCGCTTTGGCAGCGACCGCTGCTCTAATGGCGTTTGCCCTAGGTTTGTGGTAGAGGCCAGCTGTTGAAGGGGCGCTCCCTGCTGTCGAAGCATTTCCCCCTTGAAGCGCTGCATAGGATGGAGCCAGATCAAAGAACCAGCCAGGAGAGCCCAGTTGCAGCGAAACGCTTGAGATGAATCCGGCTGTTGAACTGAACCAATCGCCAAACCACGATAGCACTGCTCCGGTATCTGGCACCTGCGAGGTGACAGTTCCGCTTTGATTGACGGTATACAGCGTGCCAAGCTGGCTGGAGCCGGGCTGAGTGGATGTCGCGATAGCGCCGCCATCGGAGGTAGCGTATAAAGGAGAAACCGCTGTGCCTAGGTCTTGTTGCCAGAGTATTCCCCCACCTTGTGCCATGGCCATCATAGGAAGATCAGCCGATGTTCCCGAAGAAGGGGGAGGTTCGATACCAACTGCAGATCCAATATAACTGCCATCTTGGCGCTGCAGCACGGGGCTAAAGCCGTACGGGCCACTGGCAGAGAGATCCCCGGTAACCGTCCCCATGCTTGTCGATATCAAGGCATCCTTTGAAGCATAGTAGATACCCGTGTAGATAGTTGTAGGGATATCCGTGCCCCCCTGGGATCCAAATTGCACCGGCGGAAGATAGTTGCCAGGATTGTTGGGATCGGGTTCTTCCACCAAAGCACAGAAGCTCCAAAGCGACACGGTTCCCCTTTGCTCGTTCACCATAACCGCAACGCCCTGATCGGCATTGGTGATAACCGACAAACTACCGACGCCCTGCCGCTCCTCTCCAGTTCTAGTCCAATGCCAGCCACAGCCAACAAGTATTGACCCGTCAGGTAAACCGGAAGGCAGCCAAGGGTCCGTTGTATCGGTTTGGGTCCACTGATCCAGCTCAATTGTTGCCGATGTCCCGTCTGGCGATACCTTCAGTAATTTGAGGGATATCTGGGAGATTTCAGCGTCTCCCTGTACTGAAACAGTATCAGTGGAATACCCGAGGTACGCATTGCCGTCTCCGGCCACGATCATCCTAGCAACGCTGGCCCAATCACTTTCGAGCGATAGGCTCTGGAGCTGATTGCCGGTTGAGAGGTCAAAGAGCGCCACGTTTGCATTGTCCTGTACAAACAAAAGGCCTGCTGGATGAGGAATTATCGCCTGGATAGACGTGTTGTCTGAAAATGTATAGCCGGGCGCATCTACTTGCTTATCCGAAAAGGTGTAGAGGTTCGCCAACTGATGTGTGCTGGGGTCCAATCTCTGAACAACGTGGGTGGAATGGTAATGATTCTGTCCATCCAGATAGGAATAGGGCGTTTTTAGGAGCGTGTTGCCCGAGAAATCTGGAATTAGCATCGCACCACTTGGAATGTTGTTGGCTGTCCAAACTACGGTCCCATCGGTCCCAATTGCCGAAAGAACACCCGAGCTAAGGGCAAAGACGTCCACGCCACTTGAGGACGGTGCGGCCGGCGCCAGACTGGCGGGGCCACTCGAACTGCCCAACGGTACAGACCAAATCGGCGTGCCAGGTGGGAGCGAGGAGCCCGCATACACTGTGACGGCGATCTGCACATCGCCGGCGTAAACCGTGGCCGTACCAGGCGCAACTGCAGTGATAAGGGGCGGATCATCGCTCGATAGGCTCACGACGTTGGAGTTCGTGGTCGCCCAGCCCAAGTGGGTTACAGGTTGTCCATTGTCCGTCACCGACACAGTGCGCGACTGGCCAACCAGCATGTTCAGGCTCGAGGGCGAGACCTGGAGGCCCGACGGAGGAGTTCCTCCAAGTGTGTAAACAGTGAAGGTCGGACCCTTGGCCCAATTGGATCCCTGTTGCACAGTCAGAGTCCCAGTGGTTGTTCCGCTCGCGACCGCTGCCACAATGCTGGAGTCGCTCCAGCTCACGATGTTCATGGGAGTGCCGTCAATGGCAACGGAACCCGGCGAAGCACCAAACCCAGTTCCAGTTATTGTAACGAGAGTACCGACCGCGCCGCTCGCCGGATCAACCCCAGTGATCTCAATCGGCGCCTGTGCGGGCGGCCCGTTCAAAGTAGCGGCGTAAAGGCTCAGGCTGCCATACAGCAAGTAGCCAAAATAAGGATCGAAAGCCTGGTCCATGAGCCAGCGCACGGTGAGCGTTTGGCCGGGGGAAGCTGCGCTGAAATTGATCGTGTAAACAAAGGCCGTATTGACGGTATTGGATTGAACAGATTCATCCAGGATGGCTGGTGCGCTACCGTCGCTTAGGAATGCAATCAGCTTGCCTTGAGCATTGGCCGCGCCGAGATACAGGCGCAATGTCCGCGGGGTAGTGTCTGCCGAAACCTTGAACTCAAACCCGCTGCCACTCGCCGCTGAGGATGAGACGTAACAACCAACGGCTTCCTGCGGATCGGGTAATCCATCTTCGAATGTGAATTGCGCTCCGCCGCATCCCGAAGAAGCCACCCGAGCGATTGGGTGGTACGGAGAGATCAGCGGCGGAACACCCGCTTTGCGAACCGTTCCGGAATAATCGTCATCATTCGGCAGGTTCCAGCTCTGCCTCGGAGGAAACACAATCCAGTCCGCGGTGCCCTCGCTCGTTAGGTCAATGACCGTGGAGGAATTTAGCGCTACGCCTGAACCCGAGAGGCTGCCACCCGTTCCAATCACGTCGACCTCAGTTCGTGGCGAGTTCCCCGTGAGTCCAGCGCTATCCGTGGCTTGCCCGTGGAGAATATAATGACCCGGGGCCGGGCTCCATGGCCAAGTGAATGGCGCAGCCTGCAGCGGAGTTATTGAACTACCCGCACCAGCGATTTGCGCGCTGGCAATTGAAGAGTCATATTGCGTAGCGGTGATGCCTGCGGTGAGAGTCGCCGATGACGAAAACTCTTGCTGATCCTGAGGCGATAGGATTTGCACCTCCGGCAAGTGTGGCTGCAACACAGCGGCTTGCAGAGACACGCTTCCGTTCGGATCTGTCGAGAGCAATTGCACGGTCAAGGTTTGGCTGGCAGACGCCGCACGGAAATCAATCGAATATACCTGTTCCACACTAGGTGAAGTGTAAGCAGCCACAAACGAACTGCTGATAGTTGGGCTGCTGCCGTCACTAATCGATGCGACCAGCTGCGCGCTGTTGACGTAACCGGCATACAGTTTCAACGTCTTGACGGTAGTGTCTGCCGGAGCCGTGACCTGAAATCCGCCATTCTGGACAGAAGTGGACACCTCGGCTGCGAGACCATTCCCTGTGGCTATCGGAGTCCCGCCGCTCCAGCTATACAGAATGAAACCATTAAGGTCGCCCGACACCTGGCTCGTGTTGACGAGGCTGATGTCACTAATCAAGCCTGCACCTGATTTTCTGGTTGCGGACGCTGTTGTTCCATCCGCCCCCCAAACAACCCAATCGAGATTCACGGGATCTGCGAGACTCACCGAGACAGGCGGTGTATCCGTCCGGAGTTGCAAAACTGGAGCTGGAGTAGGTGATCCCCCAGCGGCTGACGCCGTGACGGTGAAGATCGGTGCGTTGCTCGAAGCGGTTCCCTCAAGCACTTGTACGCCACCAGTCGTGACCCCGGCGGGCACAGCTGCGACAATCTGCGAGTCGCTCCAATAGGTTGGCGCCGCAGGTACACCGTTGAATGAAAGTGTGCTTGCTCCCTGCGCAATGCCGAAGCCGCTGCCGTTCAGCGTGACGAAGGTTCCGACCGGCCCGATGCTTGGATTCAGGGTGGTAATTAATGGTGCCACGGTGAAGGTAACGTCGGAATTGCTCGTACCGCCAGCAGTGACGACTGAAACCGGGCCGCTTGCAGCGCCAACCGGCACCACTGCGCTGATGCTTGTCGTCGACCAGGATTTCGTCATTGCGGAAACGCCATTAAAGAACACGGTGCTGGAACCTTGGCTCGTTCCAAAACCGGTCCCGGTGAAAGTTACTGTTTCCCCCGCGAAGCCGCTGGATGGTGAAATTGAGCTAATGTGGGGCACCGGAGGAACTGAGGGACCGCTCAGCGTTGCTGCATAGATTTGTATATCACCCCAGTCGTATTCGCTCTGTAAGGTGAGGCGAAGGGTGAGCGACTGGTTTGCCGAAGCGGCGTTGAAATTGATAGCGTATACAGTTGGGAGCGCCGGGTCGGGGTTGTCGAGCGACTCGTCAATTACCGCAGGGGCACTGCCGTCGCTCAAGAATGCCTGTAGTTTTGCGACGCCGTATTCAGCGTTCGCATAGAGGCGCAGGGTTCTCGGCGTTGTATCGGCCGCGACGGTCAGTTGGAAGCCGTTACCAACTCCATCCACGCCTACCGACGGCTTAACATCGGTCTCTTGGTTATCGGGGACACCATCCGTGAACGAGAACATCTCTGGTCCACAGCATGTGGAGGTATAGGATGGATGATTCCCGAGGGTCTGGTACGCAGATATGAGTGACGCAACGTTATTCTTCCAAGGATCCGCAACTGTACCATCAATTCCCGTACCAAACAGCGTCCGGTCGGGACTTGCCTGGGCACTGAAGTCCAGCGCAGAGGGACGGATCAATTCTATAAATACGCCGCCAGCTCCAGTGGTAAACAGTCTCCAATCAGCAGTTCCTTCGGCGGTGAGGTCTACCGCAACAGATGGGTCAATCTGATCCAGTGAAACATTGAGGCTGCCACCGTTGCTGATCGCGTCAAACTCCACTGGGGCGGAAGTACCAACCAGTCCCGCGCTGTCTGTTGCCTGCGCGCTGAGTTGATGGTGGCCGGCAGCCACTCCTGTCCATGTCGCAGTGAACGGCTGGGCGCTCCAGTTGAACAGCTGAGCACCATCAGCCGTGAGCGACCCATTCGCAAGGCTTGCGCCGACTTGATCGGCAATTGCGCTCACTGGAACGCTTGCTCCAGACGTAAATGACTGACCACCCGCTGGCGAGGTGATCATCACTTGTGGTACACGCGGCTGCAATGTCGCTGCTTGCAATGCGACATAGCCATTTGCGCTCGTCAACGTGAGGGTGACCGTTAGCGTTTGCCCGGCGCTGCCAGCCTGGAAATCGATCGAGTAGACCTTATCGGCTTCACCACCAGCGTGTACCGAAGAATCGCTGATAGCCGGGCTGCTGCCGTCGCTGAGTGAGGCCGACAGTGTCGCGCTTCCGTGTACTCCGGCATATAAGTTGAAGGTCTTTACTGTCGTATCAGCAGGAACTGTAATCTGGAACCCGGAGTTTAAAGCGAAAGCCCCGACCTCGGCGGCCACACCACTATCGCTTGGTATTGGGGTCCCGTCCGTCCAACTATACAGAATGTATCCGTAGGTGTTCCCCTGGATATTGCTCGTGTTGACCGGAGTAAAGTCGCTGATTATCGGCGTTCCTACCTTGCGGGTTGCGGCCGTGGTCGTCCCATCTGCTCCCCAAACTACCCAGTCAAGCGTGAGAGGCGCTGTGAGGTTAACCGTGGCAGGAGTGTCGTTGACACGCAGCTGAAACAAAGGACTCGCGGGTTGAATCGTCAGACTGAGGGTAGCTGTCGCGAGGTTTGAGTTTGCATCCACTACCTGGACGGTGAAGCTGCTGGTACCAAGCGTTGTCGGTATGCCACTGACAATCCCGGCGCCCCCATCCAAGCTCAACCCAGGGGGCAGACTTCCAGCCGCTATTGCCCAGTGGTAAGGGTATGTGCCGCCGCTCGCAACCAAGTTCGCGCTATAAACGACATGCTGCGCGCCCGAATTTAGCGAGGTCGTGGTGATCGCAATAGAGGGGTTGACTGTGAGACTCAGGATTTGTATGGCAGAGAACGATTGTGCGTCGGTAACCTGAACAGTGAAGCTAGTGGTGCCGCTTGTCGTAGCTATGCCGATAATCGTCCCCGTGCTGGAATTCAGTGATAACCCCGACGGCAAGCTGCCGGCGCTGATGGACCACGTATAGGGGCTCTGGCCGCCGCTGGCCGTCAGAGTCGCGCTGTAAGCTACGCTCTGCGTCCCGCTGGAAAGTGAACTCGTCGTGACAACCAGCGGGAGGGTGATATTAACGCTCAGCGCTTTCGTCGCGCTGTTGGCCGGCAAACTGGAATCCGTCACCTGCACGGTGAAATTGCTGGTACCAGTCGTTGTTGGCGTGCCCGTGATGGCACCGGTGCTGGCGTTCAGCGACAGCCCGGCCGGCAAGCTGCCTGTGCTAATGGACCATGTATAAGGACTCTGGCCGCCCATGGCCGCCAGCGTTGCGCTGTAAGCTGCGTACTGCTCGCCAATCGGCAGCGAACTGCTTATGATGGAGGGAGGCGGCACGACAGTCATGGTGGTCGAACCGCAGAGCGAGCCCGTGCAAGCACTGATTGTCGCAGAACCTGCCGCTACGGCGAACGCATTCCCCTGATTACTCGCATCGTTCGAAACCATTGCAATCGTGCTGTCGGAAGATCCCCATGTAGCGGAGGCGAGGATCTCTGCGCTGTTGTCGCTGAATGTGCCAATGGCTCTATACGGCAGGGTGCCCCCAAGAGGAACCAATGGATTGGTCGGATTTAAGGAAATCGAAACTAGACCCGACGGGATCAGCGTGCTGGGTTGGTCCAATTCCGCACTTGTCAGCGTATTGGCATAGTAATCTATCCCAGCCGCTACTAATACCTGCCCGTTATTCAACAGGGTCGTGGTGAAGCTCTGCCTTGTGGTGTACATGCTGCCGGCCACCGTGAAGATTCCGGTTGCCGGGTCATAGAGCTCTACAGTAGCCAGTGTGTTGCCATTGTTATCCTGGCCTCCTGCGATTAAGACCAATCCATTGTTGAGCAGCGTCCCCTGCGTCCCATCGTAGCGCGGGGTATTCAGGCTGCCCGTCACTGTGAAGGTTCCTGACACAGGGTCATAAAGTTCGGCGCTGGCAACAGCGTTGCCGTTAGTATCATAGCCTCCTGCGATTAGCACTCTGCCGTCGTTTAGTAGAGTTGCTGTGTGCACGGCACGCCCAATGTTTAGGCTACCAGTTGGGGTGAAGGTCCCCGCCACCGGGTCGTAGAGTTCAGCGCTGGCAAGGGAATTGCCGTTAACATCCAAGCCTCCGGCAATCAGCACGGTCCCGTTGTTCAGTAGGGTCGCCGTGTGTGTGTCGCGCGCGGTATTCAGACTGCCGGTAGGGGTAAAACTTCCAGTCGCTGGATCATAAAGCTCGCCGCCAGCGGCGAGGCTAGTGATGAAATCACCGTTGCTGTCGACACCGCCCGCGATGAGCACCTTGCCACTGTTCAGTAACGTTGCCGTCTGTGAGTTTCGCGCGGTGTTCAGGCTCCCCGTGAACGTAAACGTGCCCGATGCGGGGTCGTAGAGCTCCGCAGGGTTGGCAATATTATTCCAGTTGCTGTCGCAACCTCCCGCTATCAGCACTTTGCCGCTCGTCAGCAGTGTGGCGGTGTTGAAGATGCGCGCGGTGTTTAGGTTGCCCGTCGCCGTGAACGTGGCCGTCGCCGGGTTATAAACCTCGGCACTAGGAAGAGCATCGTATGCAAAACCGTCCACACCTCCCGCAACGAGTACCATGCCGGTAATCAGCAGAGTAGCGGTATGGAACATCCGCGCGGTGCCAAGGCTGCCGGTTGGGCTGAAATTGGCAGTCGCGACTGTGAAGATCACACCGTTGCTGGCGATCCCGCCGACTGTGACCACTAGGTTGCCGCTTGTCGCTCCGGTCGGCACCGGCACAGTAATGCTAGTGGCGCTCCAACTGCTTGGCGTGGCCGTTGTGCCGTTGAACGCCGCGATGCTCGTGCCCTGCGTGGGTCCAAAGTTGGTTCCCGTAATCGTTACCTGTGTCCCGGGCACTCCGCCCATGGGCGACACGCTGCTTATCGTGGGAGCTTGCGAAAACGCAACAACCGACGAGCAAAGCAGCATTAACAGCAACGCTAGACGAGGGCACCGGAAATCAGCAGCCATGAACGGAATGTGTCTGCACAAAAAGTCTCTTGAACGCGACATACAAATCCCTCAAGAAGGATTCCAAACACATAAGGAGAAACTCGTCACAACTCGCTTACGAGGGCCCGACTAGAAATGCATTCATACCCACAGACTGAACCCGGATTGAATCCCAGTTGCACCCTCTCCCTTTTGCAGAAACAACTGCTGCTTAACGCGACCTGAGAATTTAGCCCTCGAGCCTAGTTGCCGTCGTGATGGCGTCAAGGAAAATTCAGGAATTGTTCTGAAAACAGAAAATGAACAGAAAACAGTGCATGGTCTCGTGTGAGCACGCATATCACGGCATCATGGCAGCCGCCCCACTGGTAGGTGGAAAACACCACAGTGGATCGGCAGGCCCGAGGTTTTCTTGGAATGCTTGAGAGATACCTGTGCTGCAGTCCAGCGGCACCAAACGAACTATCGATTGTCAAGGACCCCAATCACAATGTTCGGTTTCCAGAACAGAGGTGGATTACGACAGATTGTCGAGGAAGATGAGCGCGATTCAGACACAAGGACAGTGGGCGCCGTTACCGTGACAGTTTCCTTGTTCGAACGATGTAAGCGTTGACCCTCCGCATCGATCGTTTTCACGACTCGCGTGCAACGCGCACCGCCGCTGCCGCCTGCAGCAGCAAGTCCCCCCTGACGCTTTGGTCCCTACATCGAAGGGTTTCTTGTTTCTAGTTGACTCGTCCACTTCGGCGCATCTCTGCGCCGCCACAACTGCAAAGGAAAACAGACCATGAAGATGTCTGCCGCCCGCATCCGCTCAATCCTCAAGCGTCACGACAGCGCTCACAAGGAAGCTTTGGCCTTGCCCCCTGGGGTGAGACAAACAGTTAAGACACAGTTCGCCGTTCGATGAAAATCGCTCCACCGGCAAGACGAGTTTACTGCACACTGCCATCCAGTTGGTGAAGCGGAGGCGGGCCCTGCTGGAGAGCAACCCGCCAAGGAATAGCCAACTGGGAACTCATCGAAGCCGATGAGCGCTGGGAGCAGGCAACGCTTGCCGCTCCCAGCTTGGTCGAATCCTACATCGGATCGATAGATTTCCCCATGCCTGAGAAAACTCATAAAGAAAGCTGCCGCGCAGCGGCCTCCGGGTTTTGGGCCGCGAGTTGGTCCTCAAACTCGGCGGGAGGCAAGTATCCCAGCGCCGAGTGCAGGCCTTTGTGGTTGTAGACCTTGTCCAGAAACTCGCCGATGGAGGCGTGGGCCTCGGCCAAGTCGCGGTATTCGTTACGGTAAACTTCCTCGTACTTCAGCGTTTTCATGAAGGATTCGCAGGCGGCGTTGTCCCAGGGATTGCCCTTGCGCGACATGCTGATGGCGATCTGGTTCGCCTTCAGCAACTCGGTGTACTGGTGGCCGGCATATTGCGAGCCGCGATCAGAGTGATGCACCAGTCCCGGTTGCGGCCTGCGGCAGGAAAGTGCCATGCGTAGCGCTGCCAGCGTCAGTTGATCGTCCAGACTGCGGTCCAGCGCCCATCCGATCACTCGACGGGAGTAGGCATCCAAGATCGCCGCCAGGAACACGAACTCTGCCAGCAGCCGGATGTAGGTCAGATCGGCGATCCAGAGCTGGTTCACGCCGGTGAGCCCCAGGCCGCGCGCCAGGTTCAGGTAGATCCGGCGGCCATGGTTGGAATCGGTGGTGACGACGAACTTCCGCCGCCGCACGCACAGCAAGTTGTCCTCGCGCATCAACCGGTAAACGCGTTTCGGGTTCACCGTCCATCCCCGCCGGCGCAACTCGACGGTGATGCGCGGCCGTCCGTAGCTCGGCCATTCCAGCGCGATGTGCTGGATGGCGTCGCGCAAATTCATGTCCCGGTCCTCACCTGGCTTGGGATCAGCACCGAAGCGATAGAAGCTGGACCGGCTCACCCGGCCCAGCTCCACCATGCGTTGAATACTCACTCCCCGGCGGGCGTTCACTTCTTCCGTGACCTTCCGGTAGACGGCGGATTTCCAGTCAATGCCTGCAGCCTCCGCTGTTCCTCGATGCGCTGCAAGCACCCCTTCAAAAAATCGACCTCCAGCGCCTGCTGGCCGATCTTCCGCTCCAACTCGGCCATCCGCCCCTCCGACCAGCGCCGCTGTCCATTTCCCGGAAACGCGTTGCCCGGCCCCTGCCGGAACTCACGCCGCCAGCGGTGCAACACGTTGGG
>Ga0209415_10016993_pt1 | contig 11626 bp, 8 predicted proteins | sample PeaSoiSIISIP2007_FD_187696 | JGI IMG/M metagenome (GOLD analysis project Ga0209415, IMG submission 187696) | Peat soil microbial communities from Weissenstadt, Germany - SII-SIP-2007 (SPAdes) (version 2) | ecosystem: Environmental > Terrestrial > Soil > Wetlands > Peat | place: Germany... | reverse complement strand
CACTTCCAGCCGACCGTCGACACCATGTCGGGACGGTGCTTCATGCTCGAGGCCCTGGTCCGATGGCGCCACCCGGAGTACGGGCTCATCTCCCCCGACGAGTTCGTGCCGCTGGCGGAGCACCACGGACTGGGGCTGGCGCTCTTCCGGCGGCTCCTGAGGTCCGCCCTCTCTCAGTGCTCGGACTGGCGGCGCAGCGGCCTGGCCCGTGCCGTGTCCGTCAACATCTCGCCGCAGACCCTCCTCGACCCCCAGGCCGTCAGCGCGGTGGCCAGCGCCCTGTCGAGCGCCCAGGTGCCCTCGAACGCCCTCGTGCTCGAGCTCACCGAGGAGGCGTTCGTCGGTGAGATCGGCCAGCTGCTGACCGCCCTCAATCAGATCCGCAGCCTCGGGGTCGGGCTGGCGATCGACGACTTCGGGGCCGGGTACTCGTCGCTCGCCTATCTCAGACGTCTGCCCGTCGACGTGGTCAAGCTGGACCGGGCGTTTGCATCCGGTCTCGGTTTCGACCCGGCCAGCGAGGCCATCATCGCCCTCAGCGTCGAGCTCTCACACCGTCTCGGCCTCACCGTGATCGCGGAGGGGGTGGAGACGGAGGCCGCCTTCGAGGCCCTGCGCCGCCACGGTTGCGACATCGCCCAGGGGTACTGGATCTGCCGGCCCTCCCCGGCGACCGAGATCACCGAGTGGCTGGCGAGCGCGGCCCGGCCCGGCCTGCGGAGCGGGGCGACCCGGGTGCTGGAGGTCTGACCGGCCGCGGAAGCCGAGTGGCGCCAGTGCGCGTCACGCTCGCGGTGGGAGCGCCACCCATACTTGGGCCATGCCCACTCGTCGAGTCATCCTTCTGGGCGCCACCGGGTCGATCGGCCGCCAGGCCGTCGATGTCATCTCCCGTTTCCCGGACCGCTTCGAGGTGGTGGGAGCGGTCGCCCGCCGCGACGCCGCCGGGCTTCGCGCGCTGGTCGAACGTCTCGGGGTGGGCCGGGCGGCGCTGGTGGCCCCCGACGCGGACGCGGATGTCCCCACCGGCTGGGGTGTCGGCCTCGAGGCGGCGTGTGAGATCGCAGCCCTGCCCGCCGACGTCGTCTGCGTGGCCATCACCGGGGCGGCGGCGCTGCGCCCGACCCTGGCCGCCCTGGATGCCGGGACCACCGTCGCGTCCGCGACCAAGGAGGTCCTGGTGATGGCCGGCGAGGTGGTCCGAGCTCGCTCGCTGCGGTCGGGTGCCCGCATCGTCCCCATCGACAGCGAGCACTCCGCGCTTTGGCAGTGCCTCCGGGGCGAGGATCCGGCGAGCGTCAGCCGGCTGATCCTGACCGCCAGCGGCGGGCCCTTCCGGGAGCGCGACCCGGCAACGTTCGCTGCGATCACGCCCGAGGAGGCCCTCCGCCACCCGACCTGGAACATGGGCCCCAAGGTCACCGTCGACAGCGCCACCATGATGAACAAGGGTCTGGAGGTCATCGAGGCCCACTTCCTCTTCGACGTCGACTACCGCCGCATCGACGTCCTGGTCCATCCCAGTTCGGTCATCCATTCGATGGTCGAGTTCCGGGACGGGGCTACCAAGGCGCAGCTCGGTGTCCCCGACATGCGCCTCCCCATCGCCCTCGCCCTCGCCGACGGGGAGCGGTTGCCCGGCGTCGCCCCCGCCGCCGACCTGCCCGCGGTGTCGCCGCTGCAGCTTCTTCCCCTCGATCCGCTTCGCTTCCCGGCGGTGGGGGTGGCCCGCCGGGCGGGAGAGCGCGGTGGGGTGGTGCCGGCGGTCCTGAACGCGGCCAACGAGGTGTGCGTCGACGCCTTCCTGCGCGGTGCCTGCCGCTTCGACCAGATCACCGCTCTGGTGGGGGAGGCGGTGGAGGCGGCGCCGCTCGTGGTCGCGCCGTCCCTGGAGGACGTGGTTGCCGCGGACTCCTGGGCGCGCCAGCGCGTCGGCGACGCGCTCGCGCTGCCCGCCGCGGGTGGCGGGGCATGAGCGGCATCGGCGGCGTCCTCATCGCCATCGTCGCCTTCCTGGTGGTGATCACCGTCGTGGTGGTGGTCCACGAGCTGGGTCACTTCGTGGTGGCCAAGCTCTCGGGGATCAGGGTGGACGGTTTCTCGGTCTTCGTCGGCCCTCCCGTCCTCAAGGTCCAGCGCGGGGAGACCGTCTACGCCCTCCGCGCCATTCCTGTCGGCGGCTTCGTCCGCATGGCCGGCATGCTGGGCATCGAGGGGGAGGCCGATGCCGGCGAGCGCAACTTCTACCGGGCCTCGATCCCGCGGCGGCTCGCCACCATCCTGGCCGGCGTTGCCGTCAACTTCGTCTTCGCGGGCATCTGCCTGACGGTCGTCGCCGCCCAGGCCACCCCCTCCAACGTCCCGGCCGGGGAGCCGACCGCCCGGGCCGGGCTGGTCAGCGGCGACGTGGTCCTCAGCGTCGGCGGCCAGACGATCAGCTACGCGTCGACGGCGGTCACCGACGCCGACTTCTACGCGGCGGTCCAGCGGAGCGAGGGCCGGCCGATCACGGTGGTCTACCAGGCCTCCGGCGGCGCCGACCACACCGCGACCATCACCCCGGAGCTGGTCGTCTACACGTTCGGCCAGCCCAGCACCTTCCCGAGCCAGTGGGCGAAGGCCGCGCTGGTGGTCACCTCGGTCGACGGCGGCTCGCCGGGCACCGGGGACCCCGCGGCGGTGCTGGGCGGTGGTACCGCGGTGAGGATCAGCGGCTTCGTGGAGGGGGACAGCACCGACCGCTTCACGAACCTCAAGCTGTCCAACCTCCGCGACGGAAATGGAAGCCAGACCGCCTATGCCACGGCGGCCTGGCGCATCGGGTACGGCGCCCAGGTGCCGGGCGAGGCGCTGATCCCGGCCCTCCACGACGGATTCGGCGCGGTGCCCGCCTACGCGGTCGGGCTGGTTCAGCTGGTCGGCCAGCTGTTCGTCCACCCCTCGCAGGCATCCTCGGATGTCGCCGGACCCGTCGGCATCGCCTCCCTCGCCGGGGCGACCATCCAGCAGGGGTGGGTCCAGTTCCTCTCCCTGGTCGGCCTGATCAGCCTGGCCGTGGGGTTCATGAACCTCCTGCCCATCCCAGGTCTCGACGGCGGATGGCTCCTGCTCATCATCATCGAGGCGGTGCGGAGGCGGCGCGTCGATCCCCAGCGCCAGCTGCTGGCGACGGGCATCGGGTGGGCATTCATTATCCTGTTGGTGGTGCTCATCACCTTCAGCGACATCAGCCACCTCTCCGGAGGCGCCCACTGAGATGAACCCTCCCCACCGGCGCCGGACCGTCCCCATCAACGTCGGTGGCGTGGTGATCGGCGGCGCCGCGCCGATCTCGGTCCAGACCATGACCAAGACCCAGACCGAGGACGTGAGCGCCACGCTTGCCCAGATCGAGCGCGCGGCGGCCGCCGGGGCTGACATCGTGCGGGTCACCTGCGACACCCCGGAGGCGGGCCGGGCCCTGCGCGAGATCGTCCGCGGCTCCCCGGTGCCGATCGTCGCCGACATCCACTACGACGCCCCGCGGGCCCTCGAGGCGCTGGAGGCGGGGGTCGCCTGCCTCCGGCTCAACCCGGGCAACATCACCGATCGGGCCAAGGTCGCCGACATCGCCCGCGAGGCCAGGGACCGGAACGTGCCGATGCGGATCGGAGTCAACGCCGGCAGCATCCCCAACCGCAAGGGACTGGAGCGCGGCCGGGGGGGCAGCATCGAGGAGACCGCGCAGCTGATGGTGGAGGCCGCGCTCGGCCACATCCGGATCCTCGAGGAGCTGGACTTCCACCAGATCAAGGTGTCGCTCAAGGCGTCGGACGTCGCCACCAACCTGGCGGCCAACCGGAAGTTCGCGGCCCTCGGTAACCGCTACCCGCTTCACCTCGGGCTCACCGAGGCGGGCCCGGTCGACACCGGCAGCATCAAGAGCGCGATGGGCATCGGCATTCTCCTCGCCGAGGGGATCGGTGACACCATCCGCGTCTCCCTGGTCAGCGAGCCGGAGGACGAGGTGCGGGTCGCCCGCCAGATCCTCGCCAACCTGGAGGAGAAGGCGAGCGGGCCCAACCTGGTCGCCTGCCCCACCTGCGGGCGGCTGGAGATCGACATGGTGCCCATGGTCAAGCGGGTCGAGGAGGCGATGCAGGGCATCCGCCGACCGATCACGGTGTCGGTGATGGGCTGCGTGGTGAACGGGCCGGGGGAGGGGATGCACGCGGACATCGGCATCGCCGGCGGGCGCCACAAGGGGGCGCTCTTCAAGGCCGGCCGGGTGGTGGCGTCGCTGCCCGAGACCGAGCTGATCGACACCCTGATCGCTGAGCTGCGCACCATCGCCGCCGAGGACGCTTTGCTGCTGGCCGCCGGCAAGGCGCTGCCGGTGGGGCTGGGCGACGGGGCCGCCGCGCCGTCCCGGCCCATGACCCCGCTCAGCGTCGTCTGAGGGACCGACCGGCTTCGGCGCCGACTCCCGGTAAACTCGGCGGCCATGGCTGACGAACGTCCGCCGATGCCCAAGGCGATCACCCGCAAGAGCGACGACTTCGACCGCTGGTACACCGACACGGTGCGGCGGGCGGAGCTGGCCGACTACGCGCCGGTCCGCGGCTGCATGGTCATCCGCCCCTACGGCTACGCGCTCTGGGAGCGCATCCAGCGGGCCCTCGACGACATGATCAAGCGGACCGGGCACGAGAACATGTACTTCCCGCTGCTCATCCCCGAGTCGTACCTGCAGAAGGAGGCGGAGCACGTCAAGGGCTTCGCCCCCGAGGTGGCCTGGGTCACCCAGGGGGGACAGAAGCAGCTCGAGGAGCGCCTGGCGATCCGGCCCACCTCGGAGACCATCATCTGCTCGATGTTCGCGGACTGGATCCACAGCTACCGCGACCTGCCGGTTCTGATCAACCAGTGGTGCAACATCCTCCGCTGGGAGAAGCGCACCCGTCTCTTCCTGCGCACCACCGAGTTCCTCTGGCAGGAGGGTCACACCTTCCACGAGACCCGGGCCGAGGCCGCCCGCGAGGTGGACACCATGCTCGACTGCTATCGCGAGCTGGCCGAGGAGTGGCTGGCCATTCCCGTGGTCCCGGGGCGCAAGACCGACTCCGAGAAGTTCGCGGGAGCCGAGTACACGCTCTCCATCGAGGCGATGATGAGCGACGGCTGGGCGCTCCAGGCGGGGACCTCCCACCAGCTCGGACAGAATTTCACCCGCGCCTACGGGATCACCTACAGCGACCGGGGCAACGCGCTGCAGCACCCCTTCCAGACCTCCTGGGGGCTGTCGACCCGGATCATCGGCGGGCTGATCATGGCCCACGGCGACGACGCCGGCCTGGTCATGCCGCCCCGCGTCGCACCGATCCAGGTGGTGGTGGTCCCGGTGACCCGGAGCAATGACCCGGAGGGGGCGGCCGCGGTGGAGGAGGCCTGCCGGCGCCTCGAGGCGGCGGCCGGCGAGGTGCGGCTGCGGGTGGACCGCCGGGACGGCATCCGTCCCGGCGAGAAATACAACCACTGGGAGCTGCGCGGGGTGCCGCTACGGCTGACCGTCGGGGCCCGGGACCTCGCCGCCGGCCAGGTGACCGTGACCCGGCGGGTGGACGGCGAGAGCTGGACCGAATCCCTGGACGGCGTGTCCGGTCGGCTTCCCGCCCTCCTCACGGAGGCCCAGGGCCGCATCTGGTCCCGTGCCGAGGGGCTGCTGCGCGACCGGACCGTCGAGGTCGGGAGCCTCGACCAGCTGCGCCAGGCCTTCGCGAAGGAGCCGGTCTTCGCCAATGCGCCCTTCTGCGAGCGACGGGAGTGCGAGGAGGCGATCAACACCGCCGCCCCTGCCCTCACCGTCCGCGTGCTGCGTCGCGATCGCAGCGGAGAGGCCGGGCGTTGCCTGGCGTGTGGAGAGCCGTCGTCCGAGGTTGCCCTGATCGCCCGCGCGTACTGAGGGCGAAGGCCCTCACGGCGGGCCCCCCGGTGGCGAGGGCGGAGCGGGTCAGCTGGGGGCGGGGGCCGTGGAGTAGAGCTGCACCGATCCGACGAAGCTGGTGAACCCGGGCGGGGGGTTCTGCGCCGAGGCCACGGCGAAGCCATAGAAGTCGTGACCGGCCAGGATGAAGCGGTAGTCGAGGTAGACCCCGTCCAGCGAGACCAGCACGTCGTCGTCCGGGTAGCCGTCGTAGGTTCCGAGCACCTGGGAGATCACGGTGACGCCGAGGTTGGTGACCATGCTGTTGACCCCCGCCTGGAGGCTCAGCTGAGGATCGGAGACGCTGACGGCGGACGGATAGGGCATGTAGATGGCCAGGTACTGGTCGCCGGTGGTCACGTCCTCCGCCTCCCAGGTCGTGTAGCTGATGGTGACACCGCTCTCCGACTCCGAGCCGTTGACAGAGGCCGGGGTGACCGGGAAGGCGGCCGCGAAATCGTGGCCGGGGTCGGTGAAAAGCGCCGCGGCGCTGGGGCTCGCGGACGGAGCGGGCGTGGGCGTGGGCCCGGGGCTCGGGGTGGGTGTGGGCGCGGGGGTGGCGGTCGCGGTGGCCTGAGCCGAGGCGCTGGGGGCGGGCGCGGGCGTCGCGGTGCGATGGGTGAGGATGTAGGTGCCACCGGCAGCGATGATCGCCAGCGCGATGAGCGCGAGCAGGGCCGTGCGCAGGGGAGAGCGGCCTCGGGCCGGCGCCGCCCGCCCCCCGGGAGCGGGGATCGGCGGCGGCGGAGGCGTCTGCGGCGGGCGGAGGGCGGGTGGCGTCTGTGCCGGCGGCGCCGAGTAGGAGTCCGCCGGCCAGCCGCCCGGCTGCTGAAGGGGTGGCCGGGGTCCACCGGGCGTTCCGAGCGGGGCGGGGGCCGGCCAGCCGGGCGGCGGGGCGAACGGCTCGGGCTGCACCGTGGGAGTGGGAGGCTGGGCGGCGGCCCGGAGGGAGGCCCAGGGGCCCGTCTCCCAGCCCGGCTGGCCCGGGGGAGCGGCGGACGGCGCTGGGCCGCGCGGGCCAGTGGCCTCCGGAGGCGGCGACGATGCGGGGACTGACGGCCTGACCTGCCTGTCCGAGGCCTCAGCCGGGGGTCGGGGCGCTGGAGCCGGCGTTCCTCCGGCGAGAGGCTGGCCGGCCGCCGGGGGCACGCTCGGCGGTGTCGGAGTGCGGCGCCAGCGCTGCCCATCCCACCAGAAGCGGCGATCAGCACTGAGCGGCGCACCGGGGGGCGGCCCCGGCGGCTGCTGGCCATAGCCCCCACCTGCATCGCTCATGCGAGCCCGAAGCATATCCGCCGCGTGGGCAACCCGGGGCAACGGACAGACACGACCCGGTCACGAAGGCGGCGGCCGCGGGCCGACGGCCCGGAGCGGACCGGCGCGCCGTCAGCTGCCGGGGATCGTCAGGGGGCTCGGCGGCGGGGTGAAGGCCGGGACACTGTTCCAGTTCGAGAAGTCGATGGTCCCGGTCTCGGAGCCGCTGGTCTTCGACAACCGCAGCGGGTAGGCCGGACCTGAGCTGGCCACGGCGAGGATGCTGCCATCGCTCGTGTCCTTGACGAAGACGACGGACTGGCCGTTGACGGTCCCGGTGCCCCCCGACGCGAGCGTTCCGTGGTTCTCCAGGGTCGACGAGATGTCGGTGAGGGAGCTGACCCCCGAGAAGGCGGACGCTGTCGAGGAGCCCGCCGGGGCCTCCACCCACTTGCCGGCGTAGTCGCCGGTGGCGGAGCTCGGCAGGCCCTCGGCGGTCCAGAACGCGGCTGGCGCGTTGAAGTAGACGTTGCCGCCGATCACGTCGAGGTCCACGCTGCTGCCATTCAACGTCAACGTCCCATCGATGTCGTTGCCGCGAACCTTGAAGTCGATCCCCGTGACCCCGCTGCCGAAGTTTCCCGTGCCTGACATCTCGAACCCGCTCGCCTTCTGTGCCGCCGCGGACGCCGCCTGCACGATCTGAGCCGGCGACTCGGAGGCCAGGCCGTTCTGGCTGGGGCGGGTGAGGGCGTACACGGCGGCGACCGCTCCCGCCACCACCACCAGTGCAACCACCGTCGCGACCAGCCAGCGGGCGCCGGAGCGTCGTGGAGCCACCGGCACCGGGGGCGCCGGCCACTGCCCCGGGAAGGGCCCCGCGAAGGGAGGGGCGGCCACCGCCGGGGGCGCGAACTGCGGGGAAGGAGCCCACGGCGGGGCCGCCGGTGGGAACGTTGGCGTCACCGGTGGAGGAACAGGTGCCCACTGCGTCCCGTCCCACCAGAAGCGACCATCCGCGCTCCGGGGAGCTCCGGGCGGCGGACCCGATGGGAGTGGAGGTGCCGGCGCCACCGGTGGTGGCGGCGTGACCGGTGGAGGGACGGGGACCCACTGCCTGCCGTCCCACCAGAAGCGGCCATCCGGGCTCACCGGGGCTCCGGGCGGAGGGCCCGTGGAGAAGGGCGGCGGCGGACCGTACGGCCCACCTGGGTCGGACATCTGCGCCGGATCATAGATCGCCGCGGGCAGGTCCGCGGCCTCGGTTCACGATTGCCCGGGCCGGGTGCCCGGTACACTCGACAGCGATGCCCTTCATCGATCTCGAGTCCCGGATCGGGTACCTGCCCGAATCCGACCGCGACCTTCTCCGCCGGGCGTTCGACCTCGCCGAGCGGGCCCACGAGGGCCAGTTCCGGCTCTCGGGAGAGCCCTACGTCGAGCATCCACTGGCGGCGGCGGTGCTGCTGAGCGAGCTGCGCCTCGACGCCGAGACCCTCGCGGCGGCACTGCTCCACGACACCGTGGAGGACACCGACGTCACCCTGGATGAGATCCGGGGCGAGTTCGGTGATCCCATCGCCCGGCTGGTCGAGGGGGTGACCAAGCTCGGCAAGATCCACGTTCACACCCGCGAGCAGGCCCAGGCGGAGAACATCCGCAAGATGCTGGTGGCGATGGCGGAGGACATCCGGGTGGTGCTCATCAAGCTGGCCGATCGCCTCCACAACATGCGCACCGTGGGCGCCCATGTGGAGGAGCGGCGACTGCGGATCAGCCGGGAGACCCTCGACATCTACGCCCCGCTGGCACACCGGCTCGGCATCTGGCAGTTCAAGGCCGAATTGGAGGACCTCGCCTTCGCCCAGCTCGACCCCGACAACTACCACGCCGTCGAGGCCAAGCTGCGCAGCGGACGGCAGCAGCGCGAGGTCTTCGTCCGCGATGTCAGCGAGATCCTCCAGCGCGAGCTGGAGGCGGTGGGGGTCCGCGCCGAGCTGAGCGGCCGCTCCAAGAACGTCTACAGCATCATCGACAAGATGGGCCGTCAGCAGAAGGACTTCGAGGAGATCTACGACCTGATGGCGGTGCGGGTGGTGGTCGACTCCATCAAGGACTGCTACACCGCCCTGGGCGTGGTCCACCATCTCTGGAAGCCGATCCCGGGCAGGTTCAAGGACTACATCGCCATGCCCAAGGGCAACGGCTACCAGTCCCTGCACACCACGGTGATCTCCCACACCGGTGAGCCCGTCGAGGTCCAGATCCGGACGGTGGAGATGCACCACACCGCCGAGTACGGGGTGGCGGCCCACTGGCATTACAAGGCGGGCCCCCAGCAGGTGCGCTTCGACGAGCGGTACGGCTGGCTGCGGCTGCTGATGGACTGGCAGAAGGAGCTGCTCGACGCGGAGGCCTTCGTCGACACGGTCAAGTTCGACATCTTCCAGGACGAGGTCTTCGTCTTCACCCCCAAGGGTGACGTCCGCTCCCTGCCCGCGGGGAGCACCGCGGTGGACTTCGCGTACCGGGTCCACACCGCGGTCGGGCACCACTGCATCGGGGCCAAGGTCAACGGCCGGATGGTCCCGCTCGACTACCACCTCGCCAACGGGGACATCGTCGAGATCCTGACCACCAAGGCGCCCCACGGTCCCTCCCGGGACTGGCTGACCTTCGTGAAGACCTCGACTGCCCGGGAGAAGATCCGGCAGTGGTTCAAGAAGGAGCGGCGCGAGGAGAACGTCACCAAGGGCCGGGAGATGCTCGACAAGGAGTTCCGGCGGCTGCGCCAGACCTCGCTCGCGGCCCTCAAGGACGACGGGCTGCTGGAGCTGGCCCGGGACTTCAAGTTCACGACCGCGGACGACTTCCTGGCGGCGATCGGCTACGGCGAGCTGAGTCCCCGGACGGTGGTGCTCCGCCACGCCGATCGCGACACGCGTGGCGAGGAGGACGGTCACGGCTCGGTCATCCCGCTCACCTCGCCGGCGGCGGTGCCGAGCGGCGAGGTGAGGGTGCACGGCGTCGGCAACATGCTGACCACATTCGCCCGCTGCTGCAACCCGCTGCCGGGGGAGCCGATCCGCGGCTACATCACCCGGGGCAAAGGGGTGTCGGTCCACCGGGCCACCTGTGCCAGCATCCAGCACGCCCACGACCCGGACCGGCTGGTCGAGGTGGCCTGGGAGCGGGACACCCACCAGGTGTACCCGGTCAGCATCAAGATAGAGGCCTGGGACCGCACCGGCCTGCTCCGCGACATCGCGGCGGTGATCGCCGAGAACAAGATCAACCTGGCCGGGGCCGACGTCCAGGTCTACGACGACCGGACCGCGGTGATCTCGACGGTCGTGGAGATCTCCAACCTGACCCAGCTCAGCCGCCTCCTGGAGCGGCTGGAGCAGGTCCGCGACGTCCACACCGTGGCTCGGGACGTGAGCTAGGGGAGGAGGGGACCGGGTCCAGTCCGTGCCGCCCGGCGACTGCCCGCAGTACGCGTGCTGGAGGCGGACGGCCAGGGAGCCGCCCGTCGGCGCACTGGCACAACCCGGCGGGGGCTTGCGACCGGGTGTCCACCGGCGCGTTACCATGGCCTGCCACCTTTGACGCGATGGCAGGACAGCCCGCCCGGTCGACTGCGCCCCCGGGCCACCCCTCTCCCTCCTGGGCGGAGGCGCGCGAGGAGCTCCGCTTGCGCCCCAGGGTGAGGCGTCGCGCTCGCCCCCACGGCCAGATCGTCCCCCTGATGGCGCTGCTCATGGTCGTCCTCACCGGCTTCGTGGCCCTGGCCATCGACACGGGCGTGGCCTACGACCAGTCGCGGACCGACCAGGACGTCTCCGACGCCGCCGCCCTGGCGGCCACCTACTGGATCTGGTTGAATGTGCACGACCAGACTCCACCAAACCTGAGCGGGGCCTTCGCGGCGGCGGCCAACGTCGCCAACCTCGACTGCACCGGCCCGTCCGCTCCCTGCTCCCTAACCCTCAGCTTCTACGGCAGCACCTGGACCCCCACCAATCCGGGTACCGCGCTGTGCCAAGCGTCCGTGCAGAACGTGGCGAACCCGACCCCGGTGACCTGGAGCCCCAGCAGCTGCACGACCGCCCTAGGGAGCGTCTGGTATGCAGGGGCCAGCGTGGCGAGCACCGCACACACCTATATCGGCGCGCCGGCCATCGGCTCCAAGAACTTCTCGGTGAGCAACCAGGCCGTGGCCCAGGTGGTGGGCGGGACCGGAGGCACGGGCCAGGGCCTGCTGTATCTGAACTGCGTACTTTGCATCCTCGGTGGAGAGAACGCTTACTACTCATCGGGGGCGACCGAAGGACTCACGATCGAGTCCACCTCCGACCTCCTGGACCTCACCTCGGACGGAGCCAACATGGACATCAACCAAGGCTTCGA
>Ga0209415_10016992_pt1 | contig 11626 bp, 9 predicted proteins | sample PeaSoiSIISIP2007_FD_187696 | JGI IMG/M metagenome (GOLD analysis project Ga0209415, IMG submission 187696) | Peat soil microbial communities from Weissenstadt, Germany - SII-SIP-2007 (SPAdes) (version 2) | ecosystem: Environmental > Terrestrial > Soil > Wetlands > Peat | place: Germany... | reverse complement strand
GGGACAGCGAAGGTGGTTCGCAGCCGACGGAGGGCCGCTGATCCACGTTCTGATGCTGAACCGCTCCTGACTCGTGCTGTTGCGCGGGTTCGGTCGATAGGCTTTTTTTGGTCGTGGCGGTGAATTGACTTCAGCGCGGCGCGGACGGATCCGCGGCAGAGCCTTGACCGATGCGTTTGAGTTCGAAAGCGCGTCTGGCGCGCCTTAGTCCGAGCGTGAACTTTATCGAAAGCCAAATTGACAGGGCGCCAATCAGACCCATGAAGGCGGAAATGAACCAGCCCGATTGGCCCCGGTCGACGGCTGCGCTGTCCGCCGGTGCTTCAGCGATATAGAGCACGTGCACCTGTTCCCCCACGCGATGATCTCGTGGGACGCCGCACGCACCGTCCTTGAACTGCACGACAGTGCCGCTGGCAGTCGTGAATCGAACCAAGGGGCAGTAGGCGAATCCCCCGCGCCTCTCGATCTTCAGCACATCGACGACCGTGCCCGCCGCACTCGAGCCACTGAGGTCGAGGCGTCGCAACGCCGTGATGTCCGATAGGCTGATGACGACCAGAACGATGCCCAAAATGAGCGGGACCAACGCGAATAATCCTGCAATCGACGACGGCGGCTTTTTTTGCGGATCACCAATCATATCCTCCACCTCCAGCGCCCAGCTTGACGCCGCCATCTCGTAACGCACGCCCGGATAGCTGGGGAGTCCAGGCTAGGCGTTCAACTGCTCCAAGCCCCGCCCGTTCGTGGCCGGCCCAAATATTCCTATTACCGCGATACCCACGCACATCGCGGCACCGATGAATATGGCGACGGCCGGCACTCCGCCGGTGGCGAGCAGTGCGCCGATGATGAGTCCGGCGAAAGCCGCCGCGAGACGGCTCCAGGAATACACGAAACCGACGGCGCGCGCGCGAATGCGGGTCGGGAACAGCTCGGCCTGATAGCCATGATACGCGTACGACATGACGTTCGCCGCAAGTGTAAAGCCGATGCCGATCACAATGAGCAGCAGCGGCGAATTTGCGTAAGCAAATGCGGTCATGAACACCCCCATGCACGCAAGTCCGGCGATGATCTGCGCCTTTCGCTCGATTGCATCCGCAAACAGGCTGCCGAGCAGAGGACCGAAGGGTTGCGAGATCGCAATGATGAACGCGTACTCGAGTCCGTGAGTAACGCTGATGCCGCGCGCAATGAGCAGCGTGGGAACCCACGAGTTAAAGCCATAGAAGCCGATGACCTGGGCCGCGTTGAAGACCGACAGCATGATGGTACGGCCGCGATACTTGGGCGCAAAGATATCGGCGAGTTTGGGCGCCCCGAGGGGCTCGAGCGGCGCGGGCTGCGGCATCGGCAGCGTGCCGCCAATCTCCAATGCGACTTTGCGCTCGATGGCGCCGACGATTGCATCGGCCTCTTGGATGCGGCCCTGGGAGGCGAGCCAGCGCGGACTCTCCGGTATGCCGGCGCGCAGCGCCCACACCACGATTGCGCCTGCCGAACCGAACAGCACGACCCATCGCCACCCATCGAACCCGAGCGGCCGCAGCGGTACCAACAGCCAGGCTAGCAAGGCTACCACGGGCACGATGCCGAACGAGATGCACTGATTGACGCAAAACGCGCGGCCGCGCTGCGCACGCGGCATGATCTCGACGATGTAGGTGTCTATGGTGACCAGCTGCACGCCAAAACCGACTCCCGCAAGCAGACGCCAGAGGTTCAACCACTGTCCCGACGTTTGAAACGCCATGATCGCCGTGCAGCTCACGTACCAAAGCAATGACCAGGTGAACACCGACTTGCGGCCGTAGCGATCCGCCGCGTGGCCAAGCGCCACCACCCCGATCCACAGACCGGCAAACGTCGAAAACACGAATGTGCCGACGCCGGCTACCTCGATGAATTGCAGCGACGCGAAAATTCCCAGCGAATCCGGCGTAAATAATCCCGATTTCAACATGCCCGGCGCCACGTAGGCGGTAAAAAACAAATCATAAAACTCGAACACCGCGCCGAGCGAGATCAGCACGACGATCGTCCAAACTGCGCGTGATGCCGGCAAGCGGTCGAGGCGCGCAGCGATCTGCGCCGGCGTCGCTGCAGTCGATTTATCGAGCAATTTCCGTCCAAGCCCGCACGTGTTGCCGCGCATGACCCAGTCCTTCGACGGACAGGTCGAGGACATCGCCCGGCTGCAGATAGGTCGGCGGCTTCTGGCCGAGGCCGACACCCGGCGGCGTTCCGGTCGCGATGAGATCGCCGGGAAGCAGCGTCATGAATTCGCTGATGTAGCTGACGAGATGGGCAACGCCGAAGATCATCGTGCGCGTATTGCCCGTTTGGCGACGCCGGCCATTGACGTCCAAGTGCAAATCGAGCGATTGTAAATTGGGGATCTCGTCGCCGGTCACGAGCCAGGGGCCCATGGGGCAGAACGTGTCGCAGCTCTTGCCTTTGGTCCACTGGCCCCAGCGCTCGGTCTGATAGTGGCGCTCCGAGACGTCGTTGACAATGCAATAGCCGGCAACGTATTGCAGCGCCCGTTCCTTCGCGACGTATTGCGCTTTACTGCCGATAATGACGCCAAGCTCGACTTCCCAGTCCGTGTGCGTCGATCCGCGCGGCATGATGATGTCGTCGTTGGGACCGGTGATTGCCGTGGTCGCCTTCTGAAACAGGATTGGCTCGCCGGGAATTTTTGCATTGGTCTCGGCGGCGTGGTCGGCGTAATTGAGGCCGACGCATACGATCTTCGAGACGCCGCTCACGCAAGGACCCAATCGCGGCCTGCCGTCCACCCGCGGCAAGGTCTCGGTACGCAAAGCCGCGAGGCGCGCGAGACCGGCAGGTGAGATGCCGGCGCCATCGATATCCTTGAGGTGTCCCGACAAATCGCGGATGTTGCCCTCGGCGTCGAGCAGCCCTGGTCTTTCCTGCCCCGCGGGGCCGAATCGCAATAACTTCATGGATTCATCCTTTGCGTATGGATCGCTTTGCGCGCCTGGGCCGGCGCATCGCCACGGCGTCAGCCGACGCCAAGGAACGGCGCGCCCAAGCGGCACACTCCTCCGGGTCCTCGAGTATGTCCGCCGGCAGCTCATAGTAGGCCATGCTGATTTGCGGTTTGTCCGGGTAGGGCCGGAACGAATCCATGCCCCGGGATTCATAGTCAACGCGATTGTCGGACCCCGCCTTGAAATACAGCACGTCGCCGGCGATCAATCCAAAAATCACACCGTCGCAATACAACCCAGCGCCGCCGAACATGCGGCGGTGGGTGACGCCCGGAAGAGCGGATAGCTGCTCCAGCACATAATTCAGATAATCGGCGGATACGCCCATGGTGCGCAGCATAAACGATTGCGGTGCCGCCGCCACGACCGGGGCGCCGGCCCAACACACCGGGCGCTCAGGCCGGTCGGCGCGCGTACCAGCCAAAACTCAAAATGGTCGCGTAGCAGACCGCCGGAACCACGAGCGCAAATTTGAGGCTCGTGAGATCCGCGAATCGGCCGGTAATCAGCGGCACGATCGCTCCCCCGACGATCGCCATGCAAATGATCCCCGAACCCTCGGCGGTCCGGTCACCGAGCTTTTCGGAAGCCAGCGAGAAAATCGTCGGAAACATGATCGAATTGCAGAGGCCGACCGCGAGCAGCGCATAGCCCGACACCAACCCCAGGCTGTTCGCGGATATCAATAGCAGCGAGATCGCCGCCGCCGTGACACAGGCGAGCACCTTGCCCGGGGAGTAGACACGCAGAAAGTAGGTGCCGATGAACCGACCGACCATCGCACCGCCCCAATAGTAGAACAAGTGACCTCCGGCGGCTTCCGCCGGGATCCCGAGTACGCTCGTCTGCATCAAGTAATTGACCATCAAGGAGCCGATCGCGACTTCGGCGCCGACATACAGGAAGATGCAGAGCGCGCCGAAACCGAAGCGTGGACGTCCGAGCAGCCTGAAGGCCGCGGCGAAGCTGCCCGGCTCGCCCGGCGGCTCGACCAAGCGCTTGCGCTCGATCCAGACGACGATCGAGATGATCAACAGGGCCGCGGCCAGACCCAGATAGGTATGCTCGACGACGCGCGTTTCGACGGCGCGAAACGCCTCGAGCGCGGCGCCCGACAGAGTCGCGGGGTTGACGGTCGCAAGCGACCCTAGGATCAGCATCGATCCAACCGGCGGAAAAATCGTCGTGCCCAGCGAATTGAAGGCTTGCGCAAACGTGAGGCGGCTGTGCGCGGTCGCAGGATTGCCGAGCATCGAAATCAGCGGATTCGCGACGACCTGGACCGTCGTGATGCCCGCCGCCAGCACGAACAGCGCGAGCAGGAACATGCCGAACTGGCCGGAGGCGGACGCCGGCACGAACAGCAGGCAGCCGACGGTCATCGTGACGAGGCCGAGCACGGCCGTGCGCATGTAGCCGAATCGTTTGACGACCTCGGCGGCCGGCAGCGAGATGATGAAATACGCCGCGAAAAACGCCGACTGCACCAGCATGGCCTCGGCATAGTTCAGCGTGAATAGCGCCTTGAGCTTCGGGATTACGACGTCGTTGAGGCTCGTGATGCCGCCGAAGATGAAGAACAATGCAAATACGAAAATTCGCAAATCGTTGCCGCCGGCCGACTGTGTCGGTTCGGACTTTCCAGTCATTAGAGCCATAATTCTTCCGCCCACCCCGTTGGACAAAGTCACTTATAATTACATGATCCAGACTTCGGCCGGTCGGAATCATACAGGAAGCATGCGATGAGTCGGACGATCTCCTTCGGCAATGTCGGGGTCAGTGCCCAGCTGCACGCCTTCGTGATACAGGAGGCCATGCCGGGCACGGGCATCGTCGAGGCGGATTTCTGGTATGGCCTCGCCGCCCTCGTGCGCCGAATGGCACCCCTCAATCAGGCGCTGCTGCAGCGTCGCGACGAGCTGCAGTCGCAAATCGATGCCTGGCATCGGGCGCATCCGGGACCCGGATTTGACGCGCCGAGCTATCGCGCGTACCTGCGCGACATCGGCTACACCCGGCCGCAACCGGCGCCGTTCGAGATCGACACGGCCGGCGTCGATCCGGAGATCGCACATATTGCGGGCCCGCAGCTGGTCGTCCCGGTCAACAACGCGCGCTATGCGCTCAATGCCGCCAACGCGCGTTGGGGCAGCTTGTACGACGCGCTGTACGGCACCGATGTGATCGCCGCGGAAGGCGCCGAGGCGAAAAGCGGCGAATACAACCCGAAGCGCGGCGCACTGGTCATCGCCTACGTGCGCAACTTCCTCGACGATTATTTTCCGTTGCGCCAGGGGTCGCATCGCGATGCGCTCGGCTACCGGCTCGGTGAAAGCGGTCTCGAGGTCCTGCTGCCGCGCGCCTCGACCTCGAGTTTGCGCTCCGAGCATGCATTGGTCGGGTATCGAGGCGAGCCCGATGCGCCGTCGACGCTGCTGCTGGTCCACCACGGGCTGCATGTTGAAATTCACATCGACCGCACGCACGCGATCGGCCGCAGCGATGCGGCCGGCATCAGCGACGTCGTTATCGAGTCGGCGATGACCACGATCGAAGATTTCGAGGACTCGGTCGCCGCTGTCGACGTCGAGGAAAAAGTCGCGGTCTACCGCAACTGGCTCGGACTGATGACCGGCACCCTGACGGCCGCCTTCGACAAGGGCGGGCGGCAATTCCTGCGGCGCCTGAATCCCGATCGGCGCTACCGCTCGCTCTCCGGCCGTGAAGTGATTCTCCCCGGACGCAGTCTGCTGCTCGCCCGCAACGTCGGCTCCCACATGCTCTCCGACGCGATCACGCTCGACGGACAGCCGATCCCCGAAACCGTGATCGACGCGGCAATCACCGCGCTGATCGCGCTGCATGATCTGCGCGCAACCGGGGAGCTGCGCAACTCGCGCAGCGGCTCGGTGTACATCGTCAAGCCGAAGATGCACGGCGCCGAAGAGGTGGCGTTGGCCGATCGCCTGTTCGGCGAGGTCGAGGATTTGCTGGGCCTCGCCCGCTACACCTTGAAGATGGGCATCATGGACGAGGAGCGCCGTACGACCGTCAATCTGGCCGAATGCATCCATGCGGCTCGGCACCGCATCGTGTTCATCAACACCGGCTTTCTCGATCGCACCGGCGATGAGATACACACGTCGATGGACGCCGGCGTGATGCCGCGCAAGGCCGATCTGAAGAAGGCGGCCTGGCTCGATGCCTATGAAAGGCAAAACGTCGATATCGGCCTTGCCTGCGGTCTGCGCGGCCGCGCCCAGATAGGCAAAGGCATGTGGGCGATGCCCGACCTCATGGCCGACATGGTCATGACCAAGATCGCACACCCCAGGGCCGGGGCGAACACCGCTTGGGTCCCCTCGCCGACGGCCGCGACGCTGCATGCGCTGCATTATCACGCCGTGAATGTCGCCGACGTTCAGGCCGCGCTCGTAACCCGTGAGCGCGCTTCGCTCGACGATATCTTGACGCCCTCATTGGCGCAGACGATCGCTTGGAACGAGACCGAGATCGAAACTGAACTCAATAATAATGTGCAAAGCATCTTGGGTTACGTCGTGCGTTGGATCGACTTCGGAATCGGCTGTTCGAAGGTTCCGGATTTTTACAACGTGGCGTTGATGGAAGATCGCGCCACCTTGCGCATTTCCAGTCAGCACGTCGCCAATTGGCTGCATCACGGTATATGCAGCACCGCGCAAGTCATGGATGCGTTGCGGCGCATGGCGCGCGTCGTCGACGAACAGAACCGCGGTGATCCCGCCTATCGTCCGATGAGCGGCGAACTCGACGACAACATCGCATTTCGGGCGGCTTGCGATTTGATCTTCGAGGGCCGCACACAAGCCAACGGCTACACTGAGGTGATCCTGCATAGCCGCCGCAAACAGCGCAAAGCCTTTCGAGCGATCCCTCGAACTTGATTGCGAGGCGTCAGCCGGATCGAACCGTATCCCGGTTGCGGCGAGTCCCGTGTAGCGCCAATGCGACGCTGCCCAGCAACGCCAAGTAGCCGGCCGGACCCGGTGCGTACGAGTAAGTTTACGTGAGCGCCCGCAGCGTGATCAGGCCCGCCGCGATCGCCTCGGCCGCGCGAGGATCTGCTATCGGCCCATGCCCCGACATCGGTCTCCCGTGTTTTTATCGCGCCGTGTATCCTTGGCGATTCCCGTGCCGGACACGCGCTAGATCGAAGCACCATGAACCCAGCTGATTTATTGATCCCCTCGCTGCGATCCGCGTACCGATCCGGCCGGCTCACTGTGACCGACCTGATCCTACAACTGCTGGAACGCGCGGATGCATCGGAGGCGGCATGCCGATGAACAAGACTCGCGCCAGCGGCTTCGGCATCGCGGAGCTGCCCAGAATCATCCGCGGCAGCGGCTGCTATCTCTACGATGCGGCCGGCAAGCGCTATGTCGATGGCTCCGGCGGACCCGCCGTGTTCAGCCTCGGCCATGCGCATCCCGAGGTGAACGCCGCGATCATGCGCCAACTCAATGACATCGCGTACGGATACCGTTATCTGTTCACGAGTTCCGCACTCGAGGATTTGACCGCCAAAGTGCTCAAGGTCTGCACCGGTTACAAAGACATCCTTTACAGCAGCAGCGGATCGGAGGCGGTTGAATCCGCGCTGAAGATCGCCCTGCAACATTTCACGGCGCGCGGGCTGCCGCACAAGCGCCATTTCATTGCGCGCGATCGATCCTGGCACGGCAATACCTTGGGCGCACTGTCGGTCTCGGGGTACATCGACCGTCGCCGCTCGTTCGAGGGCAGCCTGCTCGACGTCTCGTTCGTCTCCGCGGCCAATCGCTATCGGCTGCCGCCGGGCGTATCCGCGGAAGCGCTCCCGAGGCATCTCGCGGCGGAGCTGGAGCGCACGATACTCGCTCGCGGACCGGAGACGGTCGCCGCCTTCATCTTCGAGCCGATCGTCGGAGCCGCGGGCGGCGTCGTGCCGGCGCCGGCGGGCTATGCGAGCGCGATTCAGGCCGTGTGCCGCAAGCACGATGTCTTGCTGATCGCGGATGAAGTCATGTGCGGGTCGGGCCGCAGCGGGACCTGGCGCACGCTCGAACACGACGGCGTGGTCGCGGACATCATGACGATCGCGAAGGGTCTGGCCGGCGGCTACATCCCGCTCGGCGCCACGTTGTGCACGGCCAAGGTGTCCGCGCCGATCTTCAGCGAACACGGTGCATTCCAGACTGGACAGACGTTTACCGGCCACACGGCGGCCTGTGCGGCCGGACTTGCGGTTCAGCAAATCATCGAACGCGACGGACTGCTCGATCGGGTTCGAACCGCCGGGACCGCGTTCCAGAGCGCCGTTCGCAGCGCACTGTCCCGCTTCGATGAAGTCGGCGACGTCCGTGGCCGCGGATTTTTCATCGGCATCGAATTCGTGCGCGATCGCAAGACCAAGATGCCGTTCGCGCGCGATCGCGCCCTGAGCTTTGACATCGGCCGTCGGGCATTTGCGGATGGATTGATCTGCTACCCGTGCTCGGGTAACGTCGACGGGGCCAGCGGCGATACCATCATCATCGCCCCGCCCTACAACGCGAGCGATTCGGAACTCGAGGAAATCTTGAACAAGCTGACCGCAGCCGTGGAGTCGGCATTGAGGAGCGCGCCATGAGCGATCCCAAGGTTCGTTTTGCTGAGATAGCGGAAATCGAGGCGCAGCGCGCGCAGCGCGCCGAGGCCTATTTCGAATTCCTGCGTGTTCCCGCAATGAGCGCCGGCGTCTATGTGCTCGCCGCAGGCAGCCTGGATCGCCAGTCGCCGCACCACCAGGATGAGCTGTATTACGTGCTACGAGGCAAGGCCCGGCTGCGCGCAGCGACCGAAGACCGCTCGGTCCGGGTTGGCAGCCTGATCTTCGTCGCCGCCGAGGTCGAACATCAGTTCTACGACATTGAAGAAGAATTAACCGTGCTGGTGCTGTTTGCGCCGGCGGAACTGGAGTGAATATGCGCCCGTTGCCGACTCGCGCGACGACGCGATTATGCCTGCTGTGCTTGTCGATCGCGGCGGGGGGCGCCACGTCCTATGGCGTCGCGGCAGGCGCTGCAGGCGCGGCAGGCGCTGCGGATGCGACGGACAGGTGTTCGCCTAAAAAGTGCTCGATCTCCCGCAACAGCGTCACCCGGTCTTTTTCCTCGCTGAGCGAATGGTCGGCATCGGTAAGCTTGACGAAGCGGTGCGGTTTCCCGGCATGCGTCAACGCCGAATCCATCTCCTCGGATTGCTCGATCGGCACTTGTGCGTCCATGGTCCCGTGCACCATCAGCACCGGCACGTTGAATTGTGCCGCGTGCAGCCGCGGTGAATCGTGTTTGAGCTTGGCGGTATCGGTCCCGATCTGCTTTCTCTGAATTTTCGAATTGATAAAACTGTAGCCTTCATCGATCAGCAGACCCAAGTCGCTGACGCCGGCAATGTCGACGGAGCAACGGAACAAATCCGCATTGCGTTGTGCGCCGAGCAGTGCGACATAGCCGCCGAAACTCCAGCCCACGATGCAGACGCGCGCGGGATCGGCGATTCCCTGCTGACTCGCCCAGCGCGCGCCGTCGATGACGTCATCGTAGGTCAAGCCTCCCCAGTCTTGATGAGCGGCAAAGTACCAGTCGCCACCGTAGCCGCTCGAGCCACGAAAATTCATCTGCAGCACCGCATAACCGCGGCTCAACAAGAACTCGCGCAGGAAGAAGTAGTCCCAGGTGTCGCGCGCGATCGGACCGCCATGCGGCATCACGATCAGCGGCAGATGGGTCGCGGGCGAGCCCGGCGGCACCGAGAGATAGCCCGGAATGCGCGTGCCGTCGTGCGCCGGATACGAGATCGAGCGCATCGGCGCGAGAGCGGCGGCGTCGCGTTCTGGGTAGGCGGGGCCGAGCGACTGCGCCTTGCGCGTCGTGGTGTCGAGCACCATGAAGCTCTCGGGCTCGATGTCGCTGTACGAGCCGATCACGAAGACTTTTTCGTCACGCGTCGAGCTCACAATCATGCTGAATTTTCCGGGATTCACTTTCTGGACCGACGCCATGAGCTCCTTGGCGTCTTCATCCGTGTAGTAGATCATCGGATAATCGGTGGCGTATTCCACGCCCAGCAATCGGCCGTCCTGCGCCATGATCGGCTCGCCCACGTCGACGGCCGGGTGCACGAACACCGGCGTCGGATCCTCCTTGTCGGTCAAATCAATGAGCCACAACGCGGTGCGACCCTCGTAGTCGGCATACGCGTAGGCCTTGTTCGCGTCCTCGGCGCTGATCGCGATCGGTTCGAAATGATGCTCGCGGCTAAATGCTTCGAACTTCGTGAGTTGGCGCCAATCGCGGTCGCCGGCAAGCCGCGCGTAATATGAAATTGTGGTGCCGGAGTAGCCCCAACCGAGTCGTACCTGTCCGTGGGTATCGGCCGCCCAGCTGCGGATCGGCTCACGCGCATGTTGGCGCAGCGTCAACCGGCCGTTATTTACGTCGAGCTCGAACACGGCCGGTGCGCCATGGGTACCGACGTTGCCGTAGACCTGGGCACCCGTCACGAACACCCCCTCGCCCATCCCTTCGTCCGCTTCGATGAGTACCGCATTCGGCTTGCCGGGATTCCAGTTGATGATCCGATCCTGAAACTGGCCCTGTGCGTCGTGATTCGACTGCACGAGGACCTTCATGTTTTTGCCGTCGGCGTCCACGCCGACGAGCCGTGAAATGCCGTAGACGACTTGATCGCGGACCATACCGCGCAGACCACAGAGCAGACGCGTGTCGGTCGCCCACCGGCACCAGGAGAAGTAAAAATGGTCGGGTTCTCTGAGTACGAGGCGCGACGCAGTCGGCGTACTCGGCGTCCGATCGGCAATCACGACCATGCCTTTGCCGTGTTGCGATTTGATGAGCGCCAAATAGCGCCCATCCGGCGAGATCGATACGCCTTCGGTGCGGGGCCGCGCCGCGAAATCCTCGATCGACGGCGCGTTCGCCGCATGGCTCGCCGCCGCGGCACACAGCGTCATTGCAATCATCAATTTGGCTCGTTTGTTCAACACCTGCCTCCCTGCACGCTTCGACCCTGAATCCCGCGCACCCGGATCGAGGCGCGATGACGGGAACGCGCCGAAACGGCGACGGCGCGCCGCAACCGCGGCATTTCAACTCGAAATGGCGACATAAGTCCAGGTTCCCCGGCGTCGACTGGACGGCGGGAGGGCGACCCTGTATGATTATCGGCTAGCTAATTAGGTCGGTACTCGGTCAGTACCACCTCCTGCTCGCGGTCCGTCCTTGACGCACTTCGTTTGATACTCCCCTCGCTGCTGACCGCTGCAGAGCCAAAACGCCCTGTCGTGCGAGTCCAAATCTCTATTTAAGGATTGTTTAATGTCATTTTCCGATCTCGGGCTATTGCCCGAATTGCTGCGTGCCGTTGCCGATAAGGGCTACGACATCGCGTCTCCGATTCAATTGCAAGCCATTCCCGCCGTGTTGTCCGGCCGTGACGTGTTGGCGGGTGCGCAAACCGGCACCGGCAAAACCGCCGGTTTTGTGTTGCCGATTCTGCAGCGGCTGAACGCCGAC
>Ga0209415_10016991_pt1 | contig 11626 bp, 11 predicted proteins | sample PeaSoiSIISIP2007_FD_187696 | JGI IMG/M metagenome (GOLD analysis project Ga0209415, IMG submission 187696) | Peat soil microbial communities from Weissenstadt, Germany - SII-SIP-2007 (SPAdes) (version 2) | ecosystem: Environmental > Terrestrial > Soil > Wetlands > Peat | place: Germany... | reverse complement strand
TCGCTCTCACAGAGTCCCTTCGATCTGGAGCCCGGCCTGGCCGGGGCCGATGTTCGGTCGCACGGCGACCATCCGTTCGCGCGGAGGGTTCCCGGCGAGAAGGACGTCAATCGCCCCGGCCATGGACACCGCGAGCCCCACGGTGAAAAGGCCCCACACCAGCCTCTGCTGCTCCAGCGAATTGCTCTCCACGCCGTCCGTCTTGAGCCGGTAGAAGGCCGCGGTCCCCGCGAGGGTCCCCGCGGGAATGGCCGCAAAAACGGCCCCGCGGCTCCACTGTCCCACCATCCCCTGCGCGACCAGGGGCGAGACCGTGTAACCCGCCTGCATGGCCAGCCAGCCGAAGCTGCGTCGCTCGTCGCCGCTCCCCCCGGCGGGGCTCGTGCTGACGATCGCCCCTCCGACGATGAATCCCGCGGCGTCGAGCGCGGCGGCGGTGAAAAACGCGAGGCTCGTATCCGGCTCCGTGGCCCGCGCAGCCCGAGGAACGACGAGCAGGCTTGATGCCAGGACGAGCGGAAGGGCGCGCATGGGGGGACCACGGTATGCCGCGCCGTCCACGTCGCGGCAATAGTCGAGGCTACCCGGCGTTCGTGGGCGTGGGGGCATGATAGGCTGCGCCGCATGGCGCAGTCGCTCCTGGATCAGCTTTCGGGCATGACGGTCGTCGTCGCCGATACGGGCGACATCAACGCGATTCGAAAGTTCAAGCCGCGCGACGCGACGACGAATCCGTCGCTCATCATGGCCGCGGCGCAGATGAAAGAGTACGCGCCCGTGGTCGACGAGGCGCTCTCCTGGGCGCGCAGGGACGCGGGCGCCGGCGCTGGCAAGGACGCCGTCGTCCGGCGGGCCATCGACCGGCTCAGCGTCGAGTTCGGGTTGCGCATCCTTGGCATCGTCGCGGGGCGCGTATCGACGGAAGTGGACGCGCGACTGTCGCAGGACACCGCGAAGACGATCGAGAAGGCCCGCGCCCTCGTCAAGCAATACGAGGCGGCGGGCGCGTCGCGGGAGCGCGTCCTCATCAAGATCGCGTCCACGTGGGAGGGCATCCGCGCCGCGGAGGCCCTCGAGAAGGAGGGGATCCACTGCAACCTGACGCTGCTCTTCGGGCTGCATCAGGCCGTCGCCTGCGCCGAGGCCGGGGCGACGCTCGTCTCGCCGTTCGTCGGCCGGATCCTCGACTGGTACAAGAAGTCCACCGGGAAGAGCGGCTACGAGCCTCACGAGGACCCGGGCGTCCAGTCGGTGACGCGGATCTACGAATACTTCAAGCACTTCGGACACAAGACCGAGGTCATGGGCGCGAGCTTCCGCAACCTCGGCGAGATCACCGAGCTCGCGGGCTGCGATCTGCTCACGATTGCGCCCAATTTCCTGGAGGAGCTGTCGAAGACGCAAGGCCCGCTCCCCCGCAAGCTCGACCCCGAGCGAGCCCGCGCAAAGTCGATCGAGCGGATCGCGGTGGACGAGGCGACGTTCGCGAGGATGCACGCCGCCGACAGGATGTCGAGCGACAAGCTCGACGAGGGCATCCAGGGCTTCACCAAGGCCATCGTCACGCTCGAGACGCTGCTGGGCGACCGGCTGGACGCCCTGGGCTCCCCGGAGCGGTCCGCTGCGAAGAGCGAAGCGGCAGAAAAACTCGGCGCGTAAGCCATGCTGCCCGAGCGCAAGCAGGTCCTCATCGTCGACGACGAGCCCAATCTGCGGAAGATCCTGTCCGCTCAGCTCACCCGCGACGGGTACGACGTCATGACCGCCGAGGACGGCGAGCAGGGCCTCGCGCTCCTTCGCGAGCACCACATCGATCTGGTCATCACCGACCTCAAGATGCCGAAGGTGGACGGGATGACGCTCCTCAAGAAGGCGCTCGAGGAGGAGCCGGAGCTGCCGGTCGTCCTCGTCACGGCCCACGGCACCATCGACACTGCCGTCGAGGCTCTCAAGAGCGGAGCCTTCGATTTCGTCACCAAGCCGTTCGACAAGGACGAGGTCCGGCAGATCGTCGCCAAGGCGCTGAAGACGCGGGAGCTCCGCGGCGCCGACGCCACCTCGACCCCCACCGCCCGGACGGCCCGCTTCGGGATCATCGGCACCTCGCCGAGCATCACGGACCTCTATGCGATCCTGGAGCGCGTCGCCGACACGCCGACGACCGTTCTTATCACCGGCGAGAGCGGCACGGGCAAGGAGCTCGTGGCCAGGGCGCTGCACGAGCACTCGAGCCGGAAGGGGAAGCCTTTCATCAAGGTCAACTGCGCCGCCATCCCCAAGGAGCTCATCGAGAGCGAGCTGTTCGGATACGAGCGCGGCGCGTTCACCGGCGCCGTCACGAGCAAGCCCGGACGCTTCGAGCTGGCCAACGGAGGGACGCTGTTTCTCGACGAGATCGGCGAGATCCCCATCGAGATGCAGGTCAAGCTCCTGCGCGCCTTGCAGGAGAGCGAGTTCGAGCGCGTCGGCGGCATCAAGACGATCCACGTCGACGTCCGCCTCGTCGCGGCGACCAACCGCGATCTCAAGAAGCTCATCGCCGCAGGCGCCTTCCGGGAGGACCTCTTCTACAGGCTCAACGTCGTCCCCATCCATCTGCCCGCGCTGCGCGAGCGCACGGGCGACATCCCGCTGCTGGTCGAGCACTTCCTCGCGCGGTTCAACGAACGGCTTCGAAAGAAGGTCGAGGGGGTCGAAGGCGAGGCGACCACGCACCTTGTCGAGTATCCGTGGCCGGGGAACATCCGCGAGCTCGAGAACGTCGTCGAGCGCGCGGTGCTCTTCTGCGACACCCAGAAGATCCGCGCGTCGGACCTTCCTCCGGACATCCGCGGCGTCCCTGCGACGGCGAGCGTCCCGCCGCCGGAGGCGGACCTTCAGGCGGCGCTGGCGGGCGAAGGCGGTCTGAAGGAGCACGTGAAGGTGGCCATGAGCCGCCTCGAAAAAGAGCTTGTGAGCCGCGCCTTGCAGCAGACGAGCGGGAACGTCACGCACGCGGCGCGCCTGCTCAAGATTTCGCGCAAGGGGCTGCAGCTCAAGATGAAAGAGCTGGGGCTGCGCGAGGGGTCGGGCGAAAAGGGGGACTGAGATGCGTCGGGCGGGGGGGGCCACCGTGGCGATCGCCACGCTCGTCGTCGCGTGCGGGCGGTCCCGTGGCGGCGACCCAGCCGGCGGCGAGGCGGCGGCGTTCGTGACCGTTCCGAGCGCGATCGCGCCGGGCTCGCCGCGGGTCGGGATGGCGTGGGTGCCGTCGGGGCTGCTGAGGGCCGGCAGCCCGGTGGACGAGGTCCCCAACGTGGCCGAGGCGGATCTGCCGGGGGTGGACGTGCCGATGGCGGGCTTCTACATCGACCTCTTGCCGTGGCCCAACGAGCCGGGCGCGATACCGACGACGAACGTCACTCGCGACGAGGCGAAGCGGCTGTGCGAGGCCAAGCAGAAGCGCCTCTGCTCGGAGCTCGAGTGGGAGCGCGCGTGCAAGGGACCGGACAACCTTCGCTACGAGTACGGAGGATCCTACGACGCGCGCATCTGCGGTGCGGGCGTCCGGGGGGAGAATGCGGCCCAGCGTCCGAGCGGGCAGACGCCCGCGTGCCGGAGCGCGTTCGGCGTGCGCGAGATGCACGGCGGAGCGTGGGAGTGGACCGACTCGCCCTGGCGGCGGGGGACGACCCGCGCGCTCGGCGTCCTGCGCGGGGGCAACGACGCCGCGGGCGAGCTGGCGTCGCGCTGCGCCCACGCGCGCTCGCTGGCGCCGGGCGAACGCTCGCCGTCCACGGGCTTTCGCTGCTGCGCCGGGCCGCGAAACGAGGCCGAGGTGCAGCTCGACGTGAAGATCGGCCCCGCTTTCGAGCGCACCCCCCACCCGACCTCGCCGTCGCCGGCGCTCGACGCCCTCGACGGAGCCGCCTGCGGCCCGCCGCTCTCTCCGGCGCCTTGCTCGCTCTCGCGCGCGTGGACGTGGCGTCCGGCGCCGAACGTCGATCTGTCGGTCGCCGGAGGGTGCCTCGGCCGCGACCCCAGCGCCCGGTGCGCGCTAGGGGTCTCGCGGATGGTAGGCGACCGCCGGGAGACGCTCGCCCAGGTCGACTGCGGGCGCGAGATCCCGGAGGTGGTCCTCGTCGAGGGCCTCGACCGCCGGATTCGCGTTCGCGGAGCGGACATCCACCGACAATTCTTCCGGGAGATCGTCTTCAGCTACGGCCGCGTCGAGGTGAAGGACGTGCACTGAGCGTCGCGCATTGCCGCGAGCTCGGCGACGTGCTCGGGTCCCGTGCCGCAGCATCCGCCGACGAGGGTCGCGCCGGCCTCGAGCCAGAGGCGCGCGAACGCGCCGTAAGAACGCGCGCCCGCTCGGACCTCCGCGCCCCACCCCATCGCCTCCTCCGGCCGTCCCGCGTTGGCGTACGCCCCGAAAGGTACCCCGAGATCCGCGAGTCGAAGGACCAAGGGCAGCGTTCGCGAGGCGGCAGTGCAGTTGACCAGCACGGCGCGCGCCCCCGCGGCGACGCACGCTCGCCCGGCGTCGCGCATCTGCGCGGGCGTCATGAGCGACGCGTCGGGACCGGACGTGAGCGCAACCCAGGTCTCGACGCCGGTTCGAACGGCCTCTTCGACCGCCACGACGGCCTCGACGGGGTCGGGGAACGTCTCGCAGAGCAGCAGGTCGACCCGCTCGTCGGCCAGGACCCGCGCGAGCTCGCGGTGCTCGCCGCGCGAAGCCGAGCCGGGGCTCAGGTCCGGCCGGTAGCAGTCGGCGAGCGGAGCCATGCTGCCTGCCACGCGCTGGTCCGCCGGAACGCTCCGGCGCGCGATCCGCACGGCGCGGCGGGCCAGGTCTTCCCAGCGCGCGCCGAGGGCCGGGCGGTGGGCGCGAAACGTGTTCGCCGTGTGGACGGTCGCGCCGCGAGCGGCGTAGTCACGGTGAATGGCTTCGACGGCGTCCGGCGCCACGTCGAGCGCGCGCGCGCTCCACTCGGGGGCCGGAGTCGGTACGCCGCGGCGCGCGAGCTCCGTCCCCATGGGGCCGTCCAGCACCACCACCGACGCCACGGCGTCCACCTTAGCTCGTGCCGGGCGATCGTCTCGGTTGGTAGAGTCCGGATCCGAGGAGGAGCCCATGCTGGGAGGACGGGAAGAACAGATCGAGCTCGAGTGCCCCGAGTGCGGGACGCGCGTGAAGACAACGGCCAAGGAAGCGGAAGAGGGGAAGGTCCGCTGCCCCCGCGGCCACGAATTTCAGGTGATGGCGATGCTCGGCGACTCGGTCGACGACACCGGGCCGACGCGGCGATGATGCTCGCGCCGTGCCTTGCCAGGGGCCGTACGGGCGCGTACGTGTAACCCTAGAGAAGTAGGGAATGACTCCTCGGTGGAGGCTCGTCTTGGCGCTCGCCGGTCCGCCGGTCATCGCCTGCGGCGTGTCGGCGCGCAAGACGGCCCTTACGAGCGCGGACGGCGGTAACAACGGCGGCAACGGCAATGGCGGCACCAGCAACGGTGGCGCTGGCAACGGTGGCACCGACGAAGCAGGCAACGGCACCGCTTCCGACAGCGGCAGCGAGCCCTTCGATTCGACCGTCGGGGACGCGGGCGTCGCCGAGTCCGGCGAGTCGGAGACGGGGCCTGCGGTGATTTGCCCCGACGCCTCGCTGGCGGCCGGCGACTACACCCGCACTCTCACGATCGACGGTGGCGCCCGCACCTACTACGTGCACGTCCCGCCGGGGCTGTCTTCCTCCTCCGCCGCCCCGCTCGTGTTCGCGTTCCACGGAGGCGGACAGACGGCCCTCGAAGGGGGGCTGGGCTTCGAATCGTTCGCGCATGTTCGCCCGAAGTCCGATTCGAGCGGCTTCGTGCTCATCGAGCCGGAGGGTACGCCGGCGCTCCCGGGCCTCTCGCCGGGCACACTGGACGTCTGGAACGCCGGCAACTGCTGCGAGCTGGCGGAGCAGAAGAACGACGACGTCGACGACGTCGGCTTCGTTGCGGCGATGATCGACTCCGTCAGCCAGGCGCTATGCATCGACCCGAAGCGCGTCTTCGCGACGGGATTCTCCAACGGCGGGATGCTCGCGCATCGCCTCGCGTGCCAGCTGTCGGACAGGATCGCGGCGATCACGGCGGTGAGCGGAGGCATGGGCAACCGCGATCTGGACACGACGCCGGTGAACACCTTGTTTCCCTGCACGCCCGGGCGCCAGGTTCCTATCCTTCACATCCACGGGACGCAGGACGCTTGCTACCCCTTCGACGGCGGCTGGGGGCCGCTGTCTCTTCTCACGTTCGAGGCCGTCATGGTCACGATCGACAACTGGGTCGCTCGTAACGGCTGCGGCACAGGGAATCCCACGACCGTTCTGACGAACGGGGCTGCGACGTGCAACCTCTATCCCTGTCCGAAGGCAGGTGAGGTGGAGTTCTGCATGATCGACGGCGGCGGCCACTACTGGCCGGGCGGTGACGACTGGACCGCCAGCGAGGTGGTATGCGGCAGTAACCAGGGTATCCGCTCGGCCGACCTCATCGCGAACGACGCGTTCTGGAGCTGGTTCCTGGAGCACCCGATGCCCTGAGCTTCTGGCGGGTCGCCAGCCGGGCCCGGCCGTGATGTGCTGTTTCCATGCGCGCGCGAACCAGCTGGCTGGAGCTCGAGTACGAGGCGTTCGGTGACGAGGAGGCGCCGCCGCTCCTGCTCGCAAGCGGCTTCGGCCAGCAGCTCATCGCGTGGGACGAGCGTTTTTGCCTACAGCTCGCGTCGCGCGGCCTACGCGTCGTGCGGTTCGACAACCGCGACGCCGGGCTGTCGACGAAGCTCGACGGCGCTCCCCGTCCGAACATCGCCGCCATCCTCGGCGGGGACAGGTCGACGGTCGCGTACTCGATCGAGGACATGGCCGACGACGCGGCGGGGCTCATCGAGGCTCTCGGGCTCGACTCGGCGCACGTCGTCGGCCTCTCGATGGGCGGGATGATCGCGCAGGCGCTCGCCATCCGGTATCCGGGGCGCGTCCGGAGCCTCGCGTCGATCATGTCGACGACCGGCGACGGCGCCGTGGGAAATGGGACACCCGAGGTGCTGGCGCTGGTCATGACGCGCGGGCCGACCGAGCGGCCGGCGGCGATCGAGCACGGCGTGCTCTTCTGGCGGACGATCGGCTCGCCCGGGTACCCCTTCGACGAGGCGGCGGTGCGCGATCGCGTCGCGCGGGCATACGACCGCTGCTTTTATCCCGAGGGCATCGCGCGGCAGGCCGCCGCCGTGGTCTCGCAGCGGGATCGGACCGAGGCGCTGCGCGGCGTAAGAGTCCCCGCGGTCGTGATCCACGGGGCGGACGACAAGCTGATCCACGTCTCGGGCGGCGAGGCGACGGCCCGCGCCATCCCGGGCGCGCGACTCATCGTCCTGCCCGGCATGGGACACAACCTGCCCGAGGCCGTCTGGCCGATCGTGATCGACGCGATCGCGGAAAACGTGAAGCGGGCGGGGGGCTAGTCGCCGTCCTCGAGAAGTTGCGGCCCCTCACTCCGACATCGCGATCGCGTTTCGACCGGCGGCCTTGGCCTTGTACAGGCGCTCGTCGGCGAGCCTCATGAGCTCCGCCGGCGCCGAGGCGGCGGGACTCTCCATCAGACGCGCGATGCCGATGCTTATCGTGACGCTCGCTTCCACGCCTTCGAACGGGACGCGCAGGGTCTCGATCGCCGTCTTCACGCGCTCTGCCATGCGGTACGCGTCCAGGCGCGTCGCCGCCCGCGCGAGGACGACGAACTCCTCTCCCCCGTAGCGCGCGAGGACGTCCTCGACGCGCAGCGTGCGCGCGATCCCGAGGGCCACGGCGCGGAGCACGGCGTCGCCGGCCGCGTGGCCGCGGGTGTCGTTGACGGCCTTGAAGTGGTCGATGTCGATGAGCAGGATCGCGACCTTCGTCCCGTGCCGCTGCGCATAGGCCACCTCCGCCTCCAGACGGTCCTCGAAGAACGCGCGGTTGAACGCGCCGGTGAGCGCGTCGCGCGTCGAGGACTGGACGAGGCGTGTGAGGAGATCCCGCTCGAGCTGATCGGTGACCGCGAAGCGCAGGACCACGTTGGGGCCGAGCTGGAACCGGTCGCCCGAGGCGAGGGGCGATCGCGTGATGCGTTGCCCGTGGTGGAACGTGCCGTTGGTGGAGCCCAGGTCCTCGAGGACGTACGCCTCCGGACTGTAGCTGACGCGGGCGTGCGCGCGGCTGATCGCGGCGTCGTCGAAGTTCAGGTCGATCGCGGGCGCCCTGCCGAGCACCGTGTCGCCGTGATTCAGCGCGATCACCCGTCCCGCTCCGGCGCCGGAGATGACGGTCAGCGTGGCGCGCGCGTCGACCTCGGGAACGGGGATCGCGAGCGTCCGCTCCGTCGGGAGATCGACCACGCTCTCGACGAACGGCGACGGCTGGGTCGCCGGCTCGCCCTCGATGAAGGGCCCCGGAACGGGATTGGTGCGGGTCGGGGGATACACGATGCTGCTCCGGTCCTGCCGTGCGCCGCCGAAGCGCGCAGAAAGCCCACCTGCTTTCAGCGTACGCGCGCCTCCCCCAGGCACGCAAGCCGCGAGCGCCTGCTAGATTGCGAGGTAATGGGCCAAGACCGGCGGCGACCTGCGCATGCGCTCGCCTCGGCGATCGTCGCGGCGGGCGGCGCGTTCGCGGGGTCTCCCGGATGCGGCGAGCCTGAGCGCCCGCCGTCCCTGGGCAACTTCGTGACCGACATCGACCCGGACGCGGGCCCGGGCGACTCCGCGCCCTTCGATTTCACGCAGCCGGTTCCGACCTGCAACCTCGGCCCCGAAGGGGGTGTCTGCGCCTGCGTGGATCAGCCGCTCCTCGTGGACGTCCCGAACATCTACTTCGTTCTCGATCGATCGGGCAGCATGAACGACGAGAACAAGTGGCAGACCGTCCGCAGCGTCCTCGGCCGGCTCGTCCTGCAGCTCGGTCCGCGCGGGAGGTTCGGCGTCACGGTGTTCCCGGATCCCCGAGCCGACGGCTGCTCTCCTGGCGTCGAGGTCTTCGCGTCGCGTCAGGGCGATGCGCCGGCGGGGACGGTCGGCCCGACCGCGACGGCGCTCGTCACGGTGCTCGGCGGGATCTCCGCGAGCGGAGGGACGCCGACGGCCGCGACGTTCAACTCGATCGCCCCCCACCTGCAGTCGCTCCCGGGCAACACCTACGTCATCTTCGCCACCGACGGCGGCCCCAACTGCAACTCGGCCCTCAGCTGCGGCGTCGACCAGTGCCAGCCCAACATCGAGGCCGCGCAGGGCTGTCCGGTCGGCGGGCCTCCGAACTGCTGCGACTCGACCGCGACCGGGGGTCCGCTCGCGTGCGAGGACACGGCCGCGACCGTCGCGGCCATAGCGAACCTCGCCGCGAACGGCATTCCCGTCTACGTCGTCGGCGTCCCGGCGAGCGAGCCCTACGCGGACGTGCTCGACGACCTCGCGAGGGCGGGCGGCACGCAGAGAGAAGCGGACGGCGGCGACGGCGGGGGCACGCAGTACTACGCCGTGACGGGCACCGATCCGGCGGCGCTCGAGTCGGCGCTCTCCGCGATCGCCGCGAAGATCACCGGCACGTGCACGTTCGCGCTGGGCAGCGCGCCCGCCGATCCGACGCTTGTGAACGTCTTCTTCGACGACAGGCCCGTCCCGCAGATGGGCCCAGATGGCTGGACGCTGAGCGGGACTACGCTGACGGTCGTCGGCGCCAGCTGCCAGCAGATCCTCAGCGGCGCCGTCCTCGACGTCCGCGTCGTCGCCGGGTGTCCGACCGTGCAGCACTAGGAGCCCGCAGGGGCACTTCTACTCGGGAAGGATCGTCCCGGAGCCCCCCATCTCCTTCGGGAAATCCTTCTGCTTCGGCAGCCCGTCGCGGACGCGGACCACCGCCTCTCCGTAGTTGACGTGGAGCTTCGGCTCGAAATGAAAGCCCTTGATGACGGCCGCGTACACGTCCGTGAGCCCCAGCGCAGGGTGCTCCGTGAGCACGTGCCCGCCGCAGGCCTTGCACCACCGGCGGGAACTGCCCGGGGTCTTGTTGAACGTGCCGAGCTGCTCCGCTCCCTTGGTGACCCGCACAGCCTCTGGCTTCCAGAGCGTGAAGGCGTTGATCGGTCCCGCCGACCAGTGGCGACACGACTCGCAATGGCAGTACCCCATCGCGGCCGGCGCACCCGTCAGCGTGACCTCGACCGCTCCGCAGAAGCAGCTTCCTTTGTGCTCGCTCATGGCCTCTCGTCCTTCCCTTCGTCGAGCGCAGGCCACGACCGTCGCGGCTACCGCTCGTTGTCCGCGCACGATCACCCGGCAGCCCGCAGAGCACAAGCTCCAGGATGGCAACGTCAGACTGCTCGAGGCAGCGGGCGCCGACGGCCTCGCATGGTAAGTGGAGTGGATGGCGGCCCAACCCTCCCCGTCGCCGCAGGCTGCGGCGCCCTTCAGCCCGACGCATCCCTCTCGGGATCCCGACCACGAACCGCGCACCGCCGCTGCGATCGATCGCGCGCTGCGCGAGATCCCCTTCTACGTGAAGCGCGGCATCCCGGCGCCCGCCCACGGCCCCGGCGGCGCGCCGCTCGCGGAGCTGCTGCGGCGCTTGCCGCTGCTCTTCAAGAAGGACGTGCGAGCGGCGCTTCCCAAGCAGTGGGTGCCCGCGGGACGTGACACGCGCGCCGATCTGGAGTCCGGCGCGCTCGAGCTCGTGGAGACGAGCGGGTCGACGGGCGATCGCCTGCGCATACTCTGGGACGAGGGCTGGTGGATGAGGCAGGAGGCGCGCGCCATGCGCACCAACCCCGTCGTCGCCGCCGCGATGGACGGGGCCCACGGCCCCTACCGCGAGTCGATCCTCACGACGCCCGCGTGCAGCCTCGACACGTGCCACATCGGCGATCTCCCCTACGAGGAGCGCAAGGACGACACTCACCTCTTCCTCAACACCCGCACCGATCCGCTCTTCTGGACGCCGCAAGAGCATGCGCGCATGCTCGACGAGCTCGCGCTCCACTCCACGGTGGGGCTCGAGAGCGACCCGCTCTACCTCGCCCTGCTCGCGCGGTTCGCGAAGCGAGCGGGACGTAAGATCGACGTGAAGGGCTTCGTGCAGCTCACGTACGCCTTCACGACGCGGGCCTACCGTCGCGCGATCGCCGAGGCGTTCTCCGGCCCCGTTCTGCAGCTGTACGGCGCGAGCGAGGTGGGTGTGATGTTCATGGAAGGGGAGGACGCCACCCTTCACCATTGCCCTTTCACGACGCACGTGGAGCTCCTGCGCGCGCGCGTGCCGACGCCGGGCGCCGAGGACGTCGCGCTGGCGGTCGTGACCACGATCGACCGCCTGGCCATGCCGCTCGTGCGCTTCGTCGTGGGGGATCTGGTGCGGGTGAAGGACGGCGGCCCGCGGAGGTGGACGAACGTGCCTCCGCTGGCGAGCGTCGAGGGGCGCCTCGACGACGCGATCCTGCGTCCCGACGGCGCTCTCGTGACGGCGGGCGCGATCGATCGCGCCCTCGCCACGGTGGAGGGCCTGCTCCTGTGGCAGGCGAACCAGCGCGTCCCCGATCGGCTCGAGCTCGACGTGGTCCCGAGCGGAGA
>Ga0209415_10016990_pt1 | contig 11628 bp, 8 predicted proteins | sample PeaSoiSIISIP2007_FD_187696 | JGI IMG/M metagenome (GOLD analysis project Ga0209415, IMG submission 187696) | Peat soil microbial communities from Weissenstadt, Germany - SII-SIP-2007 (SPAdes) (version 2) | ecosystem: Environmental > Terrestrial > Soil > Wetlands > Peat | place: Germany... | reverse complement strand
CCTGGAAAGAGCCTAAAGAGCGGATTCCCCTGGCTGTGCGCCAAATCCATTCCTTCCTCAAGGCCCATCGGCCTGCCTAGACCACGGTATCCATCGCGCGGTGACCGCGTAAGCCGGAGGCGGTCACTCCCTCAGAGCCACCTCTGAGTCGGTAGTGATCTTCCGAACCGTGACCTTGGTAAAGCCAGCCGCCCCGCGAGGGATCTGAAACTCGTGGATCTCGCGCCGTCCGGGCCGGCACCAGTAAATTGCCCACACTCCGTTATCCATATGGCTCCCGTCCTTGGCCCAGAACGAGACCATGACGTAGACGGCATCATATTCCCGCGAACAGCGGCTAATGGCATTGACCAGGTAGCGCTGATCCTCGGTCTTGACCATCTCGCGCACCGTAAAACATTGCGCAACATCCTCGGCTCGGAGATTGGAAGCACAGGCAAGCAAGGTGAGCGAGAGAAAGAATCTTAGGACGCGTAAAAGCATAGGTTCACTCCTTACCCAAATCGGTACGGGTCGCTGGAACGTCGCAACACACCTGCGGCGTCGATTTCGAGCGCAGTCGCGCCGCGCCGAGCCTTACTGCGGTTGCCCTCGACTTACTTGAGAGCAAGTGATTCTCGTGGCCCGCAAACGAAGCACGAATACGGCCAAACCGCGAGAGGTATATTTTCAGCGATCCTCACAAATGTTTTAAACACTGTGGATCAAAACTGTGGGACTTTTTCCAGAGAAGTGGGGTCTTTGGCCGTGCAACGTTACAGGAATTGCGCGATGTGAGTCTAGTGCGGCCCCTCGGGCTGCGTCCCAGAGTGTCGCTCGCGCGTGTCACATTCCGGGCGGATTTTTCTAACCGGAAGCTAACTGCGACGCCCGCAAGTCAGATCGGCAATCCCTTGGCGATCGTGGCCGGAGCAGAATACATACGGCGCATGAGGCAGGACTTGCAACAAGCCTGAAGCGCGCATGTTACCTTGAGGCGTAGGCCCAATGCGGACACCATGGTTAGTTGGCGTCGCGATGATGCTGCCGCTCCTGGCGGATGATCGCGGCAAACACCTTATCAGCGCGGAGCAGACGGCGCGGTTTAGCGTCGCCACGGCGGGGACGATCCGGCTCGAAAATTCGTTCGGCGAAGTGGACGTCGACGGTTGGGACCGGCCTGAGGTGGAAGTGTCCGTGGTCCGCTCGAGCGAGCATTATTACGGCGATCGAGACCGCACTGCCGCGCAGCAGCGCTTGGATCAGGTCCATGTCACGACGAAACAGGAAGGGAACGACGTGGTTATTTCAACCCAATACCCTCCTTCGAATCCGTTCCTGCATCCGCTCAGCCGGCGCAGCGATGTCGAGATTCACTATCGCGTCCACGCGCCGCGTGCTTCAAAGCTGTCGATCGATCACAATAACGGCGGAGTCAACGTTTCGGGTGTCAGCGGCGATATTCATGCCAAGGTGGTGAACGGGCAGATTACGGTAACGCTGGCACCGGATGCACACGATGTCATCGACGCCCGATGCGCGATCGGGGACGTGTACTCCGATTTTGACGGCAAAGATCGCAGCCGGTATGTCTTCGGCGCTGAGTTCCAGCGGCCGAGCGCTTCCCCCGCGGCGAACCTGTACCTCCGCGTTCGCCTCGGGGACATCGTCATTGTGAAGCAGACCGGGCCACCCGCTGAGTAAGCTTCAGACCTTCAGCACGTCGTTCTCGCGTGCCACCACTGCGTACAAGATCGGCGAAAGAAAGATCGACAGGAACAGGCGCGAAAGCAATCCGCCGACAATCACGATCGCAAACGGTTTTTGCGAGTCGCTGCCGATGCCCGTGGACGTCGCCGCCGGAAGCAGGCCGATGCAAGCCACCAGCGCCGTCATCATGATGGGCCGCAGGCGCAGGAGCGAAGCCTGATAGGTCGCGGTGATGATATCGTTTCCTTCCAGGCGCAACTTATTGATGAACGAATACAGAATCACGCTGGTCAGCACCGCGACGCCCATCAGCGCGACGAATCCCAACCCCGACGAGACGCTGAAATTGGTTTTTGTGTACCACAGCGCCAGCAGCCCCCCGACTGGTTCCGTCACCAGGACGCTGAACAGGATGATCAACGGGAATTTGAGGTTTCCATACAGCGCGAACAGAATCAGAAGAATTAAGAGAACCGTCAGCGGAGCAATAATTTTCATTTGTTCGCGCGCGGCCAAATAATCTTTATATTCGCCGCCCCAGTCGAAGGTGTATCCGGTGGGGAGTTTCACCTGCTTATCAACCGCGCGACGCGCTTCCTCTACCGCACCCGCCAGGTCCCGATTGCGGACGCTGAATTGGACCCCGATGAAGCGCGAATTGGCTTCGCGGTAAATGAACGACGCGCCATTGTTCACGCGAATATCAGCAAACTGGCTCAGCGGCAAATGCTGGCCGTTGGGGGTCGCGATCAGCAGGTTCTTAATCGCTTCGCCATCCTTGCGAAAGGGCTCCTGCATGCGGACCAGCAGATCGAACTGGCGCTCACCCTGGATCACTTCAGAAGCGGCCTTGCCGCCCATCCCGGTTTCGACCAAGGTGTTGACGTCATCCACATTCAGGCCGTATTGCGCGATTTTCTCGCGATTCGGAACCACCGTCAGGCTGGGCTGGCCGAGCTCGCGCACGACAGTAATATCGGCAATGCCTTGAACTTTTGAGATGACCTCTTTAACTTGCTTAGCTTTGGCTTCAAGCGTGGCTAAGTCTCCGCCGAAGATCTTTACGGCGAGCAGGCTCTTGAGGCCGGTCTCGGCTTCATCGACGGCATCCTCGGCGGGCTGGGTATAGTTGAAAATCACGCCGGGAAACGCCGAAGTTTTCTTCTGGATTGCGTCGATCAGTTCTTTTTTGTTGTGAATCGCGCCTTGCCACACAGGATCGTCGTAACTCTTCAGGCCGATATAAAACTCGTTGTTGAAGAAGCCGGTGGAATCGGTACCGTCGTCGGGGCGCCCGAGCTCGTTGGCGACGGTGGTGACTTGGGGAAAGCTGCGCAAAATGTTCCGGATCTGCGGCGACAGCTTGGAGGCTTCTTCAAACGAAATGGTGTAGGGAGCGGTGGCGCGCATCCATAATGCACCTTCGTCCAGGTGCGGCATGAATTCGGCGCCGATCAGAGGTATTAATAGCAGTGACGCTCCGAAAATCCCCAGCAGAACCACAATCGAAACCGTCCGATTGCGCAAGCACCATCCAAGAACCAGGCCGTATCCCGCACGGATCGTCTGATACAGGCGCGCCTTCGGCTCCTTCAGTTTGCCGCGCAGCAGGTACGAGCATAGAACCGGCAGCACCGTGAGCGCGCAGAGCAACGATCCTAACAGCGCGAAAGACATCGTGTCGGCCATGGGCTGGAATAGCCGGCCGGACGGCCCTTGCAATGCGTAAATGGGAAGATAGCCGGCGATAATCACCGCGACGGCGTAAAAAATCGGCCGTTCTACATCGTGCGCGGCGGCGCGAATCACCTGGATCAGGTTGTAGTCCTCATCGTGGCGCTCGGCAAGCTCACGAAATATGTTTTCCACCATCACGACTGCGCCGTCCACCAGGATGCCGAAATCGATGGCGCCTATGGAGAGTAGATTGGCGGGAATGTGCCTCCAATCCAGGCAGATGAAGGCGAACATCAGCGCGAACGGAATGGTGATCGAGACGATCAAGGCCGCGCGCGCGCTCAGCAGGAAGATCCCGAGCACCAGTAACACCAGCAGGATGCCGCGGACCAGATTCCGCTCCACTGTGCGCGTGGTCTCTTCGATCAGTTCGCTGCGGTCGTAGTAGGGCAGGATCTTGACATCCTTCGGCAGAACATGGTCGTTCAATTCCTTAGTCATGTTCTGGACCTGCTTCAACACGACTTGCGCCTGTTCCCCGACACGCATCAGGATCACGCCTTCCACCGCATCGTCCTGGTCCATGAATCCGAACTGGCCGAGGCGCGGAGCGTAGCCGATCTCGACTTTGCCGACGTCGCGCACGTACGTGGGAATCCCGTTGTTCGTGGCAACCACGACGTTCGCGATGTCTTCCGGCGTTTTCACCAAGCCGAGACCCCGTACGTAGTAAAACTGCCCACCCTGCGAATAGAATCCGCCGCCGGCATTCGAATTGTTGGTCGCCAGTTGCTGAAATACCTGGGGAACCGTGATACCCAGCGAAAACAGACGATAAGGATTCAGCAGCACCTGGTATTGCATGGTTGTTCCGCCCAGTCCGGAATCGTCGGCGACGCCAGGTATGGAGCGGTACTTACGCTCAAGAACCCAGGCTTCCATGGTCTTGAGTTGCTGCGGGGTGCGATCCGGGCTCACCAGTACGTAGCGGTAAATCAGGCCGCTCGGGCTGAACAAAGGAGAGACGCCTGGGGTTACGCCATTGGGAAGAGTCGCGTCGGCCATGCGCTCGAACGCCTGTTCGCGTACGAAATACGGGTCGATGTCGTACTGGAAGTTCATCTCCAGCGCGGAAAGCCCGTACAGGGAGATCGAGCGCAGACTTTCGATCTTGGGAATCCCATTCATCTCCACTTCGAGTGGAATCGAGATCAGCCGCTCGATTTCTTCCGCGGCGTGGCCGGGCCACTGCGTGATGATCTCGACGTGAGGCGGAGAAAGATCGGGATAGGCGTCGATGGGTAGCTTCAAAAAGGAGTAAGCACCCCAGACCATCAACATCAACGCCGCCATCAGAACAATGAATCGCTGGGAGAGCGCGAAGGATACGATTCGGGCGATCATAATGGGTCGTTATTGAATGCTGTTGGCAAACTGGAGAAACACGGCGCCTTCAGCGACAACTTTTTCGCCCTCCTTGGCTCCCGAGATCACTTCCGTCTCATTTCCTTGCTGCCCGCCGATCGTCACCAGCCGTTGGGCGAATTTACCTGCCTCGACTTCGATATAGAGAAAAGGCAGATTATCGTCCGTGCGGAGAATTGCGGACGTGGGCACCGCCAGGACGCCGTGGCCAGACTTGGTATGAATTACCGCGTCGACGAACATATCTTTCTTGAGCAGCCGGGCCGGGTTCTTCGTGACAATTCGCACGGGGGTGGTGCGCGTCGCCGGGTCGAGCAGGGATCCGATGTAATCCACCGCGCCTTGAAACGTCTCGCGGAAAGACGAGTTGGTCAGCTCCACCGTATCGCCGGTGCGCACGGATTCCAGGTCGCGATCGTAGACGTGCCCCCACACCCAAACCGTGGATATGTCGCTGATGGTGAAGCACGCCGTGGTGCCGGCCTGGATCACGAGCCCGGGCGTCACCAGTTTTTGCACCACCACGCCTGAGATCGGGGAGCGCACTGCCAATTGCGGATTGATGGCCGCGCCTTGGCGTTGCGCCTGGTCGATCTCCTGTTGCGTGACCCCAAAGATTTTCAGCGCCTGTAAGTCGTTCTCCACTTCCGCCGATGCATCGTTGAAATCCTGCTCGGCGGCTTCGAGATCCTTCTGCGCGATCACCTTGTGATCCAGCAGATCCTTGCTGCGGTCGAGGGTCTTCCTCGAATAATCCAGGCGGTTGCGGGCCTTCTTATAAGTGGAGACCGCGCTCGCGATGTCAGGGCTGGACACGTAGAGAAGTGGCTGGTCCACCGCGACGCTGGTTCCAGTGTCCACCAGAAGGCGGGCGATCGGCCCGTTGACCTGGGTGATGGCTTGTGTGGTTTGGTCGGCATCCCAATCGACTGTCCCTGTGGTGCGCACGGCCGGCGACCAGACCGCCTTATGAATCTCGGCGATTTTCAGGTGTTCCATTTGGTTTGCCGGCACCTGGAATAAGGTTGCGTTCGCCTGCGCCGCCGTCGTCGGGGGCGCGCCGGCCGCGGGATTCGATTGGCAGGAAGAGAGCGCTAACGCGGCGACGATCCAAGCTAAAGCCACATATCTCATTGGATTACGCGCGTATCTCATTGAATTACACGCGTTCCGACGGCCTGATTCACCTGCTCCGCCGCCGTCATAAAAGCAGCGACGGCTTGCCTATACCCAAGTTGCGTCGCGCGGTAACTGCGTTCGGCGTCGAGGACGTCGAGAACCGTCGCTGCACCACGCCCGTATGCGTAAGTCGTGATGTCTCGGGACTGCGTGGCTTGGTTCAGATACCCGGATTCGTAGAGAGAAACGATCTGGTCGTTGGTCTGAAGACCGTAATACGCGTTGATCACGTCCGTGCGGACGGCCACTTCCGTCGAAGATTCCGTTTCGATCGCCTGGCGAACCGCCGCCTGGCTGCGCGCAATTTCCCCTTGGTTACGATCATGGAGGGGCAGATCGAACGATACCGAGAAGCCAACCGCGTTGCCGGTCCCATTCGGTCCGATGCTCTGGTAAGTGTAGTCGCTCGACCAGGTCCAATCCTTGGCGCGGTTAGCGAAGGCCAGCGAGACGGTGTCGCTCGCCTGCTTCACTCCGCCGTGCGCGGCTTGCAAGTCTGGCCGCGATGCCAGGGCTTGAGTCTCTAAATCCGCGAGCTGAACCACTTGCTTCTTGTGCTCCAGGGTCCCGGAGACATCGAAGTTGTCCGCTACCGACCGGTAACCGAGCAGCTGCCGCAAAGTCGCTTTGGCCTGCACCAGGCTGAGTTCTGCTGCGGAGACGTCTTGCTCAAACTGCAGCTTTTGCAAAGATATTTTCAGAAAGTCGCCTTCCGCCAGATCTCCCGCCTTGACGCGCGCGCGATTGAGTTCTACTTCTTGCGAGAAATTGGCCAAATCGTCCCGTGCGAACTGAAGTACGGACTTAGCCAGCACAACGCCGATAAACGCCTGCACCACCTGGAATCTCAGCTGGCGCTCATTGTCGGTCACCGTCTTGGCCGAGACGTCGGTGTTGTCTTGCGCCACCGACAGGCGTCTTTCGCGCTTGCCTCCGCGCTCATACGTATAGGAAAGCGATTCGGCATAAATCTGCGTGTTGAAGCGAATGGTTTGCGGAGAAAACAGAGGGATCGTGTCCACCAGGGCCGAAAGGGTCGGATTGGGCTTGAGCGCCGCCGTAATCTCCTCGGCCTTGTTCTGGTCGATGTTGAGCCGCTGCGCTCGCAGGGACTGATTGTAGGCCAGGGCAATACGGACCGCGTCATCCATCGTGATCAAGGCGGGCGGGCTAGCTGCCTGAGGCGTCTGAGCCCACGCGCCTCCGGCAATAACAAAAAGGGCGTTGAATCGATTCAGCCGCAAACTTCCTCCCCGGAAACGCTTTTGTCAAATTGAAGCTAGATCTGTATGATGATACGGAACCGGTGGCCGGTAACCATTAACCTGACAGGCGGGCCTAATTCGATGATGAACGGGTCCAATTGGGCGGGCGGGTCGGGTTTGTAGTCACTCAAAGGCCTTTCACCGTGCACGTTTTTGGCACGACTCCCATGGTCGTATACTTAAGGAGAAATGACGATGAGATTGACGAATGCCGCGTTGCTTCTGACCCTGGCGGCGGCGGCCCGGGCCCAGGTCAATGTAGGCGCACAAAAGCCCGAAGCCGGCCTGCCATTCACCATGACTACGGTGAGCACCTTTGAACTGCCATGGCGCATCGCGTTCCTGCCGGATGGCCGCATGCTGATCACCGAAAAGGTGGGGCCGGTTTGGCTAGTGACCCAGCAGGGAGAGAAAATCCCGGTGGGCAATACGCCCCCAGTCTATTGGCAGGGCCAGAACGGCATGCTGGGCGTGTTCCTTTCGCCCCATTACGCCACCGACCAGAGTATCTATCTCACTTATGTCGAGCCCGGTGACTATGGCGGCGGGCTCGCGCTGGCCCGGGCCAAGCTGAACCTCACTGCCACCTCCGCGAGACTGGGAAACTTCGAAGTGCTGTGGCGGCAGATGCCCAAAGGCAAAGGCGGCCAGGAAGGAGCGCAGATCGCTTTCTCGCCCGACGGCCAGTATCTGTTTCTCACGGTTGGCGACCGTCAGCGTTTCACCCCCGCCCAGGATCCGAACCAGCCCGAAGGCAAGATCCTGCGCCTGACGTTGGACGGCAAGCCCGCTCCCGGCAATCCCAACTTCGGCAAAACCGGCGCGGCCACCATTCCCCTGATCGATCCACCGAGCGACACCGAAGCCGCCAAGACCGCGAAGGTGGTCAGCATTTATACCTTTCCCGGCACCAATCAGACGCCGTCTGAAACCTGGGCCACCGGCGTCCGGACGCCCTATGGTTTGGCGTTTTCGCCCACGGGCGAGTTGTGGGAGGTGGAACATGGCCCGCGCGGCGGCGATGAGCTCAACCTGATCGAGAAGGGCAAGAATTATGGCTGGCCGCTGGTCTCGTTTGGTCAGAACTATAACGGCGTGCCCATTCCCAAGCCCGACATGCGGCCCGACCTGGCGATGCCAGTGCTCTATTGGGTACCGGTGATCGCGCCGGGCAATCTGATGTTCTACCGCGGCACCGAGACCTTCCCGCAGTGGAACGGCAGCGGCTTCGTCAGCGGCCTGGCGACCAAGTCGATCGTGCGCATCATCTTCGACGGCCATGGCGGCGCCAAGACCGCCGAGCGCTGGGATGTAGGGCACCGCATTCGCGATGTGGAAGAAGGCCCCGACGGTTCGCTGTGGATGCTGGAAGACGCCAATCCCGGCGCTCTGATCCATGTGACGCCTCCAGTGACGAATTCGCATTAGGACAAGAAGCAATCGTCACAAAATGGGAATCGCGCGGCTGTGAACGGCCGAGGTCGAATTTAAGAGCACTGCGTTCGACCCATCCCTTTATAAAGCGCGTCGCTCGGGTGGGCCTATGCGTTCGGCATCCGCACAGACGGCGAGCGGGGCAACGGACGCCATTTGACCGCGGTTGTGTCCGACATGAGCGGATACGCAACCGCGAAAAAAGGGGGATCGGCATGCCAGAGCTGGTGAATGGGTTCGATGCCTCTATCGTCGACGAGAAGGCGTCGAACGTTGGACCAGCCGCGATCGACATCGCCTACCAGCGACTCGGGAACCCGGATGCGCCTGTGGTGCTGCTGATCATGGGGATCGCCGCTCAATCCATTCACTGGCCAGACGCGTTTTGCCATGCGCTGGTCGGCCACGGCCTGCAACTGATCCGCTTCGACAATCGTGACATCGGACTCTCTACACACCTGACAGATGCCCCGCCGCCGGACTTGCCTGCGGCGCTGGCCGGCGACCTCTCGTCGGTGTCGTACACGCTGTCGGATATGGCGGCCGACGCGGTGGGGTTGCTGGACGCGCTCGGCTTCGGGAAGGCCCATGTCGTCGGCGCGTCCATGGGCGGCGCCATTGCGCAAACCATGGCAATCGAGCATCCGGGCCGTGTCCGCTCTCTCACCTCGTTGATGTCGACAACGGGCAACATGTCCGTCGGCCAGCCCTCGCCCGACGTGCTCCGCGAAGTCTTCGGCGGCCCACGCGCAACCACACGCGACGAAGTAATTCAACAGATGCTTCGCGCTTTCCGCGCCGTGGGCTCGCCTGGATATCCGACGGATGAGAACGAAGTTGCCGCACGAACAGGCCGCGCCTACGACCGTTCCTACGATCCGACCGGCGTCGCTCGTCAGGCGATCGCGTCAGTCGCCTCCGGCGATCGGACCGAATGCCTGCGGCATCTCGAGGTCCCCACCCTGGTGATCCACGGCCTCGCGGACCGCATGTGCGACGTGAGCGGCGGGCGAGCGACCGCTGAAGCCACCCCCGGCGCAGAGTTGGTCCTGATCGAGGGAATGGGACATGACCTGCCACCCGGTTTGCGGTCCCAACTGGCAGCGCGCATCGCCGAGTTCGTGTGGCGCGCGGAGCGCACTTGAACCCGCCTTCGAACACAGCGAGACAGCACTCAAAATCGGTTCGGCGGCGGAGTCTTTACGGTTTGATAAAATTAGTACCGTCACTCATCCCGACGATTCGCAAGGAGCATCCACCATGAGCCTGAGTTTGATCGTCAACGGCAAATCGCACACAGTAGATGTCGACCCTTCGACTCCACTGCTTTATGTTCTGCGCAACGATCTCGGCTTGCAAGGTCCAAGATTCGGTTGCGGGCTGGGGCAATGCGGCGTGTGCACGGTGATTGTGAACGGCGTCGCCACGCGATCCTGCATCGTGCCGGTGTCCAACGTGAAAGGCGCGATCACCACGCTGGAAGGACTCGCGCAGAACGGCAAGCTGCATCCGTTGCAGCAGGCGTGGATCGATGAGCAGGTTCCGCAGTGCGGTTTTTGTCAGAACGGGCAGATCATGACCGCCAAGGCGCTGCTAGACAAAAATCCCAAACCCACCGACGCCCAAATCCGGGATGGCATGAATAGCACGCTCTGCCGCTGTATGACGTACTACCGTGTTCAGGCGGCGATCAAACGCGCGGTCAAGGCGATGGCTGCCGAGGGGCCCGCAGCGGCGAAGGAGGTGGTCGCGTGACAACCTTCAGCGAGATTCCGAAACACGTGGAAGACGTGCTGTCCCGTCGAAACCTGCTCAAGAGCGCCGGCATGCTGGTAGTCAGCTTCGCCGCCGCAGGCACCAGTCCACTGACGTCGCCGGCGAACGCGCAGACTCCGGCCAGTGCGGGTCCATACCCGGACATCGACTTCCATCAAGTCGATTCGTGGATCGTGATCCGTGAAGACGGCTCCGCGACCTTTTACGTCGGAAAGACCGACTGCGGCCAGGGTACCGGGACATCGTTCCGCCAGATCATGGCCGATGAGTTGGATATTGCCTACGACAAGACCGCGTGCATCATGGGTAGCACGGATATCACCGTCGATCAGGGCGGCTCCGGTGGTTCCACTGCCATGGAAAGGGATAGCTGGCCGATGCGGCGCGTCGCGGCCGAGGCCCGCCGCGTGTTGCTCAACATGGCATCGGAGCGCCTCGGCGCGCCCGTGGATCAACTCGCGGTAAGAGAGGGTGTCATCACCGTCAAGGGCGATCCCACCAGAAGCGTCACGTATGGACGACTGATCGGTAGAAAGAGATTCAATGTCGCGCTGACCGGAACCAACATCAACGCAATCGCCGGGGTGGCCGCCGTGAAGCCCGTGCAGGAGCTGAACAACGTCGGCCGCTCTCCGCAGCGCTACGATATTCCTCCGAAAGTGGACGGGTCGCTGAAATGGGCCGTCGACGTGAAGCTGCCCGGCATGGTGCACGCGCGGAATGTGAAACCGCCGGTCGCGGGCGCGAAACTGGTCAGCATCGACGAATCTTCCGTTCGCGGCATGCCTGGATTCGTGAAAGTGGTGAGCAAGGGCAACTACGTCGCGGTCGTGTGTGAGCGGGAAGAGCAAGCGATTAACGCGGCCAACCGGCTCAAGGTGAATTGGGAGAAGCCTGCCATCGCGCCTTTTCCATCGTCAGAAAACTTGTTTAATTACATCCGCGAGGTGAAGCCCACGTCGAGCTCGAAACCGATCGTAGTGGGCGATCCGGAGACGGCGTTTGCAAACGCGGCGAAGGTGATCGAAGCAGATTACGATATTCCGTACCAGGGGCACACGGCCATCAGTCCCGCGCATGCCACCGCGGATCCGTCCAATGGTCAGATGACCATCTATTCGAACGACATGAAATCGTATGGCATGCGCAGGGGCGTCGCCGAATTTCTGGGAATCCCGCGCGA
>Ga0209415_10016989_pt1 | contig 11628 bp, 9 predicted proteins | sample PeaSoiSIISIP2007_FD_187696 | JGI IMG/M metagenome (GOLD analysis project Ga0209415, IMG submission 187696) | Peat soil microbial communities from Weissenstadt, Germany - SII-SIP-2007 (SPAdes) (version 2) | ecosystem: Environmental > Terrestrial > Soil > Wetlands > Peat | place: Germany... | reverse complement strand
CGCTATCGTCTAGGGGTTAGGACGGAAGATTCTCAATCTTCAAACCCGGGTTCGATTCCCGGTAGCGCTACCAACCTCTGCTTCAATCACTTACGCTATCTCTGAAACTCCTTGATGGGACCGTGCCCAGTCTTGTCGCCGCTTACCAGGCCGTCACGAACAACAGCTGATTCCCGAATTCTTACGTTTGGGCCCTCATCACGTTTCCCGTCCCCATCGCGTTGATTGAGTAATCCGGCTCACGCTTCTTCCTCCAGGGAGATGGAATCCCAAAACAGGAAATGCAATCCGTTGATTTTGCGGACCATATCGCCGGAGAAAATGGGGAGTTCGCTAATGAAGATTCGTGAACGGACGATGTAGAAAAAGACAGAGAAATATCAAAGGGCGCGGGCCGGCTACGGAGTCGGATTCGTGCGTTCTCGGCCAAGCGGTGATTGCAACCTGTTGGTCCATTCTCGGAAGTCATTCCAGATCGGAGGGAACAGCCGATGAGCGACAGCGACATCGTCCAGGATTTCCTGGTGGAAAGCTACGAGAACCTGGACCGGCTGGACCGTGAACTGGTCGGTTTGGAAAAAAACCCAGAGGATCGCGACGCGCTCGCCAGCGTGTTTCGTACGATTCACACCATCAAGGGAACATGCGGATTCCTGGGCTTCAACCAACTGGAAAAGGTAGCGCACGTTGGGGAGAACCTGCTGACTCGTCTGCGCGACGGGCAACTCACGCTGAACCGCGAACTCACTACGGCGTTGCTGGAAATGGTGGATGCGGTCCGCCAGATGCTGGGCAGTATCGAAGCGACCGGGGGCGAAGGAAAGCGTGACGATACCAAGCTCATCGCCACGCTGACTCGCCTGCAGCAGCTACCTGAAGCGCAGCCTGTAAGCAAGGCGGCTCCGCTGCCGGCGACCACTCCCGAAGGCGCCACGTCGCCCTCTTCGATCGGCGACATTCTGATGCAAACCACCAGCGTCACCTCCGCCGAAATCCAGTTCGCCACCGAGAAGCAGCAGGAAGGCGACCCTCGCCGCTTGGGCGAGATTCTGGTGGAACAGGGCGCGGTACAACCTGGCGATATCGTGGATGCTTTGCGCATCCAGCAATCCTCCCGCGTGCACACCGCTGCCTCGGACAGTACAATCCGCGTCGATACTGGATTGCTGGACAAGGTGATGACTTTGGTAGGAGAGCTTGTACTGGCACGCAATCAGGTCCTGCAATTCGCCAGCTGCATGAAAGACCCCGGCTTTCTGGCCGCTTCCCATCGTTTGAACCTGATCACCACGGAACTGCAAGCAGGCGTCATGAAGACTCGCATGCAACCCATCGGAAACATTTGGGGCCAGTTCCCGCGCACCGTGCGCGACGTCGCACTCGGTTGTGGCAAGGAAGTGGGTATTGAGATGGAGGGCAAAGAGACTGAACTGGACAAAACCATTATCGAAGCGATTAAAGACCCACTAACCCATCTGGTGCGCAATTCCGTCGACCACGGCATCGAACTTCCTGAAGACAGAGTGAAAGCGGGCAAGGATCGCGCGGGACGGTTGATTCTGCGTGCCTTTCATGAAGGCGGCCAGGTCAATATCGAGATCAGCGACGATGGCGCAGGTCTGAATGTCGAGCGCATCCGCAAAAAAGCGGTCGAACGCGCGTTGATCACGCCTGAACAAGCAATACGCATGCCGGAGCGGGAGATCTTCAATCTGATCTTCCTGCCTGGATTCTCCACAGCGGAAAAAGTCACCAACGTGTCGGGCCGTGGCGTCGGTATGGACGTAGTGAAGACCAATGTCGAAAAGATTGGTGGCACCGTGGATGTTCAGTCCACACTCGGCCGGGGCACGACTGTGCGGGTAAAGATTCCCTTGACCTTGGCCATCATTCCGGCGCTGGTCGTGACTTGCGGTGGCGATCGCTATGCCATTCCCCAGGTGAGCTTGCTGGAACTAGTGCGGCTAAAGGCGGATCAAGTCAGCAAGGGTATCGAATTAGTTCATGGCGCGCCGGTCTACCGGCTGCGCGGACGTCTCCTGCCCCTGGTGTATCTCAGCCGGGAACTGAACCTGGCTGCGGATACGCGTTCCGCTACGAAAAGCGATGGCGCCATCAACATCGTAGTAGTACAGGCCGATGAGCGCCGGTTCGGGCTGGTCGTCGATCAGATCAACGACACCGAAGAAATCGTGGTGAAGCCGCTGCGCAAGCAACTCAAGACGGTTAAAACATTTGCCGGCTCCAGCATCATGGGGGACGGCAAAGTCGCGCTCATCCTGGACGTGCTTGGCCTGGCCCAGCGCGCCGGCGTGATTGCGGAAACACGGGATCGCGCGCTGACTGAAAAAGCCACCGATTTGGCGGCGTCCGCTCAAGAAAAGCAAACGTTCCTGCTGTTCGCGGGCCCGGGCGATTCCCGCATGGCCATACCGCTCAGCACGCTGGCGCGCCTGGAGGAATTTCCCGTGGCGCAAGTGGAAATGTCGGGCAGCCAGTGGGTCACGCAATATCGAGGCCAGATCCTGCCCTTGGTTCGCCTCAACGTTGCGCTGGAAGAGCGGCGCAACAAGCTGCGTGCCCTGCAAGCCCCGCCTGCACTCGACTCAGGACCGATTCAGGTGCTGGTGCTGAATCACGATGGCCGATCCTTTGGTCTCGTCGTGGAACGGATTCTGGACATTGTCGAAGACCGGGCGGACGTTAGGTCGGCAGCGACCCGGGCTGCCGTTCTCTATTCCGTCGTCATCGGGGACCGGGTCACGGAGATGCTCGATATCCCGGCAATTTTGCGGGGCGCGGGTGGGAGCACCAAGCGTCGCGGCCTGGCCACGAAATCAACGGAGGTTGCGAACTAAACCATGGCTCAAACTTCACAGTTTTGCACGTTCTATCTGGACAAGCTGCTGTTCGGCGTGGAATTGAAAGGCGTTCAGGAGGTCATGCGCTCGTTGGATATGACCAAGGTCCCGCTGGCGCCGGAAGTGGTCAGCGGGCTCATCAACCTGCGCGGCCAGATCGTTACCGCGGTCGATCTGCGCCGGCGGCTTGAACTGGAGCCTCGGCCGCCGGGCATGTTGGCCATGAATGTGGTGGTGCGTTCCGAAGATGGCGCGGTCAGCCTGCTGGTAGACGAAATCGGCGATGTGGTCGAGGTCGAAGAAACTACCTTCGAGCCGCCCCCTGAAACTCTGCGCGGTACGGTCCGGACCATGATTCTCGGAGTCCACAAACTGAACGACCGGCTCATGCATGTGCTGGACATAGAAAAAGCGTGCCAAATGATGGATGTGGCTGAGACCGTCGCAGCAGGACGATAGCTCGACGAGCGTTACTCTGGCCGTGCCCGGCCGCTCCGCGGGCGATGGGTTCGCTGATTCTAAATTCGGGATTCGGGAGAGAAGAGAATGAAACATACACTCGGCAAGAAACTCGGCTTGGGCTTTGGCGTGATCCTTGCCCTCACGGTTCTGAGCGCGATGCTCGCCTATGTGAAGGCTAGCGCAATGAAAGAAATACAGGACCGCACTACAGCTGTGCGCATGCCTACCATCAAAGCGCTTACGGACTTGCAGAGAGACCTGAATCAGGCGCAGAGCAAGGGTCGCCAGGCGGTCCTTGCTGGAAACGAATCAGAACGGTGGGAGGCCGCGAATAAGATTTTCGACTCGGCCTGGGAGGAGATTGGGAAGGACGTCGCAAGACTGGACGAATTGTCTCCCAAATGGAATCTTCAGGCCAACCGGGACCGACTCGCCGAAGTGAAGAAGCAGCTTCCTGCTCTCCACGAGGTCCAAGAAGCAGCCATGAAACATGCAGTCGGCGGCGAGCGCGATGCCGTCATCAAGGCGGGAAATGAATTCGCCGACAAGGCTACGCCGATCACCGAGGCGATGAAAATCCCCCTCGGCGAAGTGGCGGATTCCAACGACAAGTTACTGTTGGAGGAAACGGAAGAGATGAATGCCGAGAGCCGGTCGATGAACCGGACGATAGCCATCACCACCTTCGCGCCCCTGGGCATCGGAATTTTCGTGGCCGTTTCCCTGAGCCGAGGCATCGCCCGCGCGACCCAGTCGCTTTTGGCCCAGGCCGAGGCCATCGCGGCGGGGGACTTGACCCGCGAAGACCTGAGAGTCCGCAGCCAGGACGAATTGGGAGATCTGACCACAGCAATCAACAAGATGAGCGGCAGCCTTAAACGCATCATCTTATCCATCTCAGAAAATGCGATGCAGGTAGCCAGTGCCAGCGAAGAACTGAATACCACCAGCCAGCAGATCACCGCGAACTCCGAGGAGACTTCGGCGCAGGCGGACGTGGTTTCGAAAGCCGCCCAATCGGTCAGCCAGAACCTGCAGACGGTTGCGACCGGGGCGGAAGAGATGGGCGCCAGTATCAAGGAAATTGCTAAGAATGCTACCGAGGCCGCAAAGGTCGCAACCTCAGCCGTCAAAGTGGCCGAAACCACTACCGCGACGGTGTCCAAGCTGGGCGATTCCTCAAGCGAAATTGGACAGGTTATTAAGGTCATCACGTCGATTGCGCAGCAGACGAACCTGCTGGCGCTGAATGCCACGATCGAAGCGGCCCGCGCCGGCGAGGCGGGTAAGGGTTTTGCGGTGGTGGCCAATGAAGTGAAGGAACTGGCCAAGGAAACTGCCAGAGCCACCGAAGACATCAGCCGCAAGATCGAGGCCATCCAGACTGATACCAAGGCGGCGGTGGATGCCATCGCATCGATCAGCGGAGTGATCCATCAAATCAACGATATCTCGAGCACGATCGCCACCGCGGTGGAGGAGCAGAACGCGACCACCAACGAGATGTCGCGCAACGTGAGCGAAGCGGCCCATGGCAGCGGTGAGATCACGAGCAACATTGCGCGAGTGGCGGAGGCTGCGCAAAGCACCACGCGCGGAGCGACCGATACCCAGAAGGCGTCGCAGCAACTGGTGGAAACCTCCACACAACTCCGGCGCCTGGTCGAGCAGTTCAAGATCAACGCGAACAGCAATGGAAATTCCGCGGAAGCAAGTCAGCGTCCAAGGGCCATCGCAACCCATGCTGGCGCGTGAAGAGAGCGAGCGGTTAAAGGGGAAGTGAGTGTTGTTCCCAAAGATGGCAAGCAATACGAAAGTGCCGCGAGAATGGATAGGCACTGGAGCACAAACTAGTCTATGAAGCTGCCCAAAATGCAATCGACAATCAAGCAGCGTCTGTTCTTTCTGACGATTTGCGGCTTGCTGTGTGTGGCGGCCGTGGGCGCCACCGGGTACTGGGGGATCAAGGCGGTCGAGAAGACCACTGCCCAAGTCGCGGCGACCAGCACGGCGATCCGCAATCATATAGAAGCTGGCGTGTTCAACGATCTGACCGAAGAAGACATTTCCAGCCTGCTCACAAAAAAAGGTGATGAACAGCAGAGCATTGTGGACAATCTCACCTTGCATTCGAAGATGCTGGCCGAACATATTGCCAAGGCCCGTGCGCTGGTTACAGATCCCGCTGCTCAGTCAACTTTGGAGGAAGAACGGCAAATGGTTGAGGACTACCTCAAGGAGACTGCCTCGCTCTCCGCAATGAGTGCGCATGATCCTGCCTCGGCTGCGGCCCAGCAAGATACTTGCCTGCGGCTCTACCGAAAACTTCAGGAGGAGATCGAATATACCGGAGACCTGCTGGAAAAAGAGGCGAATGATGCCCAGACCGGCGCCGTTTCGAAGGCCACAAAGGCCACGCGAACGATGTTTCTGATCTGCGGGCTGTCGCTGCTGTTGTCACTGGTGGTCGCGACCCGGGTCACTCTCAGCATCAGTCGGCCGCTGGATTCGTTTTCCACGCAATTCAAGGCAATGACCGAGGCCAATGACCTCACCTCACGACTGGATCAGGCGCGTCACGATGAGATCGGGCAGTTGGGCGAGTGCCTGAATCTGTTCGTCGACAAAATGCACCACCTGCTGAAGCAGATCGCACAGACCGCGGACCACGTTGCTCAGGCAAGCGAGGAACTCAACACCAACAGCCAGCAGATCACGGCCAATTCCGCGGAAACGTCGGCCCAGGCGAAGCTGGTCTCTGACGCAACCGTGCATGTCAGTCAGAATCTGCAAACTGTGGCCACTGGCTCCGAGGAGATGAGTGCCAGCATCCAGGAACTTGCCAGGAACGCGACCGATGCCGCCAAGGTCGCCAGCGCTTCCGTTGAGACTGCCAGGAATGCCATCGTTACCGTGTCCAAACTAGGCGACTCCTCCGCCGAGATTGGCCAGGTGATTAAAGTCATCACTTCGATCGCGCAGCAGACCAACTTGCTGGCCCTGAACGCCACCATTGAAGCCGCACGTGCCGGCGAAGCCGGTAAAGGCTTTGCCGTGGTAGCCAACGAAGTGAAGGAATTGGCCAAAGAGACCGCGAAGGCCACCGAAGACATCAGCCGCAAGATTGAGGCCATTCAGACTGACAGCAAAGCCGCGGTCAGTGCGATCACGACCATCAGTGATGTGATCAACCAGATCAACGGCATCTCGAACACGATTGCGACGGCGGTCGAGGAACAGAACGCGACCACCAATGAGATGGCCCGCAACGTGAGCGAAGCGGCGCAGGGCAGCGGCGAGATCACCAGCAACATCGCAGGCGTGGCCCAGGCGGCGGAGAGCACTTCACGCGGAGCCACGGATACCCAGAAGGCAGCGCAGCATTTGGTGCATACCTCCTCCGAACTCCGCCGCCTGGTGGAGCAATTCAAGATCAACACCATCAGCAGCGAAAATGCAGCGGAAGCAGGGTCGTCAAGCAAGACCATGGCAGCCCATGCGAGTTCATAACCTCCACACCCACTCGTTAGCTGCGCGCTGGACAGGAACGATTTGACTGTGACGACTCAACTATGACCGCGATACGCATTTTGGTGGTCGACGACTCGGTGGTGATCCGCAAGGTGCTCTCCGACACCTTGTCCAAAGACCCGGACCTGGAAGTGGTGGCCACGGCCAGCGACGGGCGAATCGCCCTGGCGAAGATCTCGCAGCTGCATCCCGATGTGGTAACGCTCGACGTCGAGATGCCGGTGATGAATGGTTTGGAGACCCTGGCCGAACTGCGCAAGTTGTACCCCAAACTGCCGGTGATCATGTTCAGCACGCTCACCGAGCGTGGCGCGGCGGCGACTCTCGATGCACTCTCCCTGGGCGCCTCGGACTATGCCACCAAGCCCAGCAATACCGGCAGCCCGGCGGTTGCGATGGAGGCGGTTCGGGTCGAACTCATCCCCAAGATCAAGGCGCTTTGCCGTAAAGGCTCCACGAAGCTCAAGTCTTTACCGCCGCCGCGTCCAGCAGTGAGAGTCAGAGTACCGGCGAATCGGCGGATTGACATCGTGGCCATCGGCACGTCCACTGGCGGTCCCAATGCTTTGGCCGAGGTCTTGCCAAGAATCCCCAAGGACTTTCCCGTTCCGATCGTTGTGGTGCAGCACATGCCCCCTATTTTTACTCGCATGCTCGCCGAGCGGCTGGCCAAACATTCAGCGATTCCGGTAGAAGAGGGCGGCGCTGGTATGGTTCTCTCCCCCGGACACGCCTGGATCGCTCCGGGGAATTTCCACATGACGGTTCGCGCCGGTCTGAAGTGGAGCCTGGGCCTCAACCAGGATGCTCCCCAGCACTCCTGCCGTCCAGCGGTTGACGTGTTATTTCGCTCGGTGGCCGCCGTTTGTCACGCCAGCGTCCTGGGCGTGGTGATGACGGGTATGGGATCGGACGGCGTGCTCGGGGCGCAATCCATTCGTGAAGCAGGCGGAGAAGTCATTATTCAGGATGAGCCTTCTGCCGTCGTCTGGGGGATGCCTGGTTTGGTATATGCGGCGGGACAGGCTGACGGCGTCTTTCCCCTGGACCAACTCGCGGCTGAGATCACGCGCCGGGTACTACGAAATCGCGCGCCACACGCCGCCTTCACCTCCGACAAGAACACTACCCTCGAACCACGAGCCCAATGACACTCGGCACCCCACCCGCTATCGTCACGCTGGAGAAGAGCGGAGTCCCACCTGGTAGGTTTTTGGGGCTGTGCGGCACTCTGGCGAAGTTTTGGCGGTTAGCTGTGGACTTGTAGCGAGATGACGATGGGCTTGTTCTCGAACAACAGTCTGACTTCCAGCGCAGCTGAGTCGGACACAGGGTGCAAGCTGTAATCGCTCCCTGTAATCACCGTCGGAACCGATAACAGGCATCCGTCACTCAGCCCGGCGATCTTATTCTTGAAGTTTCCCGCGACCATATTGCAGATTTCACCAAACGCATCGCACAGCTCCGGGCCAATCTTTTCCGGCTCTACCCCCAGCATTTTGGAAGCCATGAGACCAGCCGACTGGTGGCTGCACTGGATGCTCATCACCCCGCACAGCTGTCCAGCGAGCCCGACCATCGCGGTAATGTCCAGTATTCCGTTGGTTGGATTCTCGGGGACCGTCAGCTTGCAACTCAGCATGAGTTCGAAGACTTCCCGCACCGCTACTTCCAGCATCGGACCCCAATTAGCACGGCTAGCGGTGAGCGTCGGCGATTCACTTGGCATTGTCATGCTTTCACCGCCAGCAGAGGAATCACATGTTCCCTGACCTGGTCCGGCGTAAATGGCTTGCGGATGTAGCCCCGCGCCCCCAGAGACAGCGCCTGCACCACATGCGCTTCGCTGCCCTCGGTAGTAATCATGACCACGGGGGCTCCCTTGGCGTTCTCGACGCCTGCCAGGGCTTTTACGAACTCCAGTCCATCCATGACCGGCATGTTGATGTCACAAAGGATCAACTCCACCCGGTTTTCGGCGAGCACTGCCAATCCCTCGGCCCCGTTCCCAGCTTCAAATACCTTGCTGAGTTCAACCCCTGCCTGGCGCAACGACCGCTCGACAATCTTCCGCATCACCGAAGAGTCGTCCACGATAAGAGCTTGTATGCTGTTCATGGCGTGTTATTCGTTCTCCCCTGAAGGGACCGCGTGTTGTTTTCTGCCGTGCTCTTTGGGATATATCGGCAAGCCAGGATTGGACTTTAGGACAGCCCGACAGAGGAAATCAGCGAAGTTCTGTCGTTAGTAAACCCCATAGGCTTATCAGCCGGCGTTCCAGAATGGGAATCGATATTGTGCTTGATTCGCTACTTCTCCCGAGCGGCAGCTTCCACATTTTTCAAGATGCTATCCAAGTCGGCACGTGAGAAATAACGTCCGCCCAATACCACCGCCGAAATTTTCTGCGTGTTGCGGATGTCGTCGAGGGGGTTGGCGTCGAGCAGGACGAGGTCAGCCAGTTTGCCGGTTTCCACCGTACCTGAATCATTCGTCCGGCCGAGAAACTTCGCCGGATTCAGCGTGGCCGTTTGCAGAGCCTCCATGGGAGTCAGTCCGGCTTTCACGAACAACTCCAATTCCTGATGCAGGCTGAATCCTGGAATTACGTACACGCCGGCAGCGGTATCCGTGCCCGCCATCAGAGGAACGCCAGCGCGATGCATGGCCAGGGTCATGTCCAGTTCCTTGGCCACAAACTGGCGGCGGTAAGTGATCGGATCAGTATCCAGTTCTTTCACAATGCTCTCGGTGAACTTCTTATAGGTCTTGTTGCGCCAGGTAGCGGCCGCATATTTGGCTCCGGGGCTTTGGCTGAGGTCGAGGTCATCGATCAGCCACTGGCCGCGTTCCCACGTAAGAGTCGGCACCTGCCATGTGCCGTTTTTCGCCAGCAGCGCAATCAGCGCCGCACACTTTGGTTCGCTGTAGGTTTCAAGCACGCGGCGCGGGCCCTTGGGTCCTTTCAATAATTCGTCCTCGATGCTGGAGCAGCCTTCGAAGATTCCAGTGAAGTGCTCGATACTTTTCTGCCCGGCATTGCTCGCCTCGGAGGCGCGAATGGCATCCGGAACGTGCCCCACAAAAATCATGCCCTGCTTTTTCGATTCCTCGGCGACGGCGAAGTAGGCATCGCGTGGAATGTAGGACTGCACCTTGATGAAGTCGGCGCCGCCCTGCTTCAAGTCATCCACCGCTTTACGGCCTTCCGCGGCCGTACCAACGGGGATTGAAGCCGGAAAATGCGGCGGAGCGCCGTCGATCATCGGCCCGGAGATGACCATGCGCGGTCCAAGAATCGTCCCCGCATCGATCTGTTTACGCGACTCGAGCAATTGATGCAGATCGCCACCCATGTCGCGAACCCCGGTGATTCCGTTGGCGACGAACAGCGGCAGAATGATTTCCTCGCCACCCGGCAGCCAGTCGCCAAAATTGGTGTGAACGTGCATGTCCCAGAGTCCAGGGATGAGAAACTTACCCCGTCCGTCGACGACTAGCGCCTCTTTGGGTAATTTGCGAGATGTTCTTTCGATGCCAGCGATGCGACCAGCGTGAACCGTGACCGTCATGTCTGGCTTGAGTGCGGCGTTCGCGACATCGATCACGGTCACGTGCGTGATCACCAGCGTCTTGCCGTCATGCGCCGACTGCGCAGCAGCGAATGGCATGAAGACGCTCAACAGCACCAGCAGTGAAATATGTCTCATCGTTGGCTGGCCCACCTTTACGTTCTTTGTAAAGGTGGGAACTCACGCAGCCGGGGTCGGGATTTTCATCTTGGCCTCGCCCCACTGGTTGATTCGGACGGCTCCCTCTTCCTCGAAAGCATAACTCCTATAGCTGCTCCACGGCCACTGCTCCGGCTCCTGGACCAACCCTCGCGCCACGGGATTGCGGTGCATATAACGGAGCTTCTCGATTCGTTTCCGTGCCGTCCATACGTTGAAATCGTAGAAGCGTCGCTGCCACACATGCTCGGCGCCGAACGCGAATAGTTCTTGCTGGGCGGCCACTCGGCGCTTGCGTACGGCCTTCAAGACGCGGCGCGAGAAACCCTGTTTGATCGCCTGCATTACCCGCGACGGATCGCCCTTCTCCGGCTCACTAATCAGGAGGTGAATATGGTCGGGCATGGCCACGTAGCCTACAACGACGAAGCGATAACGCTGGCGGACTTCCTCGAACACTGCGAGGAACAGATCGCGACGCTCCGGACTTGCCAGCCAAGCTTGCCGATGGTAACAACTGCAAGTGATGAAATGCAATTCATTGGTGCCGTAATAGCGCTGCGGATGATTGGACACAGAGCCAGCCTACTGGTGGCCGCAGAAGAAAAGCTGTGACATCTGACCTTGCCGTTCCCACCTTTACAAAAAACGTAAAGGTGGGCCAGCCCCCGGATCCGTGTCCAGTTCTTTCACAATGCTCTCTGTAAACTTCTTGTAAGTCTTGTTGCGCCAGGTCGCGGCCGCGTATTTGGCTCCGGGACTTTGGCTGAGATCGAGGTCATCGATCAGCCACTGGCCTCGTTCCCAGATAAGAGTCGGCACCAGGCTAGTTCTATAATCTTGGGGCTATGGGACAACATGTGCATTGGACCATCCTTGCGGCGTTATGGGCTGGCGTGGGGCCATTGGTAGGTGTCTTGATTGGCGCTTACTTGACGAACCACATTCAGCGTCGGCTGTGGCTTGCGGATCACAAAAGGCAGGAATACCAGGAACTTTTCGCGGTGATGACGAACGCCTTTACAAAGCTCTTGGAGCTTAAC
>Ga0209415_10016988_pt1 | contig 11629 bp, 11 predicted proteins | sample PeaSoiSIISIP2007_FD_187696 | JGI IMG/M metagenome (GOLD analysis project Ga0209415, IMG submission 187696) | Peat soil microbial communities from Weissenstadt, Germany - SII-SIP-2007 (SPAdes) (version 2) | ecosystem: Environmental > Terrestrial > Soil > Wetlands > Peat | place: Germany... | reverse complement strand
TGGCGCGGCTGCGCAGGGCCGATGCGATTGTCCGGGCGTTGACGCACGAATCCGGTTTCGATAAAGAGGTATGGCAGTTACCGGTGGTGCTGATGCCGCTGGGCACGGGCGACCTTCCGGATTCGGTGGTGCTGCGGCCGATTCACTCGGTGGACGGCATGACCGCGAAAGTGGTGATCATGCCGCAGGAGCTGCGCCGTGAGGTGACGAAGCGCCTCCTCGAAGTGGAGGGCGTGTGCGGGGTGTTCTACGACCTGACGCACAAGCCTCCAGGCACGATCGAGTGGGAGTGAGGCGGTGGGTTTCACTCATCCATCCACGATGAAGTGTCCCCAATGTCGCCTGCGAATGGCATTCGACAAACGAGTGTTTCGCCCCGGCTTTTTCTGTGAGGGTTGCGGATCGAAATTGATGGTGTCCGAAACTTATGGGCGCATGCTGGTGATCGCCAGCGGCGTGATTGGGTATGGCTTGCCGTGGATGACACGTCTTCCAGGTCTGCTTATTTCGCTTCTCGGTCCCCTGACTGGCTTTGCTGCAACACTCGCTCTTGGCGTGCTTCTGGCGTGTCATCTTCTATTCCTGATGGTGCGTGCCGTGCCTCGCCTGTTTGCACCTCCTCTGGTTCACTGGCGCTCGGGTGTGGTGACCGTCTTGAATCTGACAGCCGTTCAGGAAGAGCATGGTCCCAGGAATCACCCCGTGCCTTAAGCGCGGATGAGGTTTCGAGTCTGGTCTCCGTTCTGAAACACTAAGCGCGCCGACCCGCAGATCCGGGTGCGACAGAAGTGTACAGCAACGGCTGGTGCCAATTATGTCGCTGAGCGCCAGCGATCTCGTGGATTTTGCGGGCTATTGGTCGATGATTGCGAAACCGTCAGCTCGCTTTTCGAGCGCGCCGCGCGAGATGGTGGCGATCCAGAGCCTGTCGGACGAACGCCTTGATTACGGCCTGCCTGCTCACGTTAAGCTCCGCCGCGGTTTGGTCGAGCTCCTGTAGCATGGACGCCGTGAAATCGACGTTCACCCGCTGAATCGGTTGCATCATCCTGCCGCGATTCGTGAAGAAGCGGGATATGTCTTCCCCTCGGTCAGCCATACGGGCGATGGCCTCCGCTGCGGGAGCCTTGCTGGACTTATGAGTTTGCTTCATACAGTTCTCGCTCCTGCCAAGTCGAGCGCCACAACGTGACAAAGTGGTAGTACTCGCCGAGTTCGTCCTCTCTGATCTCGAGGATCAAGGTGAACATGATGCCGCGCACCCAACCGATTGCACGGTACTGTTCCGGATCGTCTGAGCGCCGATCCTGATAGTAGGGCCGGCTGAAAAGCTCCTGCGCTTCCTCGAAGCCAATACCCCGCCTCGGGTTGCGCCGCAGCGACTCGCTCTTCGCTTTGCTGAACCGGAATCGCACACCAATCTGGTATGACAGTTATACCATATTGTGGATCAGTGCGGGGTGGCCTGTGAGGCCGCCGCAGGCTGGGAGCCTGCCCCACAGGGATTCAGATTCTCGGCCTTCCAGCGCATGGCGGCGTGGATACGCGTGTAGCCGCTGGGGTGATCGAAGAAGATGAATTCCTCGGCCGGCCCCGGCTCCATCTTGCGGTATTCGCCCAGCAGAATCGCGGCTTCCGCGAAGCCGTCGGGCTGACGCGACGTGTTCAGGCCGAACATATCCGCCTCATACTCGTCGGTACGTGTCAAAGTGTTGGTCACCGGCGTCAGGACGAAGAAAATGATCGAGAAGATCAGCAACGCGAGCGGCAGCACGGCCACATCGCTGAAATCACGGATCTTCCATCGTGTGCCCCAGCGCGCAAGCGACCACAGCACCGCCCAGCGGAGGAAGGCAAACGCGAGCACGACGATGATGACGGCCCACGCCAGGCCTTTGTAGACGTGGTTCAGGACGTAGTGCCCCATTTCGTGGCCCATCACCGCCTGAATCGCCTGCGGCGAACAGCGGTTGAGCAGATTGTCGTTCAGGGTGATGCGTTCGGTTCCCATAAACCCGCTGACGTTGGCGCTGACGCGCTTGCTCTGACGCGACGCGTCCACCTCCCAGACATCTTTGGCGGGGATGCCGTTTTGGCGGGCAAGCCGCAGGATGGGGTCGCGAATGCGCGCATCCTGCAACAGCGTGTACTTGTTGAACAGCGGGGCGATGTACACGGGCGCGATGAGTTGGACGAAGGCCAGGAAGACGATGGCGGCGACGGCGCCCCAGATGTGCCAGGTCCGCGGCAAGCGCCTCACGATGCCGAACAGCATCATCACCAGCAGTCCGCCAAGAATGATGCCGACGGCCAGTTCCTTCCCCTGATCGCCCATCCAGGAGCCGAAGTTCTGGTTGGACAGCCCGTACTGGTGCTCGCGCGCGAAGCCCTCATAGACCGTCAGCGGAAATCCAAGAACGAAGGCCACGATGGAGTATTGGGTCCAGTAGAGGAATGTCTGGAGTGGCCGGAAGCGGGTGATGCGCTCCGCCAGATCGCGCATGCGCGCGGACCAGCGCGTGGCCAGCAGAAGAATGGAAATGGCCGCGCCGTAGAGGAAATCCCAGAGGATGAGCCAGTAGCCGCCCTCGAAATAACTGTCCGAGCGCGTCTTCTGCGCGGAGGTCATGGTGGCGAGCCATGCGCGCGTGGCGGCATCCACATTAAAACCGGGACCGGCCTGTGCGGCGGCGGGGACCTGGAGCGTGGGAGCCGAGGGCTGCGTCTGCGCGGCCAGCAGCGCGGAGAGGAGCATCGCCAGTGCAAGCAGTCGCTTGATCATGTCAGGAAGTGTATCGCAGACCACGCCATGGATGGCACTGGCGACGCGCAGCCGGTATAGTGGGACTTGGTTTTCGCGCGGCCGCTGCGCCGCAACTCCCGGGATGGCATCGAAGAGACAAATCAGCTACAAACAGGCGGGCGTGAATATCGATGAGGCTGACCGCGCGGTGGCTCTCATTCGCAAGCACGCGCGCAGCACGTTCACGCAGGGCGTGCTCACCGACATAGGTTCGTTCGGCGCGGGGTTTCACCTTTCCGGCTACAAACAGCCGGTGCTGATCAGCTCGGCAGACGGAGTGGGCACCAAGCTGAAGGTCGCGTTCCTGACCGGCCGGCACGACACGATCGGCGAAGATCTGGTGAATCACTGCGTGAACGATATCGCCGTGCAGGGCGCGGAGCCTCTGTTCTTTCTCGATTACTTTGCGGTGGGGCGCCTGCAGGCTGAAATCGCGGGCCAGGTGATCGCCGGGGTAGCGCGGGGCTGCCGCCGCAACGGGTGCGCGCTGATTGGCGGGGAAACGGCGGAGATGCCCGGATTGTACGCGGCGGGCGAATACGATCTCGCCGGCTTCATCGTCGGCGTCGTGGAGCGACGAAACATGCTTACCGGCGCGACGATCAACGCCGGCGACGTATTGCTGGGCCTTCCATCGAACGGACTGCACACCAACGGCTATTCGCTGGCGCGCAAGCTGCTCTTCGAAGTGGCCGGCTACAAGGCGCAGCAGCCGCCGCCATACGATTCAAGCGTGACCATCGCAGATGAGCTCTTGCGCGTACACGCCAGCTACCTGCGCCCAATTCGCGCGCTGCGGGAAGCGGGTTTGCTCAAAGGGGCGGCGCACATTACGGGCGGCGGAATAACGGGAAACACACCGAGGATTTTGCCGAAGGGTCTGGCTGCCGAGGTGCGCGCGCGAAGCTGGCGTGTGCCCCCGATCTTCGAGCTCCTTCGCGAGATCGGCAATGTGCCAGCGGCCGACTTCCGTCGGACCTTCAATCTGGGGATTGGCATGATTCTGGTTGTGTCGAGACGCGGGCTCTCGAAAGCCGCCGACATTCTCGATCGTCTGGACGAGAAATACTACGAGATCGGCGCCGTGGTGGAATCGCCACGGACGCGCGTGATCTGGAAATGACCCGCCTCGGCATCCTGCTTTCCGGCCGCGGATCGAATTTCGAGGCGATCGCGTTTAACGTGGCCGCTGGAAAGCTCCCGGTGCGGATCGCGGTGGTGATCTCGAACCGGCCGGAAGCAAGGGGGCTGGCGAAAGCACGTGCGCATGGCTTGCCCGCCGTGTGCGTTCCCTCGAAGGGCGTGCCGCGGGAAGAGTACGACGTGCGGCTGGTGGCTGAGCTGAAGGCGCATGAAGTGGATCTGGTGTGCCTGGCCGGGTACATGCGGCTGCTCAGCCCGTGCTTCATTCGCGAATTTCCCATGCGCGTGCTGAACATTCATCCCGCGCTGCTGCCTTCGTTTCCGGGGCTCGACGCGCAGGAGCAGGCGCTGCGGCATGGGGTGAAGGTGAGCGGCTGCACGGTGCACTTTGTGGATGAGAACCTCGACGGGGGTCCGATCGTTCTGCAGGCAGCGGTACCAGTGGTGGACGACGACACGGTGGACTCGCTGTCGGCGCGAATCCTGCGGGAGGAGCATCGGATTTACAGCGAGGCGATCGCGCTGGTGGCGTCGGGAAAGTACCGCATCGAGGGCCGGCGGGTGATCACGGAAACCTGAGCCGCATTTCGTTGGTTGGACGGAAGCCGAGCGATTCGTACAGCGGGCGGCCTTCCGGACTGGCGTGCAGCGCCAGCGCCCTGAAACCCTCCGCGCGGCACCACTCGATCATCGTTTCCACGAGACGCCGCGCGATGCCCTGCCGCCGGTACGCCGGCTCCGTGTACATGTTCAGAATCCAGGCTCGGCGCGATTGCCTCTCGCCTGGAAAACCCGGCCACGCGGCGATCAGCAAGCCGCCGCCGCCCACAACCACGCCGTCATCGTTCTCCATGAGCCAGGCGCAATAGGAGCCGTCAGGGACCGCTCTTCGGAAGTACGAATCGGCACTGGCGCTGACATCATCCAGGAGCGCCGCATCGGTGAAGCCCATCTCCTGGAACATGGCGCGGCGGTGGTGGACAAGGATGGGGAGGTCGTCAATACTGGCTGTTCGAATCCGCAACACTCAGACTATTATCGTGGCGCTTAAACCACTTCCGCTTGACGTCCGGCCAGAACTCTTTGAGCTCCTGGGAAGCCGCGTCGGTGAGAAGCTGTGTATACCAGCGCTGCATAGTGTCTCCGAAGCCGCGCGCCTGCGGATAATACGCGCATCCGATCCCCGCGGTTATGCCGTTCCCCACAACTTCGGAAAAATTGAAGCGCGTCCCTCCGGCATCTGTGCGAGTTACCAGGATTCGGCTTGCGGCGTATCCCATGCGCGACCACACGCCACCGTTCGCCTCGCGGAAGTAGCGCGGGTCTTCATGCAGCAGAGTCGGCATGATCGCTTCGGTCATCATGTTGCCGATGGTCTGATCGCCATAGGAGGTCACGTAGCGCCTCGCGTAGCCTTTCAGTCCCTGCCCGAATGACGGGTTCTGATTCTCGAGCTGATACAGCGCCGCGAAACCGCCGGAGACCAGAAACACCGGCCAGTCAAACGAGTCTTTGGCGGCGATGGTGAACTTCTGCCGCGTGGTCAGCGGCTGGGAGGCGGCTTCCTTTTCAGCCGTGCGATAGTTCGGCAACACGCCGAGGATGCGCTTGTCTTCCGTTTCCTGCGGAGTATTGGGGGCAGGGGTTCCCGGCGCGACGGCCGCGGGTGGAGGGTCGTCGGGTTTCGGCGTCTGCTGCTGCTGAGCAACAAGAGTGCTCGACATCAGCAGGACGCTGACGAAGACAGCCACGCAGGTCCTGGCGCCTGCGAATTGCAAGTGGGCCATGAAGGTCCTTTGTAAGTATTTGTAAACAGCGGGTTTCCGGTACCCATTAATGATGCCGGCGACCCAGCCGTGGTTACCGGAGAAGTGACTCGCTCAGGGTCTCCTGAAAACGAGCGAGATCCTCCTCATCATTGTAGAGGTGCGCGGAGACCCGAAGAGCCCCGTGCCGCGCCGAAACGTGGACGTTGCGCACTTCGAGAAGACGCTGGAGAGCCGATGCGTCTACGCCCGGGAAACAGGCTGTCACGATCTGCGAGCCATAATCGGGGACGGCCGCGCCGGTGGACAGCAGGATCTCGCGTAAACGCGTGGTCAGCGCCATCACCCGTTGCTCGATATTCGCGGGGCCGAGTTCCAACTGTAGCCCCGCCGAGGCATCCAGCGCACAGATCAGCGGCATGGCCAGCATGCCACCCTCGTATTTTTCCGCGCGCGAGGATGGCTGGGGGCGGCCATGGTGCAGGTTGTCCACGTTGCGCCAGTCGTGATGACTGCGCCAGCCGATCACGTTCGCCGGCAGCCACTCGCGCACGTCCGGCCGCACATAGGCAAAGCCGCAGCCGTTGGGACACAGCAGCCATTTGTAGCCGTGGACGGCGAGAACGGCAGGCTGCACGGTTCGCACGTCGAATTGCAGCGCGCCAACGCTTTGCGTGCCGTCCACGTAGAGCACGACGCCCCGGTCACGGAGCCTCGACCCGAGAGTCTCGAGCGGCGGGCGGAAGCCAGTTGAATAGTTCACCGTGCTCAGAAGGACCAGGCGCGCACGTTCGTCGAGCGCTTCCTCGAAGCGATCCCATGTCGTTTCGATGAACTCGACGCCGCGCGCCTCAACCGCAGTAGGGGCATACAGGTTGTTGGGAAACTCGTGCTCGAGCGTGATGACGCGATCGCCCGGCTGCCAGTCGATCCCGCTCATCAGGGTGGCCAGGGCAGTGCACGCGTTCGGGACGAAGGCGATGTCGTCGGCGGTTGCGTGAATGAGTTGAGCCACGGCAGCGCGCGTGTGTTCGGCGTCATCGAACCAGCTCAGGAAATCCCGGCACGCCGTGGCATCGCGCCGGACGAAATGGTTGGCTACTGCTTCCACCGTGCGAAGCGGCAACTGGCCGAAGGTAGCGGTATCGAGGAATGTCCGGCCTTTGAGGCTCGGGAATTCGGCGCGAACTTCCTTCCAGTTGATACTCATTGCAGGCGGCCCTTGACGAATGACACGGCCTCGGCGAGAGGCGCGTCGTGCGCAGCCTTTGTGCGGCGTTCGACGATCTCGACCATGCCCTGCGCCAGCTTCTTTCCAACGGTAATGCGCCAGGGCAGGCCGATGAGGTCGGCATCCTTGAACTTGACGCCGGGGCGTTCATCGCGGTCGTCGAAGAGCGTGTCGAGACCGGCGCGGCGAAATTCTGCTTCGAGCGATTCGGCAGCTTCGCGCTGCGCGGCATCGCGAATGTTGACGGGCGTGATGATCACGTCGAAGGGAGCGATGGCGGGCGGCAGGATGAGGCCGTCGTCATCGCGGAAGAGTTCAGCGGTGGCGCGGAGAACGCGCTCCAGATCGATAGTCGCCGAGCCCACGGGAAGTGGGACCTCCTGGCTGGATTCGTTCGTGACGTGGAGGCCGCAGCAACCCGACCGGCGGAAACGGCCCAGCGCAAACGCGGGTTCAAACGCGAGCGCAGCGCCGCAGCTCAGGCAGGCATCGCCGGGAGCGACCAGGCGAAGGTCGAAAAACTCGGGCTGGAAATCCTCGCTGGGCGTCACGTGGCGAAGGTGATGATGGTCGCGATTCGCCCCGGCGATCATGTTGCGGCGCCCCCGCAGGGCTTCGTCGGCGACGATGCGCAGGCTCTTCACGCCCACCGGACCGAGCGAGCCGGCGGTTGCGCCTAACCATTCCTGAAGCTCCTCCGGCCGTGCCGGCCGAACAGACCCGGCGCCCACCGCGCAGGCGAACTTCGCCTCGCTGAGTTGATGGTCGCCGCGGACAAGCGCCAGCACCGCCTGATCGTCGGCGACCAGAACCAGACTTTTCATCTGCGTGGTTGCGGGAAGGCCGGTGAATTCCGCAACGTCGGCGATGGTCTTGCGGCCGGGCGTGTGGAAGGCTTCGGGTTCGCGATCGCCTTCCGGGTCGGGCGCCAGCGGCGGGGATGGGCGCGCGTAGGCCGTCTCCAACGCGGAAGCGTAGCCGCACTGCGGGCAGCGCACGAGGCAATCCTCGCCGCCCGCCAGCGGCACCGTGAAATCCGCGACATGGTCGAGGCCGCAGCGCCCGAGGACACGCTCGCAGGCAGCCCGGATGGTTTCGTCGGCAGCGCCGAACCACCACACCTCAGCCTTCGTTGCTCCGTCAATCTGAAACCAGATCTGCGGCAGTTGCCGGTAACTGCGCAGCTCATTGCGCGCCAGACGGACGGCGTCGGTAAGCCGCACTTCCTGCCCGCCGATCGCCGCCATTTCGCCGCGCACGATGAACGCGATTTTATGCAGCGCGCGCAGTCCGAGAAACAGATAACCCTGCCGCAAGTAGCCGGCGCGCACCAGCAGCGGCGCATCTTCCCGCAGTGTCGGGATCAGCAGAGTGCTCCACCGCATGAGCCTTCAGTGTAATAAAGCTCCGTGCGAGCGATGCCGGGCAGGCTGGTGTTGAGACCTTACTCCTGCCTTAGCGCCAGCATCGGATCGACACCGGCGGCGCGCTGCGCGGGAATGAAACAGGCCAGCAGGGCCGAGGCGAGCAACACCGCCGCCACCGCGCTGAACGCTCCGAAATCGAAAGCGGTGACGTCATACAGCGTCGATTGCAGCGTGCGGCCGATCAGCCACCCGCCCACGATTCCAAGCACCAGGCCACATCCGGCCAGCATCATTCCCTCGCCGAGGACCAGCCGCAGCACCTGCGCGCGACCGGCGCCCAATGCAATGCGCAGACCGATTTCGTGCGTGCGCTGCTCCACCAAAAACGCAATCACGCCGTAGATTCCCACCGCCGCGAGCAGCAGCGCCACGCCGGCAAAGCTGCCGTAGAGCACCGTGCCGAAACGGTCGCCCGCATGCGACTCGCTCACGATCTGGTCCATGGTCTTGGTCCCCGCCAGAGGCAGCTCGGGATCCACCGTGTGCACGGCGGCCGCGATGCTCTTTGCCATGGACTCCGGATCGCCTCCGGTGCGCACGGCGATGGCCGCCGACGGCCAGGGACTCTGCCAGAAGGGCACATAGATGATGGGGAAGGAGTCGTCGGGGCGGCCGCCGTACTGCACGTTGTGAAACACGCCGACAATCTGCCATTCGAGCGGCGGACCCAGCTTTTGCACGCCGGGGATCAACTCCTCCACTACCACGCGCTGCTGCAGCGGGTCGAGACCCTTCAGGTGATGCTTCACGAAGTTCTCATCCACCATGGCCACGCGCACCCCTCCGGCGAGGTCGTGTTCGTCGAAGGCGCGCCCGCGAACCACGCGGATGCCGAACGTGTCGAAGTACTCCGGCGTCACCATCTGAAAACCGGCGGCGGGACGGTCCGCGGGATTTGCATACGGTCGTCCGGCGATATTGAACGGCATGCCAAAGCCCGTGCCGTCGATGGGGAGGCCGGTGCTGGCCATGGCGTGCTGAACGCCGGGCACGGCTTCCACGCGCGCCAGGACGTCGCGATAGAAACTGCGGATCTGATCGGGCTGGGTCAAATGTCCGCGCGGCACGGGCAGCCCGAACGTGAGCACGTGGTCGGTGCGCACTCCGAGATCGAGCCGAGTGAGCTTCCAGAAGCTGTGGATGGCCAGGCCGGCGCCCGCCAGCAACGTCAGCGCAAGCGCAAACTCGCCCACCACCAGGGTGCGCCGCAGCCAGTGGCGGCCTGAACTGAGCGCGCGCCCGGTCTGCTTCAGCGTGTCATTCAGATCGAGCCGCATGGCCTGCCACGCGGGAGCGCAGCCCGCAATCACGCCGGCGAGAACCGTCGCCATCAGGGTGAACAGCAGCACGGGGATGTTCAGGGTCACGTCGGCCTCGGAGGGCAACGTGTTCTCCGGCATGTAGTGCATCACGACCTTCAGAATTCCCCAGCCCAGCCCCACGCCCAGAACCCCACCGGCCAGCGCGAGCGCCAGGCTTTCAGTAAGCAACTGGCTGAACAGGCGCCCACGCGACGCGCCCAGCGACGCTCGAACCGCGACTTCGCGCTGCCGTGCCGTTCCCCGGGCGAGCAGTAGATTCGCCACATTCGCGCACGCGATCAACAGGACGAAGCCGACACTGCCCATCATCAGCCACAGGCTGGCGATCCGCTCTTTCGGAAGAAAATCATTGCGAAGCGGCTCGACGAATGCGCCCCATCCTTTGTCCTGCGGATAAACTTCGCCGATGTGTTTCGTCACCGCGTCCATATCAGCCTGCGCCTGCGCGATGGTCACGCCGTCCTTCAGACGGCCGAGGACAAGCAGCCAGTGAAAATCGTGGTTGATCTGATCGGGCCTGAAGGCCAGGGGGACGATGAGGTCGTCGGGCATGCGATCCTGCTGGCCGGGCGGCATGATTCCAACAACGGTGTACTGTTCGCCGTTGATGCGGATCTGCTTGCCAATGATGTGGGGATCGCCGCCGAATTGCTTGACCCAGAGCTTGTGCCGGAGCAGCACGACGTGGTCGCGGCCCACTGTGCCTTCCTCGGGCAGGAAGTCGCGGCCGAGCATCGGCTTCACTTCGGTGCCCAGCCAGCCGGGAATGGCCTGGGTACCGTTGACCTGCTGGGGCTCTTCCGCGCCGGCCAGATTCGCGCTGAATCCGGTCCACGCGTACAGTCCCTGGAAAGACTTGCTTTGATGAACCCAGTCCAGATAGTCTCCCGCAGCAACACCGTTGTGGTGACCCTGAATCTTCGACCACACCATCACAAGCTGATCGGCGTGCGGATATGGCATAGGCGCGAACAGCGTGGCATAGATAACGCTGAATATGGCGGTGTTCGGGCCGATGCCCAGCGCCAGCGCAAGCATTGCGGTGAGGGTGAAGCCCTTGTTCTTGGCGAGTAGCCGGAAACCGAAAAGAAGGTCGCGCCAGAGGGATGCCATGACCTATATACGAACCAGGGCGGCTCTGGTTTCTCGGAAATCGCGATTCGGCGTTGCCTGATATAGTCATCCGTATGCTTCGAGTGTGGCCTCGTCTGCCCATCACGGCGGCGGCATTTCTGCCGCTGTTCGCAACCATCCATCAGCCCGTCAAAGTCAACGGCGGCCTGGTGGCCGGTGTTCCCGGGCAGGACAAGACGATCACCGTGTTCAAGGGGATTCCGTTCGCCGCGCCGCCGGTGGGCGACCTTCGCTGGCGCGCGCCGCAGCCGGTGGTCGCCTGGACAGGGGTGAAGAAGGCGGGTGAGTTCAGCAACAGTTGCGTTCAGACACTGACGCCGGGACACAACGGGTTCGGGCCGTGGACGTACGAATTCCTCACGCACAACGAGGTCAGTGAGGATTGCCTCTACCTGAATGTATGGACCCCCGCGAAATCGGCGCACGCGAAGCTTCCCGTCTTCGTGTACATCTACGGCGGCGGGTTCAACAGCGGTTCGGCGGAGGTGCCCATCTACGATGGCGAAGGGCTCGCGCGCAAGGGACTGGTAGTGGTGACGTTCAACTACCGCGTCGGGATTCTGGGCTTTCTGGCGCATCCGGAACTGACGAAGGAATCGGGCTACAGCGCGTCGGGGAACTACGGGCTGCTCGATCAGATTGCGGCGCTGCGCTGGGTGCAGACTAACATTACGGCGTTCGATGGCGATCCGGCGCGGGTTACGATCGCGGGCCAATCGGCGGGCGCGATCTCCGTGCACTACCTGCTGGCGTCGCCGCTGGCGAAGGGTCTGTTCCAGCGCGCCATCGCGGAGAGCGGCGGG
>Ga0209415_10016985_pt1 | contig 11630 bp, 12 predicted proteins | sample PeaSoiSIISIP2007_FD_187696 | JGI IMG/M metagenome (GOLD analysis project Ga0209415, IMG submission 187696) | Peat soil microbial communities from Weissenstadt, Germany - SII-SIP-2007 (SPAdes) (version 2) | ecosystem: Environmental > Terrestrial > Soil > Wetlands > Peat | place: Germany... | reverse complement strand
CCCGCCACACCCGGCTGCACTTCGGGCTGGAACTGAACCTGCTGCAGCGCCCCTTCGCCGCTTTCCAGCGCGCTGCGCAGCGTCGCCTGAAAGTTCACGTCCTCGCGCTGGTAGCCGGGCGTATCGGCGTTGGCGATGTTGTTGGTCAGCAGCGTCTGGCGCATCCACGCGCCCCGCATACCGGCCTCGAGTGTCAGTTGTGTGCTGTCTAGGAGGGACACCGCTGCAAAGACTTTCGCTCCGCCCTCCATGGGCCTAGATCCGGCTCCCCTCCTTGAGAGCCGTCACCCGATAGCTCAGGTCCTTCCCGTCATCGGCTGGGGCCGGTGAACCTTTAGCGGCGCACCTCAAGCGTTGCGATCGAGCCGACGCGCCATCCGACGATCCTGACTGGCGTACCCATGCGCGGCGCGGCTGGCTCGGGCTGTTGCGCGGACGTCGCAGAGCATCGCCTCGCGCAGGCGCAGCAGCTCGATGTGGGTGCGCTCGTGGGCCAGGGCGGCGCGCTCCAGTAGGGGACGGGCCGCTTCGGGAGGACGTGCGGGCAGCTCTGCTACGAGCGCCCGCCACTCCTCGCCGAGCGCGTGGAGATCGTCGATGCGGCCCATCCCGGCGAGCTCGAGCTCGCGCTCTGAGAGCTCGAGGATCGCGGTGTAGGGGTCCAGGGTTGCCTCGACGGGGCTCATCTGGCCACCGCCTGCGGCTGGCTGGCCGCGTCGGCCCACGCTTCGCGTAGCTCGCCCAGGAGACGGCTTACCTCCTCGAGCATGCGCGTGTCCTGTCCCATCCGCCCGCGGTTGAGGTGGGCCAGGCAGAACTGATAGATCGAGTGCAGCCGCTCGGAGACCTGACCCTGCTCGTCGTCCAGCGTGCCGTCGAGGTGGCCGATGATCAGCTCGGCGCGGCGTAGGGAGTTGTGGGCACGCTCGACTTCGCCCTCGTCCATCGCGATGGCGGCCTGGCGCAAGAAGCGGCGGGCTCCGTCGTAGAGCATCACGACCAGCTCGCCCGGCGTCGCCGAGAGCACGGCGTTCTGCCGGTAGGCCTGCGGCGATGCCGTGAGGGGGGACATCCTGCCCTGGTGATCGGCCGGGCCGCGGGGAAGTTGAGGGCCGCGACCCCCCAGGCCCTTGTGGGCCTATGGCCCGATCAGCCCCCGCCCGACTTCGACGACGAGCTCGATGCCACGACGGAGTTGGCCATCATCGAGGTGATCTGGCTCGTGAGCCATGCGCTTTCGGACTGGTTCTGCTGGACGACCCGTTCCATCGCGAGATATTCGGCTTGAAGGGACTTCTGGCGCACGGCGAGCATTTCGTTCATCGTTGTGATCTGCTGGCCCAGTTCGGAGATGCGGGTGCCTTCGCCGGTGATCCTCGTGTCGAGCGAGCCGCCCGGTTCGGCGTTGGTGTTGATCAGCTTCTGGAAGCTCTGGCCCCAGCTCTGGAGCATCTTTTCCACGCCCGCGGGGTTCGTTTGGATCGCCTTGGTCAATTCGGTGGTGTTGACCGTCAGTTCGCCTTCCAGCGCCGACTGGGTGGGGGCGCTGCCCGAGGGCGCGCCCGTGCTGATGCCGAGGTCCGCGAGGCTCGCCATTCCCGCGGGCAGCCCTTCGACGGGGGTGTAGATCGCCTGGCGCATGCTGCTCACCAGATCGTTGAGTTCGCCGTCGCCGAACAGTGTCCCGGTGCCCAGTTCGGCGGCGCTCTGCGGGTGTTCGGGCGGTTTGGTCGCGATCTCGTTGTGGAGCTGCCCGATCGTCGAGTTGTAGAGCTTCACGAACGATTCCACCTGCCCCGCGATCGCGCTCGTGCTCGCCGCCGGGGCGGCCACCTCGATCGTCACCGGGCCGCTCACGGTCGTGAGCGCGCCCAGGTTCAGCGTCACCCCGGCGATCGCGTTGGTTACGGTGTTCGAGCCCGACGTGCCCGCGACGCCGTCCACGGTGTATTCGGCGTTCTTGCCCTGCTTGGCCGTGCCGGCCTGTTCGGTGAGCGTGGCGCCCGGGTCGCTCACCGCGATGAAGCCTTCGCCGGTGTTTCCCGTGACGCGGCTGGAGAGCACCAGCTTGCCGCTTTCCAGCGCCGCCGCGTACACCGTCGCCTTGCTGTCGGAGTTGATCGTGCTCGCGAGTTCCTGGATGCTCGCGCCCGCCTTCAGCTTGATTTCCTGCCCGTCGATCGTGATCGTGTCGGCGCTCGCCGGGCTCGTGAACGTGAACGTGCGCTGCGCCGAGTTGGCCAGCTGCGTGACGTTCACCTGATAGCCCCCCACGCCCGCGCCGCTGGTGCTCAGCGCGGTGATCTGGTTGGGGTTGCTGGAGGTGACAGTCTGCGAGGTCTGGAACAGCGTCGGCGATGACAAATCGGCGGCTGAGAAGGCGAGCTGCTGGAGGCCGGCCTGGACCTGGCGCAGCTGCGTCTGCTCGGCCTGCAGCTTGGTTTGCTGGTTGGTCAGCTGTCCCACCGGCAGGCGCTGCACCGCCATCAGCGCGTTGATGATTTCGGTCGTGTTGAGCCCCGAGGAGAGCCCCGTGATGTTGATCGGCGCGCCCGCGCCGCCTGAGTTCACGATTGGCTGAGTGGACACCCGATCCCCCTACTCGAGCGGCTTTCCGGCGGCCACCTGCAGCGCCTCGGAGGGCGAGAGGCTGCGCAGCACGTTTCCTTCGGCGTCGCGCACCTCGATCTCGATGCGCCCGCTCGTCCCGTCGTGGGCGAAGTGCAGTTCGCGCCCCTGCGCCGCCAGCGCGTCGTGGCTGCGTGCGGCGCCCGCCATCTGGTCGAGCACCTCCGCGGGGGGGCTCGAAGGAAAGGTCTCGAGCGTTGCCGCCGACTGCGCGGGCGCCAGCGGGAAGGACATGCCGGTACGCCTCGCACCGCCCGCGCTCGGGGGCGGGCCCGATGCGATCGGGTTGGGCGCCGTGGGGCCGTTGATGAAGGGTACTGGCGAGCTCATGCTGAATTCCTCCTGAAAGCATTCACAGCGGACCCGTCCCTGGGCCGCCTCGCTCTTTGACTTGTCCATCGTGATCGGCCGACCCCTGGCAAAGCTTTAGGCCGCTGCGCGCCGCTCGACATCCTCGCCGCGCCGCTCGACACCCTCGCCGCTGCCGCGCACTCGCTCCAACAGCTCGGCCGCCGCCCCGTGCGCGGGCTCGAGGCCGAGGGCCGCCTGCGCGAAGTCCACCGCCTCCTCATGCATCCCCTGGCGCTCGGCCACCCGTGCGAGCCCGTACAGCGCGCGCACGTCGGGCTGCTCGTGGCACACCGCCATCCACTCCTGCGCGGCCGAGGCGGCGAAGCCGCGGCGCAGATACAGCTCCGCGAGCCCCTCGCGCCGCTCGCGGGGGGAAAGGGGGGTGCGCTCCAGGAGCCCCACCGCCACCTCGAAGACATCGAAGTCGTGCACGCGCAGCAGCGCCTCGAGGATCGTCCCCAGCATCTCCAGCGCCTCGCCGGAGAGCTCGATCGCGGTCTGTCCTGTGTGGGCCAGCTCGTACCAGGCCGTGAAGAGATCGAGCTCCCAGCTCGCCATGCCCGCGCCCTGCGCGCGCGCCAGCGCCGCTCCCGCCGCGCCGTACTCGCCGCTCGCGATGCGTGCGAACAGCTCGCTGCGGCAGCCCATCGCCGCGAGCGGGTCCTCGGTGTGGACCTCGCACGCCACGCCCGCGGCCTCCGCGTAGCGGCGCTGCGCGAGCAGTGTCTCGCCGAGCGCCACGCGCGCCCTGCTGGAGTGCGGTTGGCGCGCGAGCACGGCGCGGAACTGCTCCTCGCCCGCCTGCGTGGCGCCGCCCTCATACAGCGCGGTTCCCAATAGGAAGCGCGCCGCGGCGGGCGTTTCGGGGATGCGGCGCTGCACCTCCGCCACCACCCTCTCGGGCTCTGCGCCCGCGGCGAGCAGCGCGTTCGCGTAGGGCAGCACCGAGCCGATGAAGGTGGGGTGCTCGCGTACGCAGTGCTCCAAGAGCTCCACCGCCTGCTCGACCTCCCCTCGCGCCAAGCGCAGTTCGCCGAGGGCGATCCGCGGCAGGTAGCTGCCGCAGCCCACCGTCGCGGTGTAGCGGCGGGGGGCGTCGCCCATCGCCATGCACTGCTCATACAGCTCGATCGCGCGCTCCCAGTCTTCCAGCGAGGCGTGCGCCGATGCCTGCTCGAGCACCAGATCGGTGAAGCCTGGGAAGCGCTCCAGCGCGACCTGCGCGCGCGCGATCGACTCCTGCAAGCGCCCGCAGGCCCGCAACGAGCGCACCAGCCGGTTGGCCAGCGCCGGGGCGAACTGCACGGTCTTGGCATCGGGGTCCGCTTCCAGCAGCTCCCACGCGCGCTCGAACTCCTCGAGCGCCGCCCGCGGATCCCCCGCGACCGCGTGCTCTGCCCCGAGGTTGTAGTGCAGGAAGGCCGTCGGCGGGCTCTCCGCCTGCTGCATCCGCAGCAGCTCGATGTTGCGCCGCGACTTCTCGCGGCTGTCGCGCACCGCGCCCAGGTAGCCGTAGTGCTCGATGCGCACGTTCGTGTACTCCGTGCGCTCGGGCAGGTACGCCGGCAGCGTGCCGGCGATCTGCTCGTGCAGGCGCCCCCGGTAGCGGTACTGCGGGCGGTTGCGGAACACGCGCAGGGTGTCGTGGGTGACCGCGCTGCCCGCCTCCAGATCGCCGGTGTAGTTGGTCTCCGCCACGTAGAACGCCTCGCGCCAGGTGCGGCCCGTGAGTGAGCGCAGCAGCCCCACGTCCTCGGCCACGAGCAGCTCGTCCGCGTCGAGCACCAGCGTCCAATCGCCGGTGGCCGCATCGAAGGCCACGTTGCGCGCCTCCCCGAAGGAGCCCGTCCACTCGCGCTCGATCACCTTCGCCCCGAAGGAGCGCGCGATCTCGAGCGTGGCGTCCACCGAGCCGGTGTCCACGATCACCATCTCATCCACGGCATCCGCGACGGCCGCGAGGCAGCGCGGCAGCATCTCCTGCTCGTCGCGCACGATCATGCACAGGCTGAGGCGCATTCCCTGCGCGGGCTGCGCCCGCTCGGCGACCGCCAGCGCGCGCTCCTGCAGCGCGCCCATCGCGTGGTGGAGCGCGATCGCGCGCTCCGCGCGCCGCGCGCCGCCCACGCTGCGCTGCCGGCGCGCTACCTGATCGAGGTTGCGCTGCACCTCTCCCAGCGCGGGATCCAGGCGCGCGGCGGCCTCGAACAGCGCCTGCGCCGCGCGCAGGCTCCACAGCTCATACAGCGCGACCCCCGCGTAATTCAGGAGCTTCGGCTCGGTGGGCTCGCGCTCGAGCGTCTCCACGGCACCCACGGCGAGTGCCGCGTAGGTGTCCTTCAGGCGCGCTCCACGAGCCTTCGCGGCGGCGGCGAAGGCCTCCTCGAGCACCTTCACCGAAGCCTGATAGCGGCGGTTGGGGTCGTCGATCGCACCCGCCCGCGCGAACAGCGCGCCGTAGCCCGCGAAGTCTCCGGCCTTGAGGAGCGTCCGGGCACGCGAGGGCAGCTCGGGTGCCTCCACGAGCGCGGCGGGGTCGGGTGCGGCCGGTGCTGCCTGGGGTGCAACGGCCTCCACAGGGGCGTCGGGATCGGCTTGGGATCTGGGGGTGGGGGAGGCCATCGCATCACGTTGATCGACCGCCCCGCGCGATACCTGAGCGCGGCGTTGGGCGCAGATCCCGCTCATCGAGCGCGCCCAATTCTCTGAAAACGCCGATCCGGGGCTCAAGCCCGGGGGCGAAGGCTCCGATGTGGACGACTGTCTCCCCTTCCCGATGACCTGACTATCCCTCGATGTCGGAGCTGAACATGCAAGCAAAGGAGCAGGGCGCCACCCGCCTCTCGGCCGCCGAGGTGCTTTCGCTGTGGCGGCGCTATCAGCGCACCAGGGACGTGAAGGCGCGCGATCGGCTGATCTTCGTCTTCACGCCGATGGTCCGCTACATCGTCTACCGCAAGGTGCGCGAGGTGCCCGCGCAGTGCGATGTGGAGGACTTCCTCTCCTGTGGTCTGGAGGCCCTGATCCGCTCGATCGACCGCTATGACCCCAGCAAGGGCGCCACGCTCGAGCAGTTCGCGTGGACGCGCATCCACGGCGCGGTGCTCGACGAGCTGCGCCGCCACGACTGGGCGCCGCGCTCGCTGCGCCGCGCGGAGCGCACCATCAACGGCGCGCGCGAGAGCTTCCTCTCCGCGCACGAGCGCCACCCCACGCGTGAGGAGCTCGCGCTCGCGACGGGCATGTCCCACGAGGAGCTCGCCCGCCGCCAGGACGAGATAGCGCTCGCGGAGGTGGCCTCTTTGAACAAGACCGTGCGCTCGGAGGACTCCACCACGATCGAGCGCATCGACACGCTCGAGTCCCACGACGAGGACTGTGACCCCGGCCTCAGCGCCGAGCGCAGCGAGGCCAAGGAGCGCTTCCGCAAGGCCTTCGCGAAGCTCCCTGCGCGCGAGCGCCAGGTGGCGGTGCTGCTCTACGTGGAGGGCCGCACGCTGCGCGAAATCGGCGCCCGCCTGGGCGTCTCCGAGAGCCGCGTCTCACAGATCCACACCGAGCTGCGCGGACGCCTGCGCGAACAGCTGGCGGCGGACGCTTCGCTGCTAAGCGCGGTCTGATCGCTTCGCGCGCACGCCCTTGCCATCCGCGAGCGTCTCGTGGCGCGCGTCAGCGGCAGTGGGTGCGCACGTTTCGGCAACCCCGTGAGTCGCACACCACGCGACCCGCTGGGCCCCCTTGCGGGGCCCCTCCCGGAAAAGGCGCTCTGAGAGCCTGCTCTAAAGAAACGCCCACCGCGGTCGAAGACCTCGATGAGATGGACCTTGGCCTCTACATCGCCGCGACGGGCATGGTCGCCGAGCAGACCCGTCAGGATCAGATCTCAAACGATCTCGCGAACGCCTCCACGCCGGGCTACAAGTCCGAGCGCACCACGCAGAGTAGCTTCGGCGAACTGCTCCTCTCCAACACCGCCACCGGCAGCCCGATCGGCACGGTGGGCGAAGGCGTGGCGCTGGGGAAGACCGTCACCGATATGACCCCCGCGGGGATGCAGGACACCGGCCAGCCGCTCGACTTCGGGATCGTGGGCACGGGGTTCTTCGCCGTGAAGACCCCCCAGGGAGTGCGCTACACGCGCGATGGGCAGTTCAGCGCCTCCGCCACCGGCCAGCTCGTGACCGCCGCGGGGGATCCGGTGCTCGATGCGCAGGGGAACCCCCTCACGGTGGGCGCCAACGGGCGCGTCGCCGCCTCCTCGCTCGGCGTCCACGAAGTGCCGGGCGCAACCAAGCAGGGCGAAAACCTCTTCTCCGGCAATCCCTCCGGCAAGGCGGCGGGCACGGTGCGCCAGGGCGCGCTGGAGCTCTCCGGCGTGGATGCCGCGAAGGCGATGGTGGACATGATCGGCTCGATGCGCACCTTCCAATCCGGCCAGCAGGCGATCCAGGCGATCGATCAGACCCTCCAGGCGGCCTCCACGCAGGTGGGCACGCTGAGCGGCAACCCCTAAAGGAGGAACCGATGCTCGAAGGTCTATACGCAGCGGCGGCAGGCATGGAGGCCCAGCAGCAGCAGATGGATGCCGTGGGCAACGACCTCGCGAACGTCTCCACGAGTGGCTACAAGGCCGAGCGCGTGGGCTTCAGCGATCTGCTCTACAACAAGGTGAACCAGGCCGGCACTTCCACCACCACCGGCGCGGGCGCGCTCTCGCGGGTGATCGGCCGCAGCTCCGCGCAGGGCGCCTTCCAGCAGACCGGCGAGCCGCTCGATCTCGCGATCCAGGGCGAAGGGTTCTTTCAGATCAAGTCCGCCGGAAAGCTCGCGCTCACGCGCGATGGCGCTCTCTCGGTGGATGGGAAGGGTCAGCTCGTCACCAGCGACGGCTCGCTGCTCGACCCGCCGATAACGCTCCCCGCGGGCGTTGCCACCGGCGAAATCACGATCTCTCAGGATGGCGCAGTGCGCGCGGGCACGCGCACGCTGGGGACGATCGCGCTCGTGAGCGTCCCCGCGCCCGACCATCTCCTCGCGGATGGCTCCGGCGCGTTCACCCCCACGGCCGCCTCGGGCGCGCCCAAGGCGGTGAGCGGCGCCACGATCCACCAGGGCGCGCTCGAGGGCTCCAACGTGGATATGGCGAGCGAGATGACCACGATGGTCTCCACGCAGCGCAACTACCAGCTCGCCTCCACCGCGATCCAAACGCAGAACCAGATGCTCGCGATCGCCAACCAGCTGCGCTCATGAGCACCTCGCTGTCAACGACCCCCATCGCGCCGCCCGCGGGCCTGCCGATCGTCAACCAGGCGCTCGAGCCCGCCTCCGTGCGAAACGGCTCGCCCGCGGTGCAGAAGGCCTACGCGAGCGCGCTGGACTTCGAAGCGATGCTCGTGCAGCAGCTCTCCCAAGCGCTCACCCAGGGCACCGGGCTGGGCGGCGAAGAAGGCTCGGAAGAAGGCTTTGGAGGAGCCTCCGGAGGAGGCTCAGAAGGGGCCTCTGGCCCCGCGGGTGGCGGCGCCATGAACAGCCAGCTCGCCTCGCTCCTGCCCCAGGCGCTCACCGAAGGGGTGATGCGCCAGGGGGGTTTGGGGCTCGCAAAGCAGCTCGTGGGTGCGCTTGCTCCAGAAGCCGGCGCGGCGGCCTCGGCCGGTGTGCTTCCCGCCGGGGGCGCTCCCATCGTGGGCACTCCCGCCGGGGGCACTCCCGCCGTGGGCGGCCCCTCGCCCGCCGTGTCGCCCGTCGGCGATGCGCCCGGGGCCACCCCCGCGGTCGCTCCCACCGGAGGCGTCTCCGCGTGAGCGTGCTCGCCCCGCCCCTCGAATTGCAGGACGAGCGCGCGCTCACGCGCGAGGTGCTCGCGCACCTCGACGCGCAGATCGCCTCCGCGCAGCGGCTCCTGGAGACGGTGCTCGAACAGGGCGCCGCGATCCGCGCGCGCGACGTGCACACGGTGGTGCGCCTCGCGGGGATGCTCCACGGCGAGATGAGCCGCCGACAGGCGATCGAGGTCGAGCGCTCGCGGCTACTCGCGGCCTGCGGCACGCGCCTGGGGATCGCCCCGGAGACCGTCACCCTCACACGCCTCACCGCGCTGATGGACCCCGCGGGCGCCGAGCTCGCACTCACGCGCTCCGCGCAACTGCGAGGGCTCCTGCACGAGCTCCAGCGCGAACACTCCTGCAACCGCGCCTTGATGCGCCTGGAGCTCTCCTTCCTCGATCACCTCATGACCTCGCTCGCGCTCGATGGGGCGCACGGCTATGACCCACGGGGATCCACCGCGAACGGCCCGCGCCCGCGCGGCGCGATGCACGTCCTCGATCTGCGCGCCTAACCATGTCGATCCCCACCCTCGCCTAACCATGTCGATCCCCACCCTCCAAGGACTCCAAACGGCCCTCAGCGGGTTGATCGCCAACCAGGATGCGATCGACACCACGGGCCACAACATCACCAACGCCAACACCCCCGGCTACTCGCGCCAGACGGCCGTGCTCGACACAAACATCCCGCTGCCGATCCAGGCGATGTCGCAGATCACCGGCCACGGCGGCCAGCTCGGCACGGGCGTCAACGTCGAGACCATCACGCGCATCCGCAACACCTACCTCGACGCCCAATTCCGCACCCAGAATGCCAAGCTGGGGGCCGCCTCCGGCGAAGCCGAAGAGCTCCAGCAGGCCCAATCGGCCTTCAACGAGCCCTCCGCATCGGGCGCCTCCAGCCAGCTCTCGGCCTTCTGGAGCGCCTGGGGCTCGCTCGCCAAGTCGCCCTCCAGCGATGGCGCAAAGGTGGGCGTCGTGAGCGCCGGCACGCAGCTCGCCACGACGCTCAACCAGCTCTCCGCGCAGCTCACCGCGGTCTCCACACAGGCCACCCAGCAGTACACCGCGGTCACGGGGCCCACCGGGCAGGTGCAGGACGCCGCCAAGCAGATCGCCCAGCTCAACCACCAGATCAAGCTCTCAGAACAGGCCGGCCAGACGCCCAACGATTTGCTCGATCGCCGCGATCTGCTGCTCGACAAGCTCTCCGAACTGGCCAACGTCACGGTCACCAAGGCGCCCGACGGCACCGACACCGTAGCCTTCGGCGACGCCGCCAAGCCGCTCGTGGAAGGCGCCACCGTCAACTGGCCCCAGGCGCTCACCGCCGCCGCCGGCGGGCAGCTGGGGGCGCTGCTTGGAGTCTCCGGTCCCGGCGGCCAGCTCGCCTCCTACCAGAGCGCGCTCAACGAAGTGGCCGCCTCGCTCGCGGGATCGGTCAACGCGCTGCACACCTCCACGCCCTTCTTCAGCGGCGCCACCGCCGCCACGATCGCCGTGGCCGTGACCCCCGCGGAAGTCCAGACCTCCTCGACCGCCGCGCCCGGTGGCAACGACGTCGCGCAGGCGATCGCCGCGCTGCGCGGCGGCGCCGCCGATCACAGCTACGCCGGGCTGGTGGCGCAGGTGGGCGCGGACGTGCACACCGCACAAGACAACCAATCCACCGGTCAGGCCGTGGTCGGCGCGATCTCAAACCAGCGCCAGTCGGTCTCCGGGGTGTCCCTCGACGAGGAAATGACCAACCTCATCAGCTTCCAGCGCGGCTATGAGGCATCGGCGCGCACGATGTCGATGATGGACGAAATGCTCAACACCCTCATCAACCACACCGGAGCGGGGCTGTAGGCATGAGCGAGCGCGTAACCCCCGCGATGATCACGAGCACCACGCTCGCCGACATCAACGCCTCGCTGAGCGCGATGCAGCGCTCGGAGGGCGAACTGGCCTCGGGCAGGTCGATCCAGCAGCCCTCCGACAACCCCTACGGCGCCAGCCGCGCGATTGAACTGCAGAGCACGATCGACGGGCTCAGCTCCTACGCCTCCAGCGCGCAGGATGGGATCTCCTGGACGCAAACAGCCTCGAGCGCGCTCTCCTCGATCAGCGGCATCGGCCAGCGCGTGCGCGAGCTCGTGGTGCAGGCTTCCAACGGCGTCAACAACCAAACCGATCGCGAAGCGATCGCCGAAGAGGTCGAACAGCTCACAGAATCGGTGAAGAGCGACGCCAACACCCAGTATGCCGGCCAGTACGTCTTCTCCGGCACCCTCACCGCCACCGCGCCCTACAAGGCGGGCGCCGCCGACGAATACCAGGGCAACGCCGAAGCGATCACCCGCTCGATCGCGCCCGGAACCTCGGTGAAGGTCAACACCGACATCGCCTCCGTGCTCGGCAGCGGCCAGGGCGCGCGCGACGGCAAGCTGCTCGACACGCTGCGCACGATCTCCCAGAACCTGCGCGGCGGCACGCCGGCCGACATGGAAGCGCTCAGCGGCGCCGACCTGAAGAACATCAGCGCCAACCTCGAAGCGCTCAACACCCTCCAGGCGGGCGCCGGCGCGATCACCAACCAGCTGCAGCTCGCATCGAGCCGCGTGCAGGATCTGCAGATCACCACCGCGCAGGCGCTCTCCAGCACCCAGGACGCCGACCTCGCGAAGGTCTCCATTGCATACTCCAACGAGCAGGCCGCCTACAACGCCGCGCTGCACGCCGGCGCCAGTATCGTGCAGATGTCCCTGCTTGAATTCCTGCACTAGCCCCCGCCGGTCTCCACACCAGCCTTCACCCACGAATCCCCATAGCACCCCCCCT